>Ga0164293_10004839_pt1 | contig 11488 bp, 9 predicted proteins | sample GEODES118metaG_FD_111487 | JGI IMG/M metagenome (GOLD analysis project Ga0164293, IMG submission 111487) | Eutrophic lake water microbial communities from Lake Mendota, Wisconsin, USA - GEODES118 metaG | ecosystem: Environmental > Aquatic > Freshwater > Lake | place: USA: Lake Mendota, Wisconsin...
GTCGAAACTTCCTTCAAGATCTAGAAATGCCGCCATCTTTCCGCGACTATTAATCTCCTCAATCTGGGAAGCATTTAGAGCCAGTTCTATGGTTGAATGATTCTTTTGTATCTGATCTAAAGCCAGTTCTACAACCCGAAAAGTATTTTTAACTTCAAAGTGCCCCGAATAATAAGGCTCAGGAGTATAAACAGAGAAAAACATAGCATTTATTTTTCCCTTCTTTAACCTTGGTAAATCTACCAGACCATCTGAATAAGATTGGCCTATGTCGAGACCTTCTAAAAGCTGCCTGGACATGACATGAACATGTCCATCCATGACAAATGCTGGCTCTCGAAGGAATTCAGAAGAACTTAAAGATGTATGAGATCCTTCTTCCAGCAAAGTCGAACTTGATGCAGATTCTATTCCAAATAAATTTTTAGCTATCGGAAGCAGAACCATTCCTTTAATTAATTCTCTACGTTTCATTCGTTTTACTTTTTTTATTCGAGAGACATTCTACTTCCTTTTTCTCATTTCCATCATACAATTTATTAATTAATGAAAATGAGATATTTACATTCTGTTCTATTTTTTGTTAATAAACTCATACCCTTTCGGTGGCCAAATGCCTGTACTTTGTTCGGTTGGAGGCCAAGGGCTTGTAGGTATATATGGTTCATACCCTTCTCCCGAGTATTTCATTTCCAAAAATGGTGTCTTCTTAACTTTACCACCTTCATTAAGTGATCGGATTCCCATATCAATAATACTACTAGTGAATAGGCTTCGTTCAAAAGGTGCAGGGGGTTTGCCTGTCAAAATAAATCGTTCGATATTATAACATAGGTAGCTAGTGTGATAGCGTCCAACACTCGCATCAAGAACAAATTCCGTAGAAACAATTTTACCATCAGCATGGGCTGCATAAGCCCATCCCGACCTATTATTCAGACCATCTGGTCTAGTAAGTTCTTGAATTCCATTTAACATTAGTATTACCCCTTTTGTTCCGTCAATGTAATTTACTTTTACTGCATAGGGCATTTTAACTAATTCGCGAATTGAACCTGGAAGCTTAAATGAAATCCTATCATAAGCTGCTTGTACTAATTTCCAGGAGATTTCTCCAGAATCCATTGCAGCCCATACCTCATTACCTTTAAGCGTCTGAACGCTTGCAACACCCGTTTCTCCGCCGGTTCTGCGTTCATGCATTAACTGAAGAATTTCTGTTACATGGAAGCCATAAGAATCAAGGGTAGAGGGTCCAATTGCCACAGATTCAGTAATTTTTGTACCTAAAGGATGAACCAGATAAGGATCACGGGACGTATAGGTCAAAGATGAACCTGTCATCATAGGAACATTTAGCTCCTTTGCCCGATCAAAAATCCACTTGCTATCAAGCCAACTATAAGACAAGGCCTTGTCTGAGTAGACAGGTACTGATTTATTGGAAGCATCAAATACTCTGAAAATCTGTTCTAAAGTATTCATACGGGGATACATTTTTTCTCCAAAGCGATTATTTGGATAATCACCATGCTCCCCGATGTAAACAACAGCATCAACAGCCAATTTATCTCCTCCCAGCGTTAACGCATCAGCTATAGTGGGATATAGCGTAACGCCATTCTTTTTGGCCATCTGAACACCAATATCATTGGATCCAATTTGCGCAATATACATTGACACTATCTTTATTTTTGGAGGCACTATACCCCGGCCTTGATCCATCGGACTTCCCAAAAAAAGTTTAGTGCCTATAGAATCAGCATGCGATATACTGAAGTATATATTACATATAAAAGCTACTGTTTTTAGTCCCTCAGGATTATTTGATTGAGAATCAGGCCCTTGTTGTAGAATCAGATTTATGCCCTCACTCCCAAGACTCAATCCTGGGGTAATTGTTAAACTAGCCAAAGCTAAGCCCGTCTTTTTGATAAAGTTTCTTCGGCGATTAAATTTTTCTAATTTCATAATCTTCAACACTTAATAAAAATATGTTAGCAATTGAAACTTGCGTAAATGTATTATTAAGAGGAAAAAAACTATATAGATTTATATCGATAAAATGTCGGGAGCAGTCCCATTTTTCGGGAACGCTCCCGAAAAGAGCTTAATTTTCAAAATTTCAATCAAGCATCAGATCTACAATTATAAATCTCTAAAAAAAATGAGATCCATGATGAAGGTTATACAATAAAGCCCCAACTGCTCAAAAAATATTTATAGATTTATTAAAAATTAAAATAATGATCAAAGCATTTTCCCAAAAAGTTTTATCCCTTACGTTCCTGCTCTCATCCACACTATCTGTTTTCGCTCAAAATGAAAAGGCTGAAACCGATTTACGTGAAATCATGAAAAAACTGGACGTGGTTGGTCTTTCTGTTGCTGTCGTAAAAAAAGGCGAAATTATTTATACCAATTCTTTTGGTTTAAAAAATATTGAGACTAAAGCTCCCCTTTCAAACACCGATATCTTCCGGATTGCTTCCATATCCAAGTCATTCTCAGCTACTTCAATCATGCAGTTGATAGAAGCAGGTAAGCTCTCACTGGATGATGATTTTAGTGATTTGGTAGGATTTAAAATCAGGAATCCGAAATTTCCGGACAAAGTAATCACATTGAGAATGATCATGTCACATACATCCAGTATAAATGATAGTCAGGGTTATTTTACTTTGGACGCCATCAATCCTTCCAAAAACCCGGATTGGGCCAAATGTTACAGTGATTATGCTCCCGGATCAGGTTACAGCTATTGTAATTTGAATTATAATATGGTAGGTACGGTCATTGAAAAGCTAAGTGGCGAACGCTTCGATAATTATGTTAAAAATCATATTTTAAATCCACTCGGACTTTATGCGGGTTACAATGTAGATTCATTGGATGCAAGCCGTTTTGCAACCCTGCATGAATATGATGCCACAGCAAAGACATTTAAACCTTCTCCGGCAGCCTATAATCCAAGGCGTGAGGAAATAAGAAATTATGTAATGGGTTACACCACCCCTATTTTCTCACCAACCGGGGGAATGAAGATATCGGCAACTGACCTCGCAAAATACATGAGCATGCACATGAATATGGGTAAGTATAAGGGAAAGAGAATTATATCGAAAAAGAGTGCAAAACTAATGCAGACCAAAATTGCTGATGAAGAAGGTTATGCCTTAGCCCTGACAAACCTCGATGATCTTATTCCCGGGAAAAAGATGGTTGGTCATACAGGTTCAGCTTACGGATTATACAGTGCAATGTTCTTCCATCCCAAAGAGAAATTCGGAATTGTTGTTATTACCAATGGCTGTAATCCTACATATACCAATGGGATTAATAATGTTCTGAGAGCCGGAGTGAATAGTTTGTACGAGAACTTTATTAAATAGTATCAGGAGACAAGAACAAAAAAGCTGAAAGCTAAAAGCCGAGAGCCAAGAATCAAGAACCAAGAATCAAGAACCAAGAGCCAAGACAAAGGATAATTCAGTGCTAATTTGAGTAAGGAGTATTGAGTATTGAGACAGATTCTGCTTCACTTCAGACATCAAACCTCAGACATCAAACCTCAGACCTCATACCTCTGACCTCAGACCTCAGACCTCATACTTCATCCCTCTACGTAAGTCCATGCTAGTATCCGGCTCACCTTCTGTGCCTGTTTCTTATCAATTGTTCTGACTTCTTTTGCACCCACTCTTTCGAGAGCCCTATAACATGCTGCCAAAGTTTCTTTTTTGGAGACCAGCGAAGTAAACCACTGAATCGATTGGGCAAAACGGGCACTCTCTTCAATCATCCTTAGGAGAAAACGTTCCTCCCCTCCCTCACACCATAGTTCAGCATTTTTACCGCCAAAATTCAGGTCTATTCCTTCCTTTTTATCTTTACCCAGATTTTTCCATTTGCGCGCCGTTCCTTCTGCCGCTTCCTTCATAGAAGCATGAAAAGGTGGATTACAAATACTTAAACTGAATTTTTCTCCCGGGTTAATGATATCTGTAAAAATATGATCTGCCGAACGCTGCCTTCGTATACTGATGAATTTTGACAGTCCGTTAGCTTCAATAATATTTGTTGCAGAACGGTTGGCTAGCTGATCAATTTCTGATCCCACAAAAGTCCAGCCATATTCATAATGACCAATCAGTGGATAAATACAATTTGCTCCAACTCCAATGTCCAGTACTTTAATATGTTTGCCTTTAGGAAGTTTGCCATCTTCTCCAATAAGCAAATCTGCAGCGTAATGAATGTAATCAGCTCTAGCGGGTATTGGCGGACATAGAAACCCTTCGGGAATATCCCATAAATCAATACTATAAAACTGCTTTAATAAGGCTTTATTCAGTGCTTTAACTGCTTTTGGATCGGCAAAATCAATAGAAAGATCCTGATATTGATTAGGAGTAACATAATCGGCCAATTCAGGACAGGCTATGATCAATTCCGAGAAATTATATCGAAGTCTGTGGCGGTTTCGGGGGTGGAAAAAACCCTTTTCTACCGGTATCGATTTCTTTTTAGGCATTTGGCTAAATTATCTAAATAACGTCGATATATGGAAAGATAAAATATTTAGGTTTTAATTGACCAGACAAGGCTCTGGAGTCAATATGATATGTTTTTGAAAAGCAATACCTGTGTTTTTTAGCTTAGTTCAGCCCTTTCCTACTGCGTATTTCCGGCAAGAAATCGTTGTCATTCCAGCTGGAACCTCCTAATCTCCAAAATTGTTGTCATTCCAGCGGAAGCTGGAACTCCTGCGGCAAGGTTTATATTACCTAGAGCTGTTTTTTATCGGTACGGGCTTCCGGCAATAGAACCATAGGTCATGTTAAACAAACCCGGGTGTCAGCTCTAGCTTTTTTGCTTAGTGAATTTCATGATAAAATTAAATCTATTGCAAAAAACTAGGGCAGAACACGGGGCTGACAGAACCGAAGGGTACAGACCTTGCTTTCTAAAAAAAAGAGAAATTAATTTGGATTTAAGCTTATCCCAGTCAAGATCTCATCAAGAACTCAGCTTGAATAAATTAAGTATTTAATGAGTACCCAACCTTATTCAAATTGAAATCCCATTTTCCTCAAGGTCCGTGATATCATCAATATCACTGAGCTCCTCGAGAAAGGCATATGAAATACCAAGATCAATAAAATCCTCTATTGTTTTTGCAAAAACCTGATCAGTACTCCATGGCTTATTGATAAACAAATCAGGATATAATTCAGTTAATCCCAGCAGATAATACCCTCCATCTCGTGCAGGACCAATTACAGCTGAATTAGATTCCAGTACAGCCACGGCTTCCTCAAGAGTTTCCGTTTTTAATTGTAAACAATCACTACCAATAATGATAATCCGGGTAAAACCCTGATTAAAAAGCTCCTTGAAAGAATTAAGCATCCGCTCTCCTAGATCAACGCCATTTTGTTTTCTTTTGGTATAGCCTGGAACGCTCCAAAGGTCATAATCACTAACCTCATCAGCATAATAAACAAACTTTCTAAAACTTAAGCCTCTGGTAATTTTAAGGGTATGCTGAAGTAACTGAAGATAAATTTCAAGAGCCCGTTCATCGCCAATATCCTTTGCAAGACGGGTTTTTACCTGCCCAGAAATTGGGTTCCTAACAAAAATTACCAAAGCAGTTGTGCTAAGCATGGTCATTTTTAAACTGAAAGGCTTCCTCCACAGCTCGATCCTTCGCCGGCGGTACATCCAAAGCAATGCTGTTTTATAACGATATTCCTGTTCTTCAGTATCACAAAATCAAAATCTGAGATATGCTGGTTCCCTGAAGCGCTAAGTTTAAGGTCAAGCATCTGATTAAAATCACAATCATACAAATAGCCATCCCAGCCAACTGAAAGTGTATTACGGCACATGAGATTTTGAACTGAAGCAGGATTAAAAGCTGATATCAATTTATCCATATACCTACTGTAATTCCCGGAGCTCAATAAATAATCAAGATAGCGGCTAATAGGCATATTTGTAATCGCATATAGCTGGTTAAAAACGAGATCATATCTTGAAGAAAGTTCCATTTTATATTCTTTCTCAAGTGCTGCCTGTGAAGGGGGAAGGAAAGCCCCTGCGGGATTATAAACCAAATTCAGAATCAAACCGCTCCCCTCCTTTCCGTAACCCACCTGATTAAGCATTTGAAGCGCCTTAATAGAGTCTTCAAAAACCCCATCACCCCGCTGTCGGTCGGTTCGATCCTGAGTAAAACTGGGAAGTGAAGAAACTACTTCCACCTGATGCTGCTTAAAGAAATCTGGAAGATCATAGAAACGCTTATTTGCAAGAATGATTGTCAGATTGCATCTAACGATTACATGCTTTCCAAGTTTCTTTATTTGCTCTACTAACCAGCGAAAATCAGGATTTAGTTCAGGAGCACCTCCGGTAAGATCAACAACATCAATTTCAGAATTTTTAAGCACATCCAGGCAAAATTGCATCGTGCTTCGGCTCATCATTTCCTTTCGGTCAGGTCCAGCGTCCACATGGCAATGCTTGCAGGTTTGGTTACACATTTTGCCCAGATTTAGCTGCATGATATCAATACCAGAGGCCCGCAGTGGATACATTCCACTTAGCACCAGTTTCTCATTAAAGGTGGGATGAATGCTCCCTAAAGAGTTTTCAAGTACCTCAAGTTGATTTTCAGAATCAGCTAGAGGATGCTGCAAAACTTTCAATGATTTAATCATAAACTGTTACATTCCAATTTCTTTAACCTTATTCATCATCTGCACACCATGGACAAGAACTGCACCACCTTTTATTGCTGATGCCACATGTACAGCTTCCATCATTTGTGCTTCGCTATATCCCTTTTCAAAGGCATCACTGCTGTAGGCATCAATACAATAAGGACATTGAACAGCATGAGCAACTGCTAATGCAATAAGTGATTTTTCCTTAGCTGTCAAATGGCTGTCCTTAAATACTTCCCCATAATAGGAGAAGAATTTATCAGCAAGTTCTTTTTGGTACTCAGCGATGTTACCAAATTTATCTAGATCTTTTGCATTGTAATAATGATTTTCCATTTTCAATAGTTTCTTAATACGAAGTTAATGGTCTATATAGCTATAAAACCGCTAGATGATACTTTTTGATAGATTCTGTTTCCATAAAATTCAATACTGCTCAAATTTCATTTTGCAAGTTTAAGTAATAAGTATATTCTTTTTGATTAGAAATAAGTGATGTATTTTTTAATTAATGTTTTTACTGGTCTTTGAGTCTATAATTGTTCAACACTTGACAATTTCTGATGATGAATTTATTCTAATTATTTTGGCAATCATTTTTTGTTTCATTCCAGTCCATTGAAAAGATTCAATCTGATATATTTGTACTAAGCGAGCTCAGTTTATTCATTCGATCTATGCAATCCAAAGATTCTATCGTGCGGTGAAATGGCTAAATGGTCTCAAAAGTATTCCAACATTTTTTCTAAAAATTGTAATATCGGTTGACATCAAACATTAATATTTAAAATATGAAATTTAAATCAGTGATTACAGTTGTTATTTTACTGGCATTAAACGTTCAGTGTATTGCACAAATTGCCGGTAAATGGAGTGTAGACAAGGCAATTGCTTGGCAAAAAGAAAATCCATGGATTAATGGTGCCAATTTTATTCCAAGCACAGCAATCAATCAGCTGGAGATGTGGCAAGCTTCCAGTTTTGATCCTCAAACAATCGATCGGGAGCTTGGATGGGCTGAAGGAATTGGGTTCAATACCATGCGTGTATATTTACATAGTCTGGCTTACAAACAAGACCCTTCGGGCTTTAAAAACAGAATGTCACAATACCTCAGCATCGCTGATAAACACAAAATCAAGACAATTTTTGTGTTTTTTGATGACTGCTGGAATAAACTTGGAGTGATCGGAAAGCAACCCGCTCCTAAACCGGGAATACATAATTCAGGCTGGGTGCAGGATCCTGGCGATCCGAATCATAAGGAGACTGAAAATTTTCCGGCACTTGAAACTTATGTGAAGGATGTTCTGAATCATTTCTCTAAGGACAAGCGTATTCTTCTTTGGGATTTATACAATGAGCCAGGCAATTCGGGCAAATTTGACACTTCAATGCCACTTTTAACGAAGGTTTTTGAATGGTCAAGACAGGTTAACCCTGATCAGCCATTATCTGTCGGACTTTGGAGATGGGATTTTGAGAAACTAAATGCCTTCCAGGTTCTGAATTCAGATATTATAACATATCATGATTATGAAGCAGCCGAATGGCATAAAAGAGTATTACAGGTTTTAAAAACCCATGGCAGACCCCTGATCTGTACCGAATATATGGCTAGGACAAATAACAGTACTTTCGCCAACACGATGCCTATGTTGCAAAAAGAGAATATTGGGGCAATAAACTGGGGACTCGTATCCGGAAAAACGAATACAATTTATGCCTGGGATAAACCCATAAAAGATGGTGCCCAACCCGAATTATGGTTTCATGACATTTTCTGGCAGGATGGTAGACCTTATCGGAAAGAAGAAACTGATCTAATCAAAAAATTGAACAAGAAATAAATTCCTAAATCTGATTATTGGCTTAATTTTGGACGCTCATAAGCACTACTGATATTAAGACATGCGCGTCAATTCAATTAATCCTGCAAACGGACAGGTAATTCAATCCTACCAGACCCACTCTTCAAAAGAAGTAGGTGAAATTATTAAACTTACTCAACAAACTTGGGAAAAATGGAGAGATACCACTTTTTTATTACGTTCTGAGTATTTATGCGCTGCTGCTAAAATCCTTCGGAATAGAAAAGAAGAGCTCGCTATTCTAATGGCGCTTGAAATGGGGAAACCCTTGCAAGGTGGCCGCGCCGAAATCGACAAATGCGTAGATGTGTGTGAGTATTATGCAAAAAATGGAGCAAAATTCTTAGAAAATGAAATGGTTGGTACCGATGCTTCAAAAAGCTATGTAAATTTCCAGCCTATTGGAATTGTGCTTGCTGTAATGCCCTGGAATTTTCCTTTCTGGCAGGTTTTTCGTTTTCTTGCACCCGCCCTAATGGCCGGTAATGCAGCATTATTGAAACATGCATCCAACGTTTTCGGCTGTGCCATTGAGATTGAAAAAATCATTATTGAAGCCGGATTTCCTGAAAATCTCATGCGCACACTACTCATCACAGGAAATGAAGTAGAACAGGTGATTGAAAATCCACTGGTTCAGGCTGTAAGTCTTACTGGAAGTACTGAAGCAGGTAAAAAGGTTGCAGCAAAAGCAGGCTCCTTACTCAAAAAATCAGTTTTGGAGCTCGGAGGAAGCGACCCATACCTGATTCTGGAAGATGCTGATATCGAACTGGCTACAGAAAGCTGTGTTAATAGCCGACTGATCAACAGCGGACAAAGCTGCATAGCTGCAAAACGCTTTATTGTTGTAAAATCTATTGAACATCAATTTACTGAACTATTCCGAAAGAAAATGGCAGAAAAAATAATGGGCGATCCAATGGATAAAAAAACTGATATCGGTCCGCAGGCAAGACCCGACCTTCGAAATGACCTTCACCAACAAGTGCTAAAAAGCGTTAAAATAGGTGCTAAATGTATTTTAGGAGGTTCAATTCCTGCAGGTAATCATTCCTTCTACCCTCCCACCATTCTGACTGAAGTTAAAAAAGGAATGCCGGCTTATGAAGAGGAACTTTTCGGACCAGTGGCAGCGATTATTTCCGCAGATGATCAGGAAGATGCCATCCGAATTGCCAATGATACGATATTTGGTTTGGGTGCCGCAGTTTTTACCAGCGATTTAAAGCTTGGTGAAACAATTGCATCACGCTTTCTAGATGCAGGTTCATGCTTTGTGAATGCTATGGTTAAATCCGATCCAAGATTACCATTCGGTGGTATTAGGCAATCAGGATATGGCCGGGAACTTGGAGTATATGGTATCAGAGAATTCGTGAATGTTAAAACAGTCCTTGTTGGAAGCTGAAAGTATAAAGCGGAAAGCTTAAAGCTAATCTCACATCTCATATCTCAAATCTCACATCTCACATCTCACATCTCACATCTATCTATAATTTACCCCAACCTGACCATCTGAATACTCAAAATCCCTATCTTTGTAATTAATAACAATTGGCCATTTTATGGGCTGAATTATCAATGAGCAAAAGAGGAAGAGTTCTGGTTGCAATGAGTGGTGGAGTGGATAGCTCTGTGGCTGCGGTGATGTTGCATGAGCAAGGTTACGAGGTAATCGGATTAACCATGAAAACCTGGGACTATGCATCATCTGGAGGATCTTCCAAAGAAACAGGCTGTTGTAGCTTGGATAGTATCAATGATGCCCGTGCACTGGCAGTTGGCTATGGATTTCCGCACTATATTCTTGATATACGATCTGAATTCGGGGATTTTGTAATCGATAATTTTGTTGATGAGTATATAGCAGGCAGAACCCCTAATCCTTGTGTTTTATGTAATACTCATATAAAATGGGAAGCCCTTCTAAAACGTGCAGATAAACTGGATTGTGAGTTTATTGCAACCGGACATTATGCAAACATCCGTTTACAGGAAAATGGCAGATATGTCATTAGCAAAGGTAAGGATGAACACAAGGATCAGTCTTATGTTTTGTGGGGGGTATCTCAAGAAAATTTAGCACGCACTCAATTTCCTTTGGGAAGTTTTGCAAAATCAGAAATCAGGCAAATGGCCATGGATATGGGACAATTTGAGCTTGCAAATAAATCTGAAAGCTATGAAATCTGTTTCGTACCCGATAATGATTATCGTGCCTTTTTAAGAAATAAAGTACAGGATCTGGATGAACGCATAGGTCCCGGTAATTTCATGCTTAATGATGGTAGCATCGTAGGGAAACACTTGGGTTATCCTTATTACACGATCGGCCAGCGCAAAGGATTGGGTGTAGCCTTTGGTCACCCCATGTTTGTAACACGAATACTACCCGAAAGTAATACCGTCATGCTCGGAACGATTGAAGAGCTCGAAAAATCAGAGGCTATGGTGAGAAATATCAATCTGGTAAAGTATGAGAATATTCCTGAACCAATTGAAGCCATAAGTAAAATCAGATATAAAGATTCTGGCGCGATGAGTACACTGACTCAGGAAGGTGAACTGATCAAGATTAATTTTCATCATTCAGTTTCCGGTATTGCACCGGGCCAATCGGCAGTTTTCTATGAAGGAAATGACTTAATTGGAGGAGGATTTTTAGTCTGATTCTATTCCTTAATAGTTCCTTTTTTTAAAGAGAATACTTTTTTTCATTCTATTTTAGTCTGAAAATTCAATTTCAGCGGTATTCACATTTGTCTTTCCCTTTTATAATCCCTTTATTTGCAGAATATCAAAGAATTTAATGGCCAAAAATTTACTTATTGTTGAGTCACCAGCGAAAGCCAAAACTATCGAAGGGTATCTTGGAAAAGA
>Ga0164293_10004840_pt1 | contig 11487 bp, 10 predicted proteins | sample GEODES118metaG_FD_111487 | JGI IMG/M metagenome (GOLD analysis project Ga0164293, IMG submission 111487) | Eutrophic lake water microbial communities from Lake Mendota, Wisconsin, USA - GEODES118 metaG | ecosystem: Environmental > Aquatic > Freshwater > Lake | place: USA: Lake Mendota...
CCAATCAAGCGGAACGATCGCACAAGCGCCGGGTCAAACGTGATTTGAATTTTCACGTCTTTCGCGATGGTGTGAAGTGTTCCCGAGGCTTGCTCCACGAGAACACGCCGCGCTTCTTCGAGACGGTCGATGTAGGCGTAATTGCCGTTGCCCTTGTCTGCGAGCTGCTCCATCGTCCGATCGCGGAAGTTTCCCGTGCCGAACCCAAGCACACTTAGAAATACGCCGGTTTTTGCCTTATTCTCGATGAGCCGCACCAGGTCTTCGTGACTTTGCACGCCCACGTTGAAGTCGCCATCGGTCGCGAGGATCACGCGGTTCGAGCCCCCCTTGACGAACGCCTGCTGCGCCACCTGATACGCGAGCGAGATGCCGGCCTCTCCGTTCGTGGAGCCCCCGGCCGTCAGCCGCGCGAGCGCCTCGCGAATCGTGGCACGTTCGCGCCCGGAGGTTGGCGGAAGCACAAGCCCCGACGACCCCGCATACACGACGATGGCCACCGAATCGCGCTCACCGAGCTGATCGACAAGCAACCCGAGTCCTTTTTTCAGCAACTCCAAGCGATCGGCTCCCTCCATCGATCCTGACACGTCGATGAGAAAGACCAGGTTGGCGGGCGGCCGCGAAGCCACGGGGATATTTTTGCCTTGGATTCCGATGCGCAAAAGTTGGTGCGACGCTGCCCAGGGCGCCGCGGCGATGTCCGTCGTCACCGAAAACGCCGAGCCCACCGGTTGAGGGTACGCGTAAGGAAAAGCGTTGATCATCTCCTCCGTGCGTACAAGGCCCGCATCGGGGAGCCCGTTGCCCATGAGTATGCGGCGAATCATCGAATACGATGCCGTATCGACGTCCACCGAAAATGTGGATTTCGGATCCACCGAAGCGAAGATAAACGGGTTTTCGGGAATCGCCGAACCGCCCGATATCGCACGTGACGGGCTCAACTGACGGACAACACTGGTTTCGCCGCCCTCCTGAAAGGACTCCATCACGTCTCCGGGCCAAACGGAATTCGCACTCCGAGACCTTGGGGGAACGGAATTCGCGATCGGATCAAAGGAATCCGCAGCGCCAGGGCTTGCGCCTACCCCGTATCCCGCCGCTGGTGCTGCTGGTGTTAGCCCCGAACCTTGTCTAAGCGAATCACCAGGTGAGGCTCGGTAGAGACTATCCGCGCTTCGGCTCGGACTAGAACTCGAACAGCTTTCACATTCTTGGTCACTCTCGAACGTATTTTTTACGTTGTTGAACCGTTGAATCCCAAGCACGAGCGCCGCTGCAGCCGGCAGCATAACCAGCCCCGCGACGGCGAACGTCCGCCCGCGACCGATGCGCACCACGTTACCGCTCGCGGCCGACTCGGCGCCCGATACCTGCCCGTCAGCGCTACCTAGTAAAGCTTCGCCCTCGGGATCGGATGGCGCCACGGCATCGCTCGAGATGTCGCCCTCCGCGAACGACGCCGGGACTTCGCAAGCGCCTGAAGTGACGCCCTCAAGAAGTGAGCGCTGCTCGGACGACAGACGCGACGGCGCATCGCGACCAAGCTCGGCGCGAAGCCAATCGGCCACCTCCGCGATCGCCTCGACCTCGCGCTGAAGCTCGGGCGCCGCAGAAAGCTCAGCCTCGAGCGCACGCTGCTCGTCAGCGGAAAGCTCCCCAAGCGCGTAAGCCGTAAGTTTGGGGCTGTTGTCCCTCCCCGGATTGCTGTTGTTGCCGCTACCAACGGAACCCATCACGACCTCCCCGACGCAAAAGCCACTGTGGTCGCCTCTTGCTTTGCAAGACGCTCGCGCAGCCGGCCGATAGCCTCGTGCAAAATCACGCCCACGTGACTGACCGATAGCCCGGTGACTTCGGCGATTTCCTTGTAGCTAAGGCCTGCGGCAAACTTGAGCGAGACGACATCCCGCGCGCGCTCGGGCAACTCAGCGAGGATCGCAAGGACCGACGCGCTTGCTTGGCGCTGTTCGAGCGCTGCTTGGGGACCTGACTCCGCACTTTCGAGATGCATGGCTTCCTCCAGATCGGCACGCCTTCGCCCTTTGCGACGGAGCGAAATCGCGCGGTTTTTACAGACCGTGAAAAGCCAGGGCACCAAGCGGCCATCCACAGCCGAGCGATCGGCCGAGCACAGCGCAAGAAACGTATCTTGAACGACATCGCGCGCATCGTCAGGACTCACGAGCGTTGACGCGTAACGAAGCAGCGGCGCTTCATGCGCGGAAAGCGCATCAAGCACCCAATGCATGGATGGTTCTGCAAGGAGTATGGCGAGCATGAGAAACGTTCGGGAACCACGCCCCGGCCTTTCATTTCGACAACGCGGAACCGAGCGCCTTGTTAATAAAAATCGTCATGCGCCGGCCGATTATTCGCGCGGCGCTTTTCTCGGCGCGTTCGAAGCGGCAGTGCTTTGGCACAAGAGCACGGGCTGCTCCGCTCATTCGCGGGAGTCTCGCCTTGACGTTCACCGACTACTCCGCCTGTCCAAAATAGTCCTGCGCTTCGCGCTTTATCGCACGCTCGAGTCGACTACGGTGCGGCTATGCGTTGCATGCTGATGCCTCGGCGCGCATTCGTGCGCCATCGGTTTTTCGCGCCGGCGTTTCGCGCGCTTACAACCACGTTGACCCTTACGCTGGCCGCGGGCTGCGGCACCACGAGTCAGCTTCGGCCGGTGGGGGCGGGCAACACGCGCGTTACTGCAAGCCTGGGCGGTCCCCTTGTCGTGTTTGGCGGCGCTCCGGTGCCGTTGCCCATCACGCGCGTTGGCGTGGCGCACGGCACATCCGAGTCGGTCGACGTCAGCGGCGGCCTTCATCCGACTGCGGCGCTTTTCGGCGTCGCCGGCCTCGATGCAGGCGTCGCTTGGCACCCTCTCCGCGCGCATCGAAGCCTGCTTGCGCTAGGTTTCGACGCCTACGGCTTTGGCAACACCCACGACGCGGTGTTCATCGTCGATCCGTGGCTTGGCTCACACGTCCGCGTGTCGTCAACGCTGTCCCTCGGCGGCGGACTGCACGTCGCGACGCGCGCAGCGACGTCCGCAAGCTACCAGCGCGAATTGTCGCCCATCGCGCCAAGTCTCTTTGCGCAAGCCGCCTTTCACATTGGCCGCATCACGCTTGAGGTCGAACCACGATGGTACGCCCTTGGCCAATGCGGCCAATGCGTTGCGCCCGGCTACATCTCGCCGGGCACAGGCGCGCTTGGCCTTGTGCTCGGCGTTTCCTTCGACAACGTCACCACCACCAACAACACGACCAGCGACCCCCTCAACGCGAACGCTTCGCCCCCACCGAACACCGCGACCGCCGCGTCACGCAAGGACACGCCATGAACCACGGTTTTTCACGCGTTCGACCGTCCGTCATCGCCACCCGTATTTTTGCAGGTGTGTTTCTTTTGGTCGGCCTCGGCGCGCTCGACGCGTGCGTGAGTCTCGACGGATTTTTGTTCAACCCAAAGCGCGTCAATCGCTACGAGCTCTCCTACGAGGCAACCGTCCCCGAAACACGTCGGGTGCCGCCCGCGTTGCGCTCCGAGGTAACCTTTCCGGCCGACACCGGCTCAACCGTCTTCGCCGTGCTGGCCGAGCGCCCTTCCGACGAGCGTCCCCGTGCCCCGACGATTCTGTATCACCACGGCAACACGGGCAGCATCGACACGTACTGGGCGCGCGCCTCGCATCTGTGGTCACTGGGCGCAAACGTGCTTGTTTACGATTACCCGGGGTACGGGCGCTGCGAGGGATCGCCCAGCGAAGCGGGCATCTACAGCCACGCCCGCGCCGCACTCGGCTACTTGCGCAGCCTCGGATCGCGCATCGACCAACAGCGGATCTTTCACTACGGGTTTTCGCTCGGCGGCGGACCAGCCATCGACTCGGCAAAACACCTTGGCCCCGTCCGAGGCCTTGTGACCGAAAGCACCTTCGCCTCCGTCGCGGCGCTCGTCGAAGACGGTTCGCTAATGGTGCCAAGGAGTTTCGTGACCCAAAACGTGTTCGACAACGTCGGCAAAATCCGTGATGCCGCTGCGCAAACCAGGCTCGGCGCGCTCATTTTCCACGGAACCGCAGACGATTTCGTCCAGCCTAAGTACGGCCAGCAGCTTTTTGACGCGATTGGCGATGCCGCCCCCCGCGAACTCGTCCACATCGAAGGCGCAAACCACGACGGAGTTCCCCGCTCATCGCTCTACGACGAAAAATTACGTGCATTCATCACGCAATAAAATAATTGAGGCTATTCAAAAAAAAAAAACGGAGTATACGCGACGGCAATGAAGGTACGATCGCAATTAATTGCGCTATGCACACTTATTTTCGCCTGCGGCGAAGAGGCATCGTCGTCGCCACCCGGTGATGGGTCGCCACCGAGCGCTTCAGGACCATCGCCATCGAACCCGTCATGTACTGCCGACGAAAGCCCTCCGAGTTCGGGCGCGCCTGTCGAGTTATTCGAATTTATTCAAGAAGTAGACGGGAAAAGGATCGCTTTATTTGGCATTCACGCGAGCGAAAGCACTCTAACTCTGGAGAATCAAACAGTAGATTTGCCTGCTGGAGTCTCTAAGCCGGAAGTCACGACGGGATACGGCCGAGATACCGTGAATCAAACCTCGCTAGACACCTTGTTTCGCTCATCAACGACGCCAGACTACGAAGCGTGGGAGCAAAAGGCGCTTCGTGACTACACCGACGGACCATTCGTCTATCTGAAGGAGTACCGCGGCACGCTATGCGACGGAACCCCGAAAGTGTTCACGATCGCTTTTAAAGACGCCACCGGAGCCTCACAAACGGCGCGTTGGGAAATTGCCGCCTGGCCGAACTCGAGCGGCGCATGTGGCGTGACCTCCAGAAGCGCGTCATCGTGGAGCGTAAGGTCTTGCACCAATCCATCGACAATTACCGAAATCAACTCCACGATTCGTTGAAAGTCCAAATACGTCAGGACGAGGATCAGCACCGACGTTCGCCACCTATATTGCGCGGTTTATTGATCGCGCGATGAAGCCGCGATCACCTGCCGCATTCGTCGGGTGTCGTAGCAGGTCTTTTTAGCCGCGCGCCGGCCTTAGGGCGTCGCACGCGCCGCATCGCGCAAACCATGCGCAGCGATCGGCGGCGATACGGTCGGGATGGTTGGCGGATACCCACGCACCTGCCGAGTGGTGGACGTGCATGAGCCTTTGGCCTGCGCATCCCAAGACCGTCGCGGTTTGGATTCGCTCTCTCGTTAGGCCACTTTCGCAGCCGGGTTTGTTTTCTTTGCCGGCGCTGGGCAAATCGTTCGAAACGACTCCGGCAGCAACGCTACGAGACGCTTTTCTCCCTGAGGGATCGTCTCGAGTGTTGCGCGACGATACCAGCGCGGGTCGATGCCAAAATTCTCGGCACGTCGCGACCAGCGTCGGCGCATCCGCTGGCGCGTCGTGCGTACCTTTCATTACCAACAGAATACCAAGTTTTCCGATCCAGCACCCATCGCCGCGAATCACGTTCGACTTCGTTATTTATGAGTTCCATTTTTGGATCTCGCAAAAACTCGGTGAGTCGCCACCACTGCCTGTTTGTGTATCTTAGCGAAGTGATCTCCTCAATTTTTAAACTTTTCGGGAATTAACTAGGCTTTCGCGTGGAGTGGTGATCATGGAACGCGCGTCCCGCGTGGACGACACTACGTCCCAAGCACCCCGCGGCCGTCCTGCTGCCGCCCGCGCCGAGCTGAGCCGAGTGCACGGTAACCACTCGGTCAGCGGCGTGTTGAGTGACTCGTTGGTCGCGACGACGATCTATCGCTTCGCCAAAACTCCACCCACCTCGCGAACGTTTCGGCTCGATGTCCACGTTGCCTGGGCAACATAGGTGTATAGCGCATTCGCTCGTTACACCTTCAGGCCCAAAGCCGAATTACCAACCAAGCTTTCGTTTTAAAACGTCAACGAGCTTCAACGCCATCTTTTGATGTGTGGCCTTGCTCGGATGAACGTCGCAGCCGTAGCCGTCACTGGCAAGTTGCTCGTCGAGGATGAGTAGTTCCACGTTCGTGTCGCCTTCGTTTTGACGTGTTGAAACGATACTCGTGAGCGCGGCAATCGCCTTCGTGCGCCGACTCTCGCCTTCGGGATACGCATCGGTCAGCATCGACGACGTGGCGACCACGATGAACGCATTCGAATGAAGCCCTCGAAGCTTGCGCAAAAATGCGAGATAGGCTTCGCGAAACGCTGCACCAGGATCGCCCGTGGCAAAGTCGTTGGTCGACAGATTGATGACTATCGCATCGGGATGCGCCGCTTCATGCGACCACCTAAGCGCCGGCTCATCGGCAAGCGAACGGTCGTAAAGTACGGGCATCTGCGCCTCGGTCGAACCCGAATAATTTCGGTACATGCCGATTCCCGAATACGCAATCGTGAATCGAAGCGCGCCAAGCTGCGTGGCGGCAAGCGCACCCCATGCGTCCGCTTCACTCTGCGTATCCGCAGAAAACGAGCACGGATCGCTCGCGGCAGCACCATATCCAGCCGAAATAGAATCCCCAATGACTTCAATGCGCCGGCCCGCTGGCGCAGCCGAAGGCACAAGCACGCCTCCTTGAGGCTCGAGAGCCACGAGACGACCGAGACCAACAAGTGCCTCCGTCCGCTTCGTGATCACAAGCTCGTGCACGCCCATGGCCAGCCCCGTCGCGACCGCGTACGTCGCCACGCCATTAGCCACAGATATCGGCGTCAGTGTGAGACTCGGGCCGTTATCCATCGAGGCGACGTAACGATTGACGACATCAAGCCTTGCGGTGATTCCCGTGCCCGAAAAACGAGCATGAATTTGCGTTCCAGGCCACGCAAACATGGGCCCAGAGGCTGTGTCGACGAAGCGGCCGACGACGTGAAACGGCGCAACCGGCAAGTCTCCCGCGTCGGTGTCGACGCCCGCGTGAGCATCGACGACAGACGCCGCTCCTGAGTCATAACCGGCCGCATCCAGCACGGTCACGCTCGCGTCGGGGCCTGGAGCGCCGTCGCTCAACGTGGTCGCATCGAGCGAGGCGGCGTCCCCACGCCCGGCTCCGGCGTCGGGCTTGAGGGCATCGTCGTCAGTAAGCACCCCCACGCATGCCGCAAGTGAACAGGTTGTCGCTGCGGCAACGCAAGTCGCATATCCGAAAGCGAGCGAACGCCGAACCGCCATGGCCCCGAGCCAAACCCAACGTCGGGCAATTCGTCTGGGTTCTGCCACCCCACCCATTCCCCCGGAACGAACGCTCGCCACGCGATTGACGTACAGCGAATTCACTCATTGCCATTAATCACGCAACCAACGAATGCCAACTCCGCCGAATACAAGAATGTAACAATCATAAATTGACATGCGACTCTATGCCCCAACGTTGCAGACTCGCCGCATTTCCGTTCGTGTTCAGAAGGGTTTGATTGGGCGAGACCACTGGCCTGCGCATCCCACCCGACGAGTGCGTTCTGGGCCGCGCGCGGTCCGCGACCTATCGCCTCGCGGGCGCGGTCGCGCCCTTGCGTCCTTGCGAGGTTTTTTGGGCACACCTTGTCCCATCACCTCGTTAGAAACGACTGGCGTCCATGCCTACGGCATCAAGTACGTCCGCGTGCGTACGCGAGTCGTCCACTGCAATTGCCGAATTGCGATGAGCGCCATGCACCGCGCGCCGGCGAAGAATTCACCCCGCACATGCGCTCATCGTCATCAATGTCACCGGGTAAGCGACGCTTCGAACCAGGTTCGGCACACGTCGTAGTGATTCGCGTGACACGTGAGGTGACCGTCGTTCGGTAAACCCGCAAAGGAGCACGTATGCCCCGGTGCGGCATCCAGCCGCTGGCAGAGCAATTGAATGGGCGGGCCCGCCACGATATCGCCGACGCACGCGGGCATCGCGCTTCCGCACTCCACCATTTTAAAGTTGCGAATCGCGAAATGCTCGGGCAACACGTCCGTGTTCGTAAGTGTGTCCTCTTGCGCTTTGGGATGGGTCACGAGGGAGCACGAGGTCGCCGACGCGCCGGGACCGCAGTACCGTTGCAGCCAACGCGCATGCGACACGGGCACGGTGCAAGCTCGCCCGCCAACGCCGCCCGTCGCAAGAAGGTCGGCGGTAGCAGCCTGATCGTAGGCGCCGTCGAAGAAGCAGCCTGCCGTAGCGCGGCTGCCATGCCAGTGCGGTTGCTCATCGAGCTTCGTCCGCGCCATAGCAATCACCGGGGCCGTCGCTCCGTGGCTGATCCCTTCGAACAAGAGCTCCTCGCCGGTCCAAAACGCACGCGCCCACGCGCCGGTGGTCGCTTCACGGACAGCCAAATCGATGCGTGCCGCTTCGTCGATGTACGGCCTCGCGCCGGATCCTTCGGAGGATTCGAAGGGGTTGATGCAAACGGCGGCGTAGCCGTGCGAAGCGTAGCCATCCATCACCTTGTTGTATCCTGCACCGCTTACGCACCCCATCTCGCCGCCGGAGAAGACGACGACGAGCTTGGAGCACTTCGCGCGTGTGCAGGCCGAAGCGTTTGTGACCAGCGTGCATCGCTCAGCGATCCCGGTTTGACCAATGCACGCATCTACCTCGATTAGCCCCACGGCGACCGGAGGCCGCAGCCCCTCAGCACGAATCGCACCCGCGTCGACAACGCCAGCGTCGTCGGTTGTTGTGTTGTTTCGGCCCGCGTCCGAGAGTGCGGCGCCGATCGATGTCTGGCCACAGCCCCCCAGCGGCAGGCACGCGACGGCCAGGCGCAACCAGCGAAGGGAAAGTCGCCGCGGCAGCTGCGCTGAGATCACGGCTGTCGCATGGTTTTTCTCATAGGCCCGAACGCGCATCTCGGAATGATCCCAAAGCGCCGCCTCTCAGGCAACTAAGCGGCCCCCCGGCTGCGAACGACGACAAAAGCGCGACGGGTACCGCAATAGTTGCAGGATCTCCTCGTCCGCAAAAAACCAACACGGGATACCTCGTGATGTGCACAAGAACGCGTCCCCGCGTCCCCGCGTCACGCGTTCGGCGTGTCGAAGTCGATTGTGACCAACATCAACCATGGCACCGACCGCGATTGCACCCTACACACAAGCTCGTCGAAAACCACCCAACGCGCTCTCGGGCGCGATGCGTGGCTTCAACGGCGAGAGGTCACCAAAACGAGCCATCGCACACCGTACGAGACAAGCGCGCCGTTTTTCGAGTATCCGCAGGACATCGCTTTCCTCATTCGAAACGACGGCAGAGCAAAAACGCGCGCCAGGAGAAACAACGCTATGCAGCTTGTCCACGTGTATGTGAATTTTCCAGGAAGCACCGACGAAGCACTTCGGCTCTACGAGACCGTGTTCGGCACCAAAACGCTTGGGCGGATGACGTTCGGTGATGCGCCGTGGGTGCCAAACGTGCCCGAGCACGCAAAAGGCAAAATCATGCACGCCCAGCTCCCACTCACCGAGACCGTCCACCTTATGGCGAGCGACTTTGTCGAAGGTATTTCGCCGGGGGCGTTCGTACGCGGCAACGACTTCAGCATCGCGATCGTGGCGAAAGACAAGGCTGAAGCCGATCGGGCATTCGAGCTCCTCAGCGCAGGCGGCAATGCACGCATGCCTCTCGCGAACGCGCCGTGGGGCCCGTATTTCGGAATGTGCACCGACCGCTTCGGCGTGCAATGGATGATTAGCCTCCCGCATGCGGCCTAAGCCGAGAGGCTCAGCGCGCGCCGCGCGCTAAGTCGCGAAACTTAGTTATTCAACCATGACTAGTGTTTGGTGAGCGTCGCCGTTGACATGGATTCTCGACGTCGACGAATGAGCACCCGAAACAGTTATCGTATCTAATATTCATTCTCAACGAAGCAACCCATTCAAAAGCAAACAAGTCGTGCGGTTGACGTGAAAACGACGCACAAGGGTCTATCTGCACGCCTTCGTGGATTGAGTTTTCGCGGACTCACGCCGCAACCGCACGTTGCTCTGTCGCCTTCGGCCGTTGAGGCCCGCTTGCCCCGGGAACCAAGCGCGATCCCAAATAAGCGTGCCGCCGCCCACGCGGGAATTGCGTCGCGGTACTCGGGTTGCTTGTCCCTCGCCTTGCGAACCCTGAGGAGATCGTAAGGCGGACGGTCTCTTGCCGCAAAGCTGCGACCGCTGGCATACACCACGGCGGAGGGCCTTTCGTGTACACACTGCATATTGCAAACAAAAACTACTCATCGTGGTCTCTCAGGCCTTGGGTCCTCATGAACCTGTTGAGCCTAGATTTTTCGGAGCAGGTTCATCGCTTCGAGCCGGGTTCGTCATGGGCAAGGTTCCGGCGCTTTTCGCCCACAGGCAAGGTACCGACGCTGCAAGACCGTGCGACCGTTGTCTGGGACTCGCTGGCGATTATCGAATATCTCGCAGAGCGGCACAGCGGCGTATGGCCAGGCGAAGCGCAAGCGCGAGCATGGGCGCGGTGCGCGACGGCGGAGATGCATGCGTCGTTCGCTGCACTCCGCACTCAATGTTCCTTCAATGTCGGCCTTCGCGTACGCCTTCACGACATAGGAACGGCACTGCAAAACGACCTCGACCGCATGGAGGAGTTGTGGAGCGAAGGCCTGCGGCTCTTCGGCGGACCTTATCTCGCGGGCCCAGCATTTACGGCCGTAGACGCCTTTTTTGCGCCCATTCATTTTCGAGTGCAAACCTACGGGCTCAAGCTCGCGGCTGAAACCCAAGCCTACTCCGAACGCGTGCTTGCTTTACCTGCGATGAAGGCCTGGGAGGCGGCAGCTCTCGCTGAGGATTTTCGCGACGCATCGCACGACGAAGCGGTGCTTTCATTTGGCACGATTCGCGAGGACCTAAGAGCGCCGGTCGCCGGCTAACCTCGAGCCCGCCACACTCGGCAATCGCCGGTACCACAATTCGCCACGACACGGCGTTGAATCTGGGTCACCAAAAGCGTCATCGATAGTTCATTCAATCGAACATTCGTCGCTTTGGTGACGACGCTGATTTCGTGTTCCGCAACCTCTAACAAGATAACTACGGCGCGGCCGCCCGCGCGCATTTCGATTCAAACACCCGCGGCGTTCGCTCACGCGTCACCCGTTCGCGACGACATCGGCGTCTGCAGATCAGCGGATTCGAGACATTGAAGCCTTCGACATCAACGCTTTGGGTTGGTGGTTTCGATTACACCCGATCCGTCGCTGACATCACGCGCCTCTCGCGCGAGACCGCGAACGAGCTCGCGGCCCACAGTGCCTCGCCTCTCGACATAGCCCGCGCCAAAGCCTCATGGCTTGCCAAAGATACCTTGTGCCCCGAATCGTTTTAAATATGCATCATGCACACATACAAACGTATCGTTGATTAGCAGACGCTGGGAGCGACGTATCGCCTCGGTGATTGGAGTCTCGCTAGCATCGCATGTGGTCGTGTCGCAAAGGAGCTTGGGTACCCATGAAAGAAACGCG
>Ga0164293_10004843_pt1 | contig 11485 bp, 8 predicted proteins | sample GEODES118metaG_FD_111487 | JGI IMG/M metagenome (GOLD analysis project Ga0164293, IMG submission 111487) | Eutrophic lake water microbial communities from Lake Mendota, Wisconsin, USA - GEODES118 metaG | ecosystem: Environmental > Aquatic > Freshwater > Lake | place: USA: Lake Mendota, Wisconsin...
CTCGGAACCTGCAGAAACGCTGCGGCGTGCATCGCGTCACTCTCTGATCGCGCGGGTTGCGGACGGACTGGTGCGTGCGGAGGTCGACGCAACGGAGCGCGTTCTGCTGCTCGTGAGTGGCGGGAGCGATTCGATGGCCTTGCTCGTCGCAATGGCTGCATTGGCAGATCGCGTTTCGAGTTCAACGCGATCGTCGATTGCGGTACTCACCGTCGATCATGGATTGCGCGAAGAGTCGGCGATGGAGGTACAGCTTGTGGCCTCGGCCGCACGCGCGCTTGGAATAGAGACCTGTGTCTGCGAGCGCGTCGAGGTGGAAGCCGATGCAAACATCCTCGCAGCAGCTCGTGACGCGAGGTACCAAGTTGCCGTCGCGGTGGCGCGGCGGCTTGCAATTCGAACGCTCGTCGTCGCGCACCAAGCGGAAGACTGCGCGGAATCGCTGCTTCTCGCCCTCGAACGCGGCGACGGACTCGAAAGCCTCGCGCGACTTCGACCAAGGCGCATCATGCACGATTGGCATGGAGTGGCCATCGCGCGGCCGTTGCTCAATGTTCCTCGCGCTGAATTGCGGGCGTTTCTCACAGACTGCACGGTCGATTGGATCGAAGATCCGAGTAACGCGCTACACGCGCGCGGGGCGATGCGCGAAGAGCCGGCGATCGCGTCGCTTGTGGAGCGAGTCGCTCGTGGGCTTGGCAATCTCGCGGATGAGGCGCTGGAATGCATCGCGTGGCGCGAGCGCTGTATCACGGAGATTCTCAACAGCGATGGGACGAGTTGCACGCGTCAAGCGTTTGACAGCTTGCCGATCTCATTTCGATGCGCCTTGATTTCGCAGATGGTTCGAAAGAGCGGAGGCGAAATGTCGCGCTCGATGATCGAGACGGCAGCCACGAGCGATTCGCGCGCACCGCGTCGCTTCCGATCGACCAACGGCATGGAGCTCACGATCGATGCGCGATGTGTACGAATCGCGCGTTCAGAGTTCACGGCGCCAAGAGACACTCGCCCTTGAATCGGTCGCTCACGCACGTCACAACGCCATCTTCAATCTTCACGACCATTGGACTCGCAACGAGATAGTTCGGGCCCGTCGGCAGAAGCAGCGGCTCGCAGCCAACGCAGACGATCGGCTCGTGTTCCTCGCCAGTGTCCGCTTGCGGAATGCCATCGGCGGGTGGGATCTCAACGGTGAACACTTGTTCGACGCGCGGCGCTGAGAAGAACTGGTCGAAGAGAGAGTGGCACGCGTGGCAGTTGGGCATGTAGAAGACGACGAAGGTGGTCTGCCCGCGCGTCCGCTCGGCGAGGCCGGGCAGCGACGCGCCGATTGGCGTCTCTTCGACGCGCCGACCTACGAAGGGATGCATGTCGAAATCGACGTTGACGACCTTTGGCCCGGCTGGCTTCGGCGCGATCTCAACAGGGCGGTTTGGGTCGGTCGCACGACCCGCGACAGCGCCGGTACTCGTGGCGATCGCGATCGCACCGAGGGCGGTCCATGCGGGGGAGAGCCCGCGACGAGGAGTCGCATGCATGCCTTCGGCGCGAGGGCGGGTCCGCAACATCCACCAAAGAAGCACCAATGACGTCGCCAGCGAGACCGCGGGAAAGCCGATTCCACCCGCGCTCAATGCGCGTGAAACGCACGCGAGCGACACAAACGCTCCGAGCGCACATGCCACGATCGGAAGAAAGCGATTCGCAAGGAGCACACCGTAGAAGAAGACGATCAGCGCGCCTGCCACGCTCGACGATGCGACGAGCCGCGTCGAGAGTTCGGGCGAATAGCCAAAGAGCGCTTCGAGCAACTCAACGAGCGGCGCGGGAACACCGTCGGGTCCGCCGCGGAATTGAAGCCACGCGCAAAGCCCAAGCGCACCGGCGACGCACGCCGCGGCAATGCGGGGGTGTCGAGAGAGCGACGGACGATCGGTGGCGGTTGTCTGCGGGGCTGCGGTCATGCTGATTTCTCTGATGGCCTCTTCACGTCTCTGGTCGTCTGTCGCAGAAACTCCCGTCCTTCGCGCTCGGCGCATATGCGCATACGCAACCGACTTACTGGTTGAACTTCAAGCACGCTTCGAGTGCCGCCATGTCGTCGACGTTCTCAACGACACATTCGACGACGCCATCGTTGATCGCCAAGACGACAGGCGTCGCGATGACGTAGTTCGGTCCCTTGATGAGCGAAACCTTGGCGCATTCGTCGCAGGGGTTCCCGAGCAAGTTGTTCGGATCCGCATCGGGAATCGCGACGGTGAGCGTCGGATACTTCAACTTGCCCGTGAAGTGCGTCGAGAGGAGATCGAAGCAGTGATCGCAGTCCTCGCGGAAGAAGATCACGATCCAGCGCCCCTTCAGGAAGTTCGCGGGGAGCTTGTTCTCCATCAGGAGCGCAAACGGGTTGTCGCTGAGCTTCTTTCCGACCGCGTCGGTGAACTCCGCCACGTAGAAACTCTTCAGTGCCGTCGGTGGTCCTGGCCACACGGCTTCTTGCGGTGCGGGTGTCGTCGTTGGAGTGGTGATCGCGGGAGTGGTGGTGGTTGGATTTGCGGTCGCCGCAGCATCTTGGCTCGGGAACACCGAGTTGAACTCATCGGCATTCGCCCGATCGGTGCAGACACCGGTCACAACACCATCCTTCATGCGCACGATGACGGGGGTGCGGAAGACATACTCGGGGCTCTTGCCAGTCTCGCCTGCGCGAACGTGGAACAACTTGCGTTCTTCGCAGCCGTTGCAGGGCATGCCAAGCGGCGTTCCTCGCGCATCCGGCACATTGACCTTCATCACGCGCTCTTTGCGAGGCTCGGCGAAGTACGCGCGGAACATCGACTGGCAGTCGGAGCAATCCTGTCGAGAGAATACGACGAGCCAGTCGCCCTTCTCGAAATCGGCTGGCATGGGGCCGTCGATGGCGCGCGCGAGTTTTTGATCGCGCAGCGGTTTCCCGATCCAGTCCTTCCAACGCGGGAAGTAATTCTTGTCGTACTTCGTTGGCGCGCCGGGCCATGGACCTTCGATCTTGCCGGTGGTCGCCGCCGCCGTCTGCGTGCCCGACGCTTCAGGCGTGTTTGGCGTTTCCACAGCTGTTTGAGCACCATCAGGGCTGGGTGTCGGAGCAACGACTTCAGGCTCACGCACGGCAAAGACTGCGACGACCCCAATGACGAAAGTCGCGATGAGCGGAACGAATGAACCGCCTCGTGCGCGGGGCACCAGAAGCAGCGCGTTCAGCAGGAGTACGGCGTCGATCGAGAACATCACGCTTGCGGGCAGGCCCTTTTCGCCGAAACAACCGCAACCGCCGGTGAGTGCTTCCACGATGCCGTCCTTCAACGCGGTGGTCGCCATCGCGTAGGCGAGAATCGCGCAGAAGAGCGAGAGCGTGAGCATCGCAAGGATGCGCGCGTATCGCGTCGAGAGCAGGATCGCGAGTGCGATGAAGACCTCGGCACCGATGATCGTGCGCAGCGACCACGTCATCAGGAGATCTGGATCGACGGACGTCGACTTCATCACCCACTGGAGGAGCGAGAGAATCGGGCCGGGCAGCAAGTTCGGATTGAACTCGAGCGCCTTCATCAACGCGCCGTATCCGATCCAACCCGCCGTACCGACGTGGAGGACTCCGAGTGCTGCGGTTTGCAGTCCGGTGCGCGGCGAAGGCGTCGGTGACGCGGCGGATGGTTTGGCCGAGGTTGCCGCGGATGGCGTCGATTTCTTTGGGTTTTTCATCGGGAGTGAGAAATGAGGGGCCCGTCGATCTTGAGCTCTGCACTTTGGCGCTGATCTGCCGCCTTGATCTCTTGCGGAGCGCGCTTGCCGCGGTCTATGACAACTTTGTCTGCGATCTCTGTCAGCGGATATCAGGCAAACGACTTCGTTCAGAGCAGTCTCCGTGGGATGTCGGCCAAAGTGGGCCGGATTCTACGGAAGAGGCGTCGATGCGTTTCGAATTGCGGTGAATTCGGATGGTTCGCGCGGGCGGGCCTTCGTGTTGCGATCGGCGCGCTTCCCATGCCGCTCGGCGCATCTATTGTTCGATCGCAGGCGAACCACGCCGCCCATGCCTGAGCGCCACCGTCCGTTTGCCCGCGAAGTGTTCGCCGCCGAATTGGCGGCGCGCACACAGTTGGCCGCCCGGGCGACCCCGACAGCGAAACAGCCCGCGCCTCGCGCTCGCGCCGCCGAACCATCATCCGAATCATCGTCCGAATCGATCGTGGTCGTGCTGCCGGACCAGTTGAGTCTCGCCATTGGGCCCACCGCGCGCGTCGATCCCCGGACCACACGACTGGTCTTGCTCGAGAGCGGCGAGTGGTTCTCGCGGCGCCCGTACCACCGGCAGCGCTTGGCGTGGATTCTGCTGTCGCAGCGGAAGTTCGCCCTCGAAGCAGCGGACCATGGGTACTCGGTCGAGGTCCTCTTCGGCGACGAACCGATGGTTGAACTGCTCCGCGAGTACCTCGCCTCCCGAGGCAAGGCGCGTGGCACGTCGCGTGGTTCGGCGCGCTGCATGGAGCCTGCGGAGCGCGAGATGCGCGCGGAGTTCGCGCCGCTTGTGTCGGCTGGTCTTCTCGCGTTCGAGCCGCACGACGGTTTCCTTACGACCGCCACCGACCTCGAAGCCGGACGCACCGCCGAAGGCTGGCGCATGGATCGCTTCTACCAAGCGGTGCGGCGCCGGACGGGCATCCTCATGGAGGCGGGGAAGCCGGTTGGGGGCAAGTTCAGCTTCGACGCGGAGAATCGACGACGTTGGGATGGATCACCGCCGGCGCCGACGCCTCCGGAGTTTCCGGGTTCACCGCTCCGTGAAGAAGTCGCGTCAATCATCGAGACCCGATTCTCGCGGCATCCGGGTACGCTCGACATCGCGGCGATTCCCGCGACGCGCGCCGAAATCGACCGCCTTTGGAATTGGGCGAAGAAGTCGTGCCTGCCCAACTTTGGCCCGTACGAAGACGCGATGAGTCGCCGCAGCCGCGGGGTCTTCCACACGCGGATTTCGCCGCTGATGAATCTGCATCGGTTGCTTCCGCGACAGGTCGTGCACGACGTCGCGGCACTCACGCTTCCCATTTCAAGCCAAGAGGGATTCATCCGACAAGTGCTTGGTTGGCGCGAGTTCGTCTACCAAGTGCATCGGGCAACCGACGGCTTTCGCTCAGGGCGCGCATCGGATGAAGCTCCGCTCTCGCAACCGGGCGATGGAGGATTCGCGCGTTGGAAGGGCGAACCGTGGCAGCCTGTACAGCCGGCGCCCGCAGGCGTCGATGGCGGCGCGCGACCAAATCTTCTCGCGGCGGACGCGGGTGTTCCTCCCGCTTATTGGGGTGCACCGAGTGGTCTCGCATGCCTCGACCATGTGGTCGAAGATGTTTGGGCCGAAGGATGGAGCCATCACATCACGCGCTTGATGGTGCTCGGCAACCTCGCCACGTTGTTCGGTGTTTCGCCGCGCGAACTCTGCGACTGGTTCTGGATTGCCTACATCGACGCGTGGGATTGGGTCGTTGAACCGAATGTGCTCGCGATGGCGACGTATGCGACTTCAGAGATGACGACCAAGCCGTACGTGAGCGGTTCGGCGTATCTCGAGAAGATGGGCGACTCGTGCCGTACCTGTCGCTTCACACCAGGGAAAGATTGCCCGATTGGGCCGCTTTACTGGGCATTTCTCGCGCGAAACAACACGGTGCTCGCGGACAATCCCCGCATGAAACTCCCGCTTGCGTCGGCAAGAGGCCGAACGGACGATGTGCGTTCGCGTGAAGCGCAGACGTTTGTTGCGTTGCGCGACGTACTCATCAACGGCAAGCGGTGGGAGGGCGGAAGTGTGGCAGACGTGAAATCTGCGCACGCGCCGGAGCGGGGGATGAAATCTGCCAAGTCACCCTCAAAGTCACCCTCAAAGACATCCGTGAAGTCGCCGGCAACGACCTGCGCAACGTCCTCCGCAACGACACCGTCACTCTTCGCGCGCGAAGACCCCAAGAATCCGAACGCGCAATCGACTGGTCGCGCCCGTCGCAATCCGTGAGAAGCACCTATGACCGGACGATATGAGTACTTGAAATCGACCCCAATGCCCGTGCCTGCGAGCTCGCTTGCAGCGTGGCACTTTCGTTCAGGTGCGATTCATCGCTTGATTCCGCCTTGGGAAAACATCCGCGTGAAGCGTGAAGCATCGCCGCTCGTCGATGGCGCGCGGGCGGAGATCGAGATTCGCAAGGGGCCCGTCAAACTGGAACTCGTCGCGGTGCACAGTGAGGTCGTTGCGGGCGCGCAGTTTGTCGATGAACAGCTGACAGGGCCGTTTGGCTCGTGGCGACATCGCCATCGTTTCATCGCGGAGGGCGGGGGCTCTCGCCTTGAAGACAAAATCGTCTACGACCCGCCGTTTGGCATCCTCGGTCGTCTTGGACAGCGAGTCTTTCATCGCGAACTCGATCGGCAATTCGCGTTCCGCCACGCGCGAACCCGCGAAGATCTGCGTCGGCACGCGGAGTTCAACGAACGATTTGGCGCGACGCGTCTGCGCGTCGGTGTGACGGGCGCATCCGGGCTCGTCGGCCGTCAACTCTGCGCGTTTCTGTCGACGGGCGGGCACGACGTCGTGCGCTTCGTCCGGGGAAACCCGCGAGGTCCGAGCGAACGCAGTTGGAACCCGCTTGATGCTGAGCGCGGAATGACGCCCGAGTCGGTTGAGGATCTCGACGTGGTCGTACACCTCGCGGGCGAAGGCATCGCGGACGGGCGATGGAATGCCGCGCGCAAGCAACGTATTCGCGAGAGTCGCACGATTGGAACTGCGGCTGTCGCGCGAGCAATTGCAAGTGCACGGACGAAGCCGCGTGCGTTCATCTCCGCAAGCGCGATTGGTTACTACGGCAATCGCGGCGATGAGCGTGTCGACGAGCGCAGCGCGCCAGGAACCGGCTATCTCGCGGATGTTGTCACTGCATGGGAAGACGCCACCGTCGCCGCGCGCGATGCAGGTGTTCGCACCGTGCACGCTCGCGTTGGTGTTGTGCTCGCGTCGGCAGGCGGCGCCCTCGCTCGCATGCGGCTTCCGTTTCTCATGGGCGCCGGCGGACCGATCGGCAATGGTCAGCAGGGAATGAGCTGGATCTCGCTCGATGACCTCGTCGCAGGGCTCGTCTTCCTCGCGCTGAATGACGGCGTTCGCGGCGCCGTGAACCTTGTCGCGCCCGCGGCCGTTCCGCAACGCGCGTTTGCGAAAGAACTCGGGCGCGTGCTCGGGCGACCAGCGTTCGCGCCACTACCGGCATTTGTCGTACGTGCACTCTTTGGCGAAATGGGTCAGCGACTACTCCTCGAAGGCGCATTCGTTCGTCCGAGTGTGCTTGAGCGCGAGCGCTTTCGCTTTGCACACCCGACACTCGACGCTGCGTTCCGCCTTGAACTTGGTCGCTTGAATCCCGAGACCTCCTCTGCGGGGCAACAGTCATGACAAGCCGCGCCATCTGGTGGATCCGTCGCGACTTTCGTCTCGATGACAACCCTGCGCTTGTGCGCGCCGCGCAAGCGAGTGCGCTGCTCCCCGTGTACATCCATTCCGACGGCGAAGAAGGCGCATGGCCGCTCGGTGGCGCGCAGCGCTGGTGGCTCGCGCGGAGTCTGACGGCATTTGCGGCGAAGCTCGAGCAAGCGGGCTCTCGGCTGACGATTCTCGAGGGCGAAGCAGCGAAGACGCTTGTCGATCTCGTCAAGCGGTACGACGTGCAGGAAGTCGTTTGGAATCGGCGATTCGAGCCGGCACCCCTCGCGCAGGAGCGTCGTGTGGAAGCCGCGCTCGATGCGCTCAGCGTCTCATGGAAGGCCTACTGCGGGAACCACCTCTTCGACCCGGAAGAAGTGGCGACGAAGGAGGGACGTCCCTATCAGGTGTACACGCCGTTTTCGCGCAACGTGCGCGCACGGCCCGCGCCTGCGCAACCGAAGGCGGCGCCAAAGACGTTGCCCGCCGTCGACGGGGCGCCTACGGGGGTTTCGATCGCCTCGCTGCAGCTCGAGCCACACATCGATTGGGCCGCAGGATTCCGCGCGAAATGGATACCCGGCGAGGACACAGCGCTCGTGCGGCTTCGCGCATTCACAAGCGGCGCGATGGCGAACTATCCAACAGGGCGCGATCAGCCATCCATTGACGGTTCGTCGTTGCTCTCGCCGCATCTGGCCTTTGGCGAGATCGGCATTCGTCGCGTCTGGCATACCGCGCTCGCGTCGTCCGCGTCACCGGCAGCAAGCACCGACAAGTTCCTCGCCGAGCTCTTGTGGCGCGAGTTCGGCACGCATGTGCTTTACCACTTCCCGAAAACCGATCTCGCGCCGTTGCGTCCGGAGTACGCGCGATTCCCATGGCGTAACGATCGCGAGGCGCTGCGCGCGTGGCAACGCGGACAGACTGGCTATCCACTCGTCGATGCGGGCATGCGGCAGCTGTGGGCGACTGGTTGGATGCACAATCGCGTACGGATGGTTGTCGCCAGTTTCTTGGTGAAGCATCTCCTCTTGCCGTGGCAAGAAGGCGCGAAGTGGTTCTGGGATACGCTCGTTGATGCAGACCTTGGGAACAACTCGCTTGGGTGGCAGTGGGCGGCAGGTTCTGGCGCCGATGCGGCGCCGTACTTCCGCATCTTCAACCCGACGTCGCAAGCGGAGAAGTTCGACGCGGAGGCCGAGTACATCCGCCGTTGGGTGCCGGAACTCGCGCGCGTACCGAAGCAACTCGCAGTCGCGCCGTTCGATGCGCCTCCGCTCGCGTTGCGCGCGGCGGGAATCACGCTTGGAGTGGAGTATCCACACGCGATCGTGGAACACACGAAGGCGCGCGAACGAGCACTCGCGGCGTTGACGGCGGTGAGTAAGAAGGGTTCGCCTGCGTGAGTGCAGTAGGCCGTCGTGTGTCGTGCTGAGACTGTGTGGTTAGACGACCGTCGGAACCTTCACTCGGAAGCCGCGCACAACGGCCAGCACTCCGCCGACGCAAAGTGCGCCGACCACCGTGCCGATGAAGACCGATGGACTTCCACCCAAAGAGAAGACGGCAAGTCCGATCGCGGGTCCCATGAAGTACCCCGCGCCGACGAGTGCTTCGTGAATGCCTCCAGCGTCGACCTCGGCGGCGCCTACGGCAAGGCCGTAGTAGATCGCGCTGTAGTAGATCGTTCCTTGCCCAAGGCCGAGCGCGAAGAGGCCGACCGCGATGCCCCATTCATTCGGCGCTGCGACTGCGCAGGCGAACCCTGCGGTCAGGAGCACGCCCGCCGCAATGAGGCTTGCCGCGCGACCATGCCAAAACGCCGTTTGCCAAAGGACAATCACCGCGAGGAATCGTGCGACGTGCCACGTTGCGCCGAGTGGTGCCTGCATCGCGGCGGGGGTCGCGAGTTTCTCAAAGAGGTAGGGCAGAATCGGTGACAGTGCACCGATGACGAGATAGCCCATCGGGTGAAGGACTCTTGCTGCTGCGAGGAGTGGGCGGTAGGTCGGCGGAACGTGGCGTGCCTGTTCGTGCGCATCGTGCGAAGCGGGTCGCTTTGGAAATTGCGCCAAGAAGACAAGCGCAAGGAGATTCACCGGAAGCAACATCGGGATCGCCCACCGCGTGAGTTGCGCCGCTTCAAGAGGTCCCGCGAGCGCGAGACCGATCGCGGTGGCGAGCATCCAAGAAGCATTCCACCAACCGATCGCGTTGCGCATGTCTGCGCCGTGCCGACCCGCCGCGAGGTACGCCTGCACGATTGGCCATTGCAGTGCACCGAGTGCTGTCATCGCAATCGCACTCACCCAAAGAACCGCGACCGACGGGATCAGTACCAACGGTGCCATCGCGGCTTGCACCAAGAGCACCAGTCCAAGTGCAGAGCGCGCCGACATATGACGTTCGAGGAACCGCACCGTTGGTCCCGCGCGCATTGCGACGAATGTGTAGAGCACGCCGTTGAGGAACGCGAGGAGAAGACTGTCCCGCTGCGTGAATCCGTACTCACGCTCGGCGATGAAGTAGAGCGCGTTCCACAGGATGCCTGTTCCAAGTGAACAGAGGAACGTGAGCGCAGCGATTGGAAATGGGCGAACTGTCATCGATAGAACCACGGCCGCGATCGCGACGACGAGGGGCGCGAGTGTACGGCGGCGAGCGATCGAAAATGAGAACGTTCCGCACGCCGTGCGTCCGCGTCGCGGCGTTTGCTACACTCCACCAGCGTTGTCCGCGTAGCTCAATTGGATAGAGCGTTGCCCTCCGAAGGCAAAGGTTGCAGGTTCAAATCCCGCCGTGGACGCTTCCGGCCCCGTCTCTGCGGGGCTTTTTTGTTCGATCGTCCGCGCGACACACGGGGATCGACACGAACCGTTTCCATTCGGAAGCCAAAATCGGAACGCACGATGCAGATTTCCCAGTTCCAACAACTCATTCGCGACAGGTACTACGCCACCGACAAAGCGCGCGGCGCTCCGGGCACGTACCTCTGGTTTGTCGAAGAGGTAGGCGAACTCGCGCATGCGATCGCAAACCGCGAGCGCGGGAAGCTCGATCAAGCGAATCTCGAGGAGGAGTTCGCGGATGTCCTCGCGTGGCTTGCAACGCTCGCGAACATTTGCGATGTCGATCTCACGAAAGCGATCGCAGACAAGTACATCAAAGACGGCGGGCCAGAGGGTTACAAGGTTTAACGCACTCGTCGTGTGCACGGCAACACCGCACGACACGGCGTCGAACTGCGCGATCCGCCGTGAACTTCCCAAGCCGTTTCCGTCAACAGCTCCGCAGCTCAGCAGCACGGTCGTCCCCGAGCACCTTTATGGCCACCAGCACCAACGGCACTTGTCCCTTCTGTCCAGCTGCACAGCGCGTCTATCTCGAAAGTCCGCGTTGGGTCTTACTGCGCCACGTCGACCCTGTGCCAATCGCAGGCTGGATGATGGTCGTAAGCCGCGCACATCGCTCGGGCCTCGATGAGATGACGCCCGAGGAGGCGGGGGAGATCGGCACGATTTTGGCCGCGCTCGCCGCTGCGGTTCGTGCAGCCACGGGATGCGAGCGCACCTACTCGATCACCTTCAATGAAGCGGTGAAACATCTTCATCTGCACGTGATTCCGCGCCACGCGAATGACCCAACGACGACAAGTTGGGCACTCGCCGATCGATACCGATCCACCGCGCGCGGGGAAGTCGCGGCGGCGGACCCGCACGTCGCCGAAACAACGGCCGAAGCGATCGCGCGACACATCATGGATGTTGGAGTCGCCCGCTCAGCAGCGCTTGCTCAAGTCGGATTTCGCGTTCCGAGTTGAACGCGGACGAGCGAACCACAGCGCGCGATGGATTTCGCCGAGCGAAGTACTCACAGATGCTCCGGCGTCTAGACCCGCTCGTATTGCGGCTCGACTACTCTGTCCGACATGTCTGCTCACTCGTCCAACGGTATTGAACGTATTCGTTC
>Ga0164293_10004844_pt1 | contig 11484 bp, 9 predicted proteins | sample GEODES118metaG_FD_111487 | JGI IMG/M metagenome (GOLD analysis project Ga0164293, IMG submission 111487) | Eutrophic lake water microbial communities from Lake Mendota, Wisconsin, USA - GEODES118 metaG | ecosystem: Environmental > Aquatic > Freshwater > Lake | place: USA: Lake Mendota, Wisconsin...
ACGACTACTCTCTCGACTCCGACTTATCTAACGAAAACAGTCAGGATTCTTTTGAATGGAAGTCTAATATACTCAACTACAGCGTAAAACCAGACTTCAGTTATTACCTAAACTCTAAAAACACGATATCATTTGGTGGTCAGGCGATATACTATACTTTTAATCCCGGCCAAGCAACCGCGGTATCGGGCGGCCAATCTCGCTCTATAGGTTTAGATAGCAAATATGCCATGGAATCTGCCCTATATATTGGTAATGAGCAAAAACTGACCGATAAACTGACGCTTAACTATGGTCTGAGGTATTCCTTCTACAGCTATTTGGGACCTGGCACAGTTTATACTTTCAACGAAAAAATTACTCCCGGTGAAAGAAAACCGATAACCTCTAGCAGAATCTCGGAAAAAGGTGAGTCTATTAAAAATTATGGCAATTTGGAGCCGAGAATTGCCCTAAATTTAGGGATAAACAGCAGTACCTCCATAAAACTTGGATACAACAGACTGGCACAGTATATTCATTTGCTTTCTAACACCGTGGCTTCGTCTCCACTTGATGTTTGGACTCCGAGTAGCAACAACATCAAGCCACAGCTTTCTGACCAAGTGGCCTTGGGTTTATTTAAGAATTTTGCCGAAAACCAATATGAGACTTCGGTAGAAGTATATTACAAAACCCTTAAAAACCAGATTGATTATATCAGAAATGCAGATTTGTTACTCAATCCTGCGGTAGAGGGCGACCTCATGTATGGAATAGGAAGAGCCTACGGAACAGAGTTTTTTGTGAAAAAAAATAAAGGCAAACTCAATGGTTGGATAAGTTATACACTTGCTCGCACCGAAAGAAAAATTGATGGCCTAAACAACAACGATTGGTTTGTAGGCAGAATAGATAAGATTCATAATCTCTCGGTGGTAGGTATTTTGGATTTATCTAAAAAATGGTCAATGGGGACGACGTTGTCGTTTTCTACAGGAACTCCAGCGAGCTTTCCGACCAATAAATTTGTTTGGCAGGGTATAGCTCTTCCACACAATTACACCGATGACCGAAATACTTATAGAATTCCAAATAGCCACAGGCTAGATTTTTCGGCGACACGCAAAAACAAACATGCTTTGTTTGGAAAAGGCGAAAGTGAGTGGGTGTTCTCGGTTTATAATCTTTATAATAGAAGGAATCCTTTTTCAGTGTATGTAAGACAAAACCCCGATGACCCTTCCAAAACGGAGGCGGTGAAATACTCGGTTTTTGCGGCAATTATTCCGGCAGTTACATACAATTTTAAATTCTAAAAATCATGAAAAAAACATTATTAATACTTTTTGTTTCTGCAACACTGTTTTCTTGTGAAGAAGTTATAAATCTTGAAGTAAGAGATGGCGTAAACCAGCTAGTGGTGGATGCCTGGCTCACAGATGAAGATAAAGAACAAAGCGTGAAACTTACTATTTCGCAGCCCTATTTCGAAAAATCAGCACCGAAACCAGCCTTGGGTGCCGAGGTAATTGTGTATAACCAAGATAGCACGGCACACATCTTTACAGACCCCAACAACGATGGTGTGTACACTTATAAACCAAAACCAGGGAAGTTTTTGAAAGAAAACGAACAAGTGGCATTGAGCGTAAGATATGAAAACGAACAGTATTATTCACTCTCCCGACTCAAAAGAGTGCCCAAGATAGACTCGGTTGGTTACGAGGCGTTTTCATTTCCTATAAGCCCGCCAAACGGTGGACCTAAAGACGGTTTTTTTGCTCAGTTTTATGCCAATGACCCCGTGGGTGAAGGAGATACCTATTTGATGCGGTCTTACAAAAACGACACTTTGAGATTTAAACCCTCAGATATTACGCTGGCCTACGATGCCGGCTTTTCGCCGGGTTCAAAGTCTGACGGTTTGATGTTTATTTTACCTATTAGACAATCCTTAAACCAAACCTTGTTTTTGGACAAAGACAAACTGAAAGTGGAGCTCTTTTCTATACCTACAGAAGCGTACTTTTATTTACTACAATTACGACAGGAATCGTCGAACGGAGGAATTTTCGCTACTCCGCTGAGCAATATTCCTACCAATATTTTTAATCTAAACAGCAAGTCAACCAAAAAAGCTTTGGGGGCATTTTTTGTATCAAAAGTGAGCACCTTTGAAACTGTTATAGATAAAAATAAGGCTAAACCGAAGCAGTAATTACGGTATTCCTAATTTTACTTCTTAGCCAATAAAGCCAAAAGACTGGCTAATTTGTCTTTGAGGCCTTTGCGGTCAACGATGAAGTCTAGAAAACCGTGTTCGAGAATAAATTCGGCAGTTTGGAATCCTTTTGGAAGGTCTTTTCCGATGGTTTCCTTAATGATTCTTGGGCCAGCAAAGCCTATCAATGAGCCGGGCTCGGCTACGTTGAAGTCGCCCAACATGGCAAAGGATGCTGTTACACCTCCGGTGGTTGGGTCGGTCAAAAGTGATATATAAGGTAGTTTTGCTTCTTCCAACAAGGCCAATTTGGCTGAAGTTTTGGCCATTTGCATCAATGAAAATCCTGCTTCCATCATTCTGGCTCCGCCTGATTTTGAAATCATCAAAAATGGGGTTTTAGTCTTAATGGCATGGCTAATTCCACGGGCGATTTTTTCACCAACCACCGAGCCCATGGAGCCCCCTATAAAGCCGAAGTCCATGCAAGAAATCGTTACATCTTGCCCGTGCATTTTGCCATAAGCAGTTCTACAAGCATCTTTCAAACCAGATTTTTCAACGGTGGTTTTTATACGGTCGGGATAGGCTTTGGTGTCTACAAATTTGAGCGGATCGCCCGAAATCATGTCTTTGTCAAGCTCAGTGAAGGCTCCTTCGTCAAACAACAGGTTGAAGTATGCCTCCGAGCCTATTTTATCGTGATAGTTGCAGTGAATGCAGGTAAAGGCATTTTGCTTGTGCTCACGGGTGTGCATGACGTTTTTGCACTCAGGACATTGGTACCAAAGTCCGTCGGGTGTTTCACGTTTGAGTTCGGTAGGCGTGTTAATTCCTTTTTCAGTTCTTCTAAACCAAGACATAAAATGGTAAGATTTTGGAGGGGCAAATATAAAAGAATTTTTATGCTCGAAATGCAGATAGCTGGTTTTTTATTTGAAATCTCCTGCTTGGGCGTAAATGACTTCAGTAGAAAATGTTTCTCCAAAACCTTGATGTATAACTGCATCTAGAAAATTTCTACGTCATTTTTGAAGTATTTGGTGCCTTCTACTCCGCCATAGTAAATGACCTTGGCTTTGCCTTGCTTTTGGCCAGCAATGAAATCGACTATTAATCTATCGCCATTTCTGTAGATGTAGGTGCTTTGGTAGCCGTTCATTTTGCCTTGGTAAAACCCACCAATGTATTTGTCGCCATTTTTAAGGAAAAGTGAGCCTTTTCCGTTGTATAAACTATTGGCAAACGAGCCTTCATATTTCTTTTTGCCATCTTTATAGTATTCTGTGCCTTGCCCATGGCGTTTACCCATGTGCCAACTACCTTCAAACTTCTCTGCAGTTTTAGAATTTATGGCTACACCAAAGCCCTCCAGGCAGTTGCAAGCCACTCAGCCTCTTTTACGTACGGGCGTGGTTTCTGAATCATTTGAAACCGTAGTTTCAGTGACGATTTCGTCCAACTCCTTTTCGGTAGGTGGCTCTGGTTTTTTGTTGGCCTGAATGTCGGGGTAAAGCTCCTTGGCATTCATGTATCCTTTTTCGATGGCTCTTAGCCTTTGGCTTCTTGGCGGATGTGTAGAAGTGGTATATTCGGTAGTTAAACTCGCTATAGCCGACTGAGCTTCTTTGAGCTTCGCCCCCATTTGATACATCACAAAACCCGAAAACTCATCAGCTTCTAGTTCTTTTTCGTGTTCTGAACCGCCTTGCTTGATGGTGTGCCCCTGCAAATGATGCCCGATTTCGTGGGCCAGAATGCTCAAAGCTCCCCAGTCTGTTTTGGTAACATTGCTGAGTTTGTTGATAAACTTTGGGTCGTACACAATCAACCGCTCGCCATTGCGAGTGGCGGCAAAGCAGTTATCGGTGTTGGGGCATTCCATCACATAAAAATTCTGCTTTAAGCCCGAGCGTCTCACAATGTTTTCTATGGCCTTGCTCACTTCAGGGCGGGTCGAAAACGCGACCCAGTTACAAATTTCACGCTCGTTTATAGCTTGGCCATAATAGTTTTTGCCAACAATAATTTCGGAATTGTTTTGGGCAAATGAAAAATGTGAAACTACTGCAAAAAACAAACCTGCGAGAATGGCCTTCATTTATAGAATTTGTAGGTATTTGGATAAAAACGAAATTTCTACATAAAATAATATTCAAAGGTGGTTTTTGTTTTATAGAATCATAAAAAGCTCAAAATATTAACCAAATCTCTACCTGATGTTACAAATTTACTGTGCAACTCATCGACTTTTTGAGTAAATAGAAAGTCAAAAAAATGGGAAAACATGTCGGATTTTCTCAGTTATTGATATTTTTGCTCCGAAATACCTATGATAATAAAGAAACGATGGAAAATAACCCCATTCAAAGTCCCTTTGATGTGTGGAGAAACGGCCATTCTGAATATAAGAGTGCCTATTTTAATCATGAAACAAGTTTTGTAAAACAGCTCATTCCGGAAATTGCGGTAGGACTGAATGTGTTTGAAATATTACAAATTCTACAGTCACGCTTCGGAACCGACAAACTTGTACAAGCTCTTAACCCTAGCATTGCCTATCCCAGTCGCTTAGCAGGCCAACAAAACGGCGACTGGCTAAAAACCAGCAATATGGTTGCTGTGAATATACGGACAATTGGCAATTTCTTTAACCTTATAAAATATTTACTGACCACCGGCAGCTGCCACGATTCCATTCATATTTTGCCCATTTGGGAGCCCGGCGTGGTGTCGAGTCTGTACGGAAAAATAAGCTGGAATATCAACCCCGAGTTTTTTAGCGAAGAATTAAAAAATGCCATCCCAAACCTAGACAGCGTAGAAAAACAACTGAAAGTGGTAACGAACTTAATACACATGATGGGCAAATCGGTGGGTTTGGACGTGATTCCGCATACGGATAGGTTCTCGGAGTTGGTGTTTTTACACCCGCAAATGTTTGAATGGGTAAAACGGAAAGATCATCACATACTGACTGTAAATACCCAAAACGGAACAGAAGCAGAAGACATTATTTGGGCATATTTGAATAATCATGGCACAGCCGACGGTAGCTTGATTTCATACAGTAAAGCTGCTTTTTTTGATTTCAAAAACCCGATTCTCACTGAGCAACAAAGGCTTGAGGTGCTTTTTGGAAAAGTAGAAGAGCGAGAAAAAAGACTCCAAAGGCGGTTAGAAATGATGCAGCAATTGCTGTACAAAGGCCTAGAAACCCTACCTGTAACGATGGCTCCACCTTACCGAGGGCTGCATTTGGTAGAAAACGATTTTGTTTATGACAAAATGGGCAACAAATGGTATAATTACCAATTTGATAAGCCGGAGGGCATGTCAAGGGTTTTTGGGCCGCTGACCAGATACAAGTTTTATCATGCTGAAAACAATCAAGAATTAGAGTTTGACAACCCGAACATTCCTGCTTGGCAATATGTCTGCCAGAAATATTATGAGTGCCAACAGGCTTACAATTTTGATTTTATGCGTGGCGATATGGCCCACGTGCAACCACGGTCAGGTGGCGTTCCCGAGCAAATTGATGCCTATTATGACCCCTTAAAGGCCATCAAAAATTATGTGGTGAAACAAGGCGTAAAGCATTTCGGATTTTTTGCCGAGACATTTATAGCTCCACCCGACACCATGGGATACGGCAACGAAATAGACCACCTAGAGGCCATAGAGGCCGACAGTACGCTTGGCGATTTGCAGGCCACTCCCGTTGGTTCTGAGGTATTTATGACTATTTTGGAGGAATACATAAATATAGCCGAAACCAGAAAATTCGCACCGAATTTTACGATGATTACGGCTGATAAAGACGACCCACGGTTTGATGAGTTTTATAAAAAAGGAAATCATTTGAGGTTTTTTGTGGGTCTATTCTTGCCGATTCTCCCATCTTACATGTCTTTGGGCTTTGAATGCCGCAACGCCCACCTCGAACGTGGACTAAACGAGGAGTACACCAAACTCTACGTTTTTGAGATAAACGACGACGCCGAAACCGATAAAGTGACCCACGGACCTTTTATTTGGGGTAAAAACTACGGCCTTTTTGCTGAATTAGAAAAAATGAAGCTTCTGTTCGAAACCATCGAAAAAGATACATCATTTGCTGATTTTAAGTGGGTTTCAAAGCCATCCAAAACCAATTTTGTAGCGGAATGGAGCGTTGGGGATTATTTGTTTGTGGTTAATTTTCATGCTGAAGAAATGCTTTCTTTGACTGAAAAGGATAATTACGACCTCATATATTCATCGGCTGATTTTGTGGCGGAGCACGCGTGTAGGGTGTATAGGAAGGAATGTGTTTAAAAGTTTTTGAAAAAAATTACTTTTTGACAATCATAAGTGCCTTTTCGAGTTCATCATTTCATGCAAAATGCGAACTATGATTACCCCATTTTTTTCTACATAATAGAATGATGTTTTATATCAAATTTGAAATAGCCTAGTTTGATAACATCAACCGATTTTCCTTAAAATGGATTTTCAGCTAATCTAGAAAAACCAAATTCTATAGCACTTTGCTAAAGATTCACTTGTTCAAAAAACCATTCACTGAGAGTATAATACCAAATATCTTCTAAAGCAAATGGAGTAATCCGTACCTCATACATTCCTTTCTACATATTTAGCAAACATCTTTTTCCTAAAGCTTTCTGAGTCATAGGGCACTGCTAGGCCACTTTCCTCCCCTGCTTTCAATGCTCGTCTTAAAAACTCATTTTTCTTCCTCTTCCAGAAGTCTCAATGCCGACCTTACCACCTCGCTTGCAGATGAATATCTTCCTGATTTTACCTGAGAAACTATAAATTCTTGGTAATGATAAACAGAAGTGTTACTTGCCATTTTCTAATTCATTTAAAATACAATTATACCAAATCTTGGTATAGGTTACAATTAATAATTTAAAAAAAATCTCTCTCACAACTTAGAAACATAAAGCAAGCCCTCCAAAAGCCTATCCAAGTCTCTCAAAGAGGTGTAAACGTGCGGTGTTACTCTGGCTCCGTTTATTTTTTCCCATTTGGTGGGTGAGGTGTGCACTTTGAATTTCTCGAAAAGTTTGGATTCTATCACGCCGGCCTCCATGCCTTCCATGCCCACGTTGGCTATGGCACAGGAGTATTTTGCATCAAGCGGTGTGTACATTTTCAGTCTCGGAATTTTCACGGCTTCTTTGGTCCAATAATCCTTCAGATAACGTATGCGGTCTTCTTTGCGTTTTGTGCCGATGGTGTGCTGAAAATTCAGAGCCGTGCCTATTCCCTGCTCAATCATAAACGAACGCGTGCCTAGATTCTCGTATTTTCTCACGTTTTCGCTAAATGGGTCACCGTTTGGAATGAGCGGAAAGACGTTTTTGATTTCTTCTTTCTTGATCCAAAGCATACCTGAACCAATAGGAGCAGAAAGCCATTTGTGCAGGCTTGTGCCGTAAAAATCGCAGTTGAGTTCGGGAATTTTGAAATCTAACAGTGCGAAAGAATGTGCTCCATCGACCAACACTTTTACACCTTTCTTTTTGGCCTCGTCCGCAATTTTCCGAACTGGCAATATCTGTCCGTTCCAGTTTACCACGTGCGTGAGGTGGACAACCTTGGTTTTGGGCGTGAATTTCTCTGTATATTTTTTTATAATTAATTCATTATCAGCCAAAGGCAAGTCAATGTCAACATAAACCAGCTCTATGCCGTCTCTCACTTCTCTTTGACGCCAAGCATGCAGCATGTTGGGATAGTCATATTTTGAAAGCACCACTTGGTCGCCTTTTAGGAGCGGCAAACCCAAAATAACCGTATCGATGGCCTCAGTGGCATTGCGATTGATGGCGATTTCTTCGGAAGAAACGCCCGCAAACTTTGCTAGATTTTCTCTCAAAGGTTCTCTGCCTTGATCCATTATCCGCCACATATAATAAGAAGGGCCGTCGTTGGCAAGTTTATTGTAATGCTCCACGGCATCTTGCACCACTTTGGGCGATGGACTTACGCCACCGTTGTTGAGGTTCACTATTTGTTGTGAAGTGGTATAAGCCATCCTAATCTGAGCCCAAAAATCCTCGTCAGCCGCACTTGGGTTGGAGGAACCAACATAATCGCTTATTTCCTTCAAAAAACTCGCATCTGGAATCTTAAGAAATGGCAAAAAAGCAGAAGAAATAAGCTTCGAAGAGAACGAACGTCTGTTTAGCATTGGTTTATAGATGAGTTTGGGATAGTAAGTTTGTAAAAAAGTGGGAGATTGCAAAGAGAACAAGCCGAGAAAAGATGCACTTTAAATTTTTTATTGGCAAAAAACAAAAAATAGATGTTGACTTTAGAGAAAAATCTTGCCGATATCGGCAACTTTAGTCCTTTAAACATTGATAAAAACAAAAAAAAGGTGTGAGCCAACCGACCCACACCTTCCTTCAAAAAACTCAAAATCTCAATTATACTTTTTCTCGATATCTTCCAAACTCAGGCCTTTGGTTTCGAAGACTACGAATTTGGCAAAAAATAGGCCTAAAAGAACTACCAACATATAAATAAAGAATATGCCTCCGTTTTTGCCTAATGAAGTAGCCCGCATCAATGGAAACGAAATAGCCACCATCAAATCGAAAAACCAGTGATTAAAACTCCCCATGCTTGAGGCAAAACCTCTGATTTTTAATGGATAAACCTCCGAAATCAATAGCCAACCCAAAGGCCCCAAACTGATGGCAAAGAAAATAATGTAGGTATAAATTCCGCCCACCAACATCATTTGACGTAAACTAGCGGGCAGGCTGCTCTCAAAAAAAAATGCCAAACCAACAGTACCCAAGCAAACCGCCGTACCTATCAAACCCGTGTAAAGCAATGGCTTACGGCCCCATTTGTCGAGAAACTGCATGCCTAAAATAGTGGCCAGTGAATTTACTATTCCCACCCCAACGGTGGCCAAAGTTGCTTGTGAGTCGGTAAAAAGTGATTTGAAAATATCTGTTGAATAATAAATAATGGCGTTGATACCCGAAAACTGTTGGATAGCAAAAATGCCGATTCCGATAAAAAGCGGAATCCTTAGCTTAGGCATAAATAACTCCATCCAGCTCGATTTATTGAGCTTTTCTTCTTTTAACAATTTCAAGGTTTCGTTGTATTCCGCAACGGCATCTTCTGGTGTTCTTAGTTGATTTAGCACTTTTAGAGCTTCCTCATTTCTTCCTTTTGTGAGTAACCACCTAGGGCTTTCTGGCACAAACAGCATACCCACAAACAGTATAATGGCTGGCACAAACCCAGCCCAAAACATCAATCGCCATGCGTTTTCGGCATCGCCAAAGATATAACCCACCACATAAGAGAGCAAAATACCCAAGGTGATGGCCAATTGGAAAAACGTCACCATCCTACCACGTTTGTCTTTGGGTGAAAGCTCGGCCAAATATAATGGAACGGTGGCCGCCACAATACCGATGGCCAAGCCCAAAAGCAATCTACCTGCAATGAGCGAATTGGTATCTGGGGCAATAGCAGCCAAAATAGAACCCACCACAAAGATTAAAGATGCAATGACATTGATTTTTTTGCGACCCAATTTATCGGTTAAAAAACCAGAAATAAAAGGCCCAAACATAGCCCCAAAGAGCACCGCTCCTACCACCATACTTTCTTGTGATGGCGTGAGTTGTAATTGTTCACGTAGCGAAGGTAGGGCAACGTTGATAACTCCGGTGTCGAAACCGAAAAGTAGACCTCCTGTAGCTGCTACTGCAGCAATAAAATAAATAATGGTGTTTTTACTCATAGGTTTTGTATTGTATTTTCTACAAAACTATGAAAATATTTGGCATTAATTTAACTTTTTAAAGAAGCCCAGAGTGGCGTTTACAACCAATGCTGTGCTTCCTTTTGGAGGTAGGCCTTGGTGTTGTCATCTTTAATGATACCATATCATACTTGGTGGCAGAAGAATTATTATTGTGCAGGATGATTTAAATTTTTTGTCCAATTGAAGGTATCATTGGTAGTTCTATCAATCAATAAATGTTAAATTTGACCCAAATATAAGTTTTGAAACCCATTGATGGTTTTCTTTGTTTTCATTTTTAAAATCAAACTATTTTGGAAATTACTCACAAGCAAATACCTTTTTCGCAAGCCTCCAATTTTCCTAAACTTTTCATAGATTATATAGCTAGAAATCCTCAACTGAGCGATTTTTATGATTCTTTTCCAGACCTAGACGGTTTTAAAGAAACGATAGCTAAGCGTAAATTTAACCACAGAAAAGAGTTGGTTGAGGCTTTGAAACACCAATACCAAGGCGTAGTAAACCCTCCAAATATTGATATTTTGCTTGATGAAAACACTTTTACGGTAACCACAGGCCACCAACTCAATATTTTTACCGGGCCGCTTTATGTCATTTATAAAATCGTGAGTACCATCAATTTGGCCAAAAAACTTAAAGACGCATTTCCAGCACAAAATTTTGTGCCTGTCTATTGGATGGCCACTGAAGACCATGATTTTGAAGAGATTTCTTATTTTAATCTTTTCGGACAGAAACACAAATGGGAAACCGAACAAAAAGGCGGGGTAGGTAGAATGAATCCATCTGAATTGTTGCAAATCATTGAAGGCTTGAGAGATAAGCCAGAGGTGTTTGCGAGAGCTTATGGCGAAAATAGCACCTTAGCCGGAGCGGTGACGCAATATATGAACGAGCTCTTTGGTGCCGAAGGATTGGTCTGTATTGATGGTGATGACAGAGTGTTGAAGTCATTATTTGCACCAATAATGAAAAAAGACATTGTGGGGAATGCGGCCGAAAAGATTGTGGCGGAAACGTCAGGACGCCTGGAAAACCTTGGATACAAAACTCAAATACATGCTCGCAATATCAATTTCTTCTACCTAGACGAAAACCTTCGTGAAAGAATAGAAAAGCAGGGTGAAAAATATACGGTCGTAAACACAGATTTGAGTTTTTCTGAAACCGAAATTCTAGAAATTTTAGAAAAAACTCCTGAAAAAATAAGCCCCAACGTAGTTTTAAGGCCCATTTACCAAGAAACTATCTTGCCCAACCTTGCTTATCTTGGTGGGCCCTCCGAAGTTTGCTATTGGTTGCAGCTGAAAGATATTTTTGAGCATCATCAGGTGCAATTTCCAATTCTTTTACCACGTAATCTCGGTTTGGCCATAAACGAAGGCACTAAAAAACGAATGGAAAAATTGGACGTAGAAGCTGAAGAGCTTTTTCAAGACGACGTGACACTGAAAAGAAATTTTGTCGA
>Ga0164293_10004846_pt1 | contig 11482 bp, 16 predicted proteins | sample GEODES118metaG_FD_111487 | JGI IMG/M metagenome (GOLD analysis project Ga0164293, IMG submission 111487) | Eutrophic lake water microbial communities from Lake Mendota, Wisconsin, USA - GEODES118 metaG | ecosystem: Environmental > Aquatic > Freshwater > Lake | place: USA: Lake Mendota...
ACGGTGGGAAGAACGGTGGGAAGAACGGTGGGAAGAACGGTGGGAAGAACGGTGGGAAGAACGGTGGGAAGAATGGCGGGGTAGTTATAACTGTATCGGAATACGCAGACCATTCACTCAGTCCAACAGCGTTTTGTGCACGAACACGATAGGCTTGTGAGGTTGACCCTTCTTGATTGACTGTAACCGATGTACCAGCCGTGCTCCCACTTTTCGAGTCTGTACTTTCCCAATAGTAAAGCGTTATGGGGCTTCCTCCATTATGTGGGGCTATCCAACTAACGATATCTTGGTTAACTTGCAAAGTTACAGTTGGTGCAGCTGGTGGTCGTGGTACAAAAGGACCGATAGCTCCAACAGATGCACCCAAAGCACCAGTCATTAGGTTAATCCATTACCAGAAGCTATCCACGTAGTTGCTTCTACTTTTATAAGTGTTGCCATTCCGTAAGCAGCTAAAGATCTTGTGCCAGTTGCACTTCCACCAGCAAGTCGAAGAGTGTCCCCCGTAATGGCTATTAAACTGGTCACGTTTGCATTTATAACGAGAATGGTTGTTCCAATTTCAAATGGTACTGAAGAGTTAGATGGTATTGTAATGATTTGGCTTGCACCAGTAACATAAATATGCTCTCCAGCGTGTGTTTTGCTAAGTGTCAAGTTTCCCGTGTTTAATATTACTTGTGGCAAACCAATATACCCCAAATTTTTTGCAGTATTAGCATTTACGTCTGGCTCAGATGGTGCTCCGATAATTGTTCCAGTAAATGTTGGACTACCTATAACAGAAACTTCGTTTCCAGAAACAGAAATATTGGTTCCAGCTGTGATTGTTCCTGCTCCAGAAAATTGAAAAACTTCAATATTGTTAGTGCCCACTACAAAAGTTGCAGGGTCATCAACTACCTGAATCCATCCAGTACCAGCGTTAGTTCCATCCTGAACAAAGATATAGGCTCCTGGAATTTCATCAGCCTCATCACAGTAACCACATCTAGTTAAAACATATGGGGTAGACACTGACCCCATATCTGAAACAAAGTATCTTCCATTCTCGGCCTTGTTGGTTTGATTTTTTACAAGAATACCCTTACCTACTGCCCATCCAGTTGCTCCTGCTGCTTCAGCTGGAAAAACTCCATTTGCATTATAAGTAAGAGTTGCTCCAACTCCATTGGTTCCGTTGTTATACGTTGCATTAATGTTTGCTGTGGTAGCTCCTAAAACCTGTGGCTTTGAAACAATTCCAGCTGCAATACCATCTACGTAAATCTTAGTTGCTGCATGAAGGTTAGATGTCGGTGGACCTGAAAGGGTTAGTGGGCCAGTCATTGTTCCACCAGAAAGATTTAGCTTTGATGAAATATCACCTGTGGGACCCACTAAGGATAGTAGCCAAGCAGACTCCGTCCCCACAAAACCATTTGATACAGCAATTTCGTATGCAGATTTTCCATCTATGGAGGGTAGCGAGTTCCAGGGGGTGCTTCCATTACCGATCTTGACCACGTTAGTGTCGTAAGCAAATCCCATCTCCCCCACGCCAAGAATAGTATTTGCGGTTGCCCATTGGGTGGCGGTACCACGTCTTTGAAGCATTCTATATAGGGACATATCTCTATTTTACCATATGATTATTCTATTTATCAGTTTTAGCTATGATACAATTAATTAAGGAGGCTTTTGTGTCAGTTCAGATTATAGACAATTTTATTTCAGATAATGAGGCTAAGGCTATTGTTGATGCCCTATCCCCGCACCTAGTGGCTAGTGAAAGATTTGGCCTGTCAGAAACCCGCTTTGAGGACTATATGAAAGTTCTTAAGCATATATACGATGGAGAGTCTATCTTTGAAGGGCAAGACAATGCTGAGGCAGGTCTTTTATTTACACAAATAGTTAATGGTGTTGCCAAAAAGATTAATGATTTTTATGGGGTAGACGTCGTAGCCATAAACCCTCAGCTTGCAGAAATTTCTAAGGGTGGCAAAAATGACGGACTACATTGTGACTCTGTCCAGCTAGACGGAACCCCTTGGGATGATGGAAACACGATGCTAGAAGATCTTGAGTTTTCAGCCTTAGTTTATTTAAATACTTCTGGAATAGACTATACTGGTGGAACCATTTATTTCCCAAATCAAGACATTAACCTTATGCCCAAAACTGGACAAATGATATTTTTTAAAGGAGACATTGACCACCCTCACGGAGTTTCTGAAGTAACTTCTGGTAAAAGGTATGCCCTGGTGTTGTTCTATGGTCGCTCTGACCGTGTTAAGGTTTATTTACAGTATAAAGCTGGGGAAGCTATGGGCCTATAGCCCCCGCCCGCCTTATTTACAAAAACCTCTAATCATGCTATAATTTTTAAGCAACATTTTTAGAGAATAGGATATTATAATGGAAAAAAATCAAGTAGTAGAAAAAATGGTTTCGATTGCAGAAGAATTTAACATGTTAGCAATCAATGGATCTGGATTGCCAGAAGACCAGGCCAAGCAAATGATTGATCAAGTTAGACCGCAGCTTTATGCAATTCAGGGCGAGATCTACGATGTCCTTGTACAAGATGGTATAATTAAATAGCAAACAGAAAGATTATCCATGAAAGAGATTTGGTCTAAGGCTAAAGAGAATCGGGATATTCTTCACTTTAAGGGTTTTCAGACTCCAGAAATTACTTGGGAAGACACTTTAAAATTTATTTACGACCTTTCAAAAATCCCAGCTAATGAAAGCTTTGCAGAAAGAGCGGAAAAGTCAAGAGGCTCTCAGGTGTTATTCGGTAGCGTTATCTCCAATCTTGGATATTTTTTGTTTGAAGAGAACAATCTCTTTCCAATTTTTAAAGGCGTCACCGAACTGATGGAAAAGGTAAATGGTGGAAATAGCGGAAAAGATTGCAATTACTATGATAAGGATAGGACTTCGGACTCATGTACCTGTGGAGAACAGTGGCACATACAAACCTTAAGATTTTCTATATCTGACCACTTAGTAAACAGTCATCACGACCCGAACAATGTTTTATACTGGCAAGTATTGGGAAACTCTTATTGGGTTATGAATGAAAAAAAAGAATACTGTCTAAAGCCTGGGGACCTTTTATATTTTAACAAAGAAGATGCACATTTGGTATGGCAAGATGGTCCAAGAGCTGGTATCATTATTGATGACATTCGGTCTAAAGAATAGATTTATTTTAAAAGGAGAATGTATCTTGGAATTTAAATACCGTGCTACTTCAGACTCTGTGTTAAAGTTTTTTGAAGAAAGCAATCAGACATTATTTTTTGATATAGCCTTGTTTAATGCCGTTTTAACGATAGAGGCCCCTGACGAAGATACCGCTGACAAAATAAGAATGACAGTCTCTGACATCACCATGTGGGAAAAGGTTTAACCTTTATAGCACATCCCAGTGTAAAAAGTCTCTAAATTCTCCATGACTAATAACTTTAGGATCTACCCACCAGTCTTCGTAGACAGATCTACGTACTAAAGAGTATCCAAAAGAATCTAAAATTTCTCTTTGTGTATCCCTAATAGCCGAATTTCTCCAATACATGTTTGCATCGTGCTCAAACGTAATTACTGTAAACCTGTAAGTGTTTAGTGGAACTGCCAAAAGCCCCTGTAGTGTCCAGTATGGACTGCCCACTGGTCTACCAGCATCGTCGTAGCCCCCATCAATATCTACCTGAAGAAAATCTATCTGCTTTGGAAAATTATTTTCTTCAAAATGCTTAACGTAATTAAAAGATAAAGCGTCCCCCATACATGGATTTTTTCTATTTAAATTAAACTCTTTTCTCATTGAGTCAACTATTTCAAAAGATACGCCAGTCCAGTCGTAGTCTTTTTCTAAAAGATAGGTGTTGTTCCCATTACTATAGTGTGCAGCTCCAAGCTCCACGTAATACCCGTTTCTTTTTTCCTTTAAAATGTCAATAATAAAGCTTTCTTCGTTAGTCATTTCATGTGTCATTTAAATATCTCTTTTCTTAGTATAGTTGGTTCTTTTTCTGTACCACGTACAAAAACAGTTGAAAAATACCTTATGTCATCGCTTAAGACTGGGGTAGATCCATGCAAGATATGGCCACCGTGGATATAGAGAGAGTTTTTCTTTGGCTTAACGGTTATTCCTAAATCTGGATACTCTAACTGCCCCCCATCATAATTATCATTATAATATAGGCATAATCCATATCCAATGTAGTAGTCTAAGTCTGGGATCCATTGATCGGTATGCGGATGTATAAAATCATCCTTTTTATATCTTTGTAAAATCATTTTTGGTGGATAGTAGTGGTAGGACTCAAACAAATTCTTCATCTTATTATTTATTTTATCAAAAACGGTTTCTGTTTTAAACTCTAAATTTTTTCCATACCAGAATCCTTTATCTCCACTTGCTTCTTCAGAGAACCAGGCTTTTTCTTCTGTTTTATTGATTATCTCATGAACCTCTTCAAGCTCTTCGTCTGTTAAAAAATTATTAATCTCATAAACATCGTCGTATAGCTTTATAATATCCATCTTTATCACATAAACTTACTATTAAAAATATTGCTAACCTCTAGATGATTAACGTTAAAATGTTTAGGCAAAGAGCCAATCCAGCGAATAACCTCTGCCATATCTTCTGCCGTTAATGAATATGGCTTGCTCTCTTCTTGAGTATCGATGGTTCCTGGGCAAATTTCTGTAATCTTAATTCCGTATTCTGGAAATTCCATTCTCATGGTATCTACCAGGGCCATTTCGCCCCTCTTAGCATTGCTATAGTTTCCCCCACCCCGAAAAGGAATTTTTCCAGATAAGGAGGTCACAAAGATTATAGTGGGTGATTCCGATCTTTTAAGAGCTGGCACAAAAAGCTGGGATAGGTACATTGGACCAGAAACATTTATCTCATAAGCGGTCTTAAAGTTATCCATTGTTTCATTAATGATGCTTGTCGGACTAGCCCCACCACCCGCATTGTTAACAAGAAGGTCTATGGCCAAGTCGCCGTATTTTTCAAAGAATAGCTCAATTTCTTTTGGCTGGGTAATATCTAGCTTGTATGTTTCAACAGCATCAGACTCTAGTTTTGAAACTCTAGATAGGTCTCTTGAAACAGCAATAACCTTGTATCCATTTTCAGATAGCAGCTTTACTGTGGCATAGCCTACACCCTTGCTTGCTCCAGTAACTATGGCAGTTTTCATAGATCCAACATCTCGATTTCTTTTTTGTAGTATTCTTCAAATTCCATCCAGAATGGAATATTATTAATACTTTGTACGTTAGTGCTATCTCTATTAAACTTAAGCCTTTGGTCTTCTAGCTGCCGCCAAATATCCTCACCGTACTTCTCCTGAAGTTTTAACCAAAGGGGGTGTCCAGGATATTCATATCTCCAGTAATTTCTAATTATATATTTTTCTCCACTAGTTACTGCCTTCACTCCATGGTAATGTGGTGGACCAGATGGAAACACGAGAATGTCTCCAGCAGATGGCTTATACGAATAATCTTTTTTTATAATCCATGGGTCATTTTCGTCAAGGAATCGGAACATAATCTCTCCGCCATCATAGTCTTCGTTTAGATAGAAAACTGCAGTAATTCCAAACTTTAATCCAGGATTGTAGGCAAACTCTCTTTGATAGTCTGTATGGTGCATCATCGCATAATCTTTGTGATGCTCTGGGTTTGTAATATACTTTGCAATATTCCAACCATCTTCAACCCAGTTATCTAGCGAAACATTATTGCTTTCCTTGTATAGCTTAGTTGCGTGGTAAAACAAATCTTCTATCTGAGCCTCAAAATACTGTGGCTCTCCAGGGGCAGTTTCTTTATAGTTTTTAGCTTTTCTCCACTCTTCGAGAGTCGGAAATTCTTTAAATATTCCTGAATCTAGGTTTGGACCGTCCGCTACTTTTCCAAAAGTATACCAGTCTTTCCACTCTTTATTTTCATTAAAGTAATTTACAAAATCTTTAGGATTTTCTATAGCACCCTTAAAGACCCAAACCAAATCATCTATTTTTTCAACATTAAAATTATACACTGCAGCCTTTTTTCATATCCATGTCATTGTGAATCCAGTGACTAGGAATCATATACTTAACTCCAGATTTTACTGTGTGTGCAATGTGGTAGTATGGAGCTGAAGATGGAAAAATAATTACACTTCCAGCACTTGGTTTTACCCCAAAATCTATTTGATTCTTTTGTACCGCAACGTCGTAATCTAGGTCTGGGCTATCTACTTGATTATGATCCTCATAATCTGATAGCTTAAATGAAATCTCTCCACCCTCGGGGACTTCGTTTAAGTACATAACCAAAGAATACCTAAGAGTTTTATCTCCGTCTAGCTGATCGTAATGTGCACCCATTGCTGCCCCAGTATCATACTTTTTAATATTAAAAACTGGAAACAGTCGTGGCTCATCTGCATCTCCTACTGACTTCGCATAGTCCTTGCATACCTCATATAATGCTTTCATAATGTTGAGGTAAACATATTCCATTTTGCTTCTGTATGGCTCAGCCATTTGATTAATCTGATTTAGGTCAAAAGTCTGGGTTTCTCCATAGATAAAGTCTTTGTCGTCTGAAGCAGTCCACTTGCCCCACAGCCCACCGCCATCTAAAATATTCATTTCAGTAAGTTCAGAGATTGTGTCCATAACTTGCTGAAAATTTTCAATTGCATCTTCATAGTAGTAAACCTTGTCATGCAGCATATTTTTTTTCATGTTAATACTTATTCCTCTCATTAAATACTTTCTTTAGCTTTTCAATCATTTGAGTCGCCACCTATCTTATACGGATTGCCATCTAGATCTAGCTTATATCCATCTTTGAGCAAATCTTGCCATTCTTTTTTCTCTAATTCTTGAGACTCTCTAATTTTTTTCATTTCTTCTGCCCATGCATCTCTGACTTCTTGAGGATAAGCATCTTCTTCACGGTCATCCCAGAATGATCCTATGGTATACCTAACTCCAGACTCTATTAAGGTTACTTCGTGCATGTTGTTAAATCCACCATTAAATGCCGCCAACATTCCGACTTTTGGAGATATTTCTAAATCCTGTTTTGGAAACTTTAAGGTTCCTCCAGAAAAATCATCATTTAAATAAAGAAATGCCGCATATCGACTTCTTGCAAACGGTCCAGTATTTCCGTGTTCATCTGTATTGTCTGAATGAACTCTGGCGTAAGCCCCAGGCTCCCACTTCTGAGTATGATAGCCTATCTCCACTATTGTGCTTGGGTCTAGGTCGTGGACTGAGGCTACCGCTTCAACTATTTTGGCTTTGATTTGTACAAAAATGTCTGAGGGCAAGCCAGACTCAACAATTTCAGCGTCTCCCTCTTTTGGAAGGGTGGAAGAGTAGGATTCATAAAAAGAAATAGGCGTCCACGTTAAGGTTGCGTTATCAGCAGCTTTATCTAAAACCTCTATAATCTTTGCAGACTCTTCTGGTGTTAGAAAATTTTCATAAACTACAATATCTTCTGTCAGCCTATTTTTATTTTGTAGGTTTGTCATTTACACCACTCCCATTAAATTATACCACGTCTTGTGGCTTTGTCTTATGAGCTAGGATTGTCCAGAAAAATGGAACTGTATATCGAATGCCAGACTTAATTTCAGTCACACCGTGGATGTAGTTTTTGTCTCCAGGGAAGAAGTATGCTGCACCAGCCTTTGGCTTAAATTGAATACCCTGGTTAGGGAAATACAATTCCCCTCCCTCATAGTCGTCATTAATATAGAACAGTCCAGCTAAATCGTAATATGGAAAATCGTTTGGCGTTCCAGCATCTGGACCTTCGTGCAACTCTTTATCTGCGTGTGGCATTTGAAGCTGCCCAGGCAGCCATCTAACCATTGCTGGGCTGGTCGGATTAGCGTCAACTCCAAAAAAGTTATCCACTTCAATTTTTAGCCTTGCTACCATCTTTTCTATGAGATCTGGAATCTCTGGATCGCCCTTTTGAATTGTTGGATAGGTGGCAACACGATTTGCCCAATAGTCTGCATCGTAAATTACTGTTCCATTTTCATTATGATGAGTTTCTGTGACATCCCAGTTATTATTATTTCTAATAAAATTGTTTAGCCTTGATAGCTCTTCTTCTGTCATAAAATTTTCAAGAGAAACGATATTATCTGCAGACTCTCCAAAAAATCCAGACGGGGTAATTGACACCCTATCTACCCAATGATTATTTCTTAAATCATCCATAAACATATTCTCCTATTCATACTTTCTTTTTTCCCAAACATCTCTTAGATATACCCCGCCATCTGGAACCCTGTATTTATCAGAATTTGCCATATTCTTTTTTACGATAGACAGTCCTGACTCTTTTACATACTCAGATGTCCAGTCTTCTCTTTTAAATGGCATCATTTGCATATAAGGAGTTCCTGCTGGCAAAACGCCAGTCCAGTCTTTAGCAATAAAGAATGGCATAGTTCCTGGCAAGTTTACCTTATCATTATCAATTATACCGCTAGTTGTCAAAAATGGTAGATCATACCTGTCATAAGGCTGTGAATAAAGAACGCTATATCCTTGTGGAACCTCTACAGCCCAGTCTGGAAACCATGCAAAGTGTTTTTCGTGATAGCCTCTTGGGCCTTCAAACTGTGGCATTTTTTCTCTGTCTTGGATAAAATCAGAATACTTTGGATCTAAAACTTTTGCAGAAATCTTATTGCTGCTATCCATAAAAAATTCAATATCGCAAGGAGTTCTATAGACATACCCAGTAGTAAGAACATCATACATCGCTGGACAAGCCTTCCACGTTGGGACTTTTCCTCCATCTGGCCCCACATAGCTTTTTCCATCTGGGTTTTTGTAAAATCTATCTGCTGAAATATACCATTCTGGAAGGCTCTTTGAAGTTGGCTTTGGGGCAGAAGCATCTTCTTCAGAAAGCCACCCCCTATTAGTTACAAATTTAATCTTTGGCATTATCTTTCACTTTCATTAAAATCTTTTTAGCATCGTGATAGCCAGCTGGACAACCCTTATGGTCGATGGCATCTCTATAAAAATGTGTCCACTCTCCACTAGAATTCATAGCTTGTTGAGCCTCTCCTCGCTCAAACATATTATCGACCCACTTTTGTGTCATATATGCTGGCCTATCGTTTCTAATTTCTAGTTCATGGTTTTGAATATCTGACAAAGATATTGGCACGATTGCTGCAATTGGAGTCTTTGCTGGAATTGTTATTTCAACGTTAGGCTCTGTAATCATCCAGGATACTGGAAACTCGTTAGAAAGAACAGATGTACTGATTAGTGTGGTCATACACTGAGCCCCTCGAATAAATTGATTAGGAACTGGCATTGTTAGTAAAGTAAAATTTTCATTTTCTTCGCCAGTAAAAGTTATGTCTGTGTAAAAACTTATGGTTGCATTACCTCGTCTAGGAGTTACATATTTTTCACCAGAAATAATTTTTACATGGTCTGGTGATGAGTCGTTTACACCGTCCCAAATAAACACGATGTCCTCTGGATAAGATATTCCCCAGCCAAGCCTATTTGACAAAGATACTGGAAAACATTGGTATGCATGCTTTTCAAAAGTTATATCCATCCAATCACGATGCATTGGCAACTGGTCTATAACACTAACATCTCCAGAGGTGTATGCAAAAACTTTTTTCATCAATCCCCAGTTTCTTGATAAAATTCTGGCTTGTGATACTTTTCTGAATAATCTAGCATTGTTACGATCGAATGCTTTGTTCCAGACTCAACTGGCAAAGACTTGTGTGGATACATATAGTTTGATGGGAATATGAACAAGTCTCCAGCCCTAGGCTTAACCTTTAACCCTTGGAGCCTAAACTCTAGCTCACCGCCCAAATAATCATCATTTGGATAGGCTACTAAAGAAACTACGCAGTTATAAGAATATCCGTTATCTGAGTGTTCTTGAAAGTGTTGTCCTGGGCCATACTTTACAAAATTCATAGCTTCCCAGTATCGTAATTCACCAATGTTAAACTTTTTTGCGTAGTCTTTTACTGCCGCAACTTTTCTGTCATATAGGTCTTGCCATAGATCCTGTAGGGTTTTTGATGCCTCTGATGTGTCGTGAGCAATATCTGTTTTTTTATACTTAAAGTCGTAGCAGTCTCTATACTCTGGCATTTTCATTCCATATCCCACCATAGCTTCCATGTAGTCATAGTGGTTTGACTTGTCGTCAAGAACCTGCTCTAATCTTTCTACAATGCCCATGTCAATTGGCAAAACATCGTGATATACAAAAATTCCAGGCGAAAGTTCTTCTACCGAAGACCATGTTTTTTCTGGAATATGATAATAATCTTCAAGTCTTTTTTGTACTACGTTGATATCTTCTATTTCTTCAATGTTATTCATTTTTTACCTATCAGTATGTTAGTTTGTTTTGATCTTCTTCTCTATATGGAAAATAGCGAAGTCCTCCACGGTCGTTATAATCTGTCATAACAACAACTGAGTACTTTGTGCCGTTTTTCATTGGCAAAGAAGCGTGTTCATAAACATATGTGGATGGGAAAACAACAATATCTCCCTGCTTTGGCTTAATTGTTAAATCAAACCTTGGAAAATAAAGGTCTCCGCCCTCATAGTCGTCGTTAAGGTATGCAACTGCAGAAACTGTAGTAACATATGCTGGACCGTGGTCAGCATGAATATTAAAATGCTTTCCAGCACCTTCATATTTTACAAAATTAAAAGCTTCATAGAATGAAATGCCAACCCCCCAGTATTTTCCATAATCCTGAACGTTTGGATGAATTGCATCAAAGGTCATTTGATGAATATCATAAAGGGCTGAGTTTTCTTCATTTCTTGGACCATAGCTGTTGCTGCTAATTTTAAAATCAACACAGTCTCTTGCTTCTGACATTGCAGAGTCTGACTCAGTAACCATAGCACTGTGCCAGCTATATGTCTGGCTAGAGCTGTTTGTAAGTTTTGACTCGAGGGTGTCTATAATTTTAATAGAAGTTTCTTTTGATATTCCATTGTTGTAGATATTAATTCCCATTGCTGGGTTTGAAACAGATACCCCGCTCAAAGTTAGTCGGTCTGGCACCCTATTTTTATCAGTTTCTGATCTATCTTTTGTAAACCAGTCGTCTTTATTTTCTTGAGTTTCCATGGCATAATTATAGCACAAAGTCTTTATTATTCAAAATCACTCTTAACAGGCTATTTTTAAAAATCAAAATGTTAAATTACTTTATTGTCTATTTAGACATTTTAGACTGCTCTAACCCTGAATCTAGGTGGGAAGAACGGGAACCTAGGTGGGAAGAACGGTGGGAAGAACGGGAACCTAGGTGGGAAGAACGGTGGGAAGAACGGGAACCTAGGTGGGAAGAATGGTGGGAAGAACGGTGGAAAGAATGGAGGGAAAAACGGGGGGAAGAATGGTGGAAAGAATG
>Ga0164293_10004847_pt1 | contig 11481 bp, 9 predicted proteins | sample GEODES118metaG_FD_111487 | JGI IMG/M metagenome (GOLD analysis project Ga0164293, IMG submission 111487) | Eutrophic lake water microbial communities from Lake Mendota, Wisconsin, USA - GEODES118 metaG | ecosystem: Environmental > Aquatic > Freshwater > Lake | place: USA: Lake Mendota, Wisconsin...
CTGCTCTACGCCGGCACCGACGACGGCAACGTGTGGAAGACGAGCAACGACGGCGCCACGTGGGAGAACATCGGCAAGAACATTCTTGGCCTCCCGAACGGTGGCGAAGTGTACGTCACGCGCATCGAAGCCTCGGCGTTCGATACCAACGTGGTGTACGTGGCGCTCGAGAATCACCGGAACGGCGACTTCAAGCCGTACCTGTATGCGTCGAAGGACGGCGGCAAGACGTTCACGAGCATCGTGAACAACCTGCCGGCCGACGGCAACGCCGACTTTCTGCACGTGGTGCGCGAAGATCCCAACAGCGCCGACGTGCTGTACGTGGGCTCGTCGCTCAGCGTGTACGCGTCGGTGGATCGTGGCCAGACGTGGACCAAGTTCGCGGCCAATCTGCCGAGCGTGCCGGTGTACGACCTGCAGATTCATCCGCGCGACAAGGAGCTCATCGCGGCCACGCACGGTCGCGGCTTCTGGATCGTGGACGTGGCGCCGCTGTCGCAGATGACGAAGATGGTGGCCGCCAAGCCGGTGCACCTCTTCCAGCCCCGCACGGCGTTCCAGTGGGGCGAGCCGCCTCTTCGCGGCGCGAGCGGCAACGGCAACGCGCAGGGCTTCTTCGCGACGCCCAACCCGGCGTACGGCGCCAACATCAGCTATCGCATCACGCAGGCCGGTTCGCCGGCGCGCATCAGCATCGTGAACGCGGTGGGTGATACGGTGTCCACCATCACGGGCCCGGGTGGTGTGGGGCTTCACACCGTGACCTGGAACTACGCCATCACCGGCCGTCCGGCGCCGCGTGCTCCGCTCTCGCCCAGCGAGAAGCGCGATAGCGTACTGCGGGCGGTGCGTATGCCGGCGGTGTTGGATTCGCTCACGAAGGCGAAGTACGACAGCACGGCTTTGGCGCTCGCGAAGCAAATGCTCAATCCGCCCGCTGGTGGCGGGTTCAACCTCCGCGGCGGCGGCGGTGGTGGTGGCCGTGGGGCGCAGCTCCCGTGCGAGCGTCCGCTCACGCAGTGGGACACGTTCTGCGCGCGACCGGCCGAGGCGACGCCGCGGCCTACGGGGAACGCTGGTGGCGGACCCAACGTGGCGGAGCTGCAGCAGCGTGCGCAGCAGATGCAGAACGCGGCCAGCAACCCGGCCGTGCGGAAGGTGTTCGACCTGATCGGCCTGCCGATGCCCGCGCAGGGCCGCGGCTTCGGTGGTTTCGGCGGCTTCGGTGGCGGAAACGCCACCACCGGTGACTTCGGGGTCGTGCTGCAGATCGGCAACACGATTCAGAAGCAGACGCTGCGGATCGAGAACATGGGCGCGGCCGGCGGTGCGAGCCCGTTCGGGTTCGAAGAGGACGGCGAACACAAGTAACCCGGGGCCGGCTATGCCGGCCGGAACGGCGTAAGGAGTAAGGAGTAAAGAGTTGCCACCTGACCGCACGGCGGTTGGGAGGCAACTCTTTACTCTTTTCGTCGTTCCGCGCGCGCAGCGCGCCCCCACCCATATGTTCAGGCGGCCCGACCTGCGACATTTCCCCGTGGATTTCTACACGAGGCGTTGTGCGCGAGTATCGTTTTCAGGCTACGACCGACACCATGGAAGCCCTGCGCAAGTTGCGCGGCGCCTGGCGCGGCATTTCGATTGGTGAACACGAGGTGACGGTCGTCCTGCGCGACGGTCAGGCCGTGCGCGTGGGCATCGACACCGCCGATGTGGAGGGGCTCTTCGACGCCTACCGCATCCGGGCCGAGGTCGAAGCGAACGCCGGGGTGCTTGGTATCCCGGTGGAAGACTTCATCGACGGCAACAACGACGTGGTGCTCTTCACGGGCGTCACGTGGAGCGAGCCGCACGGGAGCCTGATGGCCGAGGGCATGTCGGAGGGGTCCGCGATGCACTTCTCCGGGCATCCGGGACAGCTGTCCGAGACCGCCGAGGTGGTGTGCGTGACGACCGACGCGTTCGTGGTGGCCAGCGCCGCCGGTCGCGGGATGCTCCTGCGTACGGGCCTCCGCCCCGGCAGCATCGAGGTGGAGCGCAATCCGGAGAAGGTGCGGGCGTTTCTGCTGGAGCGCGGATACGAGGGGTGAGCGCGCCTTCGGCGCGCGGAACGGCGTAAAGAGTTAGGAGTTACCACCTTACTGCAAAGCGCACGCGGGACCTGCGTCCGCTGTATCTGCTTCCGCCGTGCAGTCAGGTGGCAACTCTTTACTCTTTACGCTGTTCCCGCGCCGCTGGCGCGCCCCCCCGCGCATGTTGCTCTTCCACGGCGCGGAGTAGTCCATGCAGCATCTTGCAGACAACCACGCGTTTGCTCTCGCACCGCTGGTACGTTTCGAGTGGGAGCGCCTGCACACGCATGGCCACCATCAGGTGTGCGCCCACCTCATCGGCTGATCGCAGGGCGATGCGGAGAAACTGGGCAAACTCAGGCCGGGAGCCACGTGCGCCTTCGGCGATGTTGGCCGGGACCGCGTCCGTCGCGCGCAATAACTGATTGCGGAGCTTCGGCACGCGTCTGATGTCGAGCTGTTCGGCGGATGCATGTACCGTGTCAACGAGCACGAAGGCCGCGTTCAACACTTTCAGATTCCGTAAGTCGGTCATGCCGCACGGTAGCGAGCAACCGCCATCCGAGCGTTACCGAAAAATCTGTCGCAGTACCGAAATGGCGCGCTTTACGCTCCGAACCGCGTAAAGAGTCAAGAGTTGCCACCCAACTGCCAAGCGCACGCAGCACCTGCTGCCGCGGTGCAGTCAGGTGGCAACACTTTACCCTTTACGCCGTTCCCGCGCCGCCGGCGCGCCCCCGCGCGCCCTTATTTCGGCGCTCGCGTGAAGATCACGTAGTCCGCCTTCGTCGCGTGCGGCTCGGTGTCGGGCTTGGCCAGGTCCGCCACCGGCACCGCCGTGATGATCACGCTGCTCGCCTTGGGTAGGCGACGCTTGGCCCGCTCCACCGTACCGAGCCCGAAGTCGCTGTGGAACGCGCCGTCCACTTGGAACACCACCGTGCCCTTGGGCGCGCGCGAGAACGCGTCGGCGATGGCTTCACCCATGGCTTCGTCCTTCACGCACTGGGCTTCGTAGAAGCGATCGGTCATCTGCGCCATGGCTGCCATGTCGGCGGCCGTCGGCGGGCCGCCGCCGGCGCTGTGTCCCTTCATGGTCTCGGCGAACTTCTCGTAGTACGTGTCCTTGGGGCACACGTTCTGCTTGGCCACGTACCCGCGGTCGCGCGCGTTCATCGTGTCGAGCACGCCGAGGCCACGGCGACTCACGGCGCTCGCCAGTCGGCGCGGCACGTTGGCGGCAATCACCGGCCAGCCGCGTACGCGCGCGAGCTCCACCATCGGGCGATAGTCGGACGGATAGTTATCCCACGGACGTGCGCCCGCGAGGAAGTCCTTCTCGGAGATCGCGCCCGCGATATACCGGTCGACCAGCGACTGCACGTCGCGCTCGAACATCTCGAGCGTGAGCACCACGTGCGACCGGCGTTCGCCTAGCGCCGCCAGCACCGCGTGCTCCGCCGCATGCGTCGTGGGGTCGTTGTGCTGCTCACCGAAGAATACCAGGTCGCGCGACGCGATGGCGTCGGCAAACTGACGGAAGGGGACGAAGCCGCGCGCCTTCGTGTCGTACACGCGCACCGCCGGCTCCGGAGTGAGCTGCGCCGTGTACGCGCGGCGCCCGCCGCCGGGCAGGCACGCGGTGCTCATGAGCGCGAGCACCCCGAAGAGCGCACTGAACGAGAGGCGACGGAACATGCGGAACGGGGCGGGGAGGGGGGGCGCGCTTCGCGCGGGAACTGCGGAAGTAGTAAAGAGTTGCCGCCCGACGGTAAAGCGCAAGCATAATCTTTGCGCGCCCTGCTGTTGGGTGGCAACCCGTTACTCTTTGCGCCGTTTTCGCGCGAAGCGCGCCTTTACGCCGTTCTCGCGCGCGAAGCGCGCGCTAGCTATTGTGGCCCATGCTTCCGCTGATCGGGATTCTCATCGTTATTGTTGGCTTCGCGCTGCGCCTCAATGCGCTGCTCGTGGTTACGCTCGCGGGCGTCGCCACCGGCCTCGCCAGCGGCCAGTCGCTCCCCGACGTCGTCGCGGCGTTCGGCAAGGCGTTCGTCGACAGTCGCTACATCGCCATCGTCTGGCTGGCGCTGCCGGTGATCGGGCTGGCCGAGCGATCGGGGCTCAAGGAGCGCTCGCGTGAGGTGATCAGTCGCATTCAGGCGGCAACGGCCGGCCGCGTGCTGCTGGTGTATCTGGCGTTGCGCCAGATCACCGCGGCGCTTGGCCTCGTGTCGCTTGGTGGCCACGCCCAGATGGTACGCCCACTCGTCGCGCCCATGGCCGAAGGCGCGGCGGAAAACACGCATGGTGATCTTCCGGACACCACGCGCGAGCGCATCAAGGCCATGGCCGCCGGCGTCGACAACGTGGGGATGTTCTTCGGGGAAGATGTCTTTGTGGCGATCGGGTCCATCCTGCTCATTCGCGGCTTCCTCGAGCAGAACGGCATCATCGTGGAGCCGCTACAGCTCGCGCGCTGGGCTATCCCCACCGCGTTGGCGGCGTTCGCGCTGCACGGCGCGCGGCTGTGGCTGTTCGACCGGCAGATTGCGCGGCAGGTGGCCGCCGAGGCGACGCAGGCGACGGAGCACACCCCATGATCAAGCTCGAAGCGATTTACGTGCTCATGGGGCTGCTCACCGGTGGCATCGCCGTGGTGAATGCTCGTGACGCGAGCAACCCGCGACGCTGGCGCAACACGCTGTTCTGGGGGGTGTACGCGCTGCTGTTTTTCGCGGGCTCGTATCTCAGCGATCTCGTGAACGGGATGCTCGTGCTCGTCATGGTGGGCACGGCGGCGGCTGGATTGGGGCAGGGTACGCGCGAAACCACTTCGGCCGCCGACCGGCTGGCGTCGGCCCTGCGCCATCGCAACCGCCTCTTTATTCCGGTGCTGGTGGTGCCCTTTGCGACCTTCGCGGGCAGTGTGCTGCTCAAGGATCTCACGATCGGCGGTGTCCCGCTCGTTGACCCGAAGCAGGTGACGCAAATCGCGCTCGGGATCGGCACGGTGCTCGGATTGCTTACGGGTATGGCGCTGCTGCGCCCGCCGGTCAGCGCTCCCATCGTGGAGGCGCGCCGGCTGATGGACAGTGTGGGGTGGGCCGCCGTCCTGCCGCAGTCACTCGCTGCCCTTGGCGCCGTCTTCGCCACCGCGGGAGTGGGGAAGGTCGTAAGTACGCTCGCCACGACGTATCTCCCTCTGGGATCACCAGTCGCGGCAGTGGTGGCGTACGCGGTAGGTATGGCGCTGTTCACGATGATCATGGGCAATGCCTTCGCCGCGTTCCCCGTCATGACGGCCGGCATCGGGTTGCCGCTCGTCGTACAGCAGTACGGGGGCGATGTGGTCATCGTCACCGCGATCGGCATGCTGTCCGGCTTCTGCGGGACCCTCATGACGCCGATGGCGGCCAACTTCAACATCGTGCCCGCCGCGCTGCTCGAGCTCACGGATCGCTACGGCGTGATTCGCGCGCAGGTGCCCACCGCGCTCATGCTGCTCGCGGTGAACATCGTGCTCATGTCCATCTTCGCGTTCCGCTGAACTTTCCGCGTTTCCCATTCACTGTGTCTCTCGATAGCCAGTTCGCCCGGCTCGCGCTCTCGCACGTGCGGCGCGAGTATCCCAACAAGCTCGACCACGTATTGCTGAGCAGCGACGACCTGCAGTCCCCGTCGCAGCTGCATCCGGTGTTCTACGGCAGCTTCGACTGGCATTCGTGCGTGCACGGCTATTGGCTGATGGCCACGCTGCTGCGCCGGCATCCGGCCCTGCCCGAGGCCGAGGCGATTCGCCGGCTCTTCGACGAGCAGTTCACCGCTGAGCGCATGTCGGTGGAAGTGGCCTATGCCGCGCATCCGTCGCGCCGCGGTTTCGAGCGGCCGTACGGCTGGGCCTGGCTGCTGATGCTGCAGGCCGAACTCAATCGGCATGACACACCAGGCGGCCGTACATGGGCCGCCGAGTTGCAGCCACTCACCGATGTCTTCGTGGGGCGCTTTCTCGCGTTCCTGCCGAACGCTACGTATCCCATCCGCGTCGGTACGCACTTCAACACGGCCTTCGCCGTGCGCTTGGCGCTGGAGTATGCCGACGGCACCGGAGACACCACGCTCGCGGCCGCTTTGCGTGACGCGGCACGACGCTGGTATCTGGCCGACCGCGATTGTCAGGCGTGGGAGCCGAGTGGTGACGATTTTCTTTCGTCGGCACTCATGGAAGCGGAGTGCATGCGCGTCGTCCTCGATGGGCCAGCCTTTCACGCGTGGCTCGATGCCTTCCTGCCACGGATCGCCGACCAGCAGCCTGGCACGTTGTTTACGCCGGCGTTCGTGAGCGACCGGACCGATGGCAAGATCGCGCACCTCGACGGACTCAACCTGTCGCGCGCCTGGTGCTGGCGCAGTATCGCGCGTGCCTTGCCCGCGGACGATGCCCGGGTCGCGACGGCCGAGCGTGCGGCCATGGCACATCTCGAGGCGAGTTTGCCGCATGTCGCGGGCGACTACATGGGCGAGCACTGGTTGGCCACCTTCGCGCTCCTCGCGCTGCTGGCTGAATAGCACCTGCGGGTGCGGACAGGCAGCGCGTGCGCCAGGGTTGGCAGCACGGGCGTAGCGAGTAGCTTTGCGGCATGCACCCCGAGACCGCTCTCCTCGTCACGCTGGCTGGCGCCTTCGGCGTGGCGTTCGTGTTCGGCTTCATGGCGACGAAGCTGCGCATGCCGCCGCTCGTCGGGTATCTGCTCGCCGGGACGGCGCTCGGCCCACATTCGCCGGCATTCGTGGCGGATGTGTCGCTGGCCGGACAGCTCGCCGAAATCGGCGTGATTCTGCTGATGTTCGGTGTGGGGTTGCACTTCTCTCCCGGCGACCTGCTCAAGGTGCGTCGCATCGCGCTACCCGGGGCGCTGCTGCAGATGGTCGCGTCGTTCGGCATCGGCCTGGCGCTGGCGCTGTCATGGGGATGGGCGGTCGGCGGTGCGGTGGTTTTCGCTCTCGCGTTGTGTGTGTCGTCGACGGTCGTGGTGCTCCGCGTGCTGGAAGACCGCGGGCTGCTCGATTCCGTCGATGGTCGGGTCGCGGTCGGGTGGTTGGTGGTGGAAGACCTCGCCGTGGTGGTGGCGCTCGTACTGCTCCCCACGGTGCTCGAGGCCCTTGGTGCCGGTGGTCACGGTGACACGGCCGTTCTCGCACGGTCGGTCGCCATCACCGTGCTCAAGGTGGCTGCGTTCATCCTGCTCATGGGGGCCGTGGGCCGTCGCGCGGTGCCGTGGTTGCTCACGCACGTGGCGCGCACGGGATCGCGTGAGCTGTTCACGCTGTCGGTGCTCGCCGTGTCCCTCGGCGTGGCCGTGGGCGCCTCGGCCCTCTTCGGGGTGTCATTCGCGCTCGGTGCCTTCGTGGCCGGCGTGGTGATCAGCGAGTCAGATCTCAGCTATCGCGCCGGTGCGGACGCGCTGCCCATGCAGGACGCGTTCGCCGTGCTCTTCTTCGTGTCGGCGGGCATGCTTATCGATCCGGAGGTGCTGCTCCAGCAGCCGTTCAGGGTCGTGGAGACCGTTGGGGCGATCATCGTTGGCAACGGCCTCGTGTCGGCCATCCTGATGGTGCTGTTGCGGCATCCGCTCGGCGCTTCACTGCGACTTGGGGCCAGCCTCGCGCAGATCGGTGAGTTCTCGTTCATTCTGGCGGCGCTCGGCGTCTCCCTCGGGGTGTTTCCCGAGGAAGGGCGCAGTCTCATCCTGGCCGGGGCGTTGTGCACGATCGTGCTCAACCCGTTCGTGTTCTGGGCTGTCGGGAAGCTCGATACGTGGCTCACCCGCTACCCGAAGCTCATCGATCGCCTGGAGCGGCAGAAGGCGCCCCGCCTCGTTACGACCGATCTCTGGATGGCGACGCCGGCGAATCACGCGATTCTCATCGGGTACGGTCGCGTGGGACGGACCATCGGCGAGGCGTTGCAGCGCGTAGGCGTCCCTTTCATCGCCATCGATCAGGACCGTCGCGTCGTCGAAGCGATACGCACGCTTGGGGTGACGGCGGTGTACGGTGATGCCACCCGGCCGGGTATCCTGGAGCATGCGCGTCCCGAGTTTGCGCGGATGCTCGTGATCGCCTCGCCCGATCCGTACCATGCGCGGCACATCATCGAGCTGGCGCGCGCGCGCAATCCCGAGATCGACATCATCGTGCGCACGCACGCCGATACGGAGCAGGAGCTCTTCGAGCAACTCGGCGTGAGCAAGGCGCTCATGGGCGAACGCGAGCTCGCGTTCGGCATGGCATACCACAGCCTGCGTTCGGCCGGTGTGGACGACGATCAAGCCGACGACGTCATCCAGCATCTGCGCGGTGGCGGTCGCATGCACACGCGGGAGTTCACGCAGGTGATGCTCGACCACGGTGGCGCGCCGGCGCCCCGATAGGCGCCGACGCCCGATACTTACACGGCCGTGATGCCCGGCTTGCCGTGCTCCACGCGCCAGCGGCTCGCCGTGACGATGGGGGCACCCGGCTTGTCGACGAACGGCACCGAGCGATAGTCGGTGTGCCATGCCTTGTCATCGACCTTGCAGGTCACGTAGCCACGTCGGTTTTCGAACCACTTGAGGTGCGGGTTCTCGCGCTTCATGCCGTCGAGGCGTGCAGCAGGCACTTCACCGCCGTTCCCGCCGGACGCGATGCTGGTGCCCACGAACTCCGCCGCGACCACCGGGCGGTCTGGACGCGTGAAGTCGCTGCGCAGTTCGTTGACCCAGTTGCTGTGAATATCGCCGGTGAGCACCACCGTCCGGTTGGCAGCGCGTTTGCTGATTTCGTTGAGCAGCCGGTCGCGCGCGACCGGGTAGCCGCTCCACTGATCCATACTGGTGCGCACGTCATCACCGTCGGCCGCGTCGTAGGGGCCCACCATCACCTGGTTGGCCAACACCTGCCAGTGCGCGCGTGAGGCACCCAGACCGTCCGTCAGCCACTTCTCCTGCGGTGCGCCGAGCAGGCCGCGGCGGGGATCACGCGCCTCGTCGCACATGAGCTGGGTACCGTCGCCGCACGCCTGATCGTCGCGGTACTGCCGCGTGTCGAGCACCCAGAAGCGCGCGAGCGCTCCCCAGTTGATGCTGCGCGTGATGGAGAGATCGGCCCAGCTCTGCGCGCGCGGTACGCGCACCGGCTGGTGCTCCCACCAGGCCTGATACGCGGCGGCCCGGCGGGTGCGCATCTGCTCCGTGCTTTCCATGCCGTTCTCGCCAATGAGACCGGCGTAGTTGTTGTCCACCTCGTGATCGTCCCACGTGACGACCCACGGGCACAGCCGATGGGCGGCCTGCAACGCCGGGTCGGTCTTGTACTGGGCGTAGCGACGGCGATAGTCGTCGACGGTGCGCACCTCGAGGCCGTGGTGCATGCGGATGCCCCGGCTGTTGCCCGCATACTCGTAGATGTAGTCGCCCAAGTGCGCCACGAGGTCGAGCGATTCGCGCGCCATGTGTTCGTAGGCGGTGAACAGCCCCTGCTCCCAGTGCTGGCAGCTCGCGAAGGCGAAGTTGAGCGGCGTCATGGCTCCGTCGGCCGGCGCGGTTCGGAACCGTCCCACCGGACTCACCGCATCACCCGTGCGGAACCGGTAGACGTACCAGCGGTCCGGCTGCAGCCCCGTCACGTCGATATGGACGCTGAAGGCCAGCTCAGGTGCCGCGGTGGCGCGTCCCTTCTTCACCACCTTCGTGAAGCTGTCGTCGTCGGCCACCTCCCAATCCACGGTGACGCGCAGCCCGTTCATGCCGCCGTCCGGCTCGAAGGGGCGGGGCGCGAGCCGCGTCCACAACACGCCGCCGGTGGCGGTCGGGTCGCCCGAGGCTACGCCCAGCGAGAACGGGTCGTCGGCAAAGTGGGGGCGCGAGGTCACGCGCCAGATGTTGGGCACTACGGCGCACAGCGCAGCGTAGCGCGTCAGGTCGGAAACGAAGAGGCGACGGTCCATTCCCATAGCCTACGCCCCGGCGCGTCGAGCGCGAGGGGAAGACCGCCCGAAACCATCCGTCGGTGCCGTGGCGTTACGCCGTCATGACATCACCTTCGCTTTCCCGGCGCGGCGGACAGGGGGTCGGTACCCTCACCTACGCCCGTTCACGCCTCTACCTCGGCATTTCCGGTGTGGGGACGGCCGTGCTGGCCGCCACCGCCCTGCTCGCCTTCGATATCCCGTCGGTCGGTTTCGCCACCACCCCCGAGCAGTCGGTGGGGCGTTCCCTGTTCGCCGTGGGGCTCTTTTTCGCTTTTTCCTTCGGGCTGTTCTTCCTCTTCGACCTGCTGGGCGGCGCGTGGGTCGTGCGCCGCAAGGATAACGCACCGTTCTGGTTGGCTACGTGGCTCCGTGGCGTGGCTGTGCAGTGGACGGTCTGGATGCTCACGGCCGCCGCGCTGATGCTCACGGCGCGCGCGGCTGGTACGATGGCCGCAATCGGCGTGTTCGTCGTCATCCAGTTCGTTCTCGCACTCCTCCGCGGCACCTTCGCGCGCATTATCGCGCCATTCGGTGTGGATACGCTGCCGCCGGTGTTCGCCGAGGCCGCTGAGCGCGCGGGCATACACGTGCGCCGCCTCAAGGTGGTGGATACGGCCGATGAAGGATTTGTTGGCGGCTGGAGCAGTCTGCTGCCGCGCACGCTGGTGGTGCCGCGCCGCTGGGAGCTGTTGCCGGCCGACGTGCTGGCCGCGCAGCTCGTGCGACGCGTGGCCGTCGCCGAGAGCGGTGCACATGTACGAGGCGTACTCGGCGCGATCGCGTTCAATACGCTGGGCTTCGTGGTCGTCCTGCAGCTCACCGGTGCTGCGCCGGCGACGGCGGCCGGCATCGTCACCATCATGGCCGGCATGACGCTGTGGGCGTTTCTCGGGGTGCTGGTGCTGCCGACGCCCTCGCGTGCGGCCGTGTACGCGGCCGATGCGTCGGCGGCCGCCACGCAGGGAGCGGCAGCCGTGAAGGCCAGCATCGAGCGCCTCGACCAGTGGCAGGACGACGAGCCCACCCGTACGCCCAACATCGAGCGCATCTTTCATCCCGTACCGGCGCGCGCGAACCGCCTCGCCCGTCTCGACGGCGAACGGCGCGGGTTGAGCGCGCTGCACGCACACAACCTTGCGCGCCATGCCTTGTGGCTGGGCTGGGGCGGCTTCAGCGCCATCTCGCGCGCCGTGCACTGCAATGTGGGGCGTACGGCGCTCTGGGCGATGCTGCCGGGAGACTGAGCGCGCGGTAGTTTGGGGCCATGACTGCCGATGCGACTCGCACGTACGATCGTGGCCCCGATGTGAAGTTTCCGCCGCCGCTCCTGTTCGTCGGGGGGCTTGGTTTGGGTGTACTTCTCGACCGGTTCGGCCGCGTGCCGTTCGAGATCAC
>Ga0164293_10004848_pt1 | contig 11480 bp, 10 predicted proteins | sample GEODES118metaG_FD_111487 | JGI IMG/M metagenome (GOLD analysis project Ga0164293, IMG submission 111487) | Eutrophic lake water microbial communities from Lake Mendota, Wisconsin, USA - GEODES118 metaG | ecosystem: Environmental > Aquatic > Freshwater > Lake | place: USA: Lake Mendota...
AATCGAAGACTTCAAAGCCAAATTTTAATTTTATTAAACCTAGCTATTCCAATTACTTATGCAATAAATCTTCAGTTATTACGCAATGCGTCGATAAGTGTCTGGCAAGACATAAGTCCAGGTTTGTCTTGTTTTGAAACTCATCTGACGGGGGATTTCAACAATGCGTATTCATGGAACAGATTTTTCAAATTCAATTGCCCATTCTATTTCAGCTAACGAGCGTCGTACTGACCGAGCCCTCAAACAATTAGCCACAGGCAAGCGCATCACCAGTGCAGGGGACGATAGCGCAGGCCTTGCGATCTCTGAGCAGCTTGACTCCTATGCGAAGTCTTTTCGGTCTGCTTTAATAAACGCTGAGAGTTCAAATTCCTATTTTGATATTGCGGAAGGGGCTTTAAACGAACAGAGCAATATTCTGACTCGTCTTCGAGAGCTATCGGTTCAAGCGGCCAGTGGACAGTTTTCGAATCGTGAAAGAGATTTGATTCAACTTGAAACCAAACAACTTCAACAAGAGTTTGATCGCATTGCAAAAAGCACTCGCTACGGATCTCAACCTATCTTAGATGGATCACGGCAAAATTATGAATTCCAAGTGGGTATTGATAGCGCATCCAGCAGTCGAATTACAATTGATGCTTATCCCGATACCACGGCCAGTGAGCTGAATGTGGATAGCCTTGATGTTTCAAGTGCCAGTGACGCCAGAGATTCCTTGAAAACAATTGACGAGGCTTCTTATCAAGTGATGAAAGTGCGGGCCCAGTTTGGAGCTTACGCCTCTCGAATGGAGACAGCACGAAATCATATTGAAAACCAAATCGCAGGAAACAGCGAGGGCTACAGTCGAATCACAGATGCTCGAGTGGATGAATCCATCGTGCAAGCTCGGCGCGGTCAGATTTTAGCACAATACCAATTGGCAGCTTTAGGTGTCCAAGCAGATTTAGAAAAAAGTCTGCTGAAGCTAGTGGTTTGAAGGTTTTCGGCTTCGGAAATAATTTTTCCAGCCACGTAAAATTCGTTTCCAATCATCATTTGAGCTTTTCATATTTTTATACCGCTCAAGTCGATACATATTTGTCGTCTGAGTTACCAGATGTTGAAGCTCGGGATGCTTTTGAATTAGAGAACTCAAAAATTCAACCGGAGGCTGGCTTAATTTTCTATTAAAACCATGCTTGGCTAATTTCTTTTCCAGCCAAAGATAATGTTGGACTGCAATTTCACTTTCTCGAGCTAAAGATTCATACCATTTTCGAATTAACCGCATCAAAAATATAGCACCCACAAGAATGGTTATCCACCAACCCATTCGAGGAGCAAAAAATTGAATCAGTCTTTGTTGCTCAGTAAAGTCAAATTCAAGAAGTGATCGAACCCAAATATAATTGAGAGATTCCAGTTGATTTTTTAAACTTGTAAAAAATGAAGCTCCAAAGTTTTGATTTCTTAATTTGTTCAGGGCTTGTCCAGGGCTCAGACCCAAATCAGAGGGCTCGAGTTGAAAATAGGCAAGAGCTCCTAACTCAATTCTTAAAGGTGCCATCCAAAATGTAGGATCAATTCTTTTCCAAGTTCCTTTGGGATCAAGAACTTCAACCCATGCATGGGCATCGGCTTGGCTGACGCGAAAAAAATTCCCGCTGTCATTTTTTTCACCTCCTTGATAACCAGTGATGACTCGGGCGGGTAGGCCCAGCCCTCGGGCGAGCACAGCATAGGCACCAGCAAAGTGTTCACAGAAACCATTTTGATTTTCAAATAAAAAATCATCTAGGTCCCGGTGTTTTCCAGGGCTTCTTGTGTAAGCAAAATTTTGTGTGGTGAAAAAATCTTTCAAGGTCCTTAATTTTTGCGAGTAAGTTTGCTTCTTTGAATTCTGTAGCTTAAGCCAAACTGAGGTTTTTGGCGGAAGCTGGGGTAAATCCAATGGATTCTTGGTGGTAGGGCCAGACCAATTTTCAGAAGAAATTCCCAGGTACCTGATCCGACTGGCCACTGTATTTTGAGAAACAAAAACACCTCGGTCATTTTTAACAGCACGAAAATTAGGTGTCGAGATCATTCGAGTGTGCTCAAGAGTTGGTAAAACCTTAGAAAAAGTGGCTTCTAGAGTTATACTGTAATCGGATCTTAAAGGAATCATCGAGGTGGGAACATCCTCACTTATTTTGTCGGCACTTTTTCTCCAACCAAAACCATCAGTTACTTCTAGAACTGCACCTCTCCAGTAAATAGAATTCATAGGTGGCATATAATCACTAAATTCTGCACGCATCACAGTTTCCTGGCTGAGTGCCAGGTTTGCGATGTCACCAGGAGAAATACTTTCAGAGAAACCGACCAGTGCAATCGGAGGATTCCATGATTTGGCCCAGGGCACTTGGACGCGGGGAAAAGCAAAAAATAACAGGGCTATGATCGGAACTGATTTTGCCAATGAAATGAGCGTGATCTTCCAAGGATTTTCCATATCAGCTGGTAATAATGCTTTCCATAAACTTAAATAAATGATGGCTCCGATAGGTAGCCAGTAAAGATCAATCGAGAATAAAAATTTAAGTGATATCAAAACAAAGCCTAAGAAAATGAGAAGTTTTTCATCACGCTCTGTTTTTAAATCTAAAATTCTTAAAGTTGTGAGCATGACTAAAAAAGTGCTCGAAGGCTCTTGACCCGTAAATGTTCTGAATTGAAATAAGACCAAACCTAAAGAACTGATGGCCAGCGTATTAATCCAAAATCGGCGGGGTGAACTCCACCAACGATTTTCTACGCCCCAGCGAGTGAGTAAAATTAAAAAGCTCAGAACAAGCGCCCAAGTCTCGACCTCCAGGCTCAAAATCAAGAGGGCTGCCAGAAGAGATAAGCACAAAGAATCTTTTTTAAAAAAAATCTTCATTTTTTATCAGCCATTAAAGCTAAGTCATTCATGGCCTGATAATAAATATGGGGATCTACTTTGCTATCGTGAATTTTATTACCTAATATCAATTTCCAATCATAGGAATGAGTTTCAGCTAAATGCAGCCATAAGCTAAGTTGTGAAAGCTGATCTTCAAAATTCAAATGATTAAGATCTTTCAAATTGAGTTCACATTTGCGTCCGTCGTCACCTTCATGAACAAGGGTTCGTAGCTGTTGATTTTTTGCTAACGATCTCCAATGAATTCTTTTAGGAGAATCTCCTGGCTTGTAATCTCGAATCTCACGAATTAGGCCCAGTGATTCCTGTTGGGCAGAAACATGATTGGGAAAGTGAGTTTGTCCTTTTCTTGCAGGATACACCAAGGTTTTATTAGAAGATTTAAAGATTTTCCAAGCATTAAAAAGTCCACTTGGATATTTTGAACTCACAATGATGGTGGGAATTTTAACGTAGCCTCGATTTTGAATGTTCCAGGGAACGTCAAAGACGACAGTCTGTTTTGCGCCCATTTGAAGTGGATTTTGAAGATTTACTTTCTTTTGCTTCACAGAGATTTCGATCTCTTTAATGGAATTCTTAGACTGATTGATAAGAGTCACTTGAATCTTTTGATCATTTTCAGCAAACAAGTGAGCGGCATCAACTGAAAGAATTTGAACTGCATCCATATTATTATTGACGGCTCGAGCGAGCGTCATACCCATACAGGTCAGCGCGAAGCAAACGATAAATACCAGATTATTTCCGTAGGCCATGGCAATCATCAGTAAAATAAAACACAAGACACCGTAACTGATGCCAAGCTTTGTAGGAATGATATAAGTTTTTTGAGATTTAAACGACGAGCTAAATTGGAACTGAAGTTTTTTGTAAAAGCTCTTGAGCCCAAATCTTTCCCTGACTGACTCCAAATCTTCCTCCCAGGCGGTGAGCGATAACAGAAACTGCAATTTTTTGAACATCTGCTGGCTCTACGTGTGTTCGTCCCTCTAGATAAGCCCAGGCTCTTGCGGCACGTGCCAGTGCAAGTCCTCCACGTGTGGAAAGCGGCAATGCTTCTTTGTGCTTGTTTCGAGACTGTGCAAGAATTTGTGTGATGTAGTCTGCGACCACATCAGAGATAAGGACCTTTTGAACTTCCGATTGAGCGTTGATCAAATCATGATTCTGAAAAACCGGCTTCAGGTTCAAGATTTTTTGTCTTGGATCTTCACTTAAAATTAAATCCTTTTCTGTGGCTTGCGAGGGGTATTGCAATTCAAGGCTCATTAAAAAGCGATCCAACTGACTTTCTGGCAAAGGAAAAGTCGAGGATTGTTGATGGGGATTTTGTGTGGCGATGACAAGAAATGGTGCTGGTAAAGCAAGAGTGTCTCCGTCCACAGTGACAGATGATTCTTCCATGGCTTGCAAGAGAGCACTTTGAGTTCTGGGGCTGGCACGGTTCAATTCATCTGCCATAATTAAGGAGGCAAACAAAGGCCCCTTTTTAAATTCAAATTCATTATTTTGAGAATTGAAAATTTCCACACCAATCAGATCTGATGGAAGTAAGTCCACAGTGAATTGAATACGGTGAGTTTCAAGGCCCAACAGGGCACCCAAAGTTTGCACCAGAGTGGTCTTACCTACTCCTGGAACGTCTTCGATCAGGATGTGTCCCTTTGCAAGCAAGCAGGCAGTGGCCAACTGCACGCTCTCTTTTTTATCCAGAACGACTTTGTTGGCTTCTTCCATTAATTTCAGAAATTGAAGACGTAAACTCATGCATTTTAGATTCGCATGGGGGGGCTTGGCGGGGTAGATCCGGGAAAACAAACTGGCCCCTCAGACTTAAGTCTAGGTCAAGACTGAATATTTTATATTTTTTAAAGTGAGTGATTTCAAATACAAGATGCAATGCGTTATGAAAAACCTAGACTTAGGGCCTAAAGCTTTCTGGACCAAAGCCGAGAAGTTCAATGAACACGTTGGAGAAAAAATCTCTTGAGTGAACCCGAAACGATCGCCGTCACGATCCTTCAGGCTCTCACCAGGAGATTCCCTCCAGCGAGACAAGTTAGCAATTTAACTAACCCGTGATGTGGGCAACAGCACGGACGTCTTCGTATGGGAGGAGACTTATGGGCTTAAGAATCAATACAAACATGGCGGCATTTTCCGCTCAACGCGTGATGGGCGCACAGGGCCGTAGGGCCGAGAAAGCGGCTCAATCACTAGCAAGTGGCAATCGAATCAACAGATCAGGTGACGATGCCGCAGGTCTGGCGATCTCTGAGAATATCAAATCTCAAATTCGCGGTCTTGGAATGGCAAGGCAGAATTCTTTTAATGCTGTCAGCGCGATTCAAGTATCAGAAGGTGGATTGAATGAGATCTCAAATATCTTAACTCGATTAAGAGAATTAGGGATCCAAGCCGCTTCTGATAACATCGGAGAGCGTGAGAGAGGATTCTTGGATCTCGAGGCGCAAAATTTAATTAAGGAATCAGATCGCATCGCAAAAACCACAGTGTTCGGCGATAAGAAAATGCTCGACGGCTCTGGCGGGGATCAAGAATACCACGTAGGACCATTCGGAAGTGAAGAGAATGTCATCAGCTTTACACTGAGCTCTGATGCGACTGCCAATGAAATCGGTATCGATGGCCTCAGTCTGGAAACAAAAGGTAATGCCAGAAGTCTGCTGGATTCAGTGGATGAGGCTGTTCAAAAAGTCGGTGCCATGAGAGCTAATTTTGGAGCGATCCAAAATCGACTCGAAAGCACGGCAAATAATTTAGATATTCAAATCGAAAGCCTATCGGCTGCGAAGTCTAGAATTTCAGATGCTGATATCGCAAAAGAATCATCGGAATTAGCATCTGCTCAAGTTTTACAAAGTGCTGCGGTTTCCATATTGGCGCAAGCCAATCAGTTTCCAAATGTGGCTTTGAAATTGATCGGATAATCAAATACTCAAAAAGTAAATTGTAATGGGGATCAGAGGTTTGCGGGAGTGAAACTCTGATTGAATCCCACACGCATTTTTGTGTCAGGTTGGACCGAAACTCTTTTTAATTTTTTAAGTGTTTTATGAGTCGTTGCCCACACTCCGACTCTTAAGCCCAACCCCGAGGTCATTCTTCCTCGGGGTTTTTTTTGAGAAATTTCGAAAATCTGTCGATCTTCTTGTTTTGTTGATAGTTTGATCATTTCTAGCATTTCACAAGATGTCCTAAGGAGTTGCAGCTGAAAGTGGGCCCCAAAGTTCGAATCTTATAATCACGAGTCTCAAACTGAAACGCTGAAATCCTTTGAGTTCACTTTTGGCTGTCTTAATTCGATAAACTGGTTGGCTGCTGATATGCATTGGTTGTATGGCGGGGGACAGATGCAATTCAAAATTCTTTTCATCTTTATTATGTTTGCATCAGTTTCGTACGCTGATTCCTCGCCGTTGAAATCAGCGACTTCTAGTTTTCAACTTTCTCAGGATGCATTAAGGCAGGCTCTTGGCATCAAAAGTTTAGATCGACTTCTTTCGCAATTAGATAAAGCTGAACAACAATTATTAAAAGCAAAAAAATCCTCTTTTGAATTTGTCGGTGACACAGAGGCCCAGCAGAGACTCCAGCTGAGATTGAGTGCTAAGTTGCTTCGAGATTTGGCCTTTTTAAAAGCTTTGAGAGAGGACCTAGGTTTGGCTGAGCATGATACTTTTGAAGTTTACGGAAAAATCAGAAAGACTTTTTTAAAAGAGGCCTCGCAGATTCAACAAGTGAAGCAAATGGACTCTCAGATTCTGCTCACTGTTGAAAAGTTTTTTCATGAGAAGTATTTGAATCGTTTATAGATACAACCAGATGACCCAACGACATCTCAGTTGTAGCGAGCACGCGTACTAAGAGTAAAATCATAGTACGCGTGTGTTTTTTTATCTTGCCACGTTTCCCTCAAATGAATTAAATCAGGGGCTCTTCAAGGAGCTCCTAAATGAGATTTTTATTTTTGATTCTTTTCACGTTTCTGAATGTGGCTCAAGCCAACAAAGAGATTCTCAACATCGGTATCAGCTCAGAGTTCGAAAATCTAAATCCTCTTATCGGAACACAGGCAGCCACCAATTACATGCTCTACATGGCTCATCGGCCCCTGGTTTATTTGACCCCCGATATGAAGTGGAAAGCATTGATGATCAAAGAAATTCCAACTGTGAAAAACAAAATGGTGAAGCCTAAAGGCACGGGTCTAGAAGTGACCTTTGAGCTTTTAAGTGATGCTAACTGGGGTGATGGAAAACCTTTGATCTGCCAGGATGTTGAGCTGGCCTGGAAAGTGGGACGCAATACCAATGTGTCAATTGCCAACCGCGAGGCCTACGAAAACATTAAAAGTCTGACCATTGATCCAAAGAATCCGAAAAGGTGCACCCTCGAATTTACGAAAGCCAAGTTTGATTATTTTAATAATTTTCCGACTCCTTTGCCTGCTCACTTGGAAGGACCCATCTTTGAAAAGTATTCGAACAAATCGGAAGGCTATGATCAGAATTCATTGTACACAAAGCAACCCAATAATCCTGGGCTCTATTACGGTCCCTATGTGATTTCTGAAGTGAAACTGGGAAGTCACATCGTGTTCACACCGAATCCTCAGTTTAAAGGCAAAAAACCTTTTTTTAAAAAAATTGTTGTTAAATTGATTCCAAATAATGGAGTTCTAGAAGCCAACTTGAGATCTGGAAACATCGATATGATCGCATCGTCTTCTGGATTGGGAATTGATCAAGCTGTTACTTTTGCTAATAAGGTGAAGTCAGAAAAACTTCCCTATCAAGTTATTTTTGAAGATGGAGTCATCTACGCACACATCGATTTTAATTTGGATCATCCTGCGCTTTCAGATTTAAAGGTCAGGCAAGCCATCATCACAGGTTTTAATCGCAAAGCGATGATTGATTCTTTATTAGAGGGTAAAGGCCAAATAGCACATCATTTTGTGACCCAAACAGATCCATGGTTTACAGACACAGCGGTTCGGTATGAATTTAGCCGTCGTAAGGCCACGAAACTTTTAGACGAGGCCGGTTGGAAAGTTGGACCCGATGGAATTCGAGCTAAGGACGGTAAAAAATTAAGTCTGCTATTGATGGGGGCTTCTGGTGCAAAGCTCAATGAATTGATTCAAGCCTACTTTCAAGAAGAAATGAAAGCCATCGGCGTTGAAATAAGACTCAAGAATGAACCTCCCCGGGTTTTTTTCGGCGAATCTGTGAATCGTAGAAAATTTGATTTAGGAATGTATTCTTGGGTTTCCATTCCAGAAAACAGCCCTAGATCCACTTTGCACTCGACTTCTATTCCGACAGAGAAAAACTCTTATGCCGGTCAAAATTATCCTGGCTACAAATCAAAGGTTGTTGATCAATTAATTGATTCATTAGAGCAAGAATTAGATTCTACTAAGCGCGCGAAGATCGGTCAGACGATTGTAAAAAAGTACTCCGAAGATTTGCCAGTGATTCCTGTTTACTATCGCCCGAACAACGGTGTCATTCCCTCTGACATGAAGGGCTTTAAGCTCTCGGGCCATTTGTTTTATGAAACTCTTCACGTCGAAGAGTGGTCACGCTAATCAAGATCAACTTAGGTCAGATCTGACCTAAGCCCCCTATTTTTAAAGTACAGACCTTGGTCCAGTCAAAAGCTGGACTTTAGTATTGATTTCGGGACTTAGGTCTAGTCGCGAGACCTGTTAAAGGTCGGTATGATTAGGACAAAGGTCTAGTTTTTCTCGACGAGGCTCAAGTCTGCCCGGACCTAGCCGAAAGGTTAAGCAACAAAAGCGACAAACTCTGAATGATGAATTCAAGTCGAGAGTTGAGAATAGGTTTGACGGCCCTTTTTCAAATCGTTAGCAGACTCGCAATTCATTATAAAGATAAGTCACCAACGTGTTCAAACACAGTCGAGGTCTTGAGTAGGTTCAGGGCCTCGGCTCCTAAACAAAACGCAAATCGAAAGATTTGTACATTTGATAAGCCAAAAGCTTATCGTCGGAGGCGACAATGGGAATGAGAATATCAACAAACATGGCATCAATCGGAGCACACAAGAATCTGGTTGGAAGCCAAAGAGAAATTCAAAAGTCGATGTCGCAGATGGCATCTGGCTCTCGAATTACAAAATCAGCTGATGATGCTGCTGGATTAGCTATCAGTGAAAATTTAAAATCTCAAATCAGAAGCTTTGGTCAGGCAGGTCGAAATGCGAATGACGGTATCTCTTTAGTCCAAACAGCAGAAGGTGGCTTAGGAGAAATTTCAAATATTTTAACTCGACTCAGAGAGCTCGCAATTCAGGCTGGATCTGACACTGTGTCTGATAAAGAGCGTGTCATGATTAACAAAGAGGTTTCTCAATTAACACTAGAGTCACAGCGTATTGCTGTTTCAACAAAATTCGGTAACCAATCTTTGATCGATGGAACGGGCGAAAAATTTGATTTTCAGGTTGGCGTTTTCAATGACGAATTTCAAGATCGAATTGCATTTAAGTCTGGTGAACTGAACGTTCAATCAAATGAGCTCGAGATCGATGGCTTTGATTATTCAACCAAAGATGGTGCTCAAGAGGCACTGGAAACTCTCGATACTGCTCAATCGACAGTCAATGCCCACAGAGCAACACTGGGTGCTTTACAAAACAGACTTATCTCGACAACTGATAACATCAGTACAATGAACGAAAATATTTCAGCTGCCAATGGTCGAATCCGTGACACAGATATTGCGATGGCTTCTTCTGAAATGGCAAAAAATAATATTTTGTTACAGGCTTCCACTTCCACATTAGCTCAAGCAAACCAGCTTCCGTCTTTGGCATTAAAATTAATAGGTTAAGTATTTGTAGAAAGAGAGAGTGTTCTTCCGAACTCTTTCGGTACCAACCTACCCGGAGGACAGTTTTCGCAAGCGATAACTGTTCTTCGGGGTATTTTTGGTAATTAGGGCTTTGGTCCTGTTTAATTTTACTACAATTGCTCCGAAATTAATCCCATGAATATCAAAGGTCTTTTAGGCAACATGATAACAGTCCCCATCCGCAACGAAGAGAGCGCGACTGTTAAAAAAGCCGAGAAGACCATCAAGTCAGACGAGGCTCACGATCGTGAGCCTGACGGTCAGCAGTCATTCTCAAATCAAGAAAAAGATAAAGGTCCCATGTCAGATGAGCAATTCAAGCAGGCTCTTGAATTGATGAAAAATCTTCCTTCAGTCAAAGATCAAAATTGGAAAGTTGAATCTCATCTAGAAAATGGGAAAAAGTTTATTCTTGTAAAAGATCATTTGGGACAAGTCATTCGCAGAATTCCAGAAATGGAATTGTGGACATTGCCGTTTGATAAAGATGCAAGAACAGGCCAGCTTTTAAAAAAATCAGCATAAATTGAGACTAGTTTTTTTAGGGCAGTCAGAAAACTGTCATGTGGAAATCAAAACTCAAGATCAAAGTCTGGCTCAAGCTCTCAGTCTTCAATGATTGAGCAGGAAAAGTTTGCCGCGAGAACACTTCTACAGAAGTCCAAGTCATTTGATTGACTCACGTTATCCATAAAAATGATTAAAAATAAAAGAATGTCAGGTGTACGTCTTTCAGGCTTTTCAGGTGCTATCCCCCCAAACTTGGTCGATCAATTGGTCGAAGCCGAGAAAATTCCTATACAGCAAATGGAAAAAAAGAAAGCGAAAGAAGAAGACACTCTTAAACTCGTCGGGGATTTAGAAACTAAGATTCTTGAGATCCCAAAAAACTTAGGTGAGCTTCTAAACACCAAGGGATTTAACGATATTAAATTAATCACGGGTGATGAGAATGTGGTCAGTGGGACTGTGGATCCGGATGCGGCACCTACTGGGGAATATAGTATTGAGGTTTTGCAACTGGCACAAAACCCAGGTGCGATGAGCAACGGATTTCCTGATAAGAATAAAACTCAAGTGGGCGTTGGATATATTAAATTTAATACACCGGATGGTATTAAAGAAGTCTATATCAACGAAGACAGCTCTACGCTTGAAGGTGTGGCAAATTCAATTACAAGATCAGGAACGGGTTTGCGAGCTAACGTTATTGAAGATCGCAAAGATCAAGAAAATCCCTACAAATTACTTGTGACCGGATTGTCTACCGGTGGAGATAAAAATATTTCTTTTCCGAAAGTGTACTTTCTGGACGGAGATTCAGACTTCTACTTTGAACAAGACAGACCTTCACAAAATGCAAAAGTCAAAGTCGACGGATTCGAAATTGAAGTGCCGGAGAATAAATTAGACAAAGTCATTCCAGGAGTCACTTTAGATTTAAAATCAGCAGCCCCGGGACGAGCTATCAAAGTTTTCATCAAAGAAGATTTTGAAAAGATCTCTGGCAAAATTAAAACCTTTGTTGATGCCTACAATGGAGCACTTGGATTTATTCAAGGACAAGCCAAACTTCAAAAAGGCAGTGATGGGCGAAATAAGTTAGGTCCTTTGGGCGGCGATAGCATGCTAAGATC
>Ga0164293_10004850_pt1 | contig 11480 bp, 9 predicted proteins | sample GEODES118metaG_FD_111487 | JGI IMG/M metagenome (GOLD analysis project Ga0164293, IMG submission 111487) | Eutrophic lake water microbial communities from Lake Mendota, Wisconsin, USA - GEODES118 metaG | ecosystem: Environmental > Aquatic > Freshwater > Lake | place: USA: Lake Mendota, Wisconsin...
ATCGACGACAAGGACCCCAAGTTTGCCGCCCAACTGGCCAACGCCCATGTCGAGGAATTGCAAAAGTTGCTCGCCCGCCTGGCCGTCACCGAGGCGCAGCAGCGGCGTGTCTTTTTTGAAAAGCAGTTGCAGCAGGCCAAGGACAACCTGACGCGCGCCGAGCAGGCGCTCAAGGCCAGCGGCGTCAACAGCAGCGCCCTCAAGGCCAGCCCGCAGGCGGCAGTGGAGGCGGTGGCGCGTTTGCGCGCCGCCATCACCGCGCAGGAAATCAAGATTGCCAGCTTGCGCGGCTACCTCAGTGAAAACGCGCCCGACTTTCGCCAGGCCCTGACCGAATTGGGCGCCATGCGCGCCCAGCTCGCACGGGCCGAGCAGCAGGAGGCGCCCGTGGCCGGCGGCAGTGACTACATCGGCCGCTACCGCGACTTCAAGTACTACGAGACCTTGTTTGAGCTCTTTGCCAAGCAGTATGAGCTGGCCCGAGTCGACGAGAGCCGCGAGGGCGCCGTCATCCAGGTGCTCGATGCCGCCCAGCCGCCCGAGCGCAAGTCCAAGCCCAAGCGTGCGATCATCGCGGTCATCGCCACCCTGGCGGCGGGCTTTGCGTTGCTGCTTTTTGTGTTCGTGCGGCATGCCCTGGGCAATGCCAGCCGGGATGAGGAGTCGGCGCGCAAGATCGATCGCATCAAACAAGGTTTTGCGCGCGCCCTGGGCCGCGGCTAGGCGCAGAGCCTCAGCGCTGGGCCAGCCCGGTAAACTGCCAGGCCAGTCCCAGGCCGAGCACATCGGCTTTGAACGGGCCTCGCGGCGCGGTCATGCGTCCGGCGCTGGCCAGCAGCGACAGCTGCGGGTGGAGCCGGTAGCCAGCGCTGGCCATGGCCTGCAACACAAAGCCGTTGCCGGTGGCCAGCCCGCCCCCGCCGGCCGCGCCGATCAAGCCTTCGACCTCGGTGTACCAGCGCGCTCCCCAATCTTGCTGGATGCCCGCGCCGAACAGTCCCGTCATGTAAGCGCCCGCCTTGCCGGTGTGCGCAGCCAGGCCCTGGCCGGTGAGAAACCAGCGCCGGTCGGGCTGCGCCGTGCCGACAAAGTGGTCCAGGGCGATGCCCAGGTTGTCCACGGTCTGATCGGGCAGGGTGCGCCAGTTGGCCGAGGCGCCGCTGTAGCGCTGGTTGATGGTGCGCAGGCGCAGCGCCCTGCTGTCCCAGGCCCCCAGGTTCGCCGCGGCCTGCTGTGCGCTCACGCCTGGGATTGCAAAACGGTGGGTGAGCTTGAGGTCGATCGCATCGGTCTTGAAGCTGCGCGAGGGCGCCTGCAGTCGGCTCAGCCCCATCTCGATCGAAAACTGCCGGCTCACAGGCTGCTCCAGTGCGACGCCCGTTTCGATGAGCAGGCCGCCGCCGGTGTCAACCTTGCCGCCGCCGGCTGGGCCAGCGGCCGCCTGCAGCTTGAGGGCCCTGCCACCGGCCAGGGGCCAGCGGTAGCCGCCGCCCACCAGGATCTGCATATAGCCGGTGCTGCGTCCGCCCATCGCGCCTTCGGCGTGCAGCCGCAGGTAGCGCCGCTCGTCGAGTTGGGCGATCCATTGGGCGCCGAGCAGTTCCATGGTCGGGTGCTGGGCCCCGCCATCGTCTTGCACCACGCCCGGTGCGATGCGGTAGTGGCGGGCGGTGAGCGAAAAAGCCTGCGCCCGCGCCGGTGCATCGGCGGCCGACGGGGCGGCGGCTGCGCGTGTGCCGGTTGCCTCGTGCCAGCCGGGCAGCAAGGGGCTGCTGAAGTCGTACTCATAGGCCAAGTAGGGCTGACGGCTGCGGATCACGCCAGAGGGAAAATCGACCTGCGAGTAACCCAGGCTCAGCCGTGCCGAGGGGTGGCCCCAGGACCGCAATTCGTAAGACAAGCCCAGATGGCTGCGCAGCATCAGGCCACCACCGGCCAGGGTCAGGCCCCCACGGCCGCCTCCGCCTCCCACAAAAGCGCCAGCCTCCAGCGCCCAGTCCGGATCGATCGGCCAGCGCCCTTCGGCCGCCAGGCCCAGGGTGATGAATCCGCCGCGTTGGCCACGCACCGCGCCGTATGAGCCCACGCCCAACTTCAGGTTGGGGTGGACCTGCAGCAGCACGTTGCCGCCCGTCATGCCCATGGTCTCGCCGTGAGGCAGTTGCCAAGTTTCGTCGCTCAGTCGCCAGCTGCCCGTGCTCAAGGCCGGTGGTGCCGGCTCGGCCCAGGCGGCCGCGGCGCCCAGACCCAGGCACAAGGCCGCATGCCGGGCCCACAGGCCCAGACCGGCGCAGCGGGGAGGGGCCGGTTGCACCGGCATGAAGGAGGGGGTGTGGCGCATGGGGCTCGGCTAGATTTCAGGGCTTAGGCATTGTGCCTGCCCCGCCGGCTGCAGCCACGGCGCCGCGCGGCTAGACCAGGCCCTGCGACCGCGCCAGGTGACTGGCCTGCGAGCGGCTCTTGACATCGAGTCTGCGAAACAGACGCCAAAGATGGACCTTGACCGTGTGCTCGCTGATCTGCAGCTGCGCCGCGATGTCGCGGTTGCTCAAGCCCTTGTCGAGCATGTGCAGCAGCTGCTTTTGACGCTTGGACAGCTTGCCCGGTGCCGCAGCCGGCGCTTGGCCTTCCTTTTGCAGCAAGGTGCGCAGCTTGTTGCTGATTTCGGTCGCTCCGGCCGACTTGGTCAGAAAGGCCTGAGCGCCCGCTTCCAGGGCGAGGTCTTCGAAGTCCTGCGCGCTGGCCGCCGACAAGACCATCAGTGGCACTTCGGGCATCTGCTGCTTGAGCTCTCGCACGCCCGAGACCCCGTGGGTGTCGGGCAGCTTGAGGTCCAGGCAAATCAGGTCGGGCTTGCCGTGAGCCTGCACCGCCGGGCCGATGGCCGCCATGCGGTCGAGCTCGACCACATTGAGCGAACCGTTCAGGCGCCGGATCATCATCACCACCGCTTCGCGCAGCAGCGGATGGTCGTCAACAACAAAGATGGTCATGGGCTTGAGGCAGGGAGATTCGCAGACCCGGGGAATTCAAGATTTTTAACGATTGTATCTCTAATCGTATGCTTTCGGATTAGTAATTGCCCGAACATGGCCGAGCTGCGCAGAGCCCTTAGGGCGCCAAATTGGTGCGTGAAAAGTGGGGTTTTTGCTAATTTTTCCCAGTGTGACGCGTATCAGCTGCTGCTGGCGATCCCACGGTGCTCATCCGATCCCGTCAGCGGGTGAATGTAAAACATTTTTACACTTAGGTGCCTTCGGCGAGGGTGCGCAAAAGCGCCAGAGCCTGCTCAATGGACGCAAGCGGCGCACGGGTCTGCAGGGCAGGGTGGCTCAGCACCGACGCGTCGCCCTGGCGCAGGCGGGCAGCAAGGGCACCGGCCTCGCGCGGCGAGTCCAGGCCCAGGCTTTGCAGCAAGGTCGCGCCCTCGCCATCGACCAGCTTGACATGAAAGCGGCCGTCGGCCTCGCGGTATTGCTTGATGCTCGGCGCAGCGCGCTTGGGCGCAGCGGTCGCCGCTGCTTGCGCCACCGAGCCCAGATCGCGCAGCCCCACCGCCTGGCGCAACTGCGCCATCAGGGGCTGGGCCAGCTGCCGCGCCTTGCCCGCGCCAGCGCGCAAGATCTCTTCGATCTGCGCGGGCCGGGCCATGAGGCGGTCGTAGGCGCCGCGCATGGGCGCGATCTCGCGGTCGATGCGCTCGAACAGCATCTCCTTGGCCTGGGCCCAGGCGATGCCCTCGGCATAAGCTTGGCGCATCGCCTGTGTCTCTTGCTCGCTGGCAAAAGCCTGGTAGAGCTGAAACAGGGCTGAGCCTTCGGTGGACTTGGGTTCGCCCGGTTTGCGCGAATCGGTGACCAAGCTGGCGATCTGCTTGCGCAACACCTGGGGGGGCGCAAACAGCGCAATCGTGTTGTCGTAGCTCTTGCTCATCTTGCGGCCATCGAGTCCGGGCAGCGTGGCCACCGCCTCCTCAATGGCCGCCTCCGGCAGGACCAGGTGCTCGCCATACAGGTGGTTGAAGCTCGCTGCCATGTCGCGGGCCATCTCGATGTGCTGGATCTGGTCGCGCCCCACGGGCACCCGGTGCGCCTTGAACATCAGAATGTCGGCGGCCATGAGCACCGGGTACATGAACAGGCCTGCGGTGACGTCGGCGTCGGCATCGGCGCCGGCAGCCAGGTTCTTGTCGACCTGTGCTTTGTACGCGTGGGCCCGGTTGAGCAGCCCCTTGCCTGCCATGCAGGTCAAAAACCAGGTGAGCTCTGGGATCTCGGGGATGTCGGACTGGCGGTAGAAGGTCACCCGCTCGGGATCAAGGCCGGCGGCCAGCCAGGTGGCGGCGATCTCCAGGGTCGAGCGCGCGATGCGCTCGGGCTCGCCGACCTTGATCAGCGCGTGGTAGTCGGCCAGGAAATAAAAACTCTGCACGCCTGGCTCGAGGCTGGCGCGCACGGCCGGCCGGATCGCGCCGACGTAGTTGCCCAGATGGGGGGTGCCTGAGGTGGTGATACCGGTGAGGACGCGCAAAGGGGTCATGGCAGCAAGATGAGGTCAAAAAATTCAGCGGCCCAGCACGGCGGCCAGCGGGCGCAGCAAGCTGCCCAGCACGTCGTAGCTCAGCGACATGAGGGGCCGCATCCACCAGGCGCTGACGATGCCGGTGAGCACCAGAGCCATCACGATGAAAAAGCCCCAGGGCTCGACGCGCGAGAGCAGCAGTGCCTGCCGCCAGGGCAGCAGACCCACCAGGATGCGCCCGCCGTCCAAAGGGGGCAGCGGAAACAGGTTGAACGCAAACATGACCAGATTGACCAGCACGCCGGCCTTGGCCATCTCGATGAAAAAGGGCTCGCTCACGCCGGCCGCACCGAGCACGACCAAGGCCACGCCCCACAAAACCGCTTGCACAAAATTGACGCCCGGACCGGCCAGGGCCACCCAGATCATGTGCTGCTTGGGCTTGCGCAGGCGGCCAAAGTCCACTGGCACCGGCTTGGCGTAGCCGAACAGAAATTGGCCGGCGGTGGCGAAGTAGAGCAACACCGGCATCAGCACGGTGCCGATCGGGTCGATGTGGTTCATGGGATTGAGCGTGACGCGGCCCATTTGCCAGGCGGTCGGATCGCCGAAGTGGCGCGCCGCATAGCCGTGCGCCGCCTCATGCACCGTGATGGCAAACACCACAGGCAGGGCGTAGATCGCCACTTTCTGGATCAGCTCGGCAAAGTCCATGGGCTCATTGTCTCAGAGCGCCATGGCTGGGCCCGCTCGGCGGCGCTCTTCTAGCCGCTCAGCCCCAGCGCAGCCAACTCGCCGCGGCCTTGCCTGATCAGCAACGGCGGCTCGCCGCGCCCCATCGGCACCAAATCGAGCACCGTGGTGGGCTCCAGTGGGCAGGCCCCGGCGTCGATCACGCCGGCCACATCGTGCTCGAGCGCCTCGCGGATGGCCTGTGCGCCGTTGAGCGCCTGGCTCTGGCCGGGCAGGATCAGCGTGGTGGCCAGCAGCGGCGCGCCGTGCTGCTCGAGCAAGGCTTGCAGGCTTTTGTGCGCGGGCAGGCGCAGGCCGATGGTCTTGCGCGATGGATGACTCAGCCGCCTGGGCACTTCCTTGCTGGCCTCCAGGATGAAGGTGTAAGGCCCAGGCGTGGCCGCCTTGAGCAGCCGGTACTGCCGGTTGTCCACCCTTGCGTAGCTGGCCAACTCGCTCAAGTCGCGGCACAACAAGGTCAGGTGATGGCGTTCATCGACACCGCGGATGCGCCGCAGCCGATCGGCCGCGGCCTTGTCGTCGAGGTGGCAGGCCAGCGCGTAGCTCGAATCGGTGGGCACCGCCAGCACCCCACCTTGGGCCAGCAGGTCGGCCGCCCGCCGCAGCAGTCGCAGTTGCGGGTTTTCCGGATGGATCTCGAAGAGCTGGGCCATAGCCAGGCCGCCTAGCGTGGGTCTGGTGCCGAGACCTGGGCGGTGCGGTCCATACGATTTTGACGCAGGATCAGCCAGGCACCGGTGGCGCCGCACAGGCCAATGACGCACATGCCCAGCAGCGCCCAGCCATCGGGTGTGTGGGAGAACACCAGCCAGCCGCCGACCACTGCAAAGGCGATCTGCGCGTAAAGGTAAGGCGCCATCACCGCCACAGGTGTGCGGCCGTAGGCCAGGATCAGCAGAAAGTGGCCGATCGCCGCCGACAAGCCCATCACCAGCATTCGCGCCCACTCGAGCCCGCTCAACTGTGCCCAGGCCCACGGCAGAGCCAGCGAGGTGACCAGCGTGCCGATCCAGCCGGTGTACAGGTGCATGGTCATCGGGTCTTCGGTGCGCACCATGTGGCTGGTGAGCAGTTGAAACGACGAGTTGGCCGCCAGCACCAGCAGCGGCAGCAGCATCATGGCGCTGAAGGACTCGGCGCCGGGCCGGATGATGATCAGGGCGCCAGCCAAGCCGCCGAGCACGAGCAGCCAGCGCAGCGGGCTGATCTGCTCGCGAAAGATCAGCGCTGCCAACATCGTCACGACCAGGGGCGAGAGTGCCACGATGGCCGTGAACTCGGCCACCTGGATGTGCTGCAAAGCGGTAAAGGCCGCCAGGCTGCTGCTCACCAGCAGCAAGCCGCGCAGCAGGTGCAGGCCCGGCCGGCCGGTGTAGCCGATGCGCCAGCCGCGCCGCGGCACGAGGATCACGGTGGTGGTCACGGCCTGGACAAAATAACGGAACCACAGCGCCATCATCAGGGGCACGGTGGTGAGCACCAGCTTGGTGGCCGTGTCGAGCGAGGCGAACAGCGCCGTCGCACCCAGGGTCAGAGCAATGCCGCCCAGGGCCGAAGCCGGTGCTGGGCTCACTGGATGCGCTCTTGCAGCAACTCCCAGACCGGGGTCAGCTCGCCGGGCAGATAGGGCAGGGTGCCCAGGTCGGTGTGGCTTTCGTCGGGGCTGTGAAAATCGCTGCCGCGCGAGGCGGCCAGTGAAAACTCCTGCGCCATCTGCGCGTACTTGATGGCCTCTTGCGCGCTGTGGCTGCCGGTGATCACCTCCACCGCCCGCCCGCCGTGCAGCTTGAACTCGGTGAACAGCGCGTACTCTTCATTGGGCGTGAACTTGTAGCGCGCCGGGTGGGCGATGACGGCCACGCCGCCGGCCGCGGTGATCCAGCCGACTGCGTTTTTCAGGCTGGCCCAGCGGTGCGGCACAAAGCCGGGCTTGCCTTCGGTGAGGTATTTGCGAAACACCTCGTTGGTGTCCTTGCACACCCCGGTCTCAACCAGAAAACGCGCAAAGTGTGTCCGCGAGATCAGGTCGGGGTTGCCGACAAACTGCAGCGCCCCCTCGTAAGCGCCTGAAATCCCCACCTGCGCCAGCCCCTGGGCCATTTCCTGCGCCCGCTGCGACCGCCCGCCGCGGGTGTCTTGCAGACCCTGGCGCAGGGCCGCATGATCGGGGTCGAACCCCAACCCCACGATGTGCACCGTCTCGCCGGCAAAGGTGACCGAGATTTCGGTGCCGGTCAAATAACCCATGCCCTGCTCGCGCGCGGCCGCCGCCGCTCGCTGCTGGCCGCCAATTTCATCGTGATCGGTCAGCGCCCACAGCTCGACGCCGCCCTTGCGGGCGCGCTCGGCCAGCACCTCCGGCGTCAGGGTGCCATCGGAAACCACAGAGTGGCAATGCAGGTCGGCGTTGAGGATGTTGCTGGCGTTCACGGCGCAATTTTAAGTCGGCCACGGCTCAACAGCGGCCTTGCGCCCGCCTTTGGCCCGCCTGCGCCCGCCTTTGGCCCGCCTGCGCCCGCCGTCGCCCCGTCTTTCGCCCGCCTGCGCTCGCTGCGGGCGTCTGGGCGCCGTTCCTTAGCCCTCGGCGGCCTCGATCACAAAGCGCACCCGCCGCTGGCCCTGCCAATCGTCGGCATCGAGCCGGAAGGCCAGCCGCGCGGGGCTGGCCAGCGGCTGTGTCCGGCCGAACCAGATCCCGTCGACCGCCTGTCCCTGGTGCTGCAGCTTGAGCTGCAGATGGCCCTGGCCCACCAGGCGCTGCGAGATCACCTGCAACTCCTCGCAGAAGGTGGGCGCGGCAAAGCCCTGGCCCCAGACTTGCTGCTCGAGCGCATCGACCACATCGGGTCGCCGGTACTGCGGTGCGAGCGGACCGTCGGTCTCGAGCTGGCGCGTCAGCGTCGCCTCATCGAGCCATTCGCGCGCCACCTGCTGCAGGGCCTGCTCGAAGGTCTCGAGCTGGTCCTTGGGCACGGTGCAGCCGGCGGCCATGGCGTGGCCGCCAAAGCGCAGCAGCACGCCCGGATGGCGCTTGGCCACCAGGTCCAGCGCATCGCGCAAATGAAAGCCGGGGATCGATCGGCCCGAGCCCTTGAGCTCGCCGGACTTGCCCTCGGCGCCGCTGGCCGCAAACACGAAGGTCGGGCGGTGCATCTTGTCCTTGATGCGCGAGGCCACGATGCCGACCACGCCCTCGTGAAAGTCGGGCTCGAAGACGACCACCGCCGGCGCGGGTGCGCCCGCGCTGGCCCGGGCATCGGCGATGGCCATGGCCTGCTCGCGCATATGGCCCTCAATATCACGGCGCTCACGGTTGATCTGATCGAGCTGCTGCGCCAGCTCGCTCGCCCTCGTCATCTCATCGGTCAGCAGGCACTCGATGCCCAGCGTCATGTCGGACAGGCGGCCGGCGGCGTTGATGCGCGGGCCCAGCGCAAAGCCAAAGTCCATGCTGCTGGCCTGTGCGCTCTTGCGCTTGGCCACCTCAAACAGCGCGGCCAGGCCAGCGGGCATCTGGCCGACTCGGATGCGCTTGAGCCCTTGGGCCACCAGCCGGCGGTTGTTGGCATCGAGCCGCACCACATCGGCCACCGTGCCCAGCGCCACCAGCGGCAACAGGCCATCGAGCTTGGGCTGCGGCGCTTGCGCATACACGCCGCGCTCGCGCAGCAGGGCGCGCAGGGCCAGCAGCACATAGAACATCACGCCCACGCCGGCAATCGACTTGCTGGTAAATGAGCAGCCAGGCTGATTGGGGTTGACGATCACATCGGCCGGTGGCAGCGCGATGCGGCCTTCAATCTGCGCCGGCAGATGGTGGTCGGTCACCAGCACCTGCAGACCGAGCTCGCGCGCGCGTGCCACCCCCTCGAAGCTGGCGATGCCGTTGTCCACGGTCACCAGCACGTCGGCCCCTTTGGCTTTGACCCGCTCGGCGATGGCGCCAGTCAGGCCATAGCCGTCGATCACCCGGTCGGGCACGAGGTAGCTGACGCGGTCAAAGCCCAGGGCCTGCCCGAGCAGGCGCAGGCCTCGCACCGCCACGGCGCAGGCCGTGGCGCCGTCGCAGTCGTAGTCGGCGACGATGCAGATGTGCCGCTTATGGTGCATCGCATCGGCCAGCAGGCCAGCGGCGTGCGCGCAGCCAAGCATCTGCGACGGCTCAATCAGGCGGCCGAGCTGGTCGTCAAGCTCGTCGGTGCTGTGCACGCCGCGGGCCGCATACAACTGGGCCAGCAGCGGGTGCACCCCGGCCTGCTGCAAAGTCCAGACGCTGCGCGCTGGCGCCTGACGCACCGAAAGCTTCATAGCGCGTCCTTGAGCAAGTCGGGCCAGCGCGGGGCTGCCAGCCTGGCTTTGAGGCGCTGCCACATCGTGGCTTGGGCACTGTGCAGGCTTAAGGCGCCGCGCTCGCCGCACAGGGTTAAGGTGACGGGGCGCCCGCTGCGCTGGCGCTCGAGCAGCGGTTGCAGGGCCTGGCGATCCAGTTGGGCCCAGGCCTGCGCGTAAGCGTCCCAGTCGTCGGCCAGGGCCGCCCGGGTCAGTGTGTGGGGCATGTGCACCGCGGCTGCGTCGCCGGTGTGGGGCGGCAGGCGGCCGGTGCCGCTGAACCACAGTGAATTGATCGCCGGCTCGCCGCGGGCCGATCGCGCCTCGTTGACCGGGTGGGTGTAGAGCAGCATTTGCATCTCATTTTGCAGCCGGCGCAGCAGCCGCCCATGCACACCGGCGGGCAGCCAGGGGTCGACGTCACGGCCGACCACGCGGTCGAGCGCGGCGCAGGGCAGGTCCAGGGGCGGGCCGCAAGCGAGCCAGCGGTCGGCGGCCATTGCTTGGAGCTCGATCCCCTCGGACAGGAAAAAAGGCCGCATGTCCTGCAGCAAGGCCTCGCACTCTTGCGGCCGCACCTGCAGCCACTGCGGATCGCTCAGCGTGGCCTGCTCGCGCCCCATGGCCCAATGGCACAGGGTAACCCAGCCAAAGGCCTGGCCGGCTGGGCCCTGGCCCAGCGCCGCCCACGGCAGCTGGCCGTCGGGCAGCTGCGGCCAGCCCAGCGCGCGCGCCAGGGCCCGCTCGTGCGGCGGGCTCAGGCTGCTGGCCGGTGCCAGTTCGGGCTCGCCCAGGCGCAGCCCCGGCAAGAGCGCGCGCAGGTGGGCCGTGTGCTGGGGCGGCAAGCTCTGCAGGGCCGGCCACCACTGAGGGCTGTCGCAGGCGGCCCAGGGCACGATCAGATGATCGGCCTCTTGCGCGCGCCCCAGGCCGGGGACAAAGGGGTCCGAAAAAACGCTCGACATGGCGCATTGTCCCGAATTCGCCGGCCTGCCTTGGGGTGTGGCTGGCGCGCCCGGCGATGCCACAATCGCGCCATGCCCATTCCTTACGAGCTGTCCCTGGGCTGGCGCTACACCCGCGCCGGTCGTGCCTCGGGCCGCAACGGATTCATCTCCTTCATCTCGGCCGTCTCCATGCTGGGTATCGCCCTGGGCGTGGCTGCGCTCATCATCGTGCTGAGCGTGATGAACGGGTTTCAAAAAGAGGTGCGCGATCGCATGCTCGGCGTGATCTCGCACATCGAGGTCTACGGCGCCGGCGGCGGCGCGATCGCTGATTTGCCGGCTGCGCTGGCCCAGTTGCGCCGTCACCCCGAGGTGGTGGGGGCTGCGCCTTTTGTGGCCTCGCAGGCCTTGCTTGGCCGCGGCGAGGAGATGAAGGGCGCGCTGATCCGCGGGATCGACCCGGCGCTCGAGGGCCAGGTCAGCGATGTGGCGGCCCAGCAGCAAGCCGTGTTGCAGCAGCTCAAGCCCGGCCAATTTGGCATTGTGCTCGGGGCCGAGCTTGCCCGCTCCATGGGCGTGCGCGCCGGCGATGCGGTGGCCCTCATCGTGCCGGGCGGGCAGGTGACGCCGGCCGGCGTGGTGCCGCGGCTCAAGCAAATGACGGTGGTCGGCTTTTTTGATTCCGGGCATTTTGAGTACGACGCCACCCTGGCGCTGATCCACCAGGACGATGCGCTGCGGCTGTTTCGGCTCGAGGGCCCCAGCGGCGTGCGGGTCAAGCTGCGCGATCTGCACCAGGCGCGCGAAGTGGCCGGCGAGCTCATGGTCAGCTTGCCGCAAGAGCTGCTGGTGCGCGACTGGACGCGGCAGAACCGCACCTGGTTTGCGGCGGTGCAGGTGGAAAAGCGCATGATGTTCATCATCCTGACC
>Ga0164293_10004851_pt1 | contig 11479 bp, 10 predicted proteins | sample GEODES118metaG_FD_111487 | JGI IMG/M metagenome (GOLD analysis project Ga0164293, IMG submission 111487) | Eutrophic lake water microbial communities from Lake Mendota, Wisconsin, USA - GEODES118 metaG | ecosystem: Environmental > Aquatic > Freshwater > Lake | place: USA: Lake Mendota...
GCCACAGCCACAGCCACAGCCACAGCCCGACCCGGGCCGGTGCGGCCTTCCGCTGGAGCATCGCCCTCAACAGCGGCCTCACCGTTCTGCAGCTGCTGATCGGCTTTGCCTTTGGGTCGCTGGCCCTGATCGGCGATGCCCTGCACAACCTGGGGGATGTGCTCGGGTTGGTGCTGGGTTGGGGGGCTGAGCAGCTCAGCAGCCGCCCCGCCGGCGGCCGGTTCACCTATGGCTACGGGCGCAGCACCCAGATCGCCTCGTTGGTGAATGGGTTGCTGATCTTCTCGGCGGGTGTGGTGGTGGTGGTGGAGGCGATTCAGCGGCTGCAGGATCCGGTGCCCCTGATCGCTGGCCCGGTGGTGTGGGCGGCGGCGGCGGGCATTGTGATCAACCTGCTGTCGGCGCGGCTGTTCGGCCACAACCACCAGCACGACCTCAACCAGCGGGCCGCTGTGTTGCATCTGCTCACCGATGCGGCCGTGTCGGTGGCGGTGTTGGTGAGCGCCATCGTGGTGGGGGCCACCGGCTGGCTGTGGCTGGATGCCCTCACGGCCATCGGCGTGGGCCTGGCGGTGATCGTCAGTGCCCTAGGGCTGTTGCGGGAGGCGATTGCCCTCAACCTCGATGCGGCCCCGCGCCACATCAACCTGGCGGCGGTGGAGGCGGCTCTGTTGGAGCTGCCGGATGTGCAGACCGTGGCGGAGTTGCATGTGTGGGGCATCAGTACCTCCCGCACGGCGCTCACGGCCCATCTGATGCTGCGCCCCGGCGCCCAGGCCGGCGAAGCCCTGCTGGAGGCGGCGCGGCAGCGGTTGGAGACCCTCGGCATCCGTAAGAGCACGATTCAGCTGGAGTGGGCCTCCGCTGACTGACGCGGATGGCACATCACTGATCCCTCGGTTGGAGCCGTCAGACCGCTGCGAGGCCATCAACCTCAAAGCAGTTGGCGATGCGGGTGAGCCATGGTGCTGCTGGAGCCCACCAACCTGCTGCTGTTGGCCTGTGCGCTGATCTACCTGGGCCTCGGCGAGCCGGCGGAGGCCAGCAGCACCGCAGCCAACGGGCCCTGAAGGCCTTGGCCCGGCTGGCTGCCCCCCATGTGCATCTGCTCAGGGCCGGTGTGGAGCTCTCTGTGCCGCAGCAGCAGGTGCGCTGCGGCGACTTGCTGCGCCTGGAGGAGGGCGACCGGGTGGCTGCCGATGCCCGCCTGCATCGCGCCGTGGGCCTCTGGTTGGACGAATCCCTGCTCACCGGCGAATCCCTACCGGTGGCCCGGCAGGCGGGTGATGCCATCCATGCCGGGGGGTTGGTGGCCAGTGGCCGTGGCTGGGCTGAGGTGGTGGCGGAGCAGACGGAGCTGGGCCAGATCGGCCGCAGCCTGGCGATCTTGCAAGCACCGCTGACGCGCCTGCAGCGCCACACCCGGCGGCTCACAAGGCGCCTCACCCCGGTGGCGCTGGCGCTCTGCGCCGCTTTGTTGCTGCTTCAGGGGGGGGGGGGGCTCACAGGCCACTGGGCACAGGCGGTGCTGGCCGCCTTGGCGCTGGCCCTGGCGGTGTTGCCGAATGAAATCCCGGTGGTGCTGGCCCTGTTCCTGGCCCTGGGGTCGCTGCGGCTGACGCGGCTGGGGGTTCTGGCTCGGTGGCCGGCGGCGGTGGAAAGCCTGGGCAGCACCACGGTGCTCGCCGTGGATAAAACAGGCACGCTCACCGAAAACCGCATGGCGGTGCAGCGGTTGCTGTGCTGGCCGCAACGGCAACTCTGGCGAGCGGGGGAACCGTTGGCGGAGCCCTGGCACCGCTTGGTGGAGCTGGCGGTGTTGGCCAGCCGCCACGATCCGGTGGATGCGATGGAGGTGGCGATTCAGCGGCTGGCTGCGGAGCACCTACCGGTGGGCGATCAGCGCGAACACCTGCATCCACAGTGGCCGTTGCTGCGGGAGTACCCCCTGCAGAGCGATCTGTTGGTGTTCTCGCAGCTTTGGTGTGATGAGCAGGGCCATCCGCAGATCGCCGCCAAGGGGGCTCCCGAGGCCATTGCTGATTTGTGCCATCTCGATGGGGAGGCCAGCCGCCAGTGGTTGGCGGCGGCGGAGGGGCTGGCCCGTGGTGGTTTGCGGGTGCTGGGGGTGGCCAGTGGCTTGGATGGGGTGCCCTTGCATCCCGAACGGCAGACCCCGCCTGGTGCCGGCGGAGCACCGCCTCCACCGGCGGCGATCCACGACGTGTTGTTCCAGCCCATCGGCTTGGTTGGGTTGGCGGATCCCCTGCGGCCCCAGGTGCCCGAGGCTATTGCCCGGGCCCAAGCGGCCGGGGTTCGTGTGCTGCTGATCAGCGGCGATGGCCCCACCACGGCCCGTGCCATTGCCGATCAGGCGGGGTTGCCGCCGGGACCGGTGCTGTGCGGTGCTGATCTGGAGGCGCTCAGCCCCGCCGCCTTGCAGCAGCAGCTGCGCCAGGTGTCGGTGTTTGCGCGGGTGTTGCCGCAGCAGAAGCTGCGCCTGGTGTAGGCCCTGCAGGGCGCGGGTGAGGTGGTGGCCATGGGCGGTGATGGCGTCAATGACGCTCCGGCCCTGAAGGCGGCGGATATCGGTGTGGCCATGGGGCGCCGCGGCACCGCCGTGGCCCGGGAGGCGGCGGACCTGGTGCTGCTCAACGATGACTTCCGCTCCCTGGTGGCGGCCGTGGCCTTGGGGCGCCGGATCACCGCCAACCTGCATCGCGCCCTGGCCTACACGCTGGCGATTCACCTGCCGATTGCGGCGCTCAGCCTGATGGCGTTGCTGATGCCGCAGCAGCCCCTGTTGTTGATGCCGGTGCATATCGCCCTGCTGCATCTGGTTATTGATCCGGCCTGCACGGTGGTGTTTGAGGCGTTGCCCGCTGATCCAACCCTGATGCGGCAACCCCCGCGCCCCCCGGATGCACCGCTGTTTGGCGCAAATCTCTGGCATCAGGTGTGGCTGCAGGGGGGGGCGGTGTTGATCCTGGCGGTGGCTCTGGCGCTGTGGCCGGGTTTGGATCTGGCCAGCCGGCGCAGCTTGGTGGTGGCCCTGCTGGTGTGGTCGGCGGGTGGGCTGGTGTGGCTGAATGCCGCGGGGCGCAGTGCCCTGGGCCCGCTGGCCCTGTTGATCAGTGGCCTGTTGTGGGGGGTGATGCAGGCCTGGCCAGCGTTGGCCAACCTGTTGGCACTGGCCCCGCTGGATGGAGCGCTGGTGCCGCAGTTGTTGGGCTTGGCGGCGGTGCTGCTGCTTGCGTTTGGTCTGGAGCAACGGCGCTGCCCTGCAGCAGATCTGGTCACGGGGTGGAGCCGTTGCCGGGTGCAATGATGCTTAAACCGGGCGCATCCACTCCGGCATGCGATCGATGTTCCTCAAAACCAAACAGGACGGCTCCTTGCTGGAGGTGGTGAACCTGGCCCCGCTGTTTGATCCCTTCGCCAAGCAGCTGGAGGGCCGCCTGCATGCCGGCGAGGAGCTGCAGGAGCTGGAGCTGTTTGACAAGGCCGATCTGCAGTTCCCCTCCGGTGAGCCTCTTCCGCGCTGTTGGTGGGATCCGGCCTATCCGCACAACTGAAGCAGGCCTCAGGGTTCTGTCCTGGGTGGGTATGAAAAGGCCGCTTACTGGATACGCTGGAACGGTCCCTGGCCCAGCTCTGGATCGGTCAACCGGAGCTGGCTGTAGACCATCCGATCGAGTTGGTTCTTGCGTTGAAGGAAGCGGGCCTCCGCTTTGGGGCGGGGGGGCTTGGCCGTATAGCGCTGTAGACGTCTGGGCTGAACGAGCTGTTGCTGCAGCTCCGAGTGTTGCAACAGCTGGTTCTTCAACACTCTATCCTGTTGTTGTTCAGATTCGATCTTCTGATCTCGCTTAAAAGCCTCGTAGACCTAGACAAGCTAGTCATCGATGATTGGAGTCATGACGGTGAGATCGCTAATCACGATCTGCTATAAGAGTGGGCGCATAATCAGCATCGCCGAAGAAGGTTGCAGAGCTTCTGCTTTTTCGTGATTTGGCTGCGCCAAATGATTTTCACCAGAGGAGCCATACCAGGGCCATTGAGATCAGCGTATAGAGCATCACTTCCATGGTTATTGGCTTGAACTCAACCCCTCAACCGTATGCATGAGCGTGCCTGCTGGAGGCTGCAGCGTTGATGCAGATCAGCGGTAAGGGGAGAGCTGCGCAGCGGCCAGGATCGACATCACCTGTTGATCCTGCACGACGTCAAAGTGTTGATACCAAGCACCCACGGCCCAGAGGTCATCCACCGTGGCCAAGGCCACCAGATCATCCACTGCCGGCTTCAGTGCTTGTGCCACCTGTCGATCAATCACCGGCACGGCCAGCACCAGCCGGGTCGGTTGGGCAGCCCGTAATGACTGCAGTGCTGCACGCACCGTGAGCCCGGTGGCCACACCGTCATCCACCACGATTAGAGGCCGGCCATGCAGTGCGTCTACCGGGGGATCGTTGTAGAGCTGTTGACGGCGTTTCAGTTCCCATTGCTGCTCTGAGACAAGCTGTTGGCGCAGCTTGGTATCCAGGCGCCCAAAGGGCTCATCCCAGATCAGCACATCTCCGGCGGCAATGGCCCCAAGGGCCAGCTCCGGATTCGAGGGGTGTGCAAGCTTGCGCACGGCCCAACTGTGCAGGGGAAGTTGCAGCCGGGTTGCGATTTCAGCCGCCACGACGATACCGCCTCGGGGTAGACCCAACACCAGGGCGTTGGGATCACCACGCCAACCAGTCAGACGAGTCGCTAACTGCGCACCGGCATCAGCGCGATCCCTCCAGAGAGCCCGTTGCCAGTTCATGGCTTGCTGTGTGCCTCGGCGCGATCAATTCAACTCTGGTGCGTTCAGCGTTTGCGATCGCTGCATCCCTGATGCAATGCTGATGGAGAACTGCTGAGGCGCTTCATTGGCGTCGTTGATGGCCAGCAATCTGTTGCCCCACAACGGCTGATGATGTCATGCAGCTCCACAGACATTTGGTGGCAACCCAAGGCCACCGCGTTCTCTTAGGTGCTGGGCTGCATTTAGTGCTCTGGGCGGGGGGGCTGCATGCCGAGCCGATGCCCTTGCCGTATCGCAGCCAGGCACCATTCCTGCCCACCATCGATCTGTTTGGCGGGCCGAACAAGGGCTTGATCCTCGGGGCTGAGGAGGTGAATCGCGGCCGGCCGGCACCCGTCACCATCGGCAACACCACCTTTTTCCCTCAGGTACGTCGTGCCGGTGAGTTGTATGGCGGTTTTACCCGGGTGAATGGCGATTTGGAGATCCTCCATGGTGATTTGTATTTGGGAACTCAGGCGGTTGGTGCAACCCTGCAGCAACACGGATCGGCGTTGACGCAGCAGGGTTCAGCGATCGACCAATTGCAGGTGGATCGTGCGACCCAGCAACAAACTTTGCAGCAACATCAAGGGAGTCTCAATAGCTTGACGATTGGTGCGGCCCAGGCTCAACAGTCGATCCAACAGGTGAACCAGTCTGTGACAACGCTGGATCAGACGACGCAACAGCAGTCGACGTTGCTGCAGCAACACGGTTCGGCATTGACGCAGCAATCGGCCACGCTGCTTCAGCAAGGTGCTGCCATCACTGGATTGTCTTCGGAGATGCAGGAGGTGAAGCAGTCGATCACGGTGTTGGATCAGAACCTCAACAGCCTGGGTAATGGCGTGGCGGGTGCCACCGCTTTGGCTTCAGCCCTGGCGAGCTTGCCGGTGGACTCGGCCCAATCGCCCCTCTCCTGCGGTGTGGGTTCAGGTGGCTACAGCGATCGCTATGCCCTGGCGATGGGCTGTGCGGTGAATCTGGCCTCCTCGCTATCGCTGAATGCCGGTGGTGCCTATCTGTTCGGTGGGTCGAGCTCCTATGGGGGTGGATCCCTTTCTGACGTGGCGGGTCGCTTTGGTGTGAGTTACCGCTTTGGTGCGCGCGATGGGGGAACCTTCGGGACGGCTCAAGGTCACAGGAAGCTCGATAACGAGCTGCGTGCCATCAAAGAGGAAAACCGTGTTTTGCAATCGGTGCTTGTGGCTTTGCAAAAACGGGTGGATATGCTGCACGTCTCAGCCTCGCAACCCTGATCTCAAGAGTTGCCACGTGAGGCAAGTGGGCTGCAGATCAGCTGAACCATGTGAGCCATGCATTCTTTTAAGCCAACATACGCAAGCTTTCTTGTCATGCCATGTCGTCTCCAAGCAATGAATGCAGCGCCCTGATCACAGCTCTACCTCTCATCACAGGGTTGGATGCAACGATCGCAGAGTCCATTCGGGGTGGGGCACGTAGGAGGCATTCTGCACTCGCTAACTCCGATGTGGGCGTGCCCACCAATGCAGGACGGCCTCTAAGGGTGTCGGCAGTAATGTATCAAATTAACATCGCTTTCAATTTTATTATGGGTGGTAATAATAACAGTATTTCAACGGTGCAAGGCAATGGAATTGAGGGGATGCAAATCCTTGCATTTCGCCCACGCTGAGGGCCTTGTGCTCTTTGTGGTTCAACGAAGCGCTGCTGCACTTCTGCTGAAAAAGACTCCTGCAGCAAGAACCTCTTCAGGATGTCTTCGTGGGTTTCCCACATTCACCTAACTCCAAGTGAAACCATGACTGCTCTGATGATTCTGGATGAGGCCAAGGCTGAGCTGATTGCTGGCGGCCGTCGCGACAAGACCGTGCGCGTCCGCGCCAATCAGGACAACTACTCCGAATCCACCGTGCGCAGCAAGCTGCGTGGCCGGGGTGACAGCGTGCAAACCGCTGCCTCCACCAACGAAGTGGATCAGTCCAACAGCATCGAGATCAAGCTCTGATGCCATTGGGATGCTCCGGTATCCCGTTTAGCTCGGAGGCCGCCTATGGCGGCCTTTTCACTTACTTCAACCATGAATCTCCTCCACGACGCCTGCGCCGAACGGATCGTTGGCGGCAGCACAATGCTGAACATTACAAACTCAGTCAGCAATGTGGTGTCGCCCGTGACTGTTAAGCCCAAACTTGAGATTACGACTTCGCCGAGAATCACGACTAAAACGCTTGTTGCCAATCAAAGCAATCTTTCGGTTGGTGTGATCGCATCGGGCGCGGTGAATTCCTCGTTCCTTGGATCGCAGATTGTCGCCCAGTTCAACGACCTAGTCGTTTAAGCCAGGCTCAGCCGCATGTTCCACTGGTTTCAGAATCACAGGCTGATCGCAGTACGCCTCACTGCTTTGATCGACATCATGCGGCGAACCGCTATTGGCGGTAGCCGTACCCATCCTTGTGTCAGGCAATTCGATGAGGAGGATTGCGGCGCAGCCTGTATGGCCACCGTGGCTGCTTGCTATGGGGCCAACTGGAGCCTCAACCATGTACGTGAACTTGTCGGCACCACCGGCAATGGCACCACCTTGTTGGGCTTGCGGCGCGGTGCGGAATCCCTCGGGTTCCGCGCCCAAGCCGCCAAGGCCGATCCTCAGCTGATCGATCAGCTGGATCAGGTGCCCTTGCCCCTGATCTGTCATTGGCAGGGCAACCACTGGGTAGTACTGCATGGCCACAAAGGCGAGCAGCTGGTGCTGGCTGATCCTGCGATTGGTCTGGTGGAGCTCGATCGGGAGGCCTTCCTTAAGGGCTGGAGAGACTGCGTTGTGCTGGTGCTGGAGCCTGATCCAGCTCGCTTCAATAAGCACGATCAGCAGCCCCAGAGTGGGTTGCATGTGTTTCGGCAGTTTCTGGTGCCGTTCAAGCCGCTGCTCACGCAGACGATTGCCCTCAACAGCGTGATCGGCTTGCTCGGCTTGGGCATGCCGTTGCTGATGCAGATTCTCACGGATGACGTCTTGATTCGCGGTGACTCCGGCCTGTTGGCAAGTCTGAGTGTGGCCTTGATGCTGCTGTTTGTGCTGCGCGGGCTGCTCTCGTTTCTGCAGGGCCACATGGTGGGCTATTTCGCGCAGAAACTGCAGCTGCAGATGACCATGCACTACGGCCATCGCCTGCTGTCGTTGCCGCTGCGCTACTTCGAGAACCGCCGCAGCGGTGAGGTGGTGAGCCGCATCAGCGACATCCAACGCCTGAATGCCTTGATGACTGACGTGGTGCTGGCCCTCCCCAGCCAGTTCTGCATCGCGGTTGTGTCGTTGCTGCTGATGTGGACCTACAACGCCTGGCTCACCTTCGCTGCCCTGGCTTGTTATCTGGTGGTGATTGTGGCCAACCTCTGCTTTCTGCCGGCCCAGGCTCAGCTGGCCCGCAACCTGCTGGCCAAGGGCGCTGACAACCAGGGCCATTTGGTGGAGCTGTTCCGGGGCATGAGTGTGCTCAAGTGCAGTGACGCCACCTCACAGGCTTGGCAGGAATACCAACGCAATATCGGCAAGCTCACCCACCTGTCGTGGTTGTCGTTGCGGCTGGATCTCAAGGAAACCACCCTCACCGGCCTGCTCGGAAGCCTCTCCGGCCTTGCCTTGCTCTGGTACGGCAGCTCGTTTGTGATTCAACAGCAGCTGAGCATTGGCCAACTGCTGGCTTTTAACGGCATGGGGTCAAACGTGCTGGCCTTTCTGTCGGGCATTGCTGCTGTGAGCCAGGAGTTTCTCCGTGCCGATGTGGTGCTCAAGCGCATGTCGGAGGTGCTCTCCGAACCACCGGAGCAGCAGATCCACGCAGGGGTGCATAGCGTGACTCTCCCCAATGACGCTGACATCGTCTGCGACAAGATCACCTTCCACCACCCGGGCCGCCGGGAGTTGCTGGATCGCTTCAGCCTGCACATCCCCGGTGGCATCACCACGGCGGTGATCGGTGAATCCGGCTGCGGGAAGAGCACCCTGATGCGCCTGGTGGCGGGGATTGACCAGCCCCAATCGGGATCGATCCTCTACGGGCCCTACAACGGCCGCGACCTCGACATCAACAACCTGCGTAAGCAGGTGGTGCTGGTGCCGCAGGAATCGGTGCTGTTCAACCGCTCCATCTGCGACAACTTCCGTTTCGCCCACCCCGATGCCAGCTTCGAGGAAATCGTGGAGGCCTGTCGCATCAGCCTCGCCGATGAATTCATTCGCGATCTACCGGAGGGGTATCAAACGGTGGTGGGCGAATTCGGCGCCAACCTCTCCGGTGGGCAGCGGCAACGCCTCGCCATCGCGCGGGCTCTGCTCACCCGGCCCCCGATCCTGATTCTGGATGAATCCACCTCAGCACTGGATCCCGTGCTGGAAAACCGCCTGCTGGATCAACTGCTCACCCTGCGCCAGGGGCAGACAACACTGTTCATCAGTCATCGCCCCTCGATGATCCTGAGGGCCGATTGGATCATCTACCTCGAGGCGGGCCAGGTGAAGGTGCAGAACCATCCGGCGCAACTGCGCAAGAACCGCCACGTCTCACCCTTTTTGATGGCCAGCTAATGGAACATCCCATTGTGAAGGCCAACGCCGGGGCGTTGGTGGTTGCTGAGGTCGATCAATTCCTCCCCCCGCCAGGTCCCTGGGCACGCACCATCGGCAAGCGCGTTTTGATTGCCTCTGGCGTGATCCTGTTGATGAGCTGTGTGTTGCCGTTTGATCAAACCGTTCGGGCCAAAGGCGTGGTGCGTCCCAGCGGCGATAACACCTTGATTCAGAGCGATCAGCCTGGTCGCATCGCGCGGGTGCTGGTGCGTGCCAACCAGGCGGTGGTGGCTAATCAGATCCTGGCGGTGCTGGATCGCCATCCCCTGGAGGGGCGCCAACGACAGTTGGAGCAGGAGCTGCGTCAGGTGGAAACCCAGCGATTGAATACCCGCGGCCAGGCGCAGCAGCTGCAAGCGGAATTGCTCTCTAACCAGTTGCTGAACCGTGCCGCCATCGACATGAGCCGCGGTGATGTTGCTAAGGCCAACGCCAGCCTGCGCTTCGCCAACACGGAGTTGGCCCGCTACCGCGAGTTGGCCAAGGAGGGGGCGGTGCCGCAATTGCTCAGCCAGGAGAAGGCGGCCAATTTCCTCATCATGACCAATGAGCTGCGCCAAGCACGCTATGGGGTGGCCCAACAGCAGGCCAAATTGTTGGTGGAGCGGGCACGGCTGTTTCAACAACGCAACGGGCTGCAGAGCCAACTGGCGGAACAGGAACGCCAAGCCCTTGCCTTGGGCCGTGAGTTGGCGGACGTGAAGCGCATCCTGGCCAACACGGCCGTTCGCGCTCCGGTGGCCGCCACCGTGGTGCGCACCAGCCTGAACCATGTGGGGCAGGTGGTGAATGCCGGTGAGGTGATCGCCGAGTTGGCCCCCACCCAGGCCCCGCTGCTGGTGAAGGCCCTGGTTCCGGCGAAGGATGTGGCGACCGTGCGCTCGCAGCAGAAGACCTATCTCCGGGTTGGTGCCTGCCCCTACTCCCGCTTCGGGTTGCTCACCGGGCGCATCAAACAGGTGGCGCCCGACACCACAGCTGAACCCTCCGGGGCTGCGGCTGCCACGGGAGGACCTTTTTATGAGGTCACGATCCAGCCCGACCGACGCGATCTGGGCAAGGGCAAGGAGCGTTGTGCGCTGCGCATCGGCATGGATTTGCAAGCTGATGTGATGACCAAGCGCACCACAATCATGGGATTCCTGTTCTCCAAGCTGCGCCTTATGGCTCAGGGTTGATTAGTCCCTCAGCTCCGCCGGCTGCGGCGACGGCCCGCCATTGCAGTGATCCTGCTGCAGATACAGAGCTCGGCTGACTAACACAGCTGCGGCGGACTTTTGGTGGAGCGCACCCCCTTTCGTTCATGCCCATCCCCGCCAGCCTCGTCGCCATCACCAAGGCCGCCGATGTGCGTTTCAACGGTGATCGCCCCTGGGACCTGCAGGTGCACAACCCCGCCCTCTACCCCGCTCTGCTGCGGGATGGCTCCCTGGCCTTGGGCAATGGCTATGTGCGGGGTGATTGGGATTGTCAGCAGCTGGACGAATTGATCTGCCGCCTGCTGCGGGCCCAGGCCCATCGACCCCTCAGCCTGCAGGCTCAGCTACTGGATCTGGGCCGTGTGCTGCGGGATTTGGTTGGGAATCCCCAGACCCTGCGGCGCTCCGCCCTGGTGGGTCGCCGCCATTACGACATCGATCCGCGCGTGTATGCGGTGATGCTCGATCCAGGTATGGCCTACAGCTGCGGCTATTGGCGCCACGCCACGGATCTGGCCACAGCCCAGGAGCACAAATGCCAGTTGATCTGCGAGAAACTGCAGCTGCAGCCAGGCATGCGCCTGCTGGATATGGGCTGCGGTTGGGGGGGCCTGGCGGCCTATGCCGCACGCCACTACGGCGTGGAGGTGGTGGGCATCACGGTGTCGGGGCAGCAGGCCCAATGGATGCGTGAGCACCTGGCCGATCTGCCAATCCGGGTGGAGCAGTGCGATTATCGCCAGCTGCCTGCCAGGGACCCTGGCCCCTTTGATCGCATCGCCTCGGTGGGCATGTTTGAGCATGTGGGGCGTCGCAACGACCGCA
>Ga0164293_10004855_pt1 | contig 11475 bp, 15 predicted proteins | sample GEODES118metaG_FD_111487 | JGI IMG/M metagenome (GOLD analysis project Ga0164293, IMG submission 111487) | Eutrophic lake water microbial communities from Lake Mendota, Wisconsin, USA - GEODES118 metaG | ecosystem: Environmental > Aquatic > Freshwater > Lake | place: USA: Lake Mendota...
CCAGGGCTGCCGGCGCGCGAGCCGCCTTCAGTGCAGCACCGCCGGCACCTCGCCCACCGCCGTCGGCGGCTGGTCGACGCTTCCGGGGCTGGCGTGGTGCAGCACCAGGCGCCAGCCCTGGGCCGTCTTCAGGTAGACGTTGGTCGCCAGCACCCAGGCCGTGCGCGGGCCTTCGCTGGTCTGGACGCTGATGCGCTCGGCCAGGTGGTGCACGGCGCTGCCCAGGGCCTGCAGCCGGTGAACCTGCTCGGGCACGACCGGGATGCTGCCGTTGGCGAAGATGGCCTCGAAGCTGGCGCGGATGGCCGCCGCGCCGATGACGCGCGGGCCGCCGGGGTGGATGCAGGCGATCTCGTCGTCGTCGGCCCAGACGGACATCAGGCGGTCGATGTCGGCCTGCTGCAGCGCCTCGTAGAACTGGGCCTCGGTGTCCTCGGGCGAGGACATCAGGGCGGCCGGCGGCGGCTTCGTGGGGCGGGTCATGGGATCGTCCTGGCGGATCTCAGCGGAAGACCACGGTCTTGTGGCCGTTCATCAGCACGCGGCGCTCGACGTGCCAGCGCACGGCGCGCGCCAGCACCACGCTCTCGACGTCGCGCCCGAGCGCGGCCAGGTCCTCGGCCGAGAGGGAGTGGTCCACGCGCGCCACGTCCTGCTCGATGATCGGGCCCTCGTCCAGGTCGGGGGTGACGTAGTGTGCGGTCGCGCCGATGAGCTTGACGCCGCGCGCATGCGCCTGCGCGTAGGGCCGGGCGCCCTTGAAGCTGGGCAGGAAGCTGTGGTGGATGTTGATGGCCCGGCCGCGCAACGACTCGCAGAACTCGGCGCTGAGGATCTGCATGTAGCGCGCGAGCACGACCAGGTCGATGCGCTCGCGCTCGACCAGGGCCTGCACCTGCTGCTCCTGCGCGCGTTTGGCCGCGGCGTCGCGCCCGTCGGCCAGCGGCAGGTGGTGGAAGGCGATGCCGTAGCTGCGCGCCAGCGGCTCGAAGTCGGGGTGGTTGGAGACGATGGCCGGGATGTCCACCGCGAGCTGCCCACTCTTCCAGCGGAACAGCAGGTCGTTCAGGCAGTGGCCGAAGCGGCTGACCATGAGCAGCAGCCGCGGCCGCTGCGCCACCGCGTGGATGGCCGCCTGCATGCCGTGCTGCTGGCGCACGTGCTCGAACAGCCGCTCCAGCGTCGGCACGTCGGCCAGCTGCGGCGGGGCCGCGAAGTGCACGCGCATGAAGAACAGGCCGGTCGCGTCCTCGCCCTCGACGTCGCCGAACTGCTGCGAGTCCAGGATGTTGCAGCCGGCCTGGAACAGCAGGCCCGACACCGCGTAGACGATGCCCGTCGTGTCCTTGCACGACAGCGTCAGGATGAATTCGCGGTCGCGCATCAGTGCGCGTGCAGCTTCTCGCCGGCCTTCAGGCGGTAGACCGTGCCGCAGTAGGGGCAGGCGCCCTCGCCGGTGGTGGCCACGTCGATGAAGACGCGCGGGTGGTTGCTCCACAGCGGCATCTTCGGGTTCGGGCAGAAGGTGACGCCCGGGCCCTGCAGCTCGCGCGCGGCGAGCTCGACCAGGGCCTTGGAGGGGGTGGCGGCACTCATCGCGAACCCTCGCTCAGACGGGGCTGAGCCAGGCCGCGTACTTCGGATTGCGGCCGCCGACGATGTCGAAGAAGGCGCTCTGGATCTTCTCGGTGACCGGGCCGCGCTCGCCCGCGCCGATCTGCACGCGGTCGAGCTCGCGGATGGGCGTGACCTCGGCGGCGGTGCCGGTGAAGAAGGCCTCGTCGCTGATGTAGACCTCGTCGCGCGTGATGCGTTTCTCCACCAGTTTCAGGCCCAGGTCCTGGCAGATCGCGAAGATGGTGTCGCGCGTGATGCCGTTGAGCGCGCCGGCCGACAGGTCGGGCGTGTAGACCACGCCCTTCTTGATGACGAAGATGTTCTCGCCCGCGCCCTCGGCGACGAAGCCGGCGGGGTCGAGCAGCAGCGCCTCGTCGTAGCCTTCGTCGGTGGCCTCCATGTTGGCGAGGATGGAGTTCGTGTAGTTGCTCACCGCCTTGGCCTGCGTCATAGTGATGTTGACGTGGTGGCGGGTGTAGCTCGAGGTCTTGACGCGGATACCGCGCTTGAGGCCCTCCTCGCCCAGGTAGGCCCCCCAGGCCCAGGCCGCGACCATCAGGTGGATGGTGTTGCCCTTGGGGCTGACGCCGAGCTTCTGGTCGCCGATCCACACCAGCGGGCGCAGGTAGCAGCTCTCTAGCGCGTTGGCGCGCACCACCTCGCGCTGCGCGTCCATCACCTGCTCGGGCGTGAAGGGGATCTTCATGCGCAGGATCTTGGCGCTGTTGAACAGGCGCTCGGTGTGCTCGCGCAGGCGGAAGATCTGCGTGCCGGCCGGCGTCTTGTAGGCGCGCACGCCCTCGAAGGCGCCGCAGCCGTAGTGCAGCGTGTGCGTCAGCACGTGGATCTTGGCGTCGCGCCAGTCCACCAGCTGGCCGTCCATCCAGATCTTGCCGTCACGGTCGGACATCGACATCGTTCACCTCGCTGCGCACTGTGTGGGGGCTGGTCGCGCCCGCGGGCGCGAAAAAGTGCCGAATTCTATGCGTCGCCTTCTGCCGACGGGCGCTCGAGCGTCCAGGCGCACAGGCGCCCACGAGAGAGCTCGACGCGCACGCTCGCACCAGACGCGTCGCTCCAGACGAAGCGCTCGAGCGCGGCGTCGGCGGACGCCGGGTCGTCCAAGCGCTGGCCCAGGCTGCGCGTGAGCGGGATGATCTCCAGCAGCCGCATGCCCTGGCGCAGGCGCGAGTGCAGCATCACGGCACTGGCCACGTGGCCCACCGGAGCGCCCGAGGCCTGACGCATCACGCGCACGGCGCGGTTGAACTGCAGCAGCAGCCAGAAGACCGTGACCGTCACGGCCAGCACCACGCCCTGCCAGCCCCACTGATGCCAGCCCACGGCGACCGCCAGCGCGGCCAGGATCCATCCCCAGCTTGCATTCATCGTCCGGACATTGTCCCCGGCGCCGCGGGCCCGTGTGGCCCGGGGTCTTGGCACCATGACGGGCCCGCGGGCCGCCGATTCCGGGCATGCCAGCGTGTTTTCACGTGCTGGCCGAGAATCCGCGCACTGCGCCCACACCTGCTGGCGCGGACCACCCCGACAGGACCTCCCATGCTCACGATCGACAAGGTGCTCTACACCGCCAACGTCCACACCACCGGCGGCCGCGACGGCCGCTCGACCTCGGACGACAAGCTGCTGGACGTCGCGCTGACGCTGCCCAAGTCCATGGGCGGCCAGGGCAGCGCGACCAACCCTGAACAGTTGTTCGCCGCGGGCTACTCGGCCTGCTTCATGGGCGCGCTGCGCTTCCACTTCGGCGCACGCAAGCTGGCCTTCCCGGCCGACGGCGCGGTCGACGCGCAGGTCGACGTCGGGCCGGCGGGCGCCGGCTTCGGGCTCGCGGTTCGCATGCGCATCTCCCTGCCGGGCGTGGACCGCGACACCGCCCAGGCGATCGTCGATGCCGCGCACCAGACCTGCCCGTACTCGCGCGCCGTGCGCGGCAACATCCCGGTCGAGCTGACGCTGGCCTGAGAACGGCATGCCACGCGCCCTGATCGTCGGCGGTGCAACCGGGCTCGGGCTGGCCAGCAGCCTGGCGCTGGCCGCGCGCGGCTGGCAGGTCTTCCTGACCGGCCGGCGCGCCGAGCGTCTGGCCCAGGCGCAGGCGCAGCACCCGGCCGGGTGCTGCCACTGGTTGGCAGGCGACGCCACCGTGCCGGCCGACGTGCAGAGCGTGGTCGCCGAGTGCGTGGCCACGCTGGGCGGCATCGACGCACTGGTGGTCAGCGCCGGGCAGGGCGGCGTGGGCTCGGTGCTGCAGGCCGAACTGGCCGATTTCGAACGCGTCATGCGCGCGAGCGTATGGCCCGTGTTTCTCTACAGCCAGGCCGCGGTGCCCCACATGGGGCCGCAGGGCGGCGCGATCTGCGCCATCGCCTCGGTGACGGCCTCGGTGCCGCAGCCCGAGCGCGTGGCCTACTGCAGCGCCAAGGCTGCCGTCGTCGGCATGGTGCGCCAGATGGCGCTGGACCTGGCGCCGCGCAAGGTGCGCGTCAACGCGGTCTCGCCCAGCCTCGTGCCCACCGAGCTCTCGCTCGGCGCCATCGCCAAGGCCCCCGACCCGCAGGCGCTGCTGGCCGCGCGCATCCGCTCCCACCCGATCGGCCGCATCGGCACGCCCGAGGAGATCGGCCAGGCCGTGGCCTGGCTGTGCGGCGAAGACGCCGGCTGGGTCACGGGCCAGGACTTCGTCATGGACGGCGGCCTGTCGTTGACGGCGGGCGTGCCGCGCTGACAGCGTCAGCCGCGTTGCGGGCGCGCCGGCCAGGCCAGGTCGTCGCGGCACCGAACCCTGGCCGCTCCTTCTTCAGACTGTCAGGGCCTGCGCTTCGGCGGGCACGGCGACTTCCTCCGTCGTGGCCCGGCGCAGTTCACGCCGCTGGGTGAAGTCGTACCAGCGGCCGCGGTGCACCGTGGTCGTGTTGTCCCACATCACCAGGTCGCCGACGCTCCACTCGTGGGTGTGGACATGGGCACGCTGCGTGGCATGCTCGAGCAGGTCCGCCAGTAGCATGCGCCCCTCGGCCAGGCTCATGCCTGGCACCTCGCAGGCGTGCACGCCGACGAACAGCACCGTGCGCCCCGAGCGTGGGTCGGTCTGCACCAGCGGCCAGCGCACCGCCGGGATCGAGGCCTTCTGTGCCTCGGTGTAGCCCGTGTCGCCGAGCAGGAAGCGCGAGTGCAGCGCGTAGTGCACCGCGCTTCGGCCCTGCACGCGCTGGCGCAGCCAGTCCGGCAAGGTGTCCCAGGCCAGGCGCAGGTCGGCGAACTCGGTCTGACCTCCGAAGTCGGGCACGACCACCGCGTGCAGCATCGAGTACTTGGCCCGTGGCCGCTGGAAGCTGGAGTCGCTGTGCCAGAGCTGGTTGGCGACGTTGCCGACGATCTTGGGGTCGTCGCGCCCGGCGATGCTGCCGTCGACCTTGACGTTGGAGATGTCGGCCAGCTCCGCGTACTCGAAGCGGTGCGCCCCGCCCTTGAGCCGCCTCAGCCCCAGGTCGAGCGGGCCGAACTGGCGCGCGAAGGCGATCTGCTGGTGCTGATCCAGGCGCTGGCCAGGGAACACCAGCACCGCGTGCGTGTCCATCAGCGCCTCGATCCGCCGCACCCCGTCGGCCCCGAGCGGTCGGCCCAGGTCGACGCCCTCCACGCGCGCGGCCAGCGGCTCCAGCGGTGTGACATGCCAGTTCATGGGATCCCCTGGAAGACTTCAGTCGAGCTTGATGCCGGCTGCCTTGACGACCTGCGTCCACTTCGCGATCTCGGTGCGGACGGTGGTCTCGTACTCCGTCGCGGTCGAGCCCACGGGCTCCATGCCGAGCTGGGCCATGCGCGCACCCATCTCCGGCGATCGCACCGCCGTCCCCACGTCGGCGGCGATGCGGTCGACCAGCGAGCGGGGCGTGCTGCCGGGGGCGATCACGCCGATCAGGCTCATGGCACTGAAGCCGGGGAGGGTCTCGTCCATCGTAGGCACGTCCGGGGTCAGCTGCGCGCGCTTCGGGCTGGCCAGGGCCAGCAGCCTCAGCCGGCCCTCGCGCACGAAGGGCATGGCGGAGAACTGGACATCGAACAACAGCGGCACCCGGCCGGCCAGGACGTCCTGCTGTGCAGGCGCGCTGCCGCGGTAGGGCACGTGCACCATCTGGATGCCGGCCAGGGTCTGCATCAGCTCGCCGGCCAGGTGCGTGCCGGTGCCCACGCCCGGGGTCGCGTAGGACAGCTTGCCCGGGTTGCGGCGCGCATGGGCCACGAGTTCGGCCATGTTGCGCACCTCGAGCGACGGGTGGGCGAACAGGCCGAAGTGCGCCTGCCCGATCAGCGCCACGGGCGCGAGATCCTTCAGCGTGTCGTAGGGCATCCTGGGCTGCAGCGCGGGGTTGATCATCAGCGCGCTGATCGCCATGCCCAGCGTATACCCGTCGCCAGGCGCGCGCGCGACGAACTGCGTTCCCACCATCGTGCCGCCGCCGGGCTTGTAGTCCAGCAGCACGGTCTGCTTCCATTGCGCCTGCAGGCGCTCGGCCAGCAGGCGCGCCACCGTGTCCGTCGGCCCGCCCGGCGCGAAGGGCACGACCAGCGTGACCGGCCTGGACGGCCACGCCTCGGCCTGCGCCATGGCGGGCGGCACCGCGGCCAGGCAGGCGAGCGCCGCCGCAGCGGCGAGCCAGGGTCTTCTGTTCATGAGGGTGTCTCCTTGCGTTGGTTGTGTTGGATCAGTGCCAGGCCGGCCACGCCGCCGATGCAAGCAGCCAAGGCCTGGGCGGTGGCATGCAGGCGAGGCAGGACTTCCGATTGCAGGCGCTCGACCGACATCAGGGCCACGGGGCTGCCGCAGTTGAGGGCGACGACCTCGCCGAGCGCGGTGCGGACCGGCACGGCGGCCGCGATGATGGCCGGGTGCCAGTCCCCGAGAGACAGGACATGCCCATGCCGCGACGCCAGGGCGAGGGCGGCCTGGACGCCGGCGTTGGCCACGTCGCCCAGCGCCGCACGCCGGGTGGCATCGTCCACTCCCGCCAGCCACGCCCGGCCGAGAGCGGAGGTGGTGAGGGCCATGCGCGTGCCGACGCTGGCGGCCAGCACCAGCGCCGACGGCGAACGGGCACGCCCGCCCTCGATGACCAACATGTCGGAACCGTCCCGGACCCCGAGGAAGGCTGAGGCGCCGGTCGCCTCCGCCAGCGCCTGCAGCAAGGGCCGGGCGGCGCCGCGCAGGTCGAGCCCATCCAGAAAGGCCTGGGCCAGGCGCACGACGCCCGGTGCCAGCTCATAGCGCTCGCTTTGAGGGACCGGCCGCAACTGACCCAACCCGACCAGCGTTCCGATCAGGCGCGCGACCGTGGCCTTGGGGATGCCGGTGATACGGGTGACATCGCCATTGCCCAGGGGGCGCCGCGCCACGGCAAAGCAGTCCAGCACCTGGAAGCCGCGCGCCAGCGCGAGCACGGGGTCGGTGTCAGGGGATCGAGGTCGAACCACCGCGACATGCTACCCGGCCGCGTCACAAATCGCAATATTTCGGAATTGAATTCTGAAAAAACGATCAGCGGAGCATCCGCGCTTGCACCACCTTCCCGGCCACCGCGAAGGCGCCTGCGCCCAGGTGGTGCAGCGTGTGCAGGGCCGGGTTGCCGTCATGGAGGCGCCAGCGCCCGCCGTCGAAGACACGCGGGTCGGCGGCCGCGGCCACGACCTCGCCGAAGCAGGTGTCGTAGGCCTCCTCGGTGTGGCGCTCGGGGATCAGGCGGCACTCCACCCAGGCGCAGCAGCCGTCCTCCAGGACCGGCAGGCCCAGCACCGGCCCGGCTTGCGGGCGCAGGCCGTGGCGGGAGAACTTGTCGGGCCCCTCGCGCCCGCTGACGCTGCCCACGCCGTAGGTGGCGTCGGCGAGCGCCGCGCCCGGCACGCACAGGCCGAAGGCGCCAGAGGCCATGACCAGCTCGCGCGTGAAGGTGCGCTTGTCGATGACGACGGCCACGCGCGGGGGCGTGAACTCCACCGGCATCGACCACGCCGCCGCCATCACGTTGCGCCGCCCGTCATGGGCGCTCGTCACGAGCACGGTCGGGCCGTGGTTGAGCAGGCGGCTGGCATGTTCCAGGGCCACAGGTCGGAAATGCGAGGCCACGGGAGGGGGTACCGGCTCTTGCGTCGAGATCGCTTCAGGGCTGCCAGAACGCACGCAGCGACTGGCGGTAGGGGGCGACCGACGCGCCGACCCACAGCTGCGGGAGCGAGGGCGTGAACCTGCCGAGTTCCTCGCCGCGCAGCACGATCTGCGCCGCCTGGGCATGCCAGGCGTCCAGCCCCGTGTCCGGCCCCGCCTGGGCCTGGAGCAGCGCCTGGATGAAGTAGGTCTGCTGACCGTGGAACTGGCAACCGTAGGACACCCGGTCGGCCGCCGCCGCGGTCATGATCCAGCGCCGCGGGTGCCGTAGTGCCGGGATCAGCGAACCGGAGTGGCAGGCCGAGATGATGACGCCGGTGTCAAAGCCAGACAGGGGCAGCAGCAGGTCGTGCAGTTCCTGGCCACGCAAGGGCGGCAGGCGCCGATTGGCAGCCACGTGGGCCAGCAGGTTGTGGTGCCCGTGGGACGTGAGCATAACGAGGATGCGGTCCCCCGGCCGGGCCGCCGCCCGCATCTCGGCCACGGCCGCCTGCAGTGATTCGCGCGTGGCGAAAGGCGCGGAGACGGCCTCGCCGAAGGGCGGGTTCCACATCTGCCAGACCAGGGCATCGGGGCGCAGCGAGCGCACGCTGGCGACGATGCCGTTGACATCGCCAGGAAAAGCCTTGGTCTCGTCGCTCAACCCCACGGCGAGCACCAGCAGCCGCGGACGGTCCGCGGGCTGCCGCGCCACCTGCTCCTGGCGCTGGCGCTGCGCCTCCTGCCAGAGAGCGTCATGCTGGCTGCGCCCCTGCGCGCTGTCGGGGCTGACGGCGCAGCCGGCCAGCACGGCCAGCAGCAGGGCCGCAAGACTGCGGGCGAGAAATGAGCGCATGGTGGGTCCATCCTTCTGCGGACAAGGGGCATTGCGGCGTCGAAGACCGGGATCCTAACCACGGCCCGGCCTGGACACGCACCCGCGGCAGGAGACCCGCCCGCTTGACCCTTCACCCGGAAGGCATCGCGGTTTCGGAGAACATATTCGTTTGCCTTGTCTGCCATCGTCATGCTCGACCGTCTGCGCCGCCTGATGCCCTCGCACGAGAGCGTGGCCAACAACCGCTGGCTGAGGTGGCTCGGGCCCTCGGTGCTGCACCCGCGCCTGTTCCACCTGAGCCGGCGCGGGGTGGCGACGGGCGCAGCGATCGGCGTCTTCTTCGCCTTCATCACGCCGATCGCGCAGATCCCGCTGTCGGCGGCGGCCTGCGTGGTGCTGCGCGCCAACGTGCCGGTGTCCATCGTCGCCACGCTCGTGAACACGCCGCCGACCTTCGGCCCGGTGTACTACGCGGCCTGGAAGGTGGGCGCCTGGGTGCTGGCCGAGCCGGTGGATGCAGCGCACACTCCGGAGGTGCTGGCGCGAGCGGCGGCGCAGCCCGCGTCGGCACAGGTCGTCCCGGTTGCCGCGGTAACACCCCAGACCCTGCAGGCGGGCGGCGGCGGCGCGGATGAATCTACCTCGTGGTGGCAGCGCACCGTTCAGGCCGTCCAGGGCATCGGCAAGCCGCTGCTCGTGGGCACGCTGATCTTCTCGTTCGGCTTCTCCGCCCTGGCCTGGGTGCTGTGCAACTCGGTGTGGCACTGGCGGGTGCGGCGCAAGCGGCGCCGGCGTCTTGCCTCAGCCTCGCACCGCGGCTGACCCACTGCGGGCCTGTGGGGCGAGACCGGCCCCGGGCGGCGGCCCGTCGGCCGCCTACAGCCCCCGGACGACCTCGATCGCCTCCTCGATCCGGTCCACGGCGTGGATCGTCAGGCCCTCGATCGGCTTCTTCGGCGCGTTCGCCTTGGGAACGACGGCGGTGCTGAAGCCCAGCTTCGCGGCTTCGCGCAGGCGCTCCTGACCGCGCGGCGCCGGGCGCACCTCGCCGGCCAGGCCCACCTCGCCGAAGGCGATGAAGCCGCGCGGCAGCGCGCGCGCGCGCAGTGAGCTGGTGATCGCCAGCAGCACGGCCAAGTCAGCTGCGGGCTCGGCGATTCGCACCCCGCCCACGGCGTTGACGAAGACGTCCTGGTCGCCGCAGGCCACGCCGGCATGGCGGTGCAGTACCGCCAGCAGCATGGCCAGGCGGTCGCGGTCCAGGCCGACCGAGAGCCGGCGCGGGCTGGGCCCGCCCGAATCCACCAGGGCCTGCACCTCCACCAGCAGCGGGCGCGTGCCCTCCAGCGTGACGAGCACGCAGGAGCCCGGCACGGGCGCACCGTGCGTGGACAGGAAGATCGCGCTCGGGTTGCTCACGCCCTTGAGCCCGCGCTCGGTCATCGCGAAAACGCCGATCTCGTTGACGGCGCCGAAGCGGTTCTTGATCGCGCGCACGAGGCGGAAGCTCGAGTGCGTGTCGCCCTCGAAGTACAGCACCGTGTCGACGATATGCTCGAGCACGCGCGGGCCGGCGAGCGCGCCCTCCTTCGTGACGTGGCCGACGAGCACGAGCGCGCAGCCGCTGGTCTTGGCCAAGCGCGTGAGCTGCGCCGCGCACTCGCGCACCTGCGCCACCGAGCCCGGGGCCGAGCTGAGCTGGTCGGAGTACAGGGTCTGGATCGAATCGATCACGCAGAAGGCCGGCGCCTCCTCCTGCAACGTGGCGAGGATCTTCTCGAGGTGGATCTCCGCCAGCACGCGCACGCGCGCGCCCGGCAGGCCGAGCCGGCGCGCGCGCAGCGCCACCTGGGCGCCGCTCTCCTCGCCGGTGACGTAGAGCACCTTCATCTGCGCCGACAGCGCGTCCAGCGCCTGCAGCAGCAGCGTGCTCTTGCCGATGCCGGGGTCGCCGCCGATCAGCGTCACGCCGCCGGCGACGATGCCGCCGCCAAGCACGCGGTCCAGTTCCTCCTGGCCCGTGGGCGTGCGCGTGACCTCGGCGGCCTCGATCTCGCTGAGCGTGGCCACGGGCTGGCTGCGCGCCAGCGCCTGGAAGCGGTTGCGGACCGCGCCCGCGGGCGGCTCGGCCTGGCCCTCCTCGAGCGTGTTCCAGGCCCGGCAGTGCGGGCACTGGCCCAGCCACTTCGGGCTCGTGCCGCCGCAGTCGCGGCAGGTGTAGAGGGTCTTGGCTTCGCGCGCCATGCCGCGATTGTCAGGTGGCGCCCACCAGCTGCTCCAGCGCCGCGCGCAGGGCCAGCCCCTCGCGCAGCCCGAGCGCGCGCGCCGCGGCATTGACGCGGCTGACGACGCCGTGCTCGAAGGTGTCGCGCGCCTCGCCGATGCGCGCCGAGGTGTGTGCGACCGTGCAGGCGGGCGTGCCACGGGCCTGCAGCATGACCAGCGCGGCAACGCCGGCCTCGTCCTTGCCGACGCCGGCGTCGTTGAAGACGGCCAGGGCCAGCGGCACCGCGAGCGCGAACTCGCCCGAGCTCGTGCCACCGTGCGAGCCCGAGACCACGAAGGCGCCCGTGTCGCCGACGTCGACCTTGGTGATCGTGTCCATCAGCACGACGCGCCCGACCGCGCCGCGCAGCGCTTCGGTCTTCAGCATCGCCGCATCAGGACAGCAGCTTTTGGAAGGGCTCGCGCGCCTTCCAGCCGCGGGTGCCGACATCGCGTCGGAACTCCTGGCACCGCATGACGCCGCATGTCAGTCGTGCCGGATTGCCACCGTCTTCAGCACCGAGAAGCCGTACAGGGCCTCGAAGCCCTTCTCGCGCCCGTGGCCCGAGTGCTTGACGCCGCCGAAGGGCAG
>Ga0164293_10004856_pt1 | contig 11473 bp, 10 predicted proteins | sample GEODES118metaG_FD_111487 | JGI IMG/M metagenome (GOLD analysis project Ga0164293, IMG submission 111487) | Eutrophic lake water microbial communities from Lake Mendota, Wisconsin, USA - GEODES118 metaG | ecosystem: Environmental > Aquatic > Freshwater > Lake | place: USA: Lake Mendota...
AGCACGCCGCCAGCGTTCGTCCTGAGCCAGGATCAAACTCTCCATAGAAAGTTTTTCTGGCTTACGAGACAAACAAACTGTCGTTTATTTTGTCTTTACCAAAGGAAATCAACGAGTAGTCCAAACCCTGAATTAACAGTGAATGGCACATACTTCATTGAAGTATTTATTTAGAGAATGGCGCTAGAAATTTGCATGACTAGTTAAACCATTCTCTGGCATTGACTTATGGCACGCTGTTGAGTTCTCAAGGTACGGATGCGCACTGCTTCTTAGGATTTCTCCTAATTTTCAGGGCAGACTGCCAAACTTAGTGCATACGGCTAGGCCCGGTCAAACCGGCTAGATAGGCTCTAAATCAGGAAGTGATGCTGTACGGCCCCCAAGCTTCCCAAGGGTACGTTCCACAGCAAGGAGCGTAACTATAGGGGTGACCAGTCTGAGGGTCAAATCGGGGTGCTGGGAGATCGATCACAAGAGCGCAAAATCGCAAAATCTTGAGAAATTGATGTATTTGAGCGTAAATATTGGCCTTTCGGACGATCTCTCAGAGCTTAGGCGAGTTCAACGGCTGCGAGATCGCGCTTACCTTTACGCAAAACTGCATATTTTCCGCATAAAAAGTGGCTTTTTTCGAGGCGGAAGTCCTCCCCCGAGATCTTCTCATTATTGAGATATGCGCCACCCTCTTTAACGATGCGGCGGGCCGCAGATTTGGAGTCAACAACCCCTGCGGCTGCAAGCAAATCAACCCAAGTAGGAATTTCATCGTTGGCTGAAATCTGAACACGAGGTAATTCACTTAATGCGCTCGCTAATGTTTTTTCATCGAGAGTCGTGAGATCGCCTTGACCAAAAAGAGCCTTTGCAGCTTCTTCTACTCGTGCAGAAGTTTCTGCTCCGTGAATCAAAGAAGTAAGTTCGCGCGCAAGAGCACGATGTGCGTTACGTGCCCCAGGATTTTCGTTATGTTCCTCTTCGATCTCTTCGATCTCTTGGCGTGACTTAAATGAAAATACCTTCAGGAAGTTGATGACATCCTTATCGTCAGAGTTCAACCAGTACTGGAAGAATGCGTAAGGAGATGTCATCTCTGGATCTAGCCAGACACTTCCGCCTGCTGTCTTTCCAAACTTTGTTCCATCAGCCTTAGTGAGAAGTGGAACCGTAAGTGCATGGCCACTTCCGCCTTCTACGCGTCGAATCAAATCGAGACCGGCAACAATATTTCCCCACTGATCTGATCCCCCAAGTTGGAGTGTGCACTTGTTTCGTCGATAAAGTTCAAGATAATCGAAGGCTTGTAGTACCTGATATGAAAACTCTGTATATGAGATACCGCCTTCAAGGCGATTGGCTACTGAATCTTTTGAGAGCATTTGATTGACGCTGAAGTGCTTTCCAATATCTCGTAGAAATTCGATAGCCGACAGTGGTGAAGTCCAATCAAGATTGTTAACTACTACCGCAGGATTTGAGGCGACTTTGAAATCTAATACAGACGAGACTTGTAGTTTGATTCGGTTGACCCATTGTTCAACGATTTCGCTGCTATTAAGGCTGCGTTCTTCACTGCGACCACTCGGATCTCCGACCAAGCCAGTTGCTCCCCCGACAAGTGCGATGGGATGGTGTCCAGCCAATTGAAAACGGCGTAAGACGAGAAGAACAACGAGGTTTCCTACGTGAATACTTGGGGCAGTTGGATCGAAGCCGATGTAGAGAGTGATCGGCTTCTCTAAGGCAGCGCTCAGCTCTTTCTCATCGGTGGTCTGTGCAATAAGCCCACGCCAGCGCAGGTCATCAAGGAATTGACTCATGCGCTCATCATGCCCGAAAAGGCCTTGGACTTGGCGGAGAAATTCGCTTCAAATGCACTGACTTCACTTTTGAGGATGGCCAATTGGCGACCAAGGGCTACGGGTGCTGTTCCACCAAAAGTTGTGCGTGAGGTGAGAGCGCCATCGACTGTCAGAACCCCGCGAATATCGGGAGTAAGTGATGGATGGATCGTTATGAAATCAGCATCAGCAATTTCATGGAGCTCTATCTTGCTCTTCTCAGCTAGTGCAACACATTTACCCGCTGCCTCATGTGCTGCTGCAAATGGAACATGTGCTCGTACGAGAAAGTCTGCGATCTCAGTAGCAAGGGAGTAACCCGTAGGGGCTGCTGCCGCCATCTTTGCGCGATCAAATTCAGTTGTTGCAATCATTCCGGTAACTGCTGGCAGAACAAGTGCCAAGGTATCGAATGAATCGAAGAGAGGTTCTTTATCTTCCTGCAGGTCGCGGTTGTAAGCGAAAGGCAGACCCTTCAACATAGTGAGAACTCCAGTGAGATTCCCAACTAGGCGTCCAGCTTTTCCACGTGCCAGTTCTGCCATATCTGGATTCTTCTTCTGTGGCATTATCGAAGAGCCGGTTGAATATGAGTCGGCTACCTTCGCCCAACCAAATTCAGTAGTAGCCCAGATGCACCACTCTTCACCAATTCGTGAAAGGTGAACTCCAACCATTGAAATAATGAACAGTGCCTCTGCAACAAAATCTCGATCTGATACCCCATCGATGCTATTGCCAGCACTCTTTTTAAATCCAAGGGCGGTAGCGGTCGCTTCAGGAGATAGCGGTAGAGATGATCCTGCGAGTGCGCCAGAGCCCAATGGACTTACCGACGTTCTAACCAGCCAGTCATCGATGCGATCTAGATCTCGATTGAAAGCGTGAACGTGTTTTGCTAGCTCGTGACCAAAAAGCACTGGTTGCGCATGTTGCATATGGGTAAAACCAACTGCAGGTGCATCAGCGTACTCATCGGCTTTTGCGACAAGAGCCTGCTGTAAACGAATAATCAGCTCTGCTGTCTGCAACATTGCATCAATAGCGTAGAGGCGCAGATCTGTCGCAACTTGATCATTACGGGAACGACCAGCACGGAGCGATCCCCCAATCTCACCTAGCTTCTCGGTAAGACCTCTTTCCAGCGCTGAGTGAACATCCTCATCTCTTTCGTTATAGGTAAAGCGCCCAGTAGCCACATCTTCGGTTAATTCATGAAGAGCGGTGCGGATCTTTCCAGATACCTCCGGCGTTAAGAGAGCCGAAGACTCGAGGACTGCTAAGTGTGCCAATGACGAACGCAGATCGTATGGAGCTAATCGCCAATCAAAGTGCACGCTTCGCGAGAGGGCAAAGACTGCATCCGTTGGTTCCTCTGAAAATCTTCCACCCCAAAGCGCCATAGTTCTACCTTCTCTTCTTTGTTCTAGTTTTTCCAGCGAATGCAAGTAGTTCTCTGGCCAAAGCGTTACCACCAGTAGCGCTCTTTGATACAACCAAGACCGTGTCATCGCCGGCAATAGTCCCGATAATCTCTTTAATTCCTGAATGATCAAGGGAGCTTGCAAGTAGTTGGGCTCCACCAGGTGGTGTTCGAACGACAGCAAGATTTCCACTGGAATCAACGCTAAGAATTAACTCTTGCGGCAAAGGCATAGATCTTGCCATTGAAGAATCGCTGTCTTCCGAGATGGCATAAACCATCTCCCCTTTTTGATTTCGAATACGAACTGCGCCGATCTCCTCAATATCTCTACTGGCGGTCGCTTGCGTTACTTGATACCCAGCCTTCTTCAACGCCTGCACTAAATCTTCTTGGCTATGGATTCGACCAGTTGCAATTGCAGTTATTGCCGCAGACCGTCTCGCCGAAACCGTGTTGATTGGTTGCACTTTAGACATGGCTAGCCTCCTTTACTACTTTCTTTAACGTTGAGAGGAACTTATCGATCTGCCCAGTAGTGACAATCAGCGGTGGAGCAATTCGAATGGTCTGATCATTTGCGGCGTTAACAATGACGCCAGCTTCAAGCATCGCCGCTGCAATTTTCTTGGCGTTCGGGGTTGAAAGTTCAATCCCTAAAAGGAGTCCCCGTCCACGAACTTCAGAAATTCCAGGAGTATTGCTAAGGCTCTTCTTGATTTTCTTCTCGAAGGTTTTTGCAGACTGCATCAGTTTCTTCCTTTCAATGACATCTAGAACGGCATTGGCCGCCGCACATGCCACAGGATTTCCGCCAAAAGTTGTTCCGTGGTCGCCGGGCTGTAGCAACGCAGCCGCTCTTCCGTAGGCGATCGTCGCGCCCAGTGGCAATCCCCCACCTAATCCCTTTGCCAGAGTGATTACATCAGGTTGTACTTTCTCGTGTTCAAAACCAAACCACTGCCCAGTTCTTCCAATTCCAGTCTGCACACAATCAAAGACCAATAACGCTCCAACACGGTCACAGATATCCCTCAAGCCAGATAAATAACCATCATCCGGAGTAATTACTCCAGCCTCACCCATAATCGGCTCGATGATTACCATGGCTGTTTTCTTTGATACCGCACGAGACATCGCTGAAAGATCACCATAAGGAACGTGGGTAACACCTTTGAGCAATGGAGCAAATGGTTCACGCTTTGATGGCTGCCCGGTCATTGATAGCGCACCCATTGTGCGACCATGGAAAGATCCCTGAGCTGCAACGATGCGAGATCTTCCAGTTCTACGTGAGATCTTTAACGCTGCCTCATTTGCTTCTGCACCAGAGTTGCAGAAGAAGACACGAGCGCTGGGATCCCCTGTCATATTCTTCAATCTAGAGGCCAAGAGAAGTCCCTGCGGATGTGCAAAGAAATTGCTCACATGAGCCATCGTTGAAATCTGCTTAGTCACTGCCTTGATCACAGAAGGGTTGCCATGACCGAGAACATTTGTGGCGATGCCCGCTAGAAAATCCAGATAGGACTTACCTTCATCATCTTTAAGGACGCAACCTTGAGCGCTGACAAATGTTCGTGATGGGGTTCCATAATTTGTCATCATGACATCATCCCAAGTGATGACTGCACTCTTCTTCATCATGCGCTGACCAACGTTCCACCGCTATTTTCTAGCGCCAAAGCAAACGCTTCCGGATCCCTACCGTCGATTATTCTGACGGCCCGTGCGCCGTTATCAATCGCTTCAATGCATGCGGCAACTTTCGGTGACATTCCTTCTGCAAATGAATCTTTCATCGCAAACAATTCGTTGCGACTAATGGAAGAGATGAGAGAGTCACGATCTGGCCAATTGCGATAGATGCCTGGCACATCTGTCATCACGATGAGTGCCACCGCATCGAGGGCACCTGCAATCGCAGCCGCCACAAGATCTCCATTCACATTAAGCGCCCCGGTGCTATCAGCGTTTGAAGCAACTGGTGAAATCACGGGAACTTTTCCTTGGTCAAGTAGCGAAATAATCTGATCGGCATCAACTGCAGTTATGCGACCCACAAATCCAAGATCGACCGGTGAACCATCGACTAGACGTGTCAGCGTTTCCGCCTTAATCATGAGACGACCCGAGAGGGCAACGGCAGGAATCGAATGCGCAATTAGCGCAGCCGTAACTGCGGGTCCTACTTGTCTAGCAAGAACCTCTTCGGCAACTTCTAGCGTTGCTTGATCCGTGTAACGAAATCCACCTATGAATTTAGGCGTGATGCCGCGGGAAATTAGTTCGGCATTGACTTGGGGTGCCCCACCATGAACAACTACAACCTTGAGATTCTTTTCAAGGGCTTGGCTTAGCGCGTGAGCAAAAAGACCAGAGTCGTCTGACATTGCGTGGCCACCATATTTGACGACAAGAATGTTGCTCATATTCCAATGCCCTGAACACTTAAACCTGTAGCAGCTTCTAATCCACACATAATGTTTGCATTCTGCACTGCCTGGCCGGCAGCGCCTTTACCCAAATTATCTATTGCGATACTGACTATTGCGCGCTTTGTGTGGCCATCAACTGCAACCTGAAGGTGTGCGGAGTTGCTGCCATATACCGAGTGAGTGGCAGGCATTTCTCCCTCGGGTAGAACTAAGACAAAGTCCTGATCAGCATAGTAATTTGCGAAGTGACTTCGCAGTTCATCTGTCGTAATGAATTGATCCAGTTTTACAGTGATCGTGGCAAGAATTCCACGCACCATTGGTGCCAGCATCGGAGTAAAGGAAATTCGCACTTCTTTTCCCGTGGCCTGCGAGACGCATTGTTCAATCTCAGGAGTGTGCTGATGCACTCCCCCAAATTTATAGGAAGACATCGAACCCATAATTGCACTTGCTAAAAGATTACTCTTGGTTGTGCGTCCTGCTCCAGAAGTTCCAGACGCTGCAACGACTACAACATCATTGAGGTGCGCAAAGTGAGCCAGCGGGGTCAGCGCTAGCGCTGTGGCGGTTGCATAACAGCCTGGATTAGCAATCTTCTGCGACTTTTGAATTTTGGCAGATTGTCCTTTTATTTCAGGCAATCCGTAGACCCAGTGTCCAGCGTGATCTCCGCCGTAATATCTCTCCCATGCAGCGGGATCTTCCAATCTAAAATCTGCACCAATATCCACAAACTTCGTACTTGGCTTCAGAGCGGAAATCTCTTTGACTGCTGTTGCAGATTCACCATGAGGTAGCGCCAAAAAGACAAGATCACAGGCTGCGAAAAGTTCGGCAGAGAATTCGGAGAATCGCTGCTCGTTGAAAGAGCTCAAGTGTGGATGCAGAGAGGTGATCAACTCCCCCGCATTGGAGTGCGCTGATACAGCCTCGATTGAAAAACTTGGGTGCGTGGAGAGGATCCTGAGTAACTCACCACCGGCATAGCCACTGGCCCCGACGACACCAATTTTCATGGTTCTGAGTATATCTGGAGATCTATAAATATGCAATCATCTGCATATTTATGCAGTACGGAGAACCGCGCCAGTAGCCTTCGCGGCAGCTGCCACAGCGGATTCACGCATCTGCGCTACCTCTGCGCCAGTGAGTGTTCGATCAGGGGCACGGAACACGAGTGAGAATGCCAAGGAGATTTGGCCATCGCCTAACTTGTCGTAACGATCAAAGAGAGTGATTGATTCGAGTAGTTCACCAGCACCGGCACGCAGCGCTGATTCGACATCGCCTGCTGCGACCTTTTCATCAACAATGAGCGCAACATCTTGGAGGGCTGCCGGCATTGTTCCAACCGTTGTTGGTCGGACTCTCGATGAATCAGGCAATGCACTCAGAGCAACTGCGAATGCAGCGCTGCGGGGTGGTAACCCGTACTTAGCAATGATTCGAGGATGTATTTCACCAGCATGAGCAACTGGTTTGCCATCAACAATCAGCTCCGCACATCTGCCGGGATGCCACGGAGCGAATTCGCTGCGCGCAATACTCCATGGCAGGTGACAAAGATCGAGAATATCCGCAGCTGCAGCGATCGCATCTTGCCAACCATAAGAGCCGGAAGCACCTTGCCAATCTTCGCTCTCTTTTTTACCCACGAGAACTCCCGCAACATGAAAACCTTGAGGTGGGACGCTGGCGTAGATTTCTTTGATGATCTGCGCTGATGGACGTGAACCAATTTCAGGGTAAATACCATCAATGAGTTTCTGCGAACTTCTAAAGATTGAACCCATCTCAAATATCGCGAAGTCTTTAGCTCCACGTGAAATGTTTCGAGCCGCAACTTCGATAAGTCCAGGTACTAGATGTACGCGCATCAGAGGGAACTCTTCTGACATTGGATTTGCGATCTTGTAGGTCGAGGCTCTCTCCCCCACAAAGCCCATGAAATCAATGGTCTCTTGATTGGTAAATGGGAAAGTCTGAACTTCTGCTAATCCGCGTGATGCCAACATCGTTGCAACTGCTCGACGACGTTTCTGTGTGGGTGTCAAAGATGCATGTACTGGTCGAGGTGGAAGCACGGAAGGAATCGCGTCGTAACCAATCATGCGCGCAACTTCTTCTGCCAAATCTGCAGGTGTGAGCAGGTCCCAACGCCATGATGGCGGATCTACCTCGAAGATCTTTTCATCAACATCACAGCCAACGATGCGCAGAAGTTCAGCGATTTTCGCAGGTGCGATCTCTAAGCCCAAAATACGAGAGATATAGGAGGGATCGAGCATCAGGAGGGGTGCATAGCGTGGCTTTCCATCAACAACGGTAGCTACGTGCTGAGCAGAACTATGTGCGGTGAGGAGCTGCACAAAGCGAGCTGAAGCAAACTCGGCTAGTGATGGATCCACACTCCGTTCCAGACGACGAGATGCCTCCGATGACAACTTATGGCGACGAGAATTCTTGGCGATTGCTACAGGATCAAAGCGGACCGCTTCTAGGGCAATCTCAGTTGTCGTTTCGGATATTTCTGAGGATGCCCCACCCATCGTTCCTGCTAAAGCGAGAGGTTCTTTGTCATCGCAGACCATTAGATCATCAGGATGAAGTTGTCGTACCTGTCCATCCAAAGTTGTGAAAGGTTGCGCCTTGCCTGCGCGCTTAATTGTCAGGCCACCCTTGATCTTTGCCTTATCAAATGCGTGAAGCGGTTGACCGAGTTCGAGCATGACGTAGTTGGTGACGTCAACAACGAGTGAGATGGAGCGCATGCCCATCTTTTCAATTCTTCGACGCATCCAGAGTGGGGTTGTGGCTGTGGGATCAAAATTAGTCAGCGTGCGTAAGTAGAAGACCGAAGCCGTTGTTGGATCTTCTATCTTTGCAGTTACACCTTTACCTGTCTCGGCAAAGGTAAGGTCGCGTAGCGCATCCACTGGATCGGTAAAGCTGAGATTGAGTGAACCAGCGACTTCGCGAGCCAGGCCACGAATACTTAAGGCATAACCACGATCTGGATTGACTGCGACATCGAATATCACATCATTGATCAACAAACCTTTGATCGCATCTTCACCAATCGCGACCGTGCCTTCGGCAAAGGTCATAATCCCGGAGTGGTCTTCCCCTAATCCGAGTTCACGGGCAGAACAAATCATTCCGTTAGATGTTTTTCCATAGGTTTCACGTGCGCCGATTGCAAAATCACCCGGTAGTACTGCCCCAGGTAGAGCGGCGACGATGAGATCCCCCACAACAAAATTTGTTGCTCCGCAAATTACGTAACGAGTCTGCCCTTCACCGCAATCAAGGCCTACATATCTCACTGGTTTCTTAAACTCAGTGAGCTCCTCAATGCTTAGTACCTTTGCAAAGACCAGAGGTCCAGTGAGATCGGCCCCTTGCACAATGATTTCCTCTACCTCAAAACCAACGCGAATGAGGCCATCTGAAATCTGTTCGGGCGTAATCGAATCTGGAATCTCTACGAATTCCTTAATCCAAGATAATGGTGCGCGCATGTTAGAGACCCACTCCAAACTGACGAGTGAATCTGAGATCGCCTTCAACGATGTCGTGCATATCGGTTATGCCATGGCGAACCATCAGCGTTCGCTCAAGACCCATTCCAAATGCGAAACCTGAGTAAACATCTGTGTCGATTCCGCACGTTGCAAGAACACGAGGGTTGACCATTCCGCAACCGCCCCATTCAATCCAACGGCCGTTAAAGTAGATATCTACCTCAGCACTTGGCTCGGTGAATGGAAAGAACGATGGACGAAGACGAGTAGTGACATCAGCGCCGAACATATGGCGAGCAAAGTTATCTAGCGTCCCCTTCAGATGTGCCATCGTGATTCCCTTATCAACGACTAGCCCTTCAACCTGGTGGAAGACAGGGCTATGGGTTGCATCAAGTTCATCGGCGCGGAATGTGCGTCCCGGACAGATCACGTAGATCGGAGGTTCGTTCTCCAACATAGTTCGAATCTGCACTGGTGACGTGTGAGTTCGTAGAACTACTCCAGATTCAACTGGCTCGATAAAGAAGGTATCTTGCATAGTGCGCGCCGGGTGATCTGCAGGAATATTCAGGGCATCAAAGTTAAGCCATCCAGATTCGAGTTCAGGACCTTCGGCCACTGAAAACCCTTGCTCAACAAAGAAATCTGAAATCTCGTTCTTAATGATTGTGATCGGATGTAATCCGCCTTTATGAGCCCGCGATACCGGCAAGGTGATATCGACAACTTCATCACGGAGAACTCTTTCGTTCTGCGCTTGCTCTAGTTTCGCTGTTGCTTGTTCAAGTGCAACTGCAATCGCAGCCTTGGCTTCACCAATGATCTTTCCAACAGATGCTTTCTGATCAGCAGGCAACGAGCCAAGCCCACGACTTGCTAACGCAATTGGAGATTTGTCACCGAGGTGAGCAAGACGAGCCTCTTTCAGGAAATCTAGGTCGCTCGCTGCGGTGAAGGCTTTTTCAGCCTCTTTCACCCATGACGAAACCTCAGCCTGATCCATGGACCGTATTCTAACCGTGCGAAGGTCGAGAAAGCGTGAACATTACGATCGAGGCCGCCGCCGAAAGATTGAGACTCTCTGCCTGACCTGACATTGGAATTGCAACGGTACGCGCAGAGACCGCTAATTCAGCAGAGCTAGTTCCCGCGCCTTCATTACCAAAGATTGCTACACATGGACCAGTGGCGCGGAAATCAACAATTGATTCGCTTGCATGGGATGAGAGAACGATGCATTCTGGGTTATCTAATTCTTTAAGGAGTGTTGCCAACTCGACGGATTCGAATACTGGAATATGCCAGAGAGAGCCAGCAGTAGATCGGACAACTTTAGGTGAATACATATCAACGCTCTGCGGTGAAGTGATAATTGCCCTAGCGCCGAAGGCATCAGCCGAGCGAAGAATGGTGCCCGCGTTTCCTGGATCTTGGATCCGATCGAGATAGATAAAGAATGATTCTGGAGTGATAGCAATCTCAGAAAGTTTAAAGTTTGGAATTGAACAGACCATCAAAATTCCTTGCGGAGTCACCGTTGATGTCATGGCCTGCATTACCGCGTCACTTACCTCTACAACATTCACCTCAGTAACATCGAGATCAGAGATTCGCTGGGCACCCGCCGGGCTGAGATAGAGAGTCTCAATTGCAGGGCCTTGTTGACAGGTAAGTGCTTCACGCAGCGCTTGAATTCCTTCGGCGACAAATAGCCGTGATTCATTTCGCTCTTTAACGCCCCTTGAACCGATAAGAGCCTTCACTCTCCCGACATGCGGGGAATGAAGGCTCTCAATCATTGGATTGATTATCGGCGCTATTTTAAATTACGCAGAAACTAGGCTCTTGCGAGCTAGATCAACAAGGGTCTTAAATGTTGCTGGATCGTTGATCGCCATATCTGAAAGAACGCGACGATCTACTTCAATACCAGCAGCCTTTAGACCTTGGATGAAACGGTTATATGTCATTCCGTTTTCACGAGCTGCTGCATTAATGCGCTGGATCCAGAGCTGACGGAAGTCGCCCTTCTTATCCTTGCGGTCATTAAATGCATAGACCATTGAGTGAGTGACTTGCTCCTTCGCCTTTGTGAAAAGACGTGAGCGCTGACCACGATAGCCCGCTGCGCGAGCCAGGGTTGTGCGACGCTTCTTTGCTGCGTGGACACCACGTTTTACTCTTGCCATTTAGTGCACGCTCCTTACTTCAAACCAAGCATGCGCTTGGCTGTCATTGTGA
>Ga0164293_10004857_pt1 | contig 11473 bp, 8 predicted proteins | sample GEODES118metaG_FD_111487 | JGI IMG/M metagenome (GOLD analysis project Ga0164293, IMG submission 111487) | Eutrophic lake water microbial communities from Lake Mendota, Wisconsin, USA - GEODES118 metaG | ecosystem: Environmental > Aquatic > Freshwater > Lake | place: USA: Lake Mendota, Wisconsin...
AGACCTTGATCGCGACGGCCTCAGCCTCCTCGCGCAGGCGCGCGAACAGGTCGCGCTCGAGGCTGAGCGAGAGCTTGACCTTCCAGGTCCAGGCCACGGTGCGCCGGATCAGCTCGTCGCCCGGGCGCTGGGCGTGGGCCCAGCCGAGGTGGCGCGCGATGCGGCCTTCGGCCGGCGAGGGAACGGGCGCGCGCGGCGCGGCGGCGGTCTCCGGCTCAACCAACGCGAGGCGGGCGTCCAGCCACTCCTGCGTCCGCCCGCGGAAGATCGCCAGCGCGCGGTGGCTGGGCACGCTGCGGATGGCCTCGGCGTGGTCGAAGTAGTCGCGGTACTTGGCCGCATCGGGGTGGGCGCCGTCCTTGCCCTCGGCCAGGCGGCTGCGCAGCAGGCCCTCGGCCCACAGCCACTCGCGCAGCGCGCCCACGAGCACGGCGTCCTCGGCCCAGCGCTCGGACAGCAGGTCGCGCACGCCGTCGAGCACGGCCAGCGCGTCGGCGAACCCGGCCTCGGCCAGCGCTGCGCTCCCGCCCGGGTAGGCGGCGACGAAGGCCTGCGCCTCGCGTAGCGGCTCGAGCATCGGGTCGGCGAACAGGCGGTCGGCCAGGGGCTCGATGCCGGCCTCGCGCGCGATCATGCCCTTGGTGCGGCGGCGTGGCTTGTAGGGCAGGTACAGGTCCTCGAGCTCCTGCTTGGTGGGCGCGGCCTCGATCGCCGCGCGCAGCTCGGGGGTGAGCTTGCCCTGCTCCTCGATGCTCCTGAGCACCGCGTCGCGGCGCTGCTCGAGCTCGCGCAGGTAGTCCAGGCGCGCCTGCAGCTCGCGCAGCTGCACGTCGTCCAGGCCGTCGGTGGCCTCCTTGCGGTAGCGCGCGATGAAGGGCACGGTGGCGCCGCCGTCCAGCAGCGCCACCGCCGCGTGGACCTGCGCCGGCCTGACCTTCAGCTCGGCGGCGATCTGGGTGACGATCTTTTCCAAGACAGGATCGGGGCCCACGGCCCCCCGTAAGCCGAAAGCGCGGCAGTGTAGCGGCGCCCCGTCGCGCGAGCGCCCTGCCGGGGCGGGCTTCAGGCCGTCTCGGCGGCCTCGAAATCCAGCTCGACCCGCGCGCCGTTGGGATCGAAGGTGAAGAGCTGCCAGGTGCCCGAGCCCGCCTGCTGGCGCAGGTCGTAGGCCTGGCCGCAGGCGTCGAAGCGCGCCTTCACCGCCGCCAGATTGCGGGCGCTGAAGGCCATGTGGTCGATGACGCCCGTGCGCTGGGCCGGCATCGGGCGGTCCCAGTAGATGTGCAGCACCGCCTGGTCCGAACCCGGCGCGTACAGCCAGGCCCCGGGAAAGCCCAGGTCGGGCCGGTGCCCCTCGACCAGCCCGAGCAGCCCGCAGTAGAAGTCGAGCGTGCGCGCGCGGTCCTCGGCGGTGATGGTGAAGTGGTTCATGCCGTGGATCATGAAATCTCCCTGCCCCGAAATGCCATCCTCAAGCCACCAGCACCAGCGCGCCGGCGGTGCGGCGGGACTCCAGCCGTTCATGCGCACGCGCTGCGGCGTCGAGAGCGTGGCGCTCGATCGGCGGGACCATCAACGTGCCGTCGGCCAAGGCCTCCCACACACGCCGCGCGCGCTCGGCCAGACGATCCTGGGTAGCCACATAGGCAAAAGCCACCGGGCGCGAGAACGTGGCCGACTTGCTCACCAGCAGGTTGGGGTCGAGCGGCTGCAGCGGCCCGCTCGCCTGCCCGAGGCTGATCCAGTGCCCGCAGGGCGCGAGGGCCTCGAAGTTCTCGGCACTCGCGGCATCGCCGAGCCCGTCGACGATGACATCGGCGCCATCGCCGAAATGGCGTCGCACGGTGGAGGCGAACCGGTAGTCGGGCGTGACGATCACCTGCTCGCAGCCGTGCGCGCGTGCCAGGCGCGCCTTTTCCTCGGTCGAGACCGTGCCGACGACGCGGGCCCCGAGGCGCCGCGCCCAGGCGCACAGCAACAGCCCCACCCCGCCTGCGGCGGCGTGGACGAGCCAGCGCGCCCCGGGCTGGACGCGACCGAGGTCGCGCAGCAGGTAGTCCGCCGTCACCCCCTTCAGCAGCAGGGCAGCGGCGGTCTCGTCCTCGACCGCCGCGGGCAGCCGCACCACGCGCTCGGCGCTGACGGTGTGCACGCTGGCATAGCCCCCGCCTTCGGGGCCCATCCAGGCGACCCGATCGCCAGGCAGGAAGCCGGTGACCCCCTCGCCGACATCGAGCACGGTGCCGGCGCCCTCCACGCCGGGCGTGCCGGGCAGCGGCAGCATGGCCGGGATCCAGCCGCGACGCAGGTACACGTCGATGAAGTTGACGCCGGCCGCGCGCTGGCGCAGCCTCAGCTCGCCGGGCCCCGGCGGCCGGGCCTCGCCGGCCTCGGCCTGCAGCGCCTGCGGTCCGCCGTAGGAACGCACGACGACCCGGCGGCACGGCACCGGCAGTGCCGTCGGCATCGGCGCAGCACCGGGGACACGCAGGTCAGCGCCGAGCCTGAGGTGCCGGCGCAGGTTCTCGAAGCCGGCTTCGTAGACGTCCCGGGCGACCATCTCGCGCAGTTCGCGCTCCTGCCCGGGCGGGGTGGCGAAGGTCGACTCCCAGTGCCAGAAGGTGCGCCGACCGTCGGTCACCGGCTTGAGCGTCACGGTCGCCACGTAGCGCTGCAGCGGAACCGTCGCCTCGACGATGCAGTAGGTGCTGCGGTGCTCGCGGTCGTCGAGCGTCAGCAGCTGCTCGCGGATGAAGGCGCCATCCTTCAGGGTGAAGGAGCGCACGCAGCCCACCTGCGTGGGCGCGGCGGCGCCCTCGATGCGGCTCTTGTCGACGACCGCGTGCCACTGGTCGTGGCTGTTGAAGTCCCGCAGCACGGCCCATACGCGCTCGATGGGCGCGTCGATCACCGTGGAGCGGACGACCTTCTGAAGCATGACCGGCCCCGACGCCGCCTTCGGCCCTGTCCCGCCCCGATCAGCGCCGGGCAAAGGCGCGCTTCAGGGCGTCGAAGCCGCCCTGGAACACACCCTGGCCGATCAGGTCCGACAGCTCGCGCTCGCGTCCTTCGGCGCAATCGAACTCGACGCTCCACTCGGCGAAGCAGCGGTCGCCGTCGGTGACGGGCGTGAGCTTCAGGGTCGCGACGTAGTTCTCCACGCCCATCGGGCTCTCGAGGATCTCATAGGTGCAGGCGTAGTCGTAGTCCGACAGCGCGAGCAGGCGCTCTCGGATCATGCCGCCGTCGCGGGTGTGGAAGTGGCGCACGCAGCCCACGCGGTCAGCCGGCTCCTGGTTCTCGATCCGGCTGTCGGCAATGGCCGGGTGCCAGTTGGGCAAACCGTTGAAGTCGCGGATGCGCGCCCAGACGGAATCGGCGCTCGCGTCGATGACGCTCGAGACGTACAGGCGGATCACGGCTGGCGCTCCCCGGTGCTGGCGTGGGCGTTCACGCCCGTCATTCCTTGGCCGGCGCCGCCGCCGGCGGCAAGGCCGCAGCGCCACCGGCGGCCCCGCTCACCAGGCGATGGATGTCACCGCCCTCGAGGCCGATCTCGCGCAGCAGCTGGTCGACGATGGGCGCCTGCGCGCGAAAGCGCAGCGCCGAGTTCACGACGTTGTCGGCAAAGCCCCCGTTGCCGCTGTCGCCACCGCCCCCGCCGCCAGCCAGGCCGTCGACGTGCAGGATCTTGATGCCCTCGATGCGCTCCATCGGGCGCACCGACTCGCGGATGATGGCCTCGGCCTTCTCGACCAGCTTCAGGCGCAGTGCGGAGGCGCGTGCCTCCGGCGACAGCACGTTCTGCGCCTCGTTCATCATGCGCGTGGCCTCGGCCTCGATCTCGGCGCGCACGCGCTGTGCCATGGCGCGGATGCGCTCGGCATCGGCGTCGGCCTCGGCCTGGGCGCGGATGGCGGCGCCGCGGTCGCCGCTGGCGGCCTTCTCAGCCGCCGCGGCGGCGGTGAGCTGCAAGGCCTCACGCTCGGCCGTCTGCTGTGCGCCGATCAACTCGATCGCCTTGCGGCGCTCGGCCATCTCGACCTCGCGCGCGGTGAAGACACGCTCCTCGGCAGCCACGGCCTGGGCACGCGCCACCTCGGCTTCGGCCTGCGCCTCGCTCTGCGCCTTGCTTTCGCGCGCAATCGCGATCGCACGCTGCTGCTCGGCCAGCTCCAGCGCCTTGCGGCGCTCGATCTCGGCGGCCTGGATCTCGCGCTCCTTGCGGATGCGCTCCTGCTCGAGGCTCTGCTCGCTGCGGATGCGCGCGCCCTCGATGGCCTGGCGCGCAGCGATCTGCGCCGATTCGGCCGACTGCTCGCGCTGGGCGCGCTCGGTCGTGACCTCGGCGCGCTGGCGCGCGCGGGCCATCTCGACCTCGCGCTGCTGCGCCAGACGGGCGCTTTCGCTCTCCAGGTCGATCTCCAGCGACAGCTTCTCCGCCTCGAGGTTCTTGTTGCGGATGGCGATCAGGGTGTCCTGCTCGACATCGTTGCGCTGCTTCTTCCGGCGCTCGATCTGCTCGGTCAGCCGCGTCAGGCCCTCGGCGTCGAAGGCGTTGCTCGGGTTGAAGAACTCCATCGAGGTCTGGTCGAGCTGGGTCAGCGAAGCCGACTCGAGCTCCAGACCGTTCTTCGTCAGGTCTTCCGCGACGGCCTCGCGCACGCGCTTGACGTAGGTGCCGCGCTTCTCGTGCAGCTCTTCCATCGTCATCTCGGCCGCCGCGGTGCGCAGCGCGTCGATGAACTTGCCCTCGACCAGTTCCTTGAGCTGCTCGGGCTCCATCGTGCGCAGGCCCAGCGTCTGCGCTGCCGCGGCCACCGCCTCGGGCTGCGCGGCCACGCGCACGTAGAACTCGGCGATCACATCCACGCGCATGCGGTCCTTCGTGATCAGCGCCTTGTCGCGCCCGCGGCTGACCTCCAGGCGCAGCGTGTTCATGTTCACCGGGATCACGTCATGGACGATGGGCAGCACGAACGCCCCGCCGTCGACGACGACCTTCTGCCCGCCCAGGCCGGTGCGCACGAAGGAGCGCTCCTTGGAGCTTCGCAGGTACAGCCAGTGCAGCAGCCAGACCGCGATCGCGACGACGATCGCGACGACGATCAGGCCGAGGATGAAACTGCCGAATTCAGCGCCGGTCATGGGGCTCTCCTCTTGCTCTTCGGGCGCGCCCGCGGCGCTGCCGCCGCGGGCCGCTGGATGCGGGTGAACTGTCGGGTGGTCTCGGTCAGCGCCACCTCGGTGGGCAGGCGCTCCATCGAACTCGCGCCGTAGAAGCCGGCGCAACCTGGGCAGTGCGCCAGGATGTGGCTTGCATCGGCCGGGGTGGCGATCGGGCCGCCATGGCACAGCACCATGACGTCGGGGCGCACGCGCCGCGCCGCTGCGGCCCAGGCGTTGATCGGCTCGATGCAGTCGTCGAGCTTCAAGGCCGTCTCCGCGCCGATGGCGCCACCCGTGGTCAGGCCCAGGTGGCAGACGACGATGTCGGCCCCGGCCTGCGTCATCGCCCGAGCTTCGGCGTCGTTGAAGACGTAGGGCGTGGTCAGCAGGTCCAGACGGTGCGCGCGCGCGATCATCTCGACCTCGAGCGCGTAGCCCATGCCCGTCTCCTCGAGGTTGGCGCGGAAGGTGCCGTCGATCAGGCCCACGGTCGGGAAGTTCTGCACCCCCGAGAAGCCCAGGTCGGCCAGGCGCCGCAGGAAGACGTCGGGGATCATGAACGGATCGGTGCCGTTGACCCCGGCAAGCACCGGCGTGTGCCGGACCACGGGCAGCACCTCGTGGGCCATCTCGCAGACGATCTCGTTGGCATTGCCGTAGGCCAGCAGCCCCGCCAGCGAGCCGCGGCCGGCCATGCGGTAGCGGCCCGAGTTGTAGATGACGATGAGGTCGATGCCACCAGCCTCCTCGCACTTGGCCGACAGCCCGGTGCCGGCACCGCCGCCGATGATGGGCTCGCCCCGCGCGAGCTTGGCGCGCAGGCGCTGGAGGATCTCGGCGCGGGCGATTCGGGGCATGTGGAAAGGTCCTCGTCCTGGAGTCGGCTCACGCTCGGCGCGCCGCGCCCGTGCGCGTGACCTCGCGCCAGGCGTCGACCAGCGCCCGCGCGAAGGCCTCGTCGTTGATGTGGTGCGGCAGGCGCACGAGCCGGCGGTCGGCCCCGGCGCGGAAGCCGCGCTCGAGCGCTTCGAACAGCGCACGGTCGGCCTCAGGGTCGTGGAAGGGCTGGCCCGGCCGGTCGATCGCGGACAGGCCGCCCTCGGGCACGAGCAGCCGCACGGGGCCCTGCATCGCGTTCAGCTTGGACGCGAGGAACTCGCCGATGGCGCGGCACTCCTCGGTCGTCGTGCGCATCAACGTGACGTTCGGGTTGTGGCGGTACAGACGCCGGCCGCGGAACTTCTCGGGCACCGTGTCGAAGGCGCCGAAGTTGGCCATGTCCAGCGCCCCGAGCGAGCCCACCCAGGGCAGCGCGTGACGTGCGAACACGTCCAGCCGGGTCGGCCCGGCCGAGAGGATGCCACCCGCAACCTCGTCAGCGATCTCGGTCGTCGAGACATCGATGACGCCCTCGAGGAGCCCGGAGTCGGCCAGCTTCTCCATGGACTGCCCACCGACCCCGGTGGCGTGGAAGACCAGGCAGTCCCAGTCGTCCGCGAGTTGCTGGGTCACCTGCTGCACGCAGGGCGTCGTGACGCCGAACATCGTCAGCCCGATCGCGGGCTTCGTGGCCTGGGCACCCGCCACCGGGTGCGTGATCATGCCGGCGAGCGCATGCGCCGCGTTCGCGAGCACGCGCTCGCTGATGCGGTTGATGCCCTGCACGTCGGTGACGGAGTACATCATGCAGATGTCGCTCGGCCCGACGTAGGGCCGCGTGTCGCCGCTGGCCATCGTCGACACCATGACCTTCGGCACGCCCACCGGCAGGGCCCGCATGGCCGCGGTGGCGAGCGTGGTGCCGCCCGAGCCACCGGCGGAGATCAGGCCGCCCAGGTCGCGCCGCGTGAGCACGTAGCGCTCGAAGGCGGTGGCCATCGCGCTGACGGCGCTGCCGCGGTCGCCGCTGAAGACGCCCGATTCCCCCTGCGGATGGTGGCGCGCCACCTCGCGCGGCGACACGCTGGCGGCGGACGTCTTGCCGGAGGTCGACAGGTCCACCGTCACCACGCGCAGGCCGAGCTTCTCCAGGCACAGCCTCAGGTAGTTCAGCTCGCGGCCCTTGGTGTCGAAGGTGCCGGCGACATAGGCAGCGCGGCCCGTGGTCGCAGCCACAGGGAAGTCCAGCACGGTGGCGGCACGCGCGGACGCCGATACCCCGGCCAGGGTCGCGCCTGCCGCGGGCATCGCCGCAGGCGGGGCTACCGGTACGCCACCTGCCGGCGCCGGATCTGCCCCTCGCGCCATCGGCGCCGCCGCCAGGCCGGCGCCCGCGGCCGTCCAGCGGTTGAAGCCTGAGGTCGTGCGCGGCCCGAGCGCGTCCAGGGACGGCAAGGACTCGCCGTGGGCGCGGCGCACGGTCAGCACCTCGACCAGCGCGGCGCCTTCCGGGGCAGCCTCGGGCGCGCCCGGCGCCGCCGCCGACGCCGCGCTCTCGCCCGGCTCATCCTCGCCGGAGGCGCGCACGCCTAGCAGCCGCTCCTGCAGCTCGCGATCGGCCGCCAGCGCCGAAGCCGGCATCTCCTGGGCGATGCGCCCGTTGACCATCACGCCGATGCGGTCGGCCACACTCACCGCCACACCCAGGTTCTGCTCGATCAACAGCACCGCGATCGAGCCCTCACGCGCCAGGTCGCGCAGCGCCTGCGCCACCTGCTCGACGATCACCGGGGCCAGGCCCTCGGTGGGCTCGTCCATCACCAGCAGCCGGGGCTCGAGCAGCAACGCGCGCCCGATGGCCAGCATCTGCTGCTCGCCGCCCGAGAGCTGCGAGCCGCCATTGCCCTTGCGCTCGGCCAGGCGCGGGAACATCGCGTACACGCGGTCCACCTCGCGCCGGTGGCTTGCCACCAGGCGCAGCGTCTCGTCCACCGACAGCGAGGGCCAGACCCGCCGGCCCTGGGGCACGTAGGCGATGCCGCGGCGCGTGATCTCGTGCGGGGACTGCCCGAGGATCTCCTCGCCCGCGAGCCGCACGCTCCCGCGCGCCGGCACCAGGCCGGTGATGGCGTTGCACAGCGTCGTCTTGCCCATGCCGTTGCGGCCGACGATGCCGAGCACGCCGGTGTCAAGCTCGAGCCCGACCCCCTGCAACGCGTGCGCACGGCCGTAGTAGACGTCAAGCCCCTGCACGGCCAGCAGCGGCACCCGCGCAGGCGCACGCCCGGCGCGGCCGCCCCGCGCGGCCGGCCCCCCGGGCTCCGCCCCGCGCGGCGCCGCGCTCTCGCGGTCGGTGGGGCGGCTGCGGCGGAACCAGGCCATCAGTGACGACCTCCCATGTACAGGGCCTGCACCTGCGCATCGGACTCGATCTCGGCCGGCGTGCCATGGCGCAGCACGCGGCCGTTGTGCATGACGGTCACGCGCTCGGACACGCGCAGCGCGATGTCGAGGTCATGCTCGATGATGACGAAGCTCATGTGCCGCGGCAGCGAGACGAGCAACGCGACGAGTTCGCGCCGCTCGGCGGGCGACAGCCCGGCCGCCGGCTCGTCGAACAGGATGAGCCGTGGCGCGCCGGCCAGCGCCATGCCGATCTCGAGCTGGCGCTGCTGGCCGTGCGCCAGATTGGCCACCGGCTCGTCGGCGATGTGGTCCAGCCGCACCCGCTGCAGCAGGTCCTCGGTGGCGAGACGGCTCGGGTGCGATGGCGCCGGGCGCCAGATGCCGAAGCGGCCGTTCGCGACGCCGCGCACGGCCAGGAAGAGGTTGTCCCGCACGGAGAGCTCGCGGAACAGCAGCGAGGACTGGTACGTGCGCCGCAGCCCCTTGCGGATGCGCTCGTGCGGCGGCAGCGCCGTGATGTCCTCGCCGAAGAATTCGATCCGCCCGGCGGTGGGCGGGAAGTCCCCGGTGATGGCGTTGAACAGCGTGGTCTTGCCCGCGCCATTGGAGCCGAGGACCGCGTACTTCTGGCCGGCAGCCACCGCCAGGCTCACGTCGTCGACCGCGCGCAGCGCACCGAAGGCGCGCGTGACGCCCTGCAGCACGAGCGCGTCCGACGACGCGAGCGGCGCCGCAGCCGCGCGCGGGGTGGGCGCAGCCCCACCTCCCGTGCGCGGCGCAGGCACCTTCCACGAGGAGACCGAAGCCATGTCAGTCCTGTCCTTCGTGTCCTGGCGTGCGAGGCCGTCCAGCCGCCCGCCTCAGGGGCAGGCCGGCACGTCGCGCGTGCCCATCTGGAATTCCTCCTTCTTCATGCCGAGCATCTGCTCGACGTTGTCGACCTTGCGCAGCACGCGCGTCGTCAGCTCGCCCTTGCCGTCCTTGACGACCTCGGTGACAAAGGTGGTTCCGATGGCCTGGCGGTTCGCGTCAAGCTTGACCGTACCCGTGGGCATGCGCAGCTGCAGGCTCGACAGCGCCTGGCGGTACTTGGCCTGGCCGCCCGAGAGGTCACCCTTGACGGCGTCCAGCGCGTCGAGCGCGGCCTTCATGTTGGTGTAGTACACCAGAGCGAACAGGCTCGGGCTCGGGTAGCCGCCGGCCGACACCGGGTAGTTCTTCTGGTAATCGGCGACAAAGGCCTTCCAGTCGGCGCCGTCGAAGCTGTCGGCGTACGGGCCAGCGGACATCGTGCCCACCAGCGAGTCCCGCCGCTTGCCGCGATAGTTCAGAACGTCCTGGCTCACCGTGATCGAGCCGCCCATCATCGGCTTGTCGCCACCGGCGGCCTCGTACTGGTTGAGGAAGTTGACCGCGTCGGCGCCGCCCAGCACCACCAGCAGCGCGTCGACGTCCTTCGGGATGCGCGCGATCACCGACGAGTAATCCTTGCCGCCCAGTGGCACCCAGGCCTTGACCGGCACCTTTCCACCCAAGCGGCAGAACTCCGACATGAAGCCCTGCACCTGCGAGTAGGGGAAGGCGTAGTCCTCCGCGATCACCATGACGCGCTTGTAGCCCTTGTCGATGGCGGCCTTGCCCAGGCCCACCATCCACTGCGCGCCCTCGGTGTTGAAGCGGAAGAAGTTCGGGCTCGGGTTGACCAGCGTCGTCGCCTGCGCGCCCGATCCGCCGTTGATGAAGGTCATGTTGGGCTGGGTCTTGGAGTAGTCCTTGACCGCGATGCCCTCACCGCCCGACAGCGGGCCGACGACGATGTCGACCTTGTCCTGCTCCACCAGCTTGCGCACCGCGTTGACCGCGACGTCGGGGTTGGCGTTGGACGAGGCCCGGACCATCTCGATCTTGCGCCCGGCGACTGTGCCGCCGCGCTGGCGGATCGCCAGTTCAGCCCCGCGCATGCCGTCGGCGCCGCCGGCGGCGAAGGGGCCTTCCAGCGTGGCCAGCACGCCGATCTTGATCGGCGCGCCCTGCGCCCATGCGGCGCCGCTGACCGCCACCGCCGCAGCGGCCCCGATCATCGAACGCACCCAGATCCTCTTGGTCAGTTTCACGGTCGTCTCCTTGGTCAATGCCTACTCGGCGGGGAATTCACGGTCTGCCGCGGACCGAAGCGCGAACGCAGCTTCGCCCACAGCCCGAGCAGGCCGTCGGGGGAAAACAGCACGATGGCGAGGAAGACCACGCCGATGACGAGGTTGAAGCGCTCGCGGTCGATGACGTCGATCGCGAAGGTCTGCAGCAGCACGAAGACCACGGCGCCGAGGAAGGCGCCGATGGGGTGCCGCATGCCGCCGAGCACGGCGATGACCAGAATGTTGATCTGCCAACCGGTGTTGACCGAGCCAGGCGAGATCAGGCCGTTGTACCAGACGAGCAGCACACCGCCGACCGCAGCCAGCAGCCCGGCGAAGGCGTAGGCGGCCACCCGATGCGCGACGACGTCGAACCCCAGCGCAGCCATGCGCCGCGGGTTGTCGCGCACCCCCTGCAACGCGATGCCGAAGGGCGTGCGCACGAGCCACTTGACGGCCAGGTAGCCCACCAGCGCCCAGAACAGGCTCAGGAAGTAGAACGGCAGGGGCTCGCGCCAGTTCAGGCCCAGCACCTCGGGCGGGTAGACCTTCTGGAAGCCCTGGAAACCGTTGAAGACGCTGTAGTTCTGCAGCACCAGGTAGTAGAAGGCCACGCCGAAGGCGAGCGTGATCATGATCGTGTAGATGCCCTCGGTGCGTACCGAGAGCCACCCGATCACCGTCGCGCAGGCGCTGGCGATCAGCACGGCGAACGGCACCGCCACCCACCACGGCCAACCCAGGCTGATCTCGGTGCTGCTCACGCCGAGAACGGCCACCGCATAGCCCGCCATGCCGGCCACCGACATCTGCGCCAGCGAGACCATGCCGCCCCAGCCGCCCAGGAAGGTCAGCGACAACGCGATCAAACCGAGCACGAGCGA
>Ga0164293_10004859_pt1 | contig 11470 bp, 8 predicted proteins | sample GEODES118metaG_FD_111487 | JGI IMG/M metagenome (GOLD analysis project Ga0164293, IMG submission 111487) | Eutrophic lake water microbial communities from Lake Mendota, Wisconsin, USA - GEODES118 metaG | ecosystem: Environmental > Aquatic > Freshwater > Lake | place: USA: Lake Mendota, Wisconsin...
ATTAACAATGACTATTACCAAAGCGTTGGCATAACCGCCAGCATGCCGCTGTATGACGGCAATATCTTGCGGTCGAGCGAGCGGGCGGCTTTGGAGCGGGCGCGAGCCGTGTCAGAGCGCATCGACCTCACCACGCTCCAACTGGATACCGACTACCGTGAGCGATTTCAAATGGCGACAGACAGCTTAAGGCGCGTCGACGAATTTGCGGGCCTTATCGAAGTCAACGACCGCGTACGAAAGGATTTTTTTGTACAGTGGTACTCGCTTGGCCGCCGCTCACTATTTGAACTATTGGCGATCGAGCAGGAGCAATACAATCTGCAGCGAGGATATTTCACTTCACTTTTTGATGCGATGATCAATATTACCAATATGCTAGGTAACGCAGGATATTTGGCGCCGATTGACCGCCCCCTGAATGCTAGCCAACAGTAAAACGATGCCGCCGAGACAGCCTGATTGCCTATTCAAATGAAAGTCGCAAAAAATCCCATCCAGGCGAAGCTAGAGCAGGCGATCGCCTTGCAAAATGCTGGTAACGCTAAAAAAGCGTCTGCGCTATTTTTACAGGTGTTAAAGGCTCACCCAGACAATATTTTTGCCTTGTATTCGCTGGCGGCAATCGAGTCCAATTTAGGTAATGACGCCATTGCTATCAACTACGCAAAGCGCGCAGTAGCAGTCAACCCCGCGTTCGCGCAGGCTCGTATGGCGCACTCGGTGATTTTGTATAAATTAGGAAAATTCGAAGAATCTCTTGCGGAAATAGTGCAAGCACTTACCTTGCAACCCGATTTGCCGGGGGCACAACAACATAAAGAGTCGGTATTAATTGCCAGCAAGGCTGGAATGACGCCTACCCCGGTAGGCACCGGACCGAGCGCGCAAGCAAACCTCAAAGCCATTCAACTACAGGACCAAGGCAAGCTCGAAGAAGCAGAGCAAGCGTTTCATCAGGTGCTGGCATCCTACCCAGAGGATTTTGTGGCGCTTTATTCCCTTGGGGTGCTTGCCAGCCGGCGCGGCGATTCCGAGACGGGCTATCTTTGGCTGACCCGGGCAGCGGCCGCTAACCCAACGAACGCGATGGCGCACTTTGCAGTGGCAACCGCCCTGCAAGGTATGGCTCTGTATGAGCAAGCATTAGAGGCATTCGATCGAGCGCTACAAATCGACCCAAATTACATCGAGGCCTATAACAATAAAGCGTCGCTGTACCACAGCATGAACCGGCAGCTCGAAGCGCTGCAAACCATAGAAGCAGGTTTGGCAGTTGCGCCGCAGGACCATAAACTCATCAACAACAAGGGCTATATCCTTACCGAGTTTAAGCAAAACGCCCTCGCTGCGAATGTATTCCAGCATCTGCTGAACCTGAACCCCGATTATGAATACGCGCAGGGCCTACACATGTTGGCGCGACTGCATAGCTGCGATTGGACGAATTACGAAGAGAACAAGCAAAGGATTATCGAAGGCGTGCGTGCGGGCAAGCGCGTGTGCAATCCCTTTGCCCTGATGGCCATTACCGACAACGCCGAAGACCACATGAAATGTGCGGCGATTTTTGGTGAACATCGCTTTCCGATAGCCAAAGAGCCCATGTGGCGCGGCGAAGTCTACCGCCACAGAAAAAAACGGGTTGCCTTTATATCGGCGGACTTCAGAGAACATCCGGTCGGATATTTACTCATTGGATTGATCGAGCACCTTGATAAATCAAAGCTAGAAACCTATGGCATTTCCCTAGGCATTAGGGATGGCTCAGATTTGTATAAACGATACCGCAACGCCTTCGATCATTACCTAGACTGCAAAGACAAAACATCCCATGAAATTGCGCGCCTGATGCGCGCAATGGAAATCGATATCGCCATTGATCTATCGGGGTATACCGCTGGGTCAAGACTAGAAATATTCTCTCATCGGCCGGCACCTGCCCAGGCCACTTACCTAGGCTTCCCTGGCGGACTGAATGTCCCCTACATTGACTATTTAATAGCCGACCGAGTAACGGTGCCAGAGGGTATGCAGAAGCATTACCGCGAAAAGATTCTCTATTTACCGCACTGCTATCTGCCGCGAGACACATCGGTTAAGCCTAGCCCCGATACCCCCAAGCGCAGCGACTTTGGCCTGCCAGAGGATGGGCTAGTTTTCTGCAGCTTTAATCATGACTACAAAATTAACCCGCCCATGTTTGCGGTATGGATGGAACTGCTCAGAGAGAACCCGAAGAGCGTTTTGTGGCTCATGAAACTCAACGAAGATGCTCAAAAAAACCTGGCAGCAAGTGCCAACGCTTACGATATCGATCCCTCAAGGTTGGTATTTGCAACTAGAGTTCCAAGAATAGAAGATCACCTCGCCCGTTACCGGCTCGCCAACCTGTGCCTAGATACCTTTCCCTATAACGGCCACACCACCACGAGCGATGCACTACTGGCTGGAGTGCCTGTCGTAACGCTTTCGGGTCTTGGATTCGCCAGCAGAGTAGCTACGAGTTTAATTCACCATGCGTGTGGTGAGGGAGCTTCATGTACGGACTTGCAGAGCTACAGTGTCGAGGCAGGGAAGTTTGCCATTTCGAGCTCAACAAAGGCGGTGCCTAGTAATAGTTTATGGTTACATGGCGAATCTGAGCAAGGGTTTGCCTTCTCTGAATTGATTATGAAGATGCCTTCAATTTGAATGGGTGCTCATATTTGCAAGTAGGAAAAAGATTCCCATGTTTATACTGGTTTCGATTAAGTGTCATGCGCTTACAAGTTAAACAAAAATGTAAAACTGTCGAACAGAGTTTTTTAGTACAAATTTCCAGGATAACCAAATTATGTTCCTTCTCGACGACTTCGAAGTATTTCTACGGCATTTAGAAAGAGGGGAAATTAATGAAGCATATGCTGAATTGTCACGCCGTGCTGCAGAAGAGCCCGAATCAATAGTCGTTAATACCTTGCGACTTGTTTTCACGTCATATTTTATTCAGCAAAGAGGCACGAAGCACGGGGCGCTTATAAACCTAAAAAAATCGGGCTTTTCTCCGGCATGCGTAATCGATGTTGGTGCCCAAGTAGGTACTCCGGAACTATACAATGTGTTTCCGAATTCAAAACATTTATTTATTGAGCCAGTTAGTGAATGTATTGACGAACTCAATAGAATTGCAGCTTCCTTGCCTGACGCAAAGGTCTTCAATTGCGCGGTCGGTAACGAGGACGTTTCAGCGATCTTGAGCATGTCAGATACCAAACAATATTCATCTATAGTGTCGAGCTTGGGTGGAGAAAGCCGCATTGTGGACGTCAAAAAAGTGGATTCGATTTTTAAGCAGGAGCGAGTCGACGGCTCGATTTTGCTCAAAATAGATGTCGACGGAGCTGAGGAAAACGTACTTCAAGGGTCGCAAGAAGTGTTATCTAATGATTGCGTCGTTGTTATCGAAGCTACTCTTGCCGATTCATCGCCGAGATTCGGCAGAATTGTAGATTTTATGGAGAGCCACGGCTATCAGGCGTAAGATGTTATAGATTCCCTATACCGCCCAAGCGACTGGCACCTTTGGCAAGTTGACCTCATTTTTGCCAAGCGTGATTCGCCGTTATGGGCGGGCAGGTCCTTTTCTTAATGACGTGATATTCCGCATCTAAGTGCCGATTTCTGCCGCTCTCGAATGAGCTTGGGTCTGCGAGACAAATCCGCGAGATGCATAATCTTGCCCAGGGAAAGTGATCCGGGAAAGGTAAAACGAGTGAGAGTTGATTCTAGAACAGACGAAATGCGTCCATTTGTTAGCGGAGGAAATGACATCAAAATGAAGTTTGAAACCAAAACCTCCGAAATGCTTCTTGAGGCAGGTTATAAGAGTTGCTTTTTTCGACCGACATTGCAAGAGTTGGCAGATATCGATGCTTTCTGAGTTACTAGAGGTCAGCCGTTATCGTTGAGACTAACATTGCCAGCGATGCGCGCTCAACCAGGAAGGCCAAAAATGGGCCACTCCGAATCGCTGCCTTGCTGGCCTGGCTCAAACCCATGAAACCGGGGTACAACCGGAGGCGTATTGCACACGAATCCGGAAGCAGTTGCTAGCTACTGGCTTTCTCTTGAGCGAATGGTAGGTCATTAGTACAAGCTCCTAGTCGTTTTTGCGCCGCATTGGTTTGGACCAGTTTGAACATTCAAATGATCGCCGCCCTTCAACCTTTGAATTGAACCCCTTATTTATTCAGCAACGGATTTAAAAAAGTGGAAAACGTTTATAAAAAGTTGCACGACGAACTTGTTGAATGGCAGGCCAAAGCCAGCCTAGACACATACTCAATAGAGCCAATTAATGAGTTACGACCCTTACGGGAAAGATGCGCTGTATTAATCCTCAGTGCTACAGATTCGCTCTTTGATGGTGACGCTACCGCATTGCTGGAAGCTGCGCATGGAGCACTCGTGTCGGCTTGTTGCTTTGACCTTCCCGTTTCGGACACAGAGCAAGAGCTGCTTAACGCTGTTGAATTGGTCGTGGCCAATGGAAATGATGCAGTACCAATCCGTTTGTGGCTTTTCTTGATGCTATATAAACGGCCTCACCTAAACCCGCTACTCTCGAGTGTTTCTGCTATTCCGTCGACGCGAATTCAACAAATAGCAACCTATGTTTTCACAGCGCCAAGTAGTTTTTTGTTTGAGGGCGAACCCGATATTTATCGGCAATATATTCATAAACTCGCTACAGAGGTCCTAAATGGCCTCTCATCGATCGATCGTGCGGCCTTTTTCACCCAAATTTCGATCATCTTTGCTAACAACTTTTCCTGTATAGCCCTTTATTTTTCGGACTCAAGCTTAGTCGAATTCATGAAAATCAGAGCCGCAATATTCGAGGCTTTGATTGGAGGGCACGTCGACTCTCCAGGAATTAACTTTCACCCCCCTGCTAGTTCCAGAACAAAGAAGCGTATTGGTGTTCTAGCCGCCCATTTTTTACCTCAGACCGAAACGTACGCGACGCTGCCTGTGTATCGGGGCTTAGATAGGACTCAGGTTGAGATTATTTTAATTTCCGTTCAAAACTTTGGCATTCATCCACTTGAAAAGTATTGTGGCGATCTTGCCGATCGAACTGTATCCCTCACAGGCAATCTGCGAAAGGATGTCAACACAATACGCGAGTTGGATCTAGATTTGATCTGGATTGGTACGAACATCACTGCTGTTTTAAATTATACGACGCAGCTCTCGGTTCATCGCTTAGCTAGACTTCAAGTCACAGGAGGGTGCTCGCCGATTTCCACGGGATTTAAGCATATTGATATGTTTTGCTCTGGATCCGATACAGAAAGAAATGGCGCTGAAATTGATTACTCTGAAAAATTGACTTTATTTGACGGGCCAGCACATTGCTTTGACATGCAAGCAGTTCCAAGCAACGATGGGGCGAAGCTGAATTTGAGTAGGTCTACACTTAATCTAAGTGATTCTGATGTGGTTTATATTTCTGGAGCAAATTACTTTAAGATTGTTCCAGAATTGCTAGCAGCCTGGGCAAAAATTTTATCGTCAGTAGATAACGCGCGTTTGATACTTTTTCCGTTTAATCCGAATTGGTCAAGATCTTATCGGGCAGCCAGTTTCATTCAAAATATCAATTCCTTTTTTTCGCAGCAGGGCCTAAGTGCTGATCGAGTGGTACTGGTGAAACCACTCGAATCCCGCTCTCAGGTGCTCGAGTTGATTGGTGTGGCAGATGTTTATCTCGATTCTTTTCCGTATTCGGGTATGACCTCTTTACTTGATCCTCTAGAAGTTGGACTGCCAATTGTTGCAGCTGCCGGAAAGTACCAAAGGCAGCGAATGTCAGCGGCGGCGTTGCGTGGACTAGGTCTGGAGAGCTGGGTTTGCAATACGCCACAGCAGTACATCGATCGTGCGATTGAAATTGGAGCTAGCAAATCCTTGAGAGTATTGCTGGCTGATGAACTCAGGCGCTCGTTAAGCTGCACGCCAAAATTTCTAGACGCTAAATGGTACTCCAACTCAGTTGCTGCATTGCTGAACGAATAATTTGTAGGTTCTGCGATCTTCGAGCCAACGCGATTTAGAGATGATTAGTCCTCAAAGGCGGAGAGCAGTGACGAAGTTTTCGTGTTCGTGGCCGGCGCTGAGCGGAGCTTGAACGGTCGTAACGTAGACTTCCCCGGCAAGTGAACAATATAAAAGAAGAAATGTGCGCTTGAAAAACAGTCGGCAAATGCGGTAGCGTTAGCGTATTTTTGCTAAATCTAAGTAAGAGATTCTCATTTTTGACAGCTCGAATTTTGCGTGCCTGAATAAATTTCGCAAAAAAATCGCGCAGATCTGTCACCATTGGTATGGATAATTAAAAATCGTTTAACACAAATATGAAAACTACAGCGAGTCTCGCGCCTTTACCTGAGATACCAGACCCAGAGTTTTTGCAGCGGCAATCATCCGCCATTATCGAGTTTGGACAACGTCAGCATTTCTTTAACTTGGCTATTGTTAAGGAACTGCGCCTCAAAGAGCTTAAAGAAAACTTCCAAAATGATTATGTTAAAAAAGTTTGGCTCGGACCACGATTATTCGAGTTTGAATGCGAGCTAGAGAATGCCGAGATCGAAATCTTGCCTAGAGAATTCCTTTTGGACGGTTCTAAAGAATCGTTAAAAGAGAAGGAAAACTTGTTAAAAGGGTGTGTCGTCATTTTGAACAACAATGATCTCGCGTCTCCGCAAGCCCAAATTGTTTACAAGGAGCTAGTAAAAAGATGCTCATCCACGTGTTTTGCAACTTGGGACTGGGATAATCACCATTGGCTTGGATTAAGTGTATTTTTAGCCGCTCACTCTGATGTTTACTTCCCGGCGCATCAGGAGAACTTCTACCAGCTCAGCCGCTACAATTGGTGTATTGCAGGACCTATATATTGCGCGTCGATACAGTGGCCCGATAAATTCCTGTCCGACTGGTTGGATCACATATTAACGGCAGAAAGAAGCAATGAGCCTCTCGGCAAACACATACTGTACCCGGGTTTTACTTTTCGGGCACAGACAATCGCTACCGTAAACAAATATTTTCCTACAGTTGGGTTCAGTACACCGGACTTTCACAATAGAACTCGCGAAGATAGAATTCGTGAATGGTGCTCATATAAATCCCATTGGATATCTCCAGTTCTTAATGATGTACCGATACGATTATTTGATAGTTTAATTACCGGCGGTATTCCGATTGTTCCAGCTTCGCTTAGATTTATTGAGCCGATCGCTGGGATACCCAAAGACCACATACTCTTTTATTCCGCTGCAGACATTTTGGACCCAACACCAATCGTCTCGGCTGCAACTGCAATGTTTGATGCAGGCGGGACTCGAGGAATATTTGGTAGACACAACCATGCCCTGCTACATCACCACGGTAACGAAGCAATCAAAAAGATGTTGAAAGTTTGTCTCGATGTATTAGCAATTCAAAGATAGCGGGCCATTTCAAGAGGTAGCTTTAATCCAAGGTAATCATGAAACTTCTAAGAAACGGAGCACATCATCCTCAGTTAAGGATGGCGAGCCACTTGAATCCAAGTGAACCGGCGTGAATCTGTGGCCAATATATTTTGCCAAAGAAGAATGAAATATGAACCGGTACGGCTCGTTACTAACTGGAACTACACAACTGTTGCCTTGCATGAAAAGGATATTTGCAAATGCGGCACCTTCACAGCCAAACATGCCCCTTGTATTTGCTGAAGTTTTTATCTGCTCGGCAATTGTGAGCTTACTGAAGTCGACTAGTTGAAAATTAATCCGATGACTGTACTTTTGCGCAAATCTGTCTACCCATTCAAATGTACGGTTATTTCGAAGAGGCACTATCACAGGCAATGTAGCTGAGTTTTTACTCTTATCTGGGAGGGGCAAAATTGAAGCCTAAATTCAGATAGCCACCTTTGATAGTTGAGAAAGAATAACTCAGGCAAATTTGGTCCTAAATAAGGTCTGTAAGAAAAAAAATAGCCGTACACAACATTGCGATATGCGCCATCAGCGTCTTCCACAAAGCGTTTCCCGAGAAAATGCTGGAATATATCCAATGTTGTTTCCAACTCGGATTGGTAACCATTATTGGATATTCGATAGTAGTCGACCAATCCATCAAAAATACCGAGCGATTGCCGAAGGTATTCTCGGGTGATCCACAATGGCTCAATATGATCTAACAGAAGGTGATAATAGCTACTAGTACCCCAAGTATCAAAAATAATCAGATCTCTTTGAGGGGGTGGCTCCAAAAGTACCGGGAAGTCATCCGAGTGCTCAATTTTAAGATGGGCTACCGGAGCCTCCGTCCAACTCTGATACATGGTAGGCAACGGGCCGCTAATTAACGCAGACCTGTTCACTGCTATGCCTCGGTTCCTGACCGCGCAATTCTTAAAGAGCAGTAGATCAACTCGAGGCAGATCAAGGTGGATTTGATAGATCTCTTGAGAGAAATATTGCCCAACTATTGGCTTCGGACCCGGTAGCATATCGTAGTTAATGTCCAACACTAATGCATTGATTGTTTTGTCGACCAACAGAAAGATTTGGTTTGCTCGTTATCGTCAGTACAGGCAGGTGTCGTTTGTCATCGAATATTCACAAATTTTATCGCTACGGCTTCCGAAAAACATAATCAGCAATTGAATCAGCCATTTTGTCCCAAGAAAAATGTCGGGACCGGCGCAAACCACCATCAACAAGTTTTTTACGGGCAGCTGCTTCTTGGACGGTCTCCAAGCCTAGTGCCAGATCGTGGGCATTCGTAGGCTCAAAATACAGAACGTTTTCGCCAGCAATCTCGGGAATTGATCCGCTTCTACAAGTAATCACTGGGCAGCCACAAGAGAATGCCTCGATTACCGGAAGTCCAAAACCCTCGTACAAAGAAGGGTAAACGAGGGCAATCGCACCGGAATAAATGCTGTGAATCTCATCATTTTCGACTCTAAACAACAAAATATCCAAGCCTGAAGCACTTTCTTTAAATTCTTCCTCAAGTTCGCGACGTCCACCAATGCAAACAATTTGATATTCTGCTGGATTAGGTAAAAGCTTGAGCGCTGAAAAGACGACGCCAGCATTTTTGTATCCACCTCTTTCGCCAACGACTAAAAAATAAGGTTTTCTAATATCGTATTTAGATTTTATAAACTCCAGTTCTTGAAAAGTGGCGGGTCGGAAGTTACCATCGACACCACAGTGAGCTACTTTTATATCATCTAGACTCAATGAGAAATATTCAGACAAATCAGAGGCAGTATTGTGAGAGATGCAAATGTGGCCCTTTGCTTGCCGTATTGCGTCATGCTTTAACTTCCAAGCCACACTGCTGAGATCGAACCCAAGTTTCTCGGGAATCATGTCGTATATGAACGCTATCGAAGGAGTTGAGCTCGGTCTTGTATAGTAGGTTGATAAAAACAACGCAATCCCGTGTTTTTGACAAACTTCCTCAAGCATTTGCTCGTCATCTTCAGCGTTTGTAAAACTGGGGATATCTAGATAGCGGAGGCCAGGAAGTCGAGGGGCTGTATTACCTCGGTCTAAAACGAATAGTTTTTTTGATATTTCAGTTTGGGACCAAATTCTTAAAAGAGTCTCCCAAACGCGCGCAATGCCAGAATTATTTAGTTGAAAAAAAATCATATCAATCGCCACGAACTCATCGTGAGTCCAACGCTGATGCGAGGCTTTAATTTGGGCTTGGTCAGATAACGCATGGAAGTATTGGTTTGATCGCCAATACTTAAATCCAGACTCGATGTTGAGCTCGTGTCGATTACTCCAATCATTTAAGGCAGTTAAGGCCTCGCCTTCGAGAGGATTCCTGCAAAACAACTTGTAGCGACCGGTGTTATAGGCAGTGTACCCGTGCTCCGATGCAATTAGCGCTAATGCGATTTCTGAATAAAAGAATATGTGCTGCCCACTCTCAGGTGCTAAGTAAAACCAGCTATCATCCTGCTCTTGGTAAATTTCGGTCGATACGATCAGGAATTCTGGACTTAGGCTAAAAAAAGAAGCCCATTCACTACTAGGGATGGAAAAGTGTTCTACTACCTCGAATGCCAGCAAAGCTTTGACGGCGTTCGTCTGATTTTTCCATAAAAATCCATGAGAAAATTCAGGAGCGATGTGAGGGTCGTAGGAGAAAACGTCATATCCGACATCCCTTAATAAGCGGGTGAGCAACCCACCACCAGCGCCCCAATCCACGCAAATACTTTTAGGGGGTACGCCAAGAAGTTGCAGAAGTGATGGCAGAAGAAAAAAGTTCTCTAGCGTTCTGGTCGCTTTGCCAGTATCAAATTTTTCGGCGCCGACGCCATAAGCTTCATCGAGCCAATACGGATATTCTGTTTGTAAACTTTTGCAATATGCGCACTTGAAGTATCCAACATTGTATTGCCCAAGTATTTCTTTTGAAAATACATACTGGGATGACTTTGAGCAAAGTCTGCAGACTGCTTGCATTTTTGATGTCATAGAATCAATCCTTCGAACATATATGCAATAACCTGATCCAAGTTAACTTTCGCCTCCCACCCCAGTAAATTCTTTGCTTTTGTTGGATTAGATCGGCTCACCGAGATCTCATTCGGCCTGCAAAATTTCGATTCAAAAACTAGATAATCACGGTAGTCCAAGTTAACGTAAGAAAATGAGGATTCAACAAAATGCTGTAGCGTATGGGAGGTGCCGGTACCGATTACAAAATCTTCTGGATTCTGAGATTGCAGCATCAACCACATTGCCTCGACATATTCAGGCGCCCAGCCCCAATCCCGCTCGATTGTTAGTGTTCCAAGTGCTAATTTATCTAGTTTGCCGAGAGAAATAAGCTTTGCCCCGCGAATGATTTTTTGGGTCACAAACCGATCATGGCGTAAGACTGATTCATGGTTGAACATAATGCCTGAGCAGGCAAATATGTTGTATGCGGTTCTGTAGTTCGCAACCTGCCAAAACGCAGCACATTTTGCGACGGCATAAGGACTTAGAGGGCTAAAGGCCGTAGTCTCGTCGGCGGAGAAGCCCTTCATGTTCCCAAAACATTCGCTACTCGCTGCATTGTAGAGCTTTATCCCGCCGCCTAAAGAGCGAATCGTTTCAAGCAAATTCAACACCCCGATTGTTATACTCTCGAACGTCTCTGCGGGCTGGTCGAATGACAGGCCAACTGATGTCTGACCTGCTAGATTGTAGACCTCGTCAGGTTTAATATTTTTCAAAGTCTGAAACACGCTTTGGAACTCACGGGTTGACATTGATATTAGGTGGACGTGCCCGTAAATGCCAAGTCGTTTTAACCCAGTGAATGCACACGCTGCTGCGTCCCGCGATGTTCCGTATACCGTATAGCCTTTGTCTAACAATAGACGAGCTAAATACGACCCATCTTGACC
>Ga0164293_10004860_pt1 | contig 11468 bp, 10 predicted proteins | sample GEODES118metaG_FD_111487 | JGI IMG/M metagenome (GOLD analysis project Ga0164293, IMG submission 111487) | Eutrophic lake water microbial communities from Lake Mendota, Wisconsin, USA - GEODES118 metaG | ecosystem: Environmental > Aquatic > Freshwater > Lake | place: USA: Lake Mendota...
AAAACCGATAAATGTAAAAGACACGGTGGCGGCAAAAGATGTGTTGAACCGAATTGCAGTGCAAGTGCCCGAGATAAAACCGATAAATGTAAAAGACACGGTGGCGGCAAAAGATGTGTTGAACCGAATTGTAAATCTGGTGCCCAAGGCAAAACCGATAACTGTATAGCACATGGTGGCGGTAAAAGATGTGTTGAACCAGATTGCAGTGCAAGTGCCCAAGGCAAAACCGATAAATGTGTAGCACACGGCGGTGGTAAAAGATGCAATGAACAGAATTGCAGCGCAAGTGCCATAGGTAAAACCGATAAATGTGTAGCACACGGTGGTGGTGATAGATGTGTTGAACCGAATTGCAGTGCAAGTGCCCAAGGCAAAACAGATAAATGTGTAGCACACGGTGGTGGTGTTAGATGTGTTGAACCGAATTGCAGTGCAAGTGCCCGAGATAAAACCGATAAATGTGTAGCACATGGTGGCGGCAACAGATGTCCCAATTGTATTGAATGGATTGATAGTCGGTGTGGCAGTATTAAATACGATGGATATTGTGCAACTTGCTTCAAACGTTGCTTTCCTACCGATGCACGCAGTCAAGTTATATATGCTCATACCAAAGAAATAATGGTAAGAAATAAAATCAATGAAAATTTTGAAGGATTTGTACATGACCGCTCCCTTTATACTGGTAATTGTGATTGTACCCATCGACGTCGCATTGACCATCGTAAGTTAATTGGTAATACTATGTTGGCAACTGAAACGGATGAATTTTGTCATCGTGGTTATGATGCACGGGATGAAGAAATTCGTTATGATGACTTATTTATGATACATAGCGGCAAATGGATATTTATTCGTTTTAATCCGGATTCCAATGTGAGTAAAGTGGACATTGATGACAAATTGGATACATTAATAGAAACAATGAAAGAATGTATTGGACGGATTGAACGAGATGAAAATACGGAATTGGTAGAAATCATAAAATTGTATTATTAAAAATCGGCATTTGAAATGTAAAAAGGCGTAAAAAAAATACAGTTATGTACAACTGTATTTTTTGCATGGACGTTCATGCTTTTTTTATTTTCATTTTTTCTTTATGTTTTATGTTTGGTTGCAATGACTTACCTATCGCTGTGTACGCGAGACAAATACGTATCAAATAACCATGACGCATGATTGTTTGGGACAGGCGTAGCAACTGGACCCTGAACATGTGCATGTGCTAGTGCAGGTGCAGCCGTTAAGTGAATCGCTGGACCAAATAGTACTGGTGTCATGGCCTGTTGTTCAACCATACTGCGGTAAATCATCTGTTGACGGACACTCGCCTGGACTTTCACCACCAAAAAGTTTTCCATGTTGTATAAATATCTCATTTTTCGAATTGTATCTTAAATATGCATGCGCACTTGTAATTATGATTTTTATTAAATGCTTTTTCTAATTCAATTTTTTACATTTTTATACAGATTCATACATATTTAACATCTTCTTTTTCTGCGAATCATAGTCCACAATGGGTGCTGGGTACTTTATGTTATTATACACAGAATTTGCATGTTGTGCGTGCCATTTGTGAATGTGACTTGGGTCTACGTTCTCCAATTCGGGTACCCATTTTTTTATATATTCTGCATTTTTATCAAATTTAACGCTTTGAATCCATGGATTCATGTCGCGAAAATACGGTTTCATATCAACACCTGTGCCGCTAATTCCTTGCCAATTGCCGTTATTTGATGCCAAATCATAGTCGGTTAATTGCTGTGCAAAATATTGTTCTCCCCATCTCCAATCTATTAACAGAGTTTTTATCAAAAAACTGGCCACAGTCATACGCCCACGATTGTGCATATACCCCGTTGTATTCAGTTCTCTCATACATGCATCGACCAACGGAAACCCGGTATTTCCTGCCTTCCATTTCTCAAATTGCGCGCGCTTGTTCTCCCATTTCAATGACTGAAACCGTTTTTGATACGATTTTCCAACCACTTCTGGATATCCATAGAGAACATGTGCAAAAAATTCTCTCCATATAAGTTCTCGTATTAATCGATGATTTAATCCGTATTTTTTCAAGAATGAATAATATACTTCTCGTATAGATACACACCCAAACTTAATATATGCAGATAAATGGGTCGTTTTGTTGAAAAAGAAATCGCGCTCTTCGTCGTAGTTTGCTTGTTCTCTTAATCCGTTTTTTAATTTGGTTAATGCATGTGTTCTTCCTCCATGTACCAATATATTTTCATTGTTGCTCGCATATTTACGATGCGCGACGTCGAGCCCAATAATATGTTTCAAATTAGTCAACGTTGGCTCGTTCACGCGAACGATATTGGAGCACACATACTTTGATACCGGCGGGACATGTATATGTAACACGGCGTCATAAAAAGGGGTGTATTTTTTATACGGCATTCCCGAACCAGTAGTCACCGTACCCGGCGGATATAAATAGTAATCTTCAAAATGTTCACATCCTATCCCTTTTTTTCCACATAATTGGAGAACCTGGTTATCTCGGGCAACCGCATAGGGCGTATAATCCTTGTTAAAATACACACAATTTATATCCAGTTCATCTACTAAATATTGTACTATAGTATCATGAGAACCGTACATGGTAATCAACGTTCCTCCTGCATCGTGAATGTTTTGGCGCAATTCCACTAAACTTTCTATCATAAACTGTATGGCATTTTGAGAACGGTATGCATTTTGGTCGCTTACTTGCTCTGGAGTAAAAATAAAACATGTATATAGATTCTTACTACGCTTACATGCTTCGATCAATCCCACATTGTCTTTTATGCGAAAATCGCGATGAAAAATAAACAACCCGTTTTGGCATTTTGGCGGCGACATGGCTGGCGTAACTTATAATACATATATAATTTATTGTTCAATATTTATTCAAATGAACAATTGTAATGGAGAACCTATATAAAAATATAACGGCATAAATTATTAAATGGAGACATTTTATTGGTTTTTAATAGCTATATATACAACATGTTGCGGTGCTCTGGTAATCGCAAATATTCAACCAGAAGATTGCATGGAATTATTCACCAATATTTATGAGAAGTATTGTCAAACAACCGTAAATTCGTATGCACTGACTGCACTTACCACATATAGTGCATTAAAGAACAAATTCACGCGGGCAGCGACGTCGGTATATTTATATCACCCTTACGTGACCTACAGCATAGATATATGTAGTTATGGGTATAGATGGACGATTGCCACATATTGGAACCTCCGTATCGAGCCCTTTCACCCCATCTGGATAACACAAAACCATTTATTGATGGCGGGGATTGAGCAACCTGCATATACATTACACAACCTCGATTCTTACACGTTTGTGTATGATGACAGTGCAATGTCTAGTATGTACACGTTTATTCGCAAATTCAATGAAACTGCGTTTGCATTAAGTAAAATAAAGTTGAATTGTATACATAATGAGAAGTTATTATATGCAAGGTTTAATGAAATTTCTGTAGCGCGGGTCCAGTCTTCCGACATCGTTCAATTAGCTACGGGTGATGATTTCACATGTCCTTCAAAAGTCGCCTTTTTATCAGTAACATTAACGTTGAATCGAAAGAAATATAACATAGATGTAGACAAATCATGGATGTATATCAACAACGAACTATTTTCTAAGACGTTCTTGAAGCGTTATTTCGATTATCATAATGTCGATATCCGGTTTACCAATGAATATGTTGTAGATATTATGGATAGCAATATTAATATGTTTAAGTTGAAGCCCGGGGATTATATTGTGCTCAACCAGAAGGACTATGCCATAAAACAATATGTAAAGTAATGGATATTGTATCATGAAAGGGTATAAAGATTTTTCTCAATATAATATACGGGCGTAATCACTATGGATACAGTGAGTATTCCTACCCAAATACATTCATTGAATGATAAATGGAATATGTATTACCATTTACCAGAAAATAAGAACTGGGATATATCCAGTTATACGGTTTTAATGGGCAATATCGACAGTGTTGAATCGGTTATTGCACTGAATAACCAACTGCACGAACATGTTGTCCGGAACTGTATGCTTTTTGTGATGCGGGATGGGATTACGCCCATGTGGGAAGACCCCAAAAACCGAAACGGAGGGTGTTTTTCCTATAAAGTCAGCAACAAGCACGTGCCGGAAGTATGGAAGAACCTGTTTTTCGGGTTGTGTGGCGAATCGCTCTGCGTAAAGAGCGAACATAGTACGTATGTAAATGGTATCACCATTTCACCAAAAAAAAACTTTTGCATTATTAAGATTTGGCTGTCGAACACGAAGTTGCAAGACCCAAACAGTATTATATCTATACCGAATTTATTGAAACAGGGGTGCCTGTTTAAAAAACACGAGCCTGAATTCTAGGTCTTAAATGGCTTCAAAAAATTGATATTTTATGAATTATTTTATAATTTATAAACTACACGTAAAATGAAACGCGAAACCCGATATATTTCCCCACTTGGTCTCGAAATTGGCTTCACGATTGGCCAAAATGCGCTCGAAAATATTGAAGCTATCAATGATGCGAAAGCAACCGATTTATGGTTTCACATTGAAGACCATTCATCGTGTCACGTAATTGCGTCCATGCCCGCCGATATTAAATTTGACAAAAAACAGACGATGTACATTGTAAAACAGGGCGCCATTCTATGCAAACAACATTCCAGATATAAATCCCAACAAAACGTGGCCGTTGTTTATACAACCATTCAAAATGTTAGTCCAACACATATAATGGGTACTGTGACAATACAGAATGGTAAGACAGTCACTATTTAGTTCGCACAGTAATCTAGTAGCACGACATGTCTAATTAGTTTGAGGTTTAGTCATTTTTTGCTGTGCCTAATGTATAAGAACATGTCAACGGAACTCACGCCCATTGTTTCGAATATAATACCCCACAGTGACGTTTTAGATTTACTTCGCATTACGATGTTGGTGTATAATTATGGGAAAACTTTCACAGTTGAAGATGAAAATGAAACCGTCGAAACTTTTGTATCTAAAATCAAGGCAAACGGCCAGTTGGATTCACTCGGTCTAAGTGACGCTCGCAAAGCCGCATTACTCGAGATTGCATCGAACTCATCAAAAGGAAAGGTGTGCACATTTATAAGCGACCCCGACACCGATGTTCAAGTGGGCGTTACATTAAATTCTGCCGACAAGCGTATTTGCATCGTTTTCCGCGGAAGTGAATCGTCCAAGGACTGGTTTTACGATTTACAAATACGAAAACATAATTTAAAAGGTAATATCTGGGTGCATAGTGGATTCTATAAGCAATTGCATACAAACGGTGTTTATGACAAGTTACTTGCCAAGGTGAAACAGTTACTCGGCGAACATCCATGTTTTTCACTATATGTAACGGGCCACAGCCTTGGTGCAGCGCTCGCAACATTGTGTGGATTTATGTTGTCACATGAACTAGAAAATAAAATTACAGTGGTTTCATTCGCCAGCCCACGAATAGGAAACGCCGAGTGGAAAAAAGCATTCGATGAGAAGGCGAACCTTACTCATTATCGTGTTACAAATGACAGAGATATTGTGACTGCATTTCCAATGTACAAATACCATCACGTGGGAAAAACAGTACGTCTATTTGAGGATTCATATTCTATTTTTATGGACTATAGTCAATTTCATTGGTATGATTTTACACTATTTCAATGTTGGCGAACCAGCGACCATGATTGCGATTTATATTATAAGCGTTTATTGCAACATAAATGGGAATAATGCGGCGGCCATCAGTAGAAAATTGACAAATATACAGGTTGTATTGTGCAATTATCTTTTACAACAATGACCGAATTTACAGGTATAAATTATTACGTACTGAACCCCGAAAACCCTACATTACAGGACCTCATTGTATTCACAAAGAAGCATCGCGCGTATTTTATTGATTTAGACCTAACCGTATTGGCGGATTATGAGAAAACTTCGCGCGAACCGTGGGCAAAAGGCCGGTATTATTTGTATGGACAGTTGCCGGTTTTACCAGACACACCGATAACGCGCCAGTTATTGGACGATGCAAAATCAATATTTCGTCAGCGAGAGATTGATTACGGTGGGCCGTGCAATGCATTCGAAGTAGCATCTATAGCACAAGCGACAGATTTATACAATAAACTCATTTTGATTATCGACAGGTACCGGTTGGCATATGACGATGTGATGTATGCTCCTGGTACCGGAATTGAATTCTTGCGTGCAAAGGCTCATTTTGACCAGAGCTCAGGATGGAACGGAACAAAATAGTGGGCGGTGGGCATTACAAAAAAACAATAAAAAACATGATAGTATCTGCAATTGGGGTGCGGTACTAATGTTTTTTATTTTTGCTGTGTTTTTATTTTTGGTCGGTTTCATTATATTGTGCATACGGATTTCCCTTACCGATACCGGTCTCCCACTCAAAATGCGTGTTGACCATGTCTTCAATTGCCCAGTTCGCACATGTAAATGATGCTCCCGAATCATACTTTTCAATAACGAATGTAAACATTGCAGAAAATGCATTTTTTTCATTTTCACTAAAACTGTGGTCATCTGTCCAATGCGTATAGCAGCTGCGATATGAATTGTCCATGTACGCAGCGCGGTTGTAATTTTTGATAATATATTTTTTCAGCGGATGAGTGTTAATAAACTCATATGCAGCATACAGAAATTGTTGGGATTCGCGGTCGCTCATTGTATACGATATTATTATTGATGTTGTTGTTTTGATGCATAAAAAATTGTAATAAATACTTATTTCAATTTTTTACATTTTTTCATATGTATTACATATTTCTGGCTCCTGCATTGTTTATGCAGGAGGCAATGGCGCTAGACATAACATAATCGACCCCAATGATGCCACGTCATATTTCACTATAAGTGGCAAATCATTTCCCAAATACATCTCTAAGTGTGTGCATAACGGCGTGCATTTAATAAAATGGCTCAAGCTCTTTAGTGAAAACTCGCCCTGAATAACGACAGACGCATCCTTCTTTTGAATGAACTCCATATTCCCGCCAGACTCTGACCGATATATTTTGGAACTGGCGAAATTACCTTCACATGAGAATATCAAATCATTGCCTACCGACTTAATCTCGATTCTATCGGAAATCCCATTCAAGTCGCGGATAATCTTTTGAAAGTCGGTTGTCGGCAAATTAATAATGGTCGAATATTCCACATCTGGTACAATTAGCTCCTCCATATCCGGGTCGATTAATCGCAACTTCTGGCTATAACACTGCTTAATATCTCCATTGTCGTATTGTAGACCCAAATGGGATACAACCCCGTCGTGGTAGTCAGCCTTGTCAATATACATGGACAACGTATCATCGTTGGACATGGTCGAGATAACTTTAAACAGATGTAGCGTATTTGCACATACAATTATTTTTTCTGGTTCACAATCATACTGCTCAAATTTATATGAATTGAGCGTCACATTGACTAAAATGGTATGGGTTTTATCGAAGTTGATAATTTTCATTCCGTCCTTGGTAAACGTAATCGTCGCATCGGTTAAAATATCCTTGATTGCAGTTATCATATTGCGAATAGGCTGAATCTGCACGGTTTTTATTGTCATTACATTATTTTCTTCATTCATTTTGGCCGAACTATTATAATAACATATTAATGCGTTTGCTTTTATATTTTATTCGATTAAATGTATTTTCCGGAATTTTGAACGCACCTAGTATACTTTTGTTGCACATTCGTTCAAATTTCTAGGCAAAATGACCGAATCATAGAATTATGCATTCTACTTGTGGTTCACAATTTCTCTCTAAACTCCATAATAGATGTAATACGCTTACTACATGTCGCTCATCATGTATATTTTATAATATACAGTCTGCATGACTAGCGCTCTGCTGTATTACATAGCATCCCGTATATTGTTTAGGAACATACACGATTTAACGTCGTGATAATATATTTATATATGTATAATATATAAATATTTAGTATATATAATGGCAACACAACTCAATACAAACAATTATTCCAAATTAAATAATGATATAACTGATATTATGCGTACTGGACTATATTCGGGCGTCATGATCAATATATATACTGATAGTGCTGGCACTACATTTGCAAAGGATGGAACTGCGCCAATCGAACATAAAAAAATAAGTAAGGTAAATACAACAGGTGCATACACTATAAATGCGTCCGGTGAAATTATAAATGCATCGATTGAGGTAGTATTTGACGACGGGTCATCGTTCAAAGTTTTTGATACAATTGATGAATACTGGTATACGTTGGAAGGTGTTGTTCTTCAACGTCGCAGATTCTAAATAGAGCCATCGATATCATGTATGGATTGAAACGATACATGATATACAAGTTTGAAACCGGATTTCTACTTGTTTCCGGCTACTATGGTGGGTACTCCATTTTGCATGGCGTATTGTCCTACATAAATTGGCTGTCCTTGCCCTAGTTGTGCGCGTTTAAAACTTTCCAAATCATATAATTGATTTGTCTTTGGATTCATGGCATAATTAACCCCATTAACTAGCTTTTTCACGCCCTTCCAGTTTACGGTTTTGACGTCCAGGCCTTCTTTTACATTGCTATCTACCTCGAATGATGGATACGATGAATAATTATTCGATTCTACGAGTCCATAACCGTAACAGACATATGGTTCGGCATTCGCGCCTTGCTTTAATCCGGTATATATATTGCAATCAACCGCCGTCTCTTTTATTGCGCGCAAAATTTCATTGTTGATTCGCTGTTTGGAAGTGGCAATTTCATACAACGACTCGTCTGTTGTGACCGGTGTCTTTCTATCAACACGACTAATATCGCGAATACGGAGCTCTACGTTCTTTTCGTCGGTTTTCTGTTGCTCGCTCAGCGTAGATACATATAAAAATACCTTTACTGTGCGTAGGGCTTCTGGCAAATCTTGATGACTGCATATACGTCGTGCACGACCGACAACTTGTTCTACACGTACCATGTGCCAGTATGGCTCTACAATATGCACATATCGGGTATTTCGCAAGTTAATACCTTCTGCACCTGACGATGTAATCATTATCATTTTTATCACATCGCCGTAAATGTTGTTTTCGGCATATTTTCGCAATTCGGTTACAATGGGCTGGGGGACAAATTCCCACGTTCCATTGTATACATTGCGTATTATTTCTTTTTCTTCCGGTGTCTCTGTACCAGTATATAATACGAATTTGGATTTTGCCATGTCCTCTTCGGCAATATCCAATGCCCATTCTTCACCTTCACGCTTCAGTTTGAATTCGGCCATTCCATTTGCCAACAGGATTAATCGCATGATACCGATTCCCTCAATTGTACGGAAATGACTGTATAGTAAATGTAACCCTTCATTCGCGGGGTCCATAATATTCTCTAGGATTTTTGCAAACTTGGGGCTATATTCTGGCAGCGCGTCTTTTGACAAATACTCGCTTATTTCGGTTCCGTCTATTTTTCGGCTTACTTGCTCCATAACCGCGTCGATTCGTCTGGCGTATGTGTCGTCTACTTCTTTTGGCTGGTCTTGGGCGTCTTGCATATCGTCATTATCGGTTGGCTGAGCCGCCGCCATATTATCCATCGCATTTTCGTCGATTTCCTCATCTTCCGCTTTGCCTGCACGTGGCCCGGGCACGGGTCTGTCAATTCCTGGCGGAAAGGTAAAATTACACGCTGCACGCGAGAAGATTCGATATGTCGATGAAACATTATATAACTCGTCGGCCTTCCCCTGACGCATACGCTTCATTTTTGTAGATTTCTTTTCGCGGTCCGCCTCTTCTTTTCTTATTTTTTCGTAAATGCCGAACTGATGTGGCGTCATGGGTGTTTTTATTACATGATATGTGTCTCCCGCATCGGTTAGTTCAAACTCGGGCAGTAATTCTTCTTGCGCACTGCGGAAATAGGATGTCAATCCCAATATGCGTCGCTGAAATACATTGATATTTTTGGTTTGTCCCTTATCAACATCTATGAAACTATTGAAGAAATCGTCGCGGTCATCAGGTAATGCTTTATTATTGACCTCTTCAATCATCGCTTCTTTTACCGCGATTCCATTTTTTGCACTCTTCAATATACGCAATACACTTTCTAAAAATTGGGCATCGGTGAGATTACCGCTTTCGTCGAGACGAACACCGTTATATCGGTCAAACGCTTCACTATCCCCACCGGATTGATTTCGGCGTGTCTTGTTCGCACCACCTTTTATTTTAATAAGCACCTTCTTGGTTCCCTTTAATGCACCGCGCTTCTTTGTATTAATGAACCCGTATGGATTACGTGTAATCGTCAGTTTATTGTCGCTATAATTTACATAGTCGTGTGTTTTTAGGTTCGCATCGTCCAACATGGTAAGTATCGTGTCTCGATTCAACTTTTCGGTTTTCTCCCACGACACCGGAATTGTCCACGTCTTTATATATCCACGCAATATGTTGTATAATATACTGATTTCGTTGGGATAATTGATTATCGGCGTGCCGGTTAGCAACACAACTTTCGCATTGGACGCGCTTAACAAATAATGATAGAGTTTGTGTGATATCGATTCTGGCGATTTTATTTTATTTACAATGCGGCTTACGAAATTATGCGCTTCATCTATTACAATGACTGAATTGTCGAAAGGGTTTCGGCTATAATCGCCGGTTAATTCCTTCATTTTTCGCTCATTGAGGCCGTTGTAGTTAATGTCCGTATATTTGCTTCGAATCATCGCATTTAATTGGTCGTCTACCGCGGTTTGGTGTGCCACCGATAGACTCGTGTAATTGGACTCCTTGTTGATATTGACTAACCATGCTCCGCCGTTTTCGGTTATATATTGCGACGACAATGACAGTGCTCGAGCTAATATACCAACATATGTGGGGTTACCATCAATCGAAATAAACTCCCAGAATTGGTTCTTTTTGTACAACTCGTCGCCGCATTTCTTCATCTCACTGAAAAAATTCATTTTCAGCGATGCAGGAGTCATTACAAATATACGCTTATCGCTTTTCATACCTTCCGCAATTGCAATCGAAGTGCACGTTTTACCGGATCCCAATCCGTGATACAATAACAGCCCTCTGTATGGCGTGTATAAATTTAAATAGTCGCGCACTATTTTTTGGTGTGTCAACAAATCGAATGTATTGCTGGTTGCTTGGGTATCACACGATATCGATGCCGCAGCATCGCGCATTTCCACCTGATACGGTGCAAATATTTCTGCCATTTTCTGTACGAACATTTTACGGTTATTCATGTAATAACTGGGGGCTTTTACAATAACCTTTTCGCGTTCCTTGGGTAATCGGTCGCTGACTTTTTGTTCGCGAATAAC
>Ga0164293_10004862_pt1 | contig 11467 bp, 10 predicted proteins | sample GEODES118metaG_FD_111487 | JGI IMG/M metagenome (GOLD analysis project Ga0164293, IMG submission 111487) | Eutrophic lake water microbial communities from Lake Mendota, Wisconsin, USA - GEODES118 metaG | ecosystem: Environmental > Aquatic > Freshwater > Lake | place: USA: Lake Mendota...
CCGCGCGGGCCCAATAGGCAGTGCGAAGCTTGTGTTCCAGTCGGACTTCACACGGTTTGAAAACGCCGCACGCCGGGAGATCTAGCGCATGTTTCTTGGTGAAAATTTACTTGCATGGTTAGTTCTTGCCCTTGGTGGTGCGCTGTTTGCCGGGAACGTGATGGCGATCGTGAAGCCACCAGTGAAGCCACGAGCTGAGGAAGATCTCTCTCGAGCACCAATTGCTCGAACGATCTTTATGGGTGTGATTGGTTTTGCTGCCGCAATTTGGGCACTTGCAAGCCTGGTGAGTGGTTGATCAGCGAAAGTTGCTGTTTAGCACTCGCTGCAATGCAGGGAACATCTTCAGCCCGAGATACTTAGAAGATTCATCAGTGAAGTGCCGTCCGTCGCGTGGGCGCAACTTGATTCCATCAAGGGTGGTCACACATGGATATCCACCAGGGCAAGCGATTTCGGAAAACTCAAGCACAGCCGATTGCTTCGGGTGCTTCTTGGCGTATGCGACGTAGAAGTCGTTAAGTGCTGCTTGCATTTTGCGACCCTCGGCGTTCTGGTAGAAGCCGAGCTCGTTGTCGTAATCAATGGCTGGTGGATAGGTGAGGAAGATCACCCGAGCGCCTTGGGAAGTGATGACATCAATTGAGCGTTTGAACTCGCGCAGTTGCATCGCAACGAATTCAGAGGTGCCAGCTTCGTAGTAGACATCACCCAATATTCGGCTACCGCCCTCCCAGGTGCTCATCCACAGAATCGTTTTTGCACCTGCGGGCAAGATGGATTCCCGCAAGTATTGCTCCAGGCCTTCTTCACAGTTGAATCCCACCGCCAACGGCTGTCCGTCAGCTGCAGGCTGACCACGGATGATCGCACAGCCTGGGCGCGTGAGTGACTGGAATTCAATTCCTTGTTCAGCAGCAGATTGGGCAAAACCAACTTGGAGCGAGGCAGCCACGGAGTCACCTATTAACAACACCTTCCCGAGTGGCACATCGCCAAGAACTGTCGTGGTTGTGATCAGTGGCGCAATCGTGGTTGCGGTAATTACTTCACCTGGTGTGGCGTCCATGTATGCAGGTTTGTCCTTGGCCCCAGATGTGCTGACCAAAATCACACCGGCCGCCACAGCGAGTGTCACTGGAAGAATCACGAGACTGCGCCATGTCATCCAGCCAGACCATTTGCTGTAGCGAAGCGGCATTTCTATGAGCTGATACGACACGTATGTGATCGCAAAACTGACTACTAATCGCAGCGCAGTTAACTGCCATCCGATGAGATCTGTAGAGTGCTCGGTCAGCATGATCTGAACGGGCCAATGCCACAGGTAGAGCCCATACGAAATTCGACCAACGAATTGGAATGGCGCCGAACACAAGATGAAATGAAGCGGACCCGAGCGAAGGTGACTCGATGTAAACAGCAATACCGCTGCTGCCACTGCAAACAGTACGAGCCCACCTTTGTAGAGGTTTTCGTTTTGATCTGACACGGTGAACATTGCAAAGAGGACTACAGCAAGGCTGCCTACACTCAGAACATTGGCCGAGACATTGCCAAGTTTTAGATGACCGCCTGACACAACTACTGCCAGTAGAACGCCAATTAGAAGCTGAGATGCTCGAGTATCGGTGCCGTAATAGACCCGTGAGATGTTGTCGGGGTCAAAAATTGTGGCCATCCAAAGAGCGGAGGCGATAGCCGCAATGGCCACAACACCAGCAAGTATCAGCTTGCGTCGCCATTTATAAATGAGTGCAAAAAGGACTGGCCAAACGACGTAGAACTGCTCTTCAATTGCCAACGACCACGCGTGTCGTACAGGTGAGGCCAGTGAGAATTGTTCAAAGTACGACTGACCCGAGTAGATGAACCGCCAGTTCGCCACATAACCGAGTGTGGCCAGGAGGTCAGCACGAATCGAGCTGAGCTGCATTGCATCGACTTCGAATGCGGCCCAAATAGCTACCGCAGTGATTGTGACGAGCGCTGCCGGCATCAATCGTTTGAATCGACGAACCCAAAATGCCTTTAGATTCACTCGACCCGTGGAATCCGCTTCGGCAATCAACAATGAAGTAATTAGAAAGCCGGAGAGAACAAAGAAAAGATCAACCCCAAGGAAACCACCACTTAACCCAAACATGCCGTAGTGGTACCCAACAACGGAGAGGACAGCCACGGCGCGTAGACCATCAAGCGCCGGGATATGGCCAAATGAGGTAGTCGTGCGTTCGGCTGCGTGGGTGTTATTCACAACACAACCCTACGGCGCATCAAGTGTCGGAAACTTTCGCAATGAGAGCGGGTGACGGGAATCGAACCCGCATTCTCAGCTTGGGAAGCTGATGTTCTGCCATTGAACTACACCCGCAGAACGGTGAAACTTTAATACCTATTTACCTAGATTGTGATTTCCACAACGGGACCGTGGGCACTGTCTACGCGTCAGTTAAACAGGGCTATTCTCAAACTGGGTGCACGGTAGTTCATCCATCATGCTATAGAGACATGAATATTTTTGGGGGAATGATGTCGCCAACCGAACTCTTCAGTTGCGAGAATCAGAGGGTCCTAGTTGTCGGTGGTGCAACTGGAATGGGCGAGGCCGCAGCACGCCTTGCCGCCAATGCAGGTGCACGTGTCGTTGTGATGGATCGTGTCAACGTAAGTGAGCCCGGTGTTCAATTCATCAGTATTGACCTAAGTGAACGTGACTCAATAGACACAGCGCTTGAACTTTTGAATGGCCCCGTGGACGTGGTTTTGTCATGTGCTGGTGTTGCTGATGGTGTGCCTGGAATTGAACGCATCAATTTCATAGGTCACCGCTACATGATTGATCGTCTTTTGGATCGTGGGTGGCTACCAGCAGGAAGTGCGATTGGAATGATCTCATCCGCAGCTGGTCTCGGCTGGCAAGCAGAACTGTCTGACATAACGGAGTTTTTGGCCATCAAAAACTGGGATGATGCAGTTAAGTGGGTGATTGATCACAACAAGGCGAATTACTTATTCATCAAACGCGCAATGTGTGCGTATGTTGCGTCAGAGTCGGTTGCTCTCCTCCGTCGCGGTGTGAGAATCAACGCTCTGTGTCCTGGCCCAACTGATACACCACTTGCAAGGGCGAATGCCGAAACCTGGCTTGGGTTTGGTGCAGATTTTCGTGAGGACATTGGCATAGAGCCATCCACGCCCGCTGAACAAGCTGCAGTTTTGTTGTTTCTCTGTAGTCGATCTTCAGTTGCTTTAACTGGACAAACAGTGATTACAGATTCTGGTTATCTCATGGCTGGACTCTCGGGGGCTTATCCATCGGCAACACCTGTGGCTGAGTTTTTGTTTGGCAAATATGGCTGATATCAAGCTGTCTGGAAAGAAAGTTCGACTATGAGTGAGTGCATAATTCTCACAGGTGCTTCAGCGGGAATTGGTGCCGCACTTGCGCCGATGCTGTCAGGACAAGGTGTGAAGATTGCATTAAGTGGTCGGCGCAAAGACCGCCTTGAAGTTGTGGCGCAGCAGTGTCGGGCAAGGGGCGCCGAGGTGCGCACAGATGTAATTGACTTTGGTGATCCCGTGGCCGCGGAAAATTACGCGAAAGAAGTTGAAGCGGAGCTTGGTTGTGTTGATGTACTGATAAACAATGCCGCCACCCCAATGCGCCGCCGAGTGCAACAACTCTCTGTTCCTGAGCTCACCACAACAATGGCGACCAACTTTGAATCACCTGTGAGGATGACCCTTGCATTGTTGCCTGGAATGATTTCTCGCAACATGGGGGTGATCGTAAATGTGTCAAGCATGGGTGGACGTGCAGGAATCGCAGCGGAGTCTGCATACTGTGCCTCAAAGTTCGCACTTTGTGGCTGGACTGAGTCATTGGCGATGGACCTTTGGCGAACTGGGATTCGTGTTCGGCTCGTGTTGCCTGGTCCGATAGCAACCGATATCTGGGATCGCCCTGGAAATGACCCTGCCCACTACGATGGCGATCTTGAATCACCCGAGAAAGTCGCTCGAGTCATTGTTGATGCAATCAATGGCGATCAATTCGAGTACTACGTTCCGAATGTAAAACCTGTTGTCGAGTTCAAGACTTCGGCTATTGAGATGTTCATTGAAGGAGCAGTTCAGTACACAGAGTCCAAGGAGAAAAAATGAAGGCCCTCGTTTTTGGTACTGCACCACAGCCATTTAGCCCACCACCAAATGCACCGAAGTTGGTGCAGAATATCGCTACGACACCCTGTTCACTTCTTGAAGTGCCGGATGCGAAGCCATTGCGACCAGATTGGTATGTCATTCGTCCAATCCTCACTGGCATTTGTGGCTCTGATTCAAAGCAGATCCTTCTTGACTTCGAAGACGACAGCGATAGTGCGATGAGTGGGATGACCTCGTTTCCACAGATCCTTGGTCACGAGGTGGTTGCGGTGGTGGACAGTGCGGGTCCTGAAGCTACTGGGTTCGATATTGGGGATCGAGTTGTACTCAATCCTTGGCTCTCATGTGCGCCTCGCGGTGTTACCCCAGTTTGTCCAGCTTGTGCTGTTGGAGATTTGAGTTTGTGTTGGAGTTTCACGACGGGTCCTATTGCAAAAGGGATTCATACGGGTACGAGTCGGGATGCAAGTGGAGGATTTGCCGAGTTACTTCCGGCACACTCTTCGATGTTGTTTCGGGTGCCCGATGACATGGATGATCGAACAGCAGTGTTGGCTGATCCCTTTGCAGTTTCGTTGCATAGTGTGACTCGTAATCCACCACCACCTGGTGGTCGCGTGCTCGTTTGGGGAGCGGGTGCCCTTGGAAGTTCTGTGGTGGCAATTCTCCATGCTTTGTATCCAGACGTCGAGGTTGGTGTTGTTGCTCGCTTTGACAGCCAGGTTGATCTCGTGCGGAAACTTGGTGCGAACAAGATCTTTCGTCCACTTGAAAAGGCAGAGATGGTGGAGGAACTCGCAAGTTGGTCAGGTGGGGTGTTGAAGCCAACCATGAAGGGGCTGAATGGCATACCGATGTGTTTCCCTGGATTTATTGATGTTGTTTACGACACCATTGCCAAGCCTGAAACTCTTGAAGTGGCTGTTCGTGTACTCGCGTCGCGTGGGCGGCTCGTGAAGAGTGGAGTGCATGCGCCAGGTCGCTGGGAATGGAGCCCTCTGTACTTCAAGGAGATAACCCTCGTTGGTTCCAACGCATTTGGGTATGAGGAGGTCAATGGTGAGCGCCGTCACGGGATTGAGCACTATTTACGTTTAGCTAGTGAGGGGCGTGTCAATCTCAAGCCAATGATCACTCACACATTTGGTTTGTCAAAATGGCAGGATGCTTTCGCAGCACTAGGTGATCAAGCTACAAGTGGAGCAATCAAGGTTGTGCTGGAGCCTTCTAAGTGAAATCACTTTTCAGTAAATCGCATCGCCAAGCGCTCAGTAGCTTGATTGCTCGGGCCCGCCCACACAATGCGTCCGTGCTCAAGGATGATTGCCCTTTCGCATAGCTTCAGTGCATGGCCAACTTGTTGCTCGACAATTAGAAGTGCTGTTCCATTTGCACGCAGACGCGCTAGTTGATCGTAAATTTTCTTCACAATGACGGGTGCGAGGCCCAGTGAGAGTTCATCGGCAATCAGTAGCTTTGGAGCTTCAACTAACACTCGTGCAAGTGAAAGCATGCGCTGTTCGCCACCTGAAAGTTTTCCTGCAAGTTGGTCACGCCGGCGTTCTAGGGCCGGGAACTCAGCGAATGCTTTTTCGATTGCCGTAGGCACACCACTTCGACCAAAAACTCTTTGGAAACTGAGGCGCAGGTTCTCTTCAACGGTCAGTGAGGCAAACACCGACCTCCCTTCCACCGCATGGGCAACTCCCGCTTGTACAAAGCGATGCGGTCTTGCACCCGTGATATCTACACCATCAACAATGGTTTTCCCACTGGATGGGGTTATAAGACCACTGGCCACTCGGGCAACGCTTGTCTTACCAACTCCATTGGCACCAAGCAAAGCGACGGCCTCTCCAGGATTGACTGAGAATGAAACATCAAAGATTGCATTGAATGGCCCGTAATTCGCCGAGACAGACTCCAATGTAAGTATCGGGTTCACGAGATGTTCTCCCCAAGATAAGCCTCACGCACAACCGGGTTTGTCAATACTTCTTGTGTCGCACCGCTAGCGATTAAGCGACCAAAGTCGAGCACATAACAACGGTCTGTAAATGATGCGACAAGTTCCACATCGTGTTCAACGAGAATGATAGAAAAATTAGAGGATGCCTGAACCCCAAGAAGGGTCTCTGCAAGATCTGCAGTCTCTTGATGATCCAAACCCGATGATGGTTCATCAAGTAGAAGAACCTTTGGTTGTGTCATGAGTGCTCGACCAACTTCTACAAGTCGACCTTGACCAAGGCTGAGCTGTTCAATTGGTCGGTTCGCCAACTCACCTAAACCAAGTAGATCAAGCACATGGTCACATGCTTCAATCTCCTCTATGCGGGGTTTTCCTCGTCCCGTTAGATCCCGCCATAAATTTCCGGTCCCACGGCGAATGCGCTCAGCTATCAGCAAGTGATCACGAACCGTTGAGCCGCTAAATAATTCAATGCGCTGAAACGTTCGCCCGATTCCCCGTCGCGCACGCTCATGTACAGGAAATTGACTGATGTCTTCACTTGCCAGATACACCGTTCCGGTGTCGGGTGTAAGCACACCGAGAACACAATTGAAGAAAGTGGTTTTTCCGGCTCCGTTGGGACCGATGATACCTATGCGTTCTCCAGCTTCAACTTGGACACTGACCTCACTCAAGGCAGCGATGGCATCAAAGTTCTTGCCAATGTTCCTAACGTCAAGAAGTATGCCGCTCATGATGACGCGCCCTCGAGGGACTTTCTCGCCTCTCGTCGTGCACGACGACGCTCCATGCGTTCGTGCGACTTTCGTTTGCCGCTTTCAACGAGTCCTTCAGGATGTTTGGCGAATCCAATTGTGGAGAGACCAAACAAGACAAATCGCCATTTTGCTGAAACAGGAAAGAATCCGGGAACACGATCTGGATCTCGCAAAATCCAGCCAAAGAGATCGCCCCGGAAAATAATTCGGTCAAAGAGCGAAAAGCCAACCCCACCTTGGATCGCTCCTTCAACAGTTCGAGACCCAAGGGTGACTACGAGTACTAGCCAGAACAAAGTTGCATAGGGAGTGAAATTACCTGCATAGTTCACGTTCTCCTGTTGCATTCCAAGGAGTGCTCCACCAAGACCAGCGATGAAGCCAGAGATTACAAATGCAATCACTCGTGGCCGAACGGGAGAAACACCAATTGATTGACTCGCCACTTCACTCCCACGAAGTGCAGCCAAACTCCGACCAAGTGTGCCGCTGCGAATGGCAATTACTCCCGCGCTAACGGCGATCAGTATGAGGACGACAAACACGAGGAAAGTCTTGTCGTTAGTGAGATTCCATGGACCAATCACTGGTCGTGGGATTCGGGTCCCTTCAATAAGTGCTTTATCACCACCACCAACAAACGGAAGTTTGACAACCACTGCATCGAAAAATGATGCAAACGCAAGCGTCGCAATTGGAACCCACATTCCACCTAGTCGAACAAGTGGAATGGCAAGTAATCCACTAATGGCAGCGGCAACCAGCGCACCGATCACAGCAGCCAAAACAGTTGACATGCCAGTGCGATCTGCCAGTTGGAAAACGGTGAAGGCACCGATGGCCGCAAAGGAACCTTGTGAAAGCGAGATCATTCCACCCAGGCCTGTAAGTACGGTTATGGACAGCAGAATCAAGGAAATAATCGCAGCCTGTGTCACAAGAAAAACCCAGGACTTATCAGCACGGGTCATAACAACAAAACCAACGACGGACAAAAATCCGACACCCACTGAATGTGTGAGATTGGTCATAAATCGTGTGCGTACAACGGCAACTGGAAGTTGGGGCGGTGGATCCACTCCTGAAAGAGGATCAACTTGGTCTTTGTTGGCTCTCAATGGTGGCCAGAACGCCACAAGCAAGAACAGTGCAATGAATGGCATTGCAGGTGTCACATTGTCTTCTATTGCCTTAACCCATGAATTGTTGGCTGAAAATCGTGGCAGGAAAGTGTCAACCTGAGCGATGAGAATGCCAAGGCCAAAACCACCGACCAATGCGCGAGGCAAACTCATCAATCTTCCAAATGCAGCTGCTGTAATCGCAACAATGATGAGATTGAAATAGTCAGGTGCAGCGAGTGTGTTGAATCGTGGAGCCATCAATACACCAGCAAGCCCGGCAAAGGTGCTCGACAGTGCCCAGCTAAACGCTGCTACGCGATCGGCACGTATGCCGTTAAGTTCTGTCATGCGGGGGCTCTCAACAGCCGCTCGCATCTGCAATCCGATGGCTGAAAATCGGAACAGTGCAGTTAGTAGGGCCGTTGCTATGACCGCTACAACCAATGCGGTCAACTCATTTCTACTTAAGGGGTAAACCCCAAACGGGTCATAAAAGACCCCACCACCATTTGGGAGCAATCCTTCTGGTGTTCTGCCACCAACGGGTTCAAATCCAATTAGCAATTCAAACAAGTGTGGAAGAGCCACTGACAAACCGATGGCGATAACGAGTTTGGCTAACGCCGACCCTGGTGGGAGATGGCGAAAGATAAGTCTTTCGAGGATCAGGCCAATTGCTGGGGCGACCAGAAAGACTGCGAATGTGAATGCCACAACGACATTCCATTGCCATTCATTTCTTGCGTGGAAGAACAAAGCTGCCGAGATGTATGCCTGTGCACCGAAGGCGAGATTAAAGACACCAGAAGTCTTGTACGCAAGTACAAACCCGACTGCAATCAGCCCATAAACCGCACCAGGGGGTAGGCCCTGAAGAATTCCACGCAGAAAGTCCTCAGCAACTGATGATGCAAAAAGCATTGTTGTCCAGCGACTGAATTAGTTCGACCAGTGTCAGTCGAAATCAACCAATTCAGGTTCAAACTCTGCATCTGCTCCGGGTGCCCAGCAGTACCAAGGCTTTGAAGCGTCGTCAAGGAACTCAAACTTTCCACCGACAATCACCACAAAGGATTCACACTGGGTCTCGGCTGCTGCATCAGGGCTTCCTGAAACGTAAGGGATGTATGCCGTGGACATGTCTATTGGTTGCAATAGACCGCCAGCGGTGTATTCCTTCACTGCTCGGAATGAGCTAATGACTTTTTCACGGTTAAATTCAGGCCCTGCTGCAATCAAGCTGTCAAACACCTGTGTGGCCGAGATCCAGCCAACCATTGCGAGTTCATTTGGTTGGTAGCCAAGTTCATCCATCCACTTCAGGAATTCATCTTTTGATCCCTTATCAGAGGTGCTTTCAAAGGGTCGAAAACCTACCGTGACCAGATCACCTTCAAATAGGGCGGCGTTCTCAGCCACAAAGGTTTGATCGTATGAGTTGGGGTGATAGAGCACGACGTCACCCATTCCTTGGCGGTCTAGTTCTTGGGCGAGTGTCTTCATGCCGTTTAAGTCCATGCAAGTGGCGATGAAGTCAACGCCTGCGGCCTTCATCGCGGTAACTTCTGGCCCGATCCCGTTGGGAAGGCCATAGGCCAAGTTGTCATTCATGTATGCGTTGGCCACACCTGACTCTGATTCGTAGAGACCAAATGACGCTGCGATGGTCTGTGTGCACACCTTGGAAGTTTCGCTAATTCCATATCCCAAAGATGCAGCATTTTTTGCACCAACACGGCTTGCGATGTAGGGCATGGCGGGACGCGTACAGGTTTCACAACGAATAATCATGCTTGGGAAGATTGCCTTGCGATTAGCCGCATCTGCGCCGTGGATTCCCCATGTATATGTTGGGATACCGTCGTCGTTCAACAAACCCCAGCCGGCGGGAAAGAGCGTTGCTTGGAACACTCCGAAATAGTCACTAGATGAGGCGACTTCCAGGGACTTTTGTTGGTTCAGTGTGAGTTCGTCATCAATAACATTGGCAACGACGAGATCTCGACCGTAGACACCACCTTCACTGTTGCGGTAGGCAAAGTAGGCCTCGATGCCCTCGGTGAAACAGTCAAGAATGCAAGTACCGAGTGGATTGTTGGTTTTGGTGCCGATCACTGCATAACTGATCTCTTCGTCAGTTACTCCAGGTACACCAGTGATCGCGACGAACTCATCGCGTTGACCTGGCGCAACAGCCTCGGTCGTTTCTGTCGATGTGTCGACGGACGTATCTTTTGATTCTTCGCTCGCGTTGCTGCATGCACCGAGGGCCATTGCAGCCACGACCAAGAAATAACTACCCAATCCCTTTTTCATCATTCCCCCAACTTTTTGAACCCACTCATGGGTGCCAGTTGTCACACTAACCAATTTTGAAACACCTTCAGGACAGGAGCCGTTGGTCGTTCAGGGGCCCAGACCCTCAATGGTCGGTCAAGCCCAAAGTCAAAAATGATGAATCTCAGCCGCCGTAGAGAACCCCTCGGCTTGATTAGGGTTAACGGCTGTGATCCTTTCCGACAAAGACGTAAAAGCCCAGATTGAGGCGGGTCGGATCGTCATTGAGCCATACGACGCAACGTGTATTCAACCCTCATCCGTAGATGTAAAAATCTCCAATCTGTTTCGTGTGTTTCGTAATCACACCGCTGGCGTCATTGATGTCAAAAAAGACATGACCGACCTCACGGAGTTGGTGGAGATTCCGATGGATGGTGTGTTCATGTTGCATCCAGGCGAATTTGTTCTCGGCAGCACACTCGAACGTGTTGGCGTCCCAGATGATTTGGTGGCACGTGTGGAAGGTAAGAGCAGCCTTGGTCGCCTTGGTCTTTTGATCCACTCAACCGCAGGTTTTATTGATGCAGGTTTCGATGGGCATGTCACATTGGAGTTGGCGAATGTTGCCAATCTTCCGATCACGCTTTACCCAGGAATGAAGATTGGCCAGGTGTCGTTCATGAAGATGACTTCACCAGCTGAAAATCCATACGGCAGTGGCGCAAAGGGCTCCAAGTATCAAGGGCAACGCGGCCCAACTCCGAGTCGTTACTTCGAGAATTTCACAAGTAATCAGACTTAATTGTTTGAAAACATGTGTTCGCGCACCGCTGCGCTCACGAGTTCTATATATGCACCAGAGATCATTTGATGCATCACAAACATCGACTCGGCCTCTTTTGAATCCACACCTATCTTTGCTGCGAGTGGAACTCCGCGCCGCTCGAGTTCTGCAGAGGTGGCGATCACGTCTTCACACCAATAACCAAAATGGTGTGCTTGGCCGCCGCCAGAGTCACTCCAAAGCGTGCCTTCTATCGCTTGTACCAATTCGAGTCGATGAGGACCTTCATTTGTGTAGGCGAACTTAAAGTTCACCACGCGGGCACCACTTGGAAGCCAAACAGGCATTTCGGCTTCGCCTTCGAGCCCCCACGTCA
>Ga0164293_10004864_pt1 | contig 11463 bp, 11 predicted proteins | sample GEODES118metaG_FD_111487 | JGI IMG/M metagenome (GOLD analysis project Ga0164293, IMG submission 111487) | Eutrophic lake water microbial communities from Lake Mendota, Wisconsin, USA - GEODES118 metaG | ecosystem: Environmental > Aquatic > Freshwater > Lake | place: USA: Lake Mendota...
GAGATGAAAATTGCCATGAAAGCAAACTCAAGTAATTGAGAATTCTATTAGTTTGCGAAGCTGTATTCCCACACAATAAGGGAGGAGTAGAGCGATGGTTTCAGCAAGTTGGAAATTACTTCACTACCAAAGGACACTCTGTAACATACTTTAACTCAGCGTCTGTTTCAGGTTTATATGAAGGAATTAACTATGTTGCCTCCTCTGATAAAAAATGGGGTTATAAATCTGGCGGAGTAAGATCAAAACTACAGGCCGTTAGATTTGCAATTTCTCTTTATCGATGGCTAAGGAATTATGAAGGAGAAGTAATTTATTGTTCTGCTGTTCCAATTATTAGTATTTTTGCAGTAGCGGTTTCAAATTTGAAAAGAAGGCGAATGGTTTTTGTAGAGTGGTTTGAAATATGGCCGCTAAAGTACTGGATTAAATACGCTGGGTATATATCTGGACCAATCGGCTGGCTTATTCAATTCTTGGCTCTACAACTAGGTAACTTGCGTATTGTGTATACCGATAGAGCAAACTCCCAAATAAAGTTTCAAAGTATCGGCCGCAGGAAAAGAATCATGCAATTACCAGGGTTATGTCCAAGCAAAATGCCATTAACCAAAGAAGAAAGCTCACATATTCGTCGGGACTCGTATTTCTTGGGTCGACTAGTATCAGAAAAGCAACCATTGCTTTTTATCGAAATGGCTTTCGAACTTTCACGAGAGTCATCACTTGGTCATTTTTGGATAATGGGGACTGGTCCACTGGCTGGAGTCGTTAAAACTCGGATAATGGAGCTTGGCCTAGAATCAAAAGTTACATTGCTGGAGAATCCATCCGATGAAGAGATATTTCAAGTTATCTCCAAGTGCTTTTTATTGTTTAATCCTTCAATTAGAGAAGGCTATGGATTAGTTTCGGTTGAGGCTGCATATCAAGGAATTCCAGTGATGCTGATTAATTATCCTGACAATGCAAGTATAGATTTGGAGATTTGTCCAGAACTAGTAATTGAAACGAGAGACTTGAATCAAATTAGAGATAAATACTTGTGGGCATTTGAAAATCAAGATGTTCTGAGAAAGCAAGCGTTAATCTGGGCAGTTGATGCCTCCAAAAACCGCTCAGCTGTCCTATCGCTGGCAAGAATTGAGGCTCTGATTAACAAATCAAAGGGTTGATTATTTTGATTGATAGAATAAGGTCTATATCTATGGGAATACGTGGAGTCAATTAATGGATTTCAAAGACGTTCTTGTTCTGCTTCCATGCTTAAATGAATCCATATCTCTCAAAAAGACAATCACTTCAATAGGATCTGAACTGCCCGGTTGTAAAATAATAGTAATTGATAATGGAAGTACTGATGGATCCCAGTTAATTGCAAAAGAAAGCAATGCAGTCCTGATCCATGAACCAAGACGTGGCAAAGGCTATGCATTTAAAGCGGCATTAAAAATGATTAAGGCCGATTACAAAGCGATATTCATGGTTGATGCAGACGACACCTATGGGCTTGAAAACCTACACAAATCCATAGATGCGGTAAGAAATCTTGGATATGACATGGTTGTAGGGCAAAGAAACATACTTTCAAACCCTGATACTCATCGACCGGGTGCATACAGGATTGGTCATAAAATTGGAAATAGAATCTTCACTCTTATTGGCGAAGCTTTTCATCCGGCCGGGATAAACGATACGTTATCTGGGTATAGAGTCTTTTCACCAAGTTTTTTAAATTCATTTACTGGTGGAAACTCCGGCTTTGAACTCGAGGCAGAGTTAAATGCCCACGCGTACCTGATGGGCTCTGCCGTTTTAAATCTAGATGTCTCATATCGAGGAAGAAATTTTGGATCAGAGTCAAAGTTGAACACTTACAAAGATGGCCTAAGAATTTTAAGAATGAGTTTTCGAATTTTCAGAAACAATAGGCCACAAATTGCATTTTCTATATTCTCACTACCTTGGCTGATCGCAAGCATACTTTCCACATATAGAGCTTTGGCTGGTTATTTTGAAACTGGTCTTGTGTCTCAATTTCCATCTCTAATAGTTGGAGTCGGAACCTTTTTAGTTTTCAGCCTGCTTATAACTGCTGGAATAATTCTAGAGAGAGTTAAACAAGTCAGATTTACAATCGCTCAAATTGCATATCGCGCTAAACATTAGTTTTGTTAGAGTTTTTGCTGCGTAATTGAAAATTCTCCGCTATCACCCATACAGTAAATGGCAAAAGCGGTAGTTGATACCTGAGATTTACTCCTACAACGCCATTTATTGCGCCAGTAATCCATAAGCTAAAAAGTATAATCAGTAGAAATCTAGAGCTGTCCTTGGAAATATTTCTGAAAGAGAGATAAACGGTATAAATCAAAAACACTAACAAATATCGATCCAATACAGCTAATTGTGAAATTTCAAAGAATAAAACTTTTAGAGCGATATAAGGAAAAAGGATTATTTTTTCTGGAATTGAATTTGCACTATCGCTTGCACCCGCCAGTACCGCAGGGGTGAAATCAACGAAAAGAGTAGGTAGAAAAGCCAAAAAAGCGAAAAACATAATCAGAGCAGACAATTTCTTCTTATTCAATAAAAACAAAAGCAAGCCTATGCCTAGAAACTGCATTAATGAAAACCGAACTAATCCAGCAAAAAAAGTCAATCCAGCTGCATATAAATAAAATGTAGGTTGTCCTCGAAAGTAAATCAGCAACAATACAAATCCTGCAGTAATAGCAACGAGCAAACTATCAGTTGTATTTATATACATCCACCTATTAATTGTTAGCGAAAATGAGAAAAATCCAGCCAGTAAGATTCCTAGCCATTTATGACCAAACTTAAGGCAGATTAAATGAGTTGATACCATCAATACAAGCATGGATAATGCTGGAACTACTAACATTCCCGGAATTCCAAATAACATTACAAAGGGTAAACTTAAAGCAGGGTAGAGTGGTCTAAGCGAGTAAATCTCCCAACTTGGATTTACATTAAATAAAAGTGAACCCGGATCAACCACACTCATTTTAGATGCGTTTTCCCTGTACCAAATAGAGATTTTGTTTGCAGCATCAATTTCAGAATTACCCAACCAGGTTAAAGTTCGAAATGTATAAAGTGTTCCATCAGGATGATAGAGACCAAAATCTAAGCCATAAATTTGCCCATGAAAAAGTAATTTTGAAGCAGTTGCCAGCGACCAAAGCAAAAATATTAAAAAATAAGGGTTTCGTATAGAAGATGTGATGCTCTTAGCAATCATTTCTACTCTTTGTGACTCTTTTTTTCGGTAATTTCACTCTTAAAATAGGAATCTATTCTTTTTTTTGTTTGGTACCTTAAATCATTTAAAAGAGTTATCAACTCACTGACATTGTTGTACTCAGATGTATTTCTACTCAGATTATTTCTTTTCTGATCTTCAAGATCCCATAATTGCATATTAATTGATTTAATAATGGATAAGAATACGGCCAAACCCCTAGACTCAAATCGGTCCAACTGTACCTCGTAAACCATTAATTCATCAGCAACTTCTAATCCATGGCTTAATTTAATTTGCAGAATACTATATCTGTCGAGGAAATCTCCTGCGCTCAAATTTGCATTTAGTAGCATGCTTCACCTTTTTAGTATTATTAGTTAGCGCCTTAAGGAATGCCATAATCGTAGCAAAGTGTTAGAGGAATATCGAATTTTCAGGATACGTACTTGAATCTTATTCATTTTTTTCCAGTGCACATTTAATTGCATACCATTTCTTAACCCTCGAAATAAATGGTGAGACCAGAAGTTCTTTGGACTAGTATAAATGTGTATATTAGATGGAGGTAAATACAACTGAGCTAAATGCATGAACCCAGAATCTACCCCAATATGAAAGGTTGCTCCTGAAATAAGCGTGGCAATCTCTTTCAAAGATTTCCGATTATCCTCTAAATGTGCTTCACCGCCGATAGTGATGATCTCATAACCGAGATTCAGATATTTAGTTTTTATACTTTGAATATCAATCTTCGAAATTCTTCTAGCCTTACCACTTGAATCCCACTGAGAAGTTACATATGGTTTTTCAAGATCTGGTTTGGGAGCCTTAAGCAACGGTAGCGAGCTTAGGTATTTACTGGCATCAATACCCAGTGGAAGCTCATTCCAGCCGAGAAAGTCTCCATAATAAAATGTTTCTATCTCTAACCCAAGGTTTTTTAAATAATCGTAAAATTCTAAATTAGAATTAAAATTAATTGCGTGAAAATGAATCCGTATTAAATCTAATGGAAATAACTCTAAGATTTCTAAAAATGATTGGCGTTTAAAACCATGACTCATTTCACCAGTTAAGTGCAAAGTTACAGGTTGCTTTTCTGTAACCGACATTGAATATGCCAAAGTCAACAGGTGCACTCTATCTCCAAGACCTTGAGCAGTATATTTTGTTCTCGGTGACCGAGTGCTCTCTACGGGAACGGCTAGGTGGATCATTGAAACCAAGGATACCGCTTAAATAAGTAGACTACATCTGTGAATTCAAATTTATCGCAAGATCAAAGCTATCTGATTGTTGGAAGAGAAGGACGTTTAGCCACAGCTTTGGTTAAAGCTGCTTCTATAAACTTAAATGATAAAACTGTTTTTAACGTTTCAGCAAGAAATTTTGAACTTAATGTGATTTCATCAAAGCTCATTCCTTCACCAACTTTAAATATAATCTGGAGTTCTGGATGGGCAGGGGCTAGGTCAGATAAGGAAACCTGTGATGAAGATTTCAAACTTTTTTCTTCTTTGATCCACAAAGTGTCTGTTCTAGAATGCGATCACCTTAATTTTGTTTATTTGAGTTCCGGAGGGACAATATATGGAAATTCTCCAGGAACTGTAACAGAGAATTCTCCAGCTAATCCAAATTCTCACTACGCTGAAATGAAGCTTCGGAGTGAAGAATTACTAATGAGTCAGCCGGATGAGAAAATTGCGCCGCTAGTTTTGAGGCTGGCTAATTTGTATGGATCGAGATTGGCAACTTCTAAAATTAGTTTGGTCGATAAATGCATCAATAATTTTAAAGATAAACTCCCTTTTTTAATTTTTACAAACTTTGCATCACAAAAACAATATGGGACTTTTCAGGACTATGCCAAAACTATATTAGAGGCAACAGAGTCGCTCAGTGCAGGTATGACCCATACTAGAATCTTAAATGTATTCCCCCCATATCTATATTCCGTAAAAGACATAATTGAAATTACCGCCAATTTTTTCGACGCAGATTGGCCCACGCTAATTGGTGATTCATTTGATGACCTACCATTGGAAACTACAATTTTGATGAATGCAGATGGCATAACTCAACCATCAACAATTTGGGAATCTCTTGATTCCTACTTAGAAAGGATAGGATTACAAAGTGCTGAATCAAAATTTAAGTGAATCAAAGATTTTAGTTACAGGTGGGGCTGGATTCATAGGTGCAAACTTTGTTAAAATGATTTTTCTTAAAAAACAATGCAAAAAAATTTATGTCATTGACTCGTTATCATATGCAGCTGATTTGAGAAGACTTAATGATGTAATGTCTGAAATTGAATTTATAAAAGCAGATTTAAACGAATTAGATCTTTATTCTAAACTACTTCCGGATATTGATTTCGTTGTAAATTTTGCAGCACAAACCCATGTCGACCGAAGTATAGATAACGGATTTGAATTTATTCAATCAAACATCATGGGTAGTTACGCCCTATTCGAGGGATGCCGAAGCCATCCAAAAATAAAACTAATTCATATTTCAACTGACGAAGTTTACGGCTCCTTACCTACTGGTGAAGCAAGTGAAGATGCAAACCTAAATCCATCTTCAATTTACTCCGCCAGCAAAACTTCATCTGACTTGTTGGCACTTGCTAACTATATAACTCACAAGCAGCCCGTGGTTATAACTCGGTGCACAAATAATTTCGGACCTTATCAAAACTCTGAAAAATTCATACCCACTGTTATAAATAATCTTTTGCTTGATAAGAAAGTTCCAATATATGGCTCTGGTTTAAACACCAGAGAGTGGATTCATGTTTCTGATCATAATTCTGCGATATTGTCGATAATGAGCAATTTTCCATCTGGAAGCGTATTTAACATCGGTAGTCGAGAGAGAATTTCAAACTATGATTTAGCAGTGAAAATAGCACAGATACTTCATAAATCTAGCGACCTTCTGGAATTTGTTGAAGACCGCAAAGGGCACGATTTTAGGTATGCACTCGACTCATCAAGAATTGAATCTCTAATTGGTTGGACTCCAAAAATTTCATTTGATGAGGGTCTTAAAGAAACAGTTAGTTGGTATAAGAATTGGTACGATACAAATGGTGAGGTTTACTAGTGATTGGTGTAGTTCTTGCTGGGGGATCTGGTTCGCGCCTTTTTCCTGTTACTAGAATATTAAGCAAACAGCTTCTTTCAATTTATGACAAGCCAATGATCTACTATCCACTAACTACTCTAATGTTTGCTGGTATTAAAGATTTCATAATTATTGTGGACCCAAATCAAAGAAACAATTATGTAAACTTGTTGGGGTCTGGCGATCAATGGGGAGTGAATTTTACATTTGTAAATCAGATCAATCCTAAGGGAATTGCAGATTGTTTTAATCTTGTTCCTACAGAATTTAGAAACGATTCTTGCGCAGTTATTTTGGGTGACAATCTTTTCTATGGCATGGGGTTAGGGTCTAGCTTGAAAAGCGTTTTCAAAAAACAAGGAGCCCTTGCATTTGCTTACGAAGTATCAAATCCGAGCGAGTATGGAGTTGTGCAATTAGATGAAAATCAAAAACCTATAAGTATTACGGAAAAACCATCAGCGAACGTTGGCAATTTAGCGATTCCAGGCCTCTATTTTTTCGATCAAAGCTGCTATGAAGTTATTAAACAAGTTAAGCCAAGTCGTCGCGGTGAACTGGAAATCACAGAGGTATTACAAACATATATGCTTGAATCTAAACTAGAAATTTACAAGCTTGCTAGAGGTACCGCATGGCTTGACACGGGAACTCACGCGAATCTGCTCGCAGCATCAAATTTTGTCCAAGTTATTGAGGATAGGCAGGGATTAAAAATCGGTTGCCCTGAAGAAGTAGCATATCGACAAGGATTCATCACATCGGAACAATTACTAGATCTGACAAATAAGATGCCTGAGGGATCATATCGCTCGTATTTGCAAAGAATTGTAATCTAAAATGCAAAAAGTTGCTCCGAGATTAATTCCTCTTGTCATCATATCTGTACCAAACTCAGCAAGAATTGTGCCATTACTTAAACAGTTAAATTCAAGTAGTCTCTTTGATGTGATTCAATTTCCAGCAGAAATGTACGATGGTACAGATAGCAAGTTTTCTCCAAACTACAAAAAGCAAAAAGTAATTTATGCGAGGAAATTATCAAATGGAGAGGTGGGGTGCGCAATTTCCCACCAGTTGGTGCAAAAAACTTACATGGAGATTGACTCTCCTTGTGTAGTTTTGGAAGACGACGCAAGAATTCCCAATCTTGAAGTTTTTGAACTAGTTGTTAAGAATTTTATTAAAACGTATTCAAATGACAAGTCAATTCTTTCTCTGGTACCTTGGAAACATAAACACAAGTCACCATCACAATTTGGTTCAATTCCTGAGATTATTGGACTATCAGGGTCAACTCCCACCACAGTTGCTTACGTAATCACTCAAAAAGCTATGCAAGAGATAGCTAATGCAAATTATGACTTTGCATATTTACCTGATTGGCCACCAAATTCTGCAAAATTCTATACAACTATCCATGGTGTGGTGACTCATGGTGATGCAGACACAACTTCGCTGATCGATTCCATTGGGCGTAAAAAAACTAATAGAGTACAAAACTTATTGAAGTTAACCTTCTTACCCTTTACTGTAAATAGAAGTTTATTCAGTAACATTGGAGAGTACTACAAGGTTTGTATCAAGCCTAGCTTTTCTTGGAGAATCGATTCGCTTAAAATAAGAATTAAACTCAACCAGTAATTTTCTTATAACCATGCTGCCCGTTTATAATTGTGTTTTGAATCCCGTTTTTCAACAGCCAGTCTCTTCCAATATCTTTAATTTTGGGAGACTGCCACCACCTTACTAGAGCAGTGGAAACAAATTGTTGTAAGAATCTTTCTAAATCAGGATTCATTCCATTAAACATCTGTTTTTCCGGATTGAGTTTTTTATCAATACGCAACGCGACTCTATTTGCAAAATCACTATCAATAAATGATGGTGATGTTGCAAAAGATGGCTTCTTAAAATTAGGCAGATACACTGGTGAAATTAAATATGGGCGCCAACGGTTACGACTTAAGAGAGACTGTTCAACTCGAGGTTTAACTATTTGAACCTGTTTTACTTTTTTAGTGAACAATAACTCAACATTTTTCTGAAAGATTGGACGCAAAGCAATCCAATCATCTTCCAAGTGCAAAAAGTATTTACTCTTAGGTTTTTCCCAAAGATAGCAAACTGCTTTTGCAAAATTAGGCCTTGAAGTAAGATTTATGTTTGCATCAGGAAAAAACTCTTTCACGATCATGCTGCATTTTTTTTGCTCTAACGAACTGCCCCCATGAAGGTCTATATTTACATACACATTTCCAATTGAGAAATTAGGAAAAACCTTTTCAGAAAAGGTGACCAAGGTTTGCTTGAGCAGTTCAGGTCTACTTCCACACAAAAGTGTTACATCCACTGCATTCATGAGGTAAATATACGCTGGAAAACTGCAGTTGATTGGATCTACGCAAAAGCAAATGTAAAGTTATAGCCATAATGAATGATTGCACATCGATAATAATTGATTCAGCACTAAAAGCTAGCAAGGGGCACTATGAGCAATTTTCATATGATTTTAGGCATGCGCTGATTAGTTCCGAAAAAAAAGTTGTCTATATTTCGCCCTCAGCAGATTTAGCAAATCAAATAGATGGTTTTGGAAATCAACTTATTTCATATCAATTTGTCGACACAATCTCAAAAACCACTTTTTTTGTTCAAAGCCTAGAGATAGTCAAGAAACTGAGTGAGGGTAATGCTGGAAAATTCCATTTAATTTTTCTTCGTGCAAATGATTTTGCGGCAGCAAATATCATAGAGTGGTCGAAGTTTATAGAAGATCACCGTAGGATTGACATTAAAGTTTTAGTCAATATTTCTGGCATGATAAGTAACACTTTGCAATCAGGATCCGAAAAAGAAGTGCTAAATAAACTAAGCATTTTTAATGAAAGAATTAAATATATGGCATGGGATTCAAGAGTTTCTGAAAGTAAGAAGTTTTCTAGCATTGAGTATTTGCCACTTTATAAAAAATCTGTAAAAAAAATTAGCCCACAGTCACAATTACAAATAGGTTTTTTTGGTAAACTCACTGCCGACCGGGGTCTTACAGACTTACTTTTTTCAGCAATACTAAATCCGCAATTGAAATATGTATTTAAAGGGTATGGCTTGTCGTTTAAATACCTATATAGATGGCCAGGTTATCTCTCAGTAAAAAGAACGCCGATCAAAGCAGTCATTAGTTTATTTCTAACTCTTTACATTTTCTTGCTAACCAAGCTTCCAAATGTTTCATTTTCTGAAGTTTATTTTGATACAGAGGAGCAAATAACAACAGAGATTCAAAACTGCTCCGCTATTTTTTGGTCATGCCGGCGATCTCCATATGAAAGTGGGATTGTCATCCAGGCTTTAGCCGCCGGAGTACCTGTGGTGTGGATAAATGGTCAAAGTGCAATGACAAAGATTCTTTCAGCACACTATCCAGTAGGCGAGTTGCCCTATAAAAAACTGTATAAATTTCGAGGGTTGCAGAATTTTGTGCTTTCTGTAAAAGACTTCACCCCATCGAATCCCTTTACTTTTGAAGAGTTCCAGTCTGTTGCTAGTAAATGCAGCTGCCCGTAGTTTTCAGCCGCATGGTCAAAATTGTCCGATTTGTCCTATTTCCACTACAATCTCTCCTGAGATGCGTAGGAGTGATTAGAGGCAGCGACGGCTGGCTCGTCTTTACGAAACCGGTTAAAAAGGAATTCAAAAGTGGCATTTAAAAAGGTCAATCTCTCTGCAGGTCTTCAAACATGGACCGTAACAGAGTTGGGCGTGTTTTATATCAAGCATCGCTCAGAGCTTTTGACCCATGCAAATCGTTTGCTAAAAAACTCATCTAAATCTGAGGAGATTATCCAAGACGCGTTGGTTAAGTTCATGCTTGCTGCTCCAGAGTTGGAGTCGGAGAATCATGCGATTTCTTACTTACACCGAACAATTGAGAACCTTTGTATGGATCAATTTCGATTGGAAGGGCGCCGTCCAAACCTTGTAGTAATAGACGAGGCCCAAGCAGAGGTTGAAGCCAAATGGCAAGTCTCAGGCGATCATTCCGAAACCCTTTCTAATGCAGAAGATGCCGCAATAATTCGTCAGGCATTAGCTCTACTTTCACCTGCAGAACGAGCAGCTCTTGTTATGTGGGAAATGGATGGACGTTCAACTGCTGAGATTGCAGTCGAACTAGGCATCAAAGAATCAGCTGTGCGTCACACAGTTTCTAGAGCCCGTGCATCAATGCGCCGAATACTCTCTGAGTTGATTATCGATCAAGAGCGTGGCCTTACTGCTCTAGACTTACTATCAACTACTTACAAGAAATCTACCGACCTTGCTAAGAAGTCTTCGAAAGTTGCACTTTCATTACTAATAGTGATGGTGGCATTCCTTGGATTTAACTCTGTAACAGGCTCAGAGTTCAATACGCCAAATATCATTGCAAGTGCTAAGCAAGAGGTGCCACCCACTGTTAGCTCTGAGGCAAATGAAGATTCATCACAATCTACAACAGAAGAGAATTTTTCATCCCAAAAGATTATTCAAGATAACTCAGCTATTAACTTCCGTACCTCTAAATCATTATTTGCAGGTCTTTCTAAAGATGGATTACCAACAGGATTTACAGTTTCTGATGTAACTGGAGATGTTGGATCACTTTCTGTTTCATCTCAATCAACAATTACCAATCCTGACGGTTATGTGCTGGTTTCATATGCGCAATCCCAGGGCGAATCAGTATTAAATGCCTTGTTTTCCCAAACCATTACAGTTGATGGCGCAGGCACTTCATACTTCGCAAGTCCTTCTGTGACTGTTGCAGGATCCTGGTTCCCATTGACCCAAACTGGCTCAGCCTCAACAATTTCCCGCCTTTCAAACGGAAATTACCTGCTAACGGCAACCATATATATAGATTCAACAGTGGATTCAGCCCTATTTGAGGCTGCTACTGGTGGGTTAGATGTCGATGCGATTCCAAATGAGATAACTACCCGTATAATTTTGAACTCTAGCAAGAGCACAATCCTTGCTCAGGCGATCAATATCAGCGCCAAAGGGGTCAA
>Ga0164293_10004865_pt1 | contig 11463 bp, 9 predicted proteins | sample GEODES118metaG_FD_111487 | JGI IMG/M metagenome (GOLD analysis project Ga0164293, IMG submission 111487) | Eutrophic lake water microbial communities from Lake Mendota, Wisconsin, USA - GEODES118 metaG | ecosystem: Environmental > Aquatic > Freshwater > Lake | place: USA: Lake Mendota, Wisconsin...
CACCATCAACATATAAGTCTTTATAACCCATTTCCTGTAATTTTCTTGAGGTGGAAACTCCCATTCCACCTGTGATATCAATCACAATAAAACATGAATACATGTTGGCCCATTTATAACAAATTTCCGCCATAGTATCAGGAGGTAATTTACCAACATATTCCGCAACTTGTTCTCTTTCGTCAAAATCAATGATTTGGAACGAACTAAAGTCTTCACTATCCCCACGAGAAACGTCGACCCCCATAATGTATTTATGTCCAACGACAGGTTCTTTCCAAATCCACAAAGCATTACCCATCATTTTATTCTTGGGTTCTACAATAGAATTTTCTCTAATTGTTTGTAACATTTTAGAATCAAATACGTTATCACCTGAACCTAAGAAGTTACATTCCAACTCCTGAGATACTTTACGTTTATCATATTTTAATTTCTTAACCATCGCTTCAAACCAAGAAGAGCAAGGTTTATAACCTTGATTCATTAATTCTCTCAGTTCTTTATAATCTCTTTCGTGTGCGGGTATATGGGACCAACTGAGTATATCTTTTTCACTGTATTCTTCTTTATTTAAAAGATAGTGAATCATATCGTCGGTTTTAACCAAATATAAATCTTTTGTGTAACGAGGGTCACGGTACCAATACATTTCAGAAATCCTGAAGTCATTCATATTCCTTAACGCTTGGTCGTATATCTCATAATAAATTCGGTCATAACCATTTGGTGTTGAGACTACGATTACTTTACCACCTGTAGATAAGGACGCCATACAAGCTGCCCAAAAATCACTGTCGGCCTCGATAAATGCCGCCTCATCAAATACAAGTATTGTTGGTGTAAATCCACGTAAGGCATCTTTAGATGTTGCAACGGCTTTAACCTCACTACCGTTATTTAATTTATAATGTTTTTGTGAGTTTTTTTCCGATGCAAAATCAATACCAACCCAACTTGGCCATTGACTGATAAAAGCTCTAATCTTGTTAGCCATCTCTAATGACGTATCAAGTTTATTGGCTATTATAAGGATTTTTTCGGGTTTGTTTTTCTTAGCAAAAGAAAGTTTCATCGAAGCCCAAGCTGCGGTAACCGTAGATACTCCCGCTTGTCGATATTTTAAGGCAATATTTTCGTTGTAATTTTCGTAATCCTCAAGTAATGATACTTGGTCAGGAAATAATTCTAACGGTACGTATTTAGAAACTGTGTTATCGTATGTTTGTAGATATGTTTTTAACGCATATTGTACGTCCTTATGACATTTTACGTACTCTATTAGTACCTGTTCTCTGGTTAAATTTGACATGTTTCATTATTTTGGTCTTGATATACCTAAACCACTTAAGAAATCATCTAATCCATCATCGTCATCTTCTTCATCATCACCACCACTTAACGCTTCTTCAGCATCATATTGTTTCAGTTCAGTAACGATTTCATTAACCATTCTCTGAATAAATTGAGTTCCTTGTGGGTTACCTGAAAGTATAAGTTTAGCAACTCTGAAAAATTCTTCAGCATTTAATTTAGAAAATCTCATAAATAAGTAGTGTTGGATATGTTTCATATCCTCATCAAACAATTCCATCGGGTAAGCCTCTAAGAATTTTTCCCAAAAAATTGGTCCTAAACGAGAATCCCAAATCTCAGCTGGTAAAGTATCCTCAGCCTTCATAATCATTTCTTGTTGTCTTGGGTCATCAGGTAAACCGTGAGTACCAAATATTTCATAAACACCTTTAACCAATTCATGAACTAAAAGTGGGAACGTCATTGCCCTCGCTTTTACTGTTGGTGGGTCTGTTTCGGTATCAACTTCTGATTGTCCCATTTGACCACCGCCACCGCCAGCCATTCCTTCCATATCAGGGAATAACCAATATGCGTGTTCCATTAAAGATTGCGACACGGTGTATAAATTCATTAATCTAGGGTCAACGTCATTAAGTTCTCTTGAAACTAAATTAAACATATGTCCCCCTTTGAAGGCGGCCCCTTGAATAAGTGAGTTAATAAATCTTCTTTTCGCTCTCTCCAAATCAAATGTTTCGGCATCACCCATAAACTCTTCGATTTCTTCTTCACTTGGCATTTCAGGTTCTTCATGCATTCCTTGAGACGCTCCCATTGGTTGCATAACCAATTTAGCATCAAACTGCATCGCTCCTTCAGGAATACCCATTTCTTTAATAACTAAATCAACCGCAAGTTGTTCTAAAACTTCTTTGTTTTGCATTTGAATCGACACAACTGTTTGTAGCGATTGCATTGCGGTCATCATTAATGAATTTAATGGATTCGCTCCTTGGATTGCTCTGGTATCACCCATGGCTCTTCTAACTTTATCTACAGAATCTTTAAATCTTTTTGAGGAGATTAATTCAATATAATCCTTATCCATATCCATATTAGGGATTGCTGGAAAGTTATTATAAGGAGTCCCTTTGGATGTAATTTTTCTTTCAATACCAGGTTCCATTCTTTCAGGGCCTTCATAATCAATAGGAGCTTCTTTTAAGTTATTTTTTAACTCACTTAAAAGACTACGTTCACTATTAGTTAAACCTTCACTAACTAATTTTTTTTCTAAAAATTTTTTAACTTTTAGATTTTTTTCTGTATTTGGATTTAGACTCATTTTCTTACTTTAATTTAATTCCTAATGATTTAAATGATAACCAACTTGGTACCTTTGTTTTCGCTTTAGGGGCTGGTTTAACTCCTGGCTTAGGTTGGTACGGTGTTGCAGGTTTTGAGGGTCTTGTTGGGGTATCAACATCAGGTTTAACCCCTGGTCTTGATGGCGCCGTTTTAGTACCTTGTTCTTTAACTAAATTAAGGAATTCCTGCTTAGTCATTTTTGGTGTGATATGTTTTTCCACTAACTTCATAATTTTTTTCTCTATTTCGTTCTCACCAAATGTAACGCTTGGGGAGATGGAATTCAACTTATTTTTTACTCCACCAGCATATGCCGCAGAAACTTTATTAACTAAATTATTTAAACCGCTTTCTTTAGCTTCAGTTTTTTTCTTTTCAGGTAACTTTTTAAAGTTTGTTTTATCGGCAAATTCTTCAGCCATTTTACACCATTTTTTTTGTTCTTTTGTTTTACCATCACCGCATTTGGCGAAGAAATATTTTTGTTGTTTTTTAGACTCAAATTTTTCCGCAAGATTTTTATACTCTTGTAATGAATCAGGGTCACCGTCACCTGTAGGTCCTTTTTGAACTGGGTCTTGTGTATCACCTTTCATTAACCAATTCATTTCAGAATCAGTGTCTTCGGTCATTTCAGTCTCCATAGGTGTTGCTTTCATAGTACCATCAGGTTTTTTCTCAACCTTATATCCCTTTCCTGTTGGGTTATTTGGTAATTCACCTCCTTGAGTTCCTATATTAACAATTTCTTTAGCGGGCTCAGTAGTTTTGGTAACTTGTTCTTTATTTTCTTTTTTAGACTCATTCAGTCTGTTAAACAAAATATCCACTTGTGATTCACTTAATTTAGTGACAGTGGAAGCCTTCAACCCGTGTTGTATTAATTTTAATTGTTTTTGGTTAGTTTTCATAGACAACCTTTTTTTCAAATTCTAAAACGATATCACGTTCATATAATTTATCTTTGACTGTGGTTTCTTCGTCACCGAATCTAAACACTAATCTTTTTTGATGGTCAAAATCGACATCATCACTTTCGTTCTCCCAAGCCATCGCAATTACTCCATCCATAGAATCCATCATTGAGAAGTAATCAGAATTTTGGATAACTGATAATGTAACTTGGTCATCTTTTAGAGTTCCTACTTTTCGTATAAATTCTAAATCAGGTGGTAGTGGGTAACCATTTGATGGTTTTGACTCCCAATTATCCCCCCATATTTTTTCTAAAGTATCAGAAAATATGAATTCATATATGTTATCTCCCTTATAATTAGGGCCTAATTCATTAACATATATTAAATAACTCATTATAGTATCTGACCTTTAACCGTAACTCTAAGTTGTTTATTATTCATTTCAAAAACTAAATTTTTGTGATTTGTTTTACCCACTAATTTAGCGTTAGGGTATTTGGAAACCAATTTAGTTGATGCAACTTCTTGAGAAATACTTTCAGAAACAATCTTAATTTTACTAATCGTTTTTGATTTGTTTTCTTTAATTAAATTAAGTTTTTGTTTTTTAGCTTCGATTAAATTACGTTCGTTTTCCTCAACCTTGAAGTATTTTTTTAATATGTCATCAACTTTAGATTCGGTAAAAAGTCCTTCGATAACATCTTCCATGTGTTTACCATGTTTTGGGTTAACACCTTTAATTTTTGAACGATATTCTTCACCATCTTCTTCATCATGACCTTCACCAAAAATATTATCTGCTAATTTTTTACCCGCAGAAAGTGCTTCGTCTTCATCATCAAACATGCCAGAATCACCCTCAGCCATTTCACCTTCAGGTTCTTCCATACCCATTTCGTCACCCTCAGGTTCTTCCATATCCATTTCTTCACCACCAAATTCTTCCTCAGATTCAATACCCTCAAGTTTATTTAAAATATCTTCTTTATCTTCTTCATCCAATGATTCTAAATTCAATGCTGATAAGATAGAATTAATAACATATTTAATGTCTTTAGATGTCATTGGTTCCTCATCTTCTTGAGTGTCTTGGAAAGCTCTTAATTTCTGAGCTAATTTACCTGTTAATTTTTGAATAACTTTTAATGTAATAACTTCATCTTCTTCAGGTTGTTCCATTTCTTCACCTTCAGGTTCTTCCATACTCATATCATCTTCCATACCTAAATCGTCTGTCGGTGCAGGAGCGGGTGAGGGTGCAGGAGCGGGAGCGGGTGCAGGAGCGGGTGCCGCTTGTTCCTTAGTTTCCCCCATTTTCAAAATGTATTTTGTCGCCGCTTTTTCATCAATATCGCTCTCACCAAATAATGAAACATTTGATTCATATCCTTCATTAATATTGACCTCTTTAGCAATTAAGTTAAGACGTTTGAACGCTTGCGAATAAGAAGAATAGTATTTTCTATTTTTCATTGGTTCTAAGTAATCATTTTCACCAACAGATTCAGTTAGTGATTTTTTAATTACGTACCCATTTTTTTCTTTAACAATTTGATAATTGTTTCCGTCAGATAAAGTCTTTCTATATTCGATTGATTTATCTTCATTTATAGGCGTCGGAGTATTTTCATTATATCTAGAAATTTCAATGATACGGTTGATTTTATCCATACCTTGTAATTTTTCACTTCCAATTGGTTTTAAGTTTCCCATTATTTTGTTTTTTTTTTAAAATTATTTTATATATAAATATATTCAGAATCAAAAATGTTATCGTTCTAACGTAATTGAATCATTTATTTAAATCCTAATGTCGATAATAATGGTTCTAACCAATTACTAACTTCTTTATTACTTCCTTCAATACCTTTGGTGATAACAGTCTCGTCGTAATCAGTTTCGTCATTATTACTATCATCTTTATAATCAGTACCCAATTTATTAGTGAAAATTTTTCCAGAATTTTTTAACAATTCTCTAATATGTTCCCCATAAGGTAATCCTATGTGCACATGAGTCATTGTGTCATGTCCAACCCATTCAGAAACAACTCCAATGTAATCACCAACTTTAATTGTATCTCCGTTCTTTAATTTTACATTTTTAACGTGAGTGTAAAAAATATCAGGAAATCCGTCAGACCCTTTAATCGATACTTGTGTTCCATAAATTTTTCCAGAATTTTTACCAGTATCTCTTATTTTAGTTACAGTACCGTTAGTATATGAATTAACAACTGTATTCGGAGGGGCAAAAATATCCCAAGCATTATCTGATTGCCAATTACCTAATTTTCTACTACCATGATTTTTTGGACCGTTCTCTAAATCAGTTTTAAAATTACCACCAATAGTTGTTGTAGATTCTTTCAAGGATAATTCTTTATCAATACGATTATCTTGATATTGATATAATTTTTCAATATATCCATTTCTTCTCAATACTTTAAATACTAAGTTTTCATCAGAATATTCTCCACCTTCTTCTAATCCGCAAGTTCTATATTTTTTAAGTTTTTTCTTATACTTGTCGATAATTTTTTTAGTGTCATCAATAGATTCATCCTTAACACTTTCAATAACACCGTCAATAATGTCCATCCATTGTTTTGATTTGTTTTTAATCAGTTCAAGGTCAATTTTAACATTTTCTTTTTTAGGTTCATTTTCCCATGTATCAAATAAAACAGAATACACTCCACTACTAAAGTGAGACTCAATTTCATTTTGAACATATAACTCAACTTCATATCCGTAGATGGTGATATCGTGTTTGTCGTTATATATGGTTTTTTTTAATTGGAATAATTCTTCGTATAAAGGTAATTCAGTTTTTGAGAATTGATTAAAGTCAACTAAGATGTGTAAATCAATGTCTGAAAATTTTGACCAGTTATAATTGGCTAATGAACCTGTCATTATAACGTCTGACACAAAAATATCAACGTTTAAAAATTCTATAAACTCATAAGCAATCTCAAGTAGACGTGACCTAACTTTAGGTGACATCTTTTCCATTGACCCATCCCAAATCTTAGGATTTAATTCGTCTTGTACGTGAAAACTAGTTAATATACTTTTTAAATCACTCATTACTAATAAATAGTCGAGTATTGATAATAATTAAAGTTTAGTATATTTGAATTTTTTAGAGATTTCTGTGTTAAAGAATTTACCTTGAGACTCATTCATTCTAAATCTAGTGTAAACCTCATGAGGAACCGCGTCATATTGGTATTTCATACCGTTTTTAAATTCCACCACCATTAATTTGGTTTCGGTATCATACTCAGTTTTTACTAAGTTACTTGAATCTATCTCGTTAATAATCTTCGTCCCGATTATCTCTTCTTTTTTTACTGCCATTTTGTAAAGGTGTTTCTGAATCTATTATTTGTAATTTACCTTTAAGATAATCAACAAACTCATTGTGGTCAACATCAGGGAAAAAACTTTTTAGTTCTTGGAATAATTTTGAATGTAAACTACTAAACCTTTGGAAGTTTCTCATAATATCTTGGGGATAATATGGTGGTTTCTCCAAATCCTTTTCGGACCAACCTTCTCTTTGGAATGATTGTCTAAGATTTCTATATGTTTCTAAGATATCTTTATCAGCACCTAAGGTCTCAATATATTTGGTGTAGTGTTTTATCATATTCATAAATATAACCAAAAATTAAATTTTTTAATTTAGATATTTTACTTACCTTTGTACCTGTTGTTGAAAATACAAAATTAATCCTTATAATTAACTAAAAAACAAAATATGATAGAATCCATGGATAATGGGGGAAAGAATAACCCACCTAAATCAACATCTGACTCATCAACACCTGTGTTGGATAACTTCAGCCGAGATTTAATCAAATTGGCCGAACAAGGTAAATTAGACCCTGTTGTTGGTAGAGAAAGAGAAATTACAAGGATTGCTCAAATCCTTTCTCGTAGAAAGAAAAATAACCCTATTATTATTGGTGAACCTGGTTGTGGTAAAACCGCAATCGTAGAAGGATTAGCAATTAAAATTTTTAACGGTGAATGTCCAAGAAATTTAATGGATAAAAGAATTGTTTCGTTAGACATGACATCGATTGTTGCGGGTACAAAATACCGTGGTCAGTTTGAGGAACGTATGAAAGTAATTATCGAGGAGTTACAAAACGCACCAAATATCATTGTCTTTATTGACGAAATTCACACAATAGTTGGTGCAGGTAATTCATCAGGTTCGTTAGACGCATCAAACATCTTCAAACCAGCACTTGCCCGTGGAGAAATTCAATGTGTTGGTGCAACAACTCTTGATGAGTATCGTAAGAACTTTGAGAAAGACGGAGCATTAGAAAGACGTTTTCAAAAGGTAATTGTTGACGCGGCGACTAAAGAAGAGACTTTGGAGATTCTTAAGAATGTTAAAGATAAATACGAATCATTCCACAAGGTATCTTATACTGATGAAATACTTTCAGTATGTGTTGATTTGGCGGCAAGATATATCACCGACAGAGAGTTTCCTGATAAGGCATTCGACATTATTGATGAGGTAGGTGCGAGATGTCAAGTTGAGATTAAAATGCCTGACATTATTGAAAAATTAAAACAAGAAGCTGCCGACGTTAAAATTGAAAAACTTGAGGTTGTTAAAAAACAAAATTACGAAGAGGCGGCAAATCTACGTGACAAGGAAAAACGTATTCTCAATAAATTAGATATTGAGAAGAAAAAATTTGAGGAGGAACTTCAGATTAAGAAAAAAGAAGTTTCTATCGAATTGGTTTATGAGGTCGTTTCAAACATGACTAAAATTCCTATTAGTAAATTGAATGCTAATGAGACGATGTTACTATCTCAATTAGAGGGTAGTTTATCTGACAAAGTAATTGGCCAATCTGAAGCGGTTATGAAAATTGCTAAGTCAATCAGACGAAACAGATTAGGTATTAAAGACCCTAATAAACCAATTGGTTCATTTATTTTCCTTGGTTCAACAGGTGTAGGTAAAACTTACTTAGCAAAACAATTGGCAAAGCAAATGTTTGGTAGTGAGGAAAATATGATTCGTGTGGACATGTCCGAATACCAAGAGAAACATAGTATTTCAAGATTAATCGGAGCCCCTCCAGGATATGTAGGTTATGACGAAGGTGGTCAATTAACTGAACAAGTTAAAAACAAACCTTACTCAGTAATTTTATTTGATGAGATTGAAAAGGCAAACAAAGACATATTTTCAACATTATTACAAGTGTTGGATGACGGTCACCTTACAGATGGTATGGGAAGAAAAATTAACTTCAAAAACTGTGTCATTATCATGACATCAAACGTTGGAGTTAAAAAACTACAGGAGTTTGGTGCGGGTGTAGGATTTAAAACTAACTCGAGTTCTTACGTTGAAGAAGAACAAAAAAGAGAAGTTTTGAAGAAGGAACTTAAGAAGTTTTTCGCCCCTGAATTTTTAAACCGTATTGATGAGGTTATTATTTTTAATTCACTAGTGAAAGAAGATGTTAAAAAAATTGTTAAGCTTGAGTTGAGTATTTTATCTGAAAGATTGACAGGTCTTAAATATAATATTAAATTTGACGATTCTATTTTAGATATGATTTCTGAGGTTGGGTTTGATGAAATGTATGGTGCTCGTCCATTGAAAAGAGCTATTCAGGATAAAGTTGAAGATTTTATATCTGAAGAGGTTCTTAAGAGTAACATTCAAGAGAATACTGAGTACACGTTAATAAGTGAAAATGGTGATGTTAAGTTTAAAGAGGAAAAGAAAGTCACAAGAAAAAGAAAAGGGGTTGAATAACCCCTTTTTTTATGTTCATTAATAAGCAAAAAATAACCCCACCTTACGGAGGGGTTTTTTATTAGTCAAATAAATAACTGTATCGTGGTTTCGATTTGAATGGGTATTTCACATTACCCAATTTCTCAATTAATTCTTTACCCGTTTTGATTCCATTATAAACATCTTCGATTACAACGTATTCTTCTCTAGTGTGGTAGTCGTAGTACCCAATCGAGAAGTTAATACATGAGAAGTCAAATGTGTTCTTCAAAGCGTACACGTCTGTGTATGGGTGAGATTGATATTTTCTATCAGGATTGAATGTTTCTGTTAAAACCTCATCACATGATTTAAAGAACTCGGTTTCTCTACCAAATAATTGAACTCCCATACAGAACTCACTAACCATCCAGTTTTCAGGAGCATCAAATTGAATTCCGTATCCAACATTCTCGAAGAAATTTTTATCCGCTTGTTTTGAACCGTGGCAACCTGTTTCTTCTGAAACAAAGAATGCGGCTTTAAGATTTGGTAATTCTTTTAATAATTCTAAACATGCGTAAACACCGCATTTATCATCACCACCAATTCCTGTTGGTTCACCAAAATCGTTGAATGCTTTTAATGATGGTTTAATTACTCCCTGAGCGTTAGGTAATTCCATTTCTCTAACGTTAATTACGTCTAATTGATGTACGGTATCAGTATGAGCAATAACACACGGGAAATAGAAATCTTCAGTAATATCCTGAGATGTCTTAGTAGCATAAATGTTTCGATGTTCGTCTACCTGAAATGGTATTTGGTTTTCGGTTAACCAATTAACTAAAAACTCAATCATTCGGTCTTCCTTATATGTCTTTGTTGGGACCGACAAAACGTCCTTTAGTAATTGATAGTTTCTTTCCATAGGCCAAAGATAAGTAAATTACTTTACTTTGACAAATCTATTTTCAAATAATTCGGGATGATGTAAAAATTGGTCAAAATCTTCAAAATCATAACTTCTTTGTTCGCCTTGATATGAATTCTTAACTGAAACAACAACATGGACTTTATTAGTTTTTGGGTCCATTTTAATTATACTAAATGTTTTTGTTTCGTCTTTGGGTAATTTGTAATTAGTTTCCATGTCGTACTTACTTAAAATTTTCGAAGCATTATCTGAGAATTTTTTAATATCCTCAAATTCGTCAGAATCCTCAAGTTTAGTAAACATCTTATCTAATTGCCAACCACAACTACGATTGAACGATTCATCATCAAAATCAATACAATCCTGTTCATAAGAATATTCTTCCCATCCACCAAGATTTCCTGATTTATGACCAATATCACTTAAAACCTCACTAACCGTGAAATGTCTTTCATCAACCATTTTATATAAAGATAATAATACCGACACTGTTGTCACATAACTATAAAAACAATTACCCATATTGAATATTCCATAATTTTGGAAGAAATTACAACAGTCGTCTTCAATCATCTTACGGGCACCTCGTTCTTTACAGTTATTTTTTTCTGACAACCATTCAGATTTAATTCCCTCACATTCACGTTCAAATGTTGATAATAGTAAATTAGACGCTTTTTCCCATTCTTCATCATTTCGTAACTGAGATAGTTCTGGCGATAATAATTTTAAAATTTCTTTTAGTTTAATTTGGTTTTCGTCATTTAATTCCCGTAACAAATAACCCTGTTTCCAATCCTCATCAGCGAAATCTTCACTTTCAAATTGGTAGGAATCATAATTAGAATATACGTAATTTCCAAACCAAATATCTCCTTCAGTTAACTCAAATAATTTCCAATAATCCTCATAATCATCAAACTTTAATTTAACTCTACTTTTACCAGGTGTTTGTTCATTAAACTTAATATCATATACAATTGGGTCAAATCTATTAGCATCCCAGTTATTAACCTTTTGACCGTTTTTAATTTTTAATAATAAATCGTATATCTCACTATTCCCCATAATATCTTGGACGTAGGGTTTTAGGTACGGATACTTAAATGTGATGTTGTCGTAACTTTCAAGTTTTAATTCAACACCTGAATAATATTCAAGTTCACC
>Ga0164293_10004866_pt1 | contig 11462 bp, 4 predicted proteins | sample GEODES118metaG_FD_111487 | JGI IMG/M metagenome (GOLD analysis project Ga0164293, IMG submission 111487) | Eutrophic lake water microbial communities from Lake Mendota, Wisconsin, USA - GEODES118 metaG | ecosystem: Environmental > Aquatic > Freshwater > Lake | place: USA: Lake Mendota, Wisconsin...
CGGACGTGTTACCATCCCCGAAGAACAACAGATTCGTGAGAAGTGGCTAAAGGCTCTCAACTCGCTCATCAAGCAGTACCTTCATATCGTTGCCCTTATCAACGGACACAACACTGCTGACAAGGACGTCCTCATTCAACAATCGGGCATTACTGGCAATACACTTGCTTTTCTTGAGTATGTACTCTACCACACGCACCAAGGAGCCATGACACAAGAAGGCGTTTCGGACCTTTTGCACCAGATGTTGGAAGATGCTTCTATGTTCACGCCTGGATTGACTCTGGAGCAAGGGCCAATGCGGGGGGTACGGCTTAGGTACTATGCACAACGTATGAACATGAGCAAGGTCACAACAGCAGTGCAAGGACAAGAGCAAACACCCGTCCCGCTGACCGCCGATGTATTGAATCTTCTTCTCATCCACTGCCCCATCCACCCCATCGTGCAATGGATTATTGCACAAATCAGGGAAGTGAAGGATAAGCGTGAGAAGAAACTTAAGTTGTCATCCCATGAGACATCTCTTATGGGTATCGCCAATAAAATCACACCTGAAACAACAGATGATATGTTGGTGGCTACGTTGGTTTCCATGCCCCTCAAAGACTTGAGCAAACTTATTCCCAAAGACAAAGAAGTTCTCATCACCATCCCTCAAATTTCAAAAGAGGAGGTTGAGGAGATGAGCGGGATGCTTATGTCCTTGGATGGAGTGAGTGCACTATGCATCCTCTACGGTGATGGAGTATCACTTGATAATGACAGGTGCATTGTGTTTATCATCACCCCTGAAAACGCCAAAGCATACATCGTTATGACCCCCACAGGCGCGTATACCCTACGTGGACTTTCATCAGCCATCACACAAGGTGGAGATGTTAGCACATTGATCCTACAGGAGAAGGGTGGTAAGTTAGAACCCGTTGACATCAATAACTTCTACCTGAACGACAAAAGGGAAAAGGTGTATGTGAAGGAGGATAAAGGAAAGGTTGTTCATCTTGATGGAACACCAGTGCTACAATCCTCAACCTTTCAATATGACCTACTTCCCGCAAAGAGTCCTCAACTTCTTGAGCGATATGCCATCCTCTATCTTACAGGCATCATGGACGAGAAGTTCAGGAAAAGGCTTTCACATGAACCCTTGAACTACACCCCCGAAATCAACCAAGGGAAATGGCGAGATCTCGTCCATTACATCATAAGGTGGGTGACTGATACATTGACAGAACTATCGGTTCTATTGCACATGCTCAGGACTATCAAAGCCCCTCAGTCCCTTATCGTCCGTATTGAAGCATTAAAATTGCTCAGGGATAGATTGTTTCAGACCATACCTCAAACGGACGCGATACCTCAAGAGTTCATGCAAGACTGGGCAAAGATGCTTCAAGAAGTATTTGCTTTGGGTCTGCATACTCCTGACGTTCTGGCCTTCATACAGAAGAACGGGGACATCAAGGGTCTTACGGAAGATCAAACGGATAAGATCATGCGATATCTCCAAACGATGTACATGGACCGCTTGTCCTTCTTCAAAGCAATTGTGTTTCGGCTGTGCCAGATCGCATACGGCCTCTTTGTGTGCATTCCGGAGGATAAGTACATGATCTATATCAAGGCCCAATTGGCGGAAAAAGTGTTGCAAGTGCTTCATGAAAAGGGTGTGAACATTTCCATTGACGCGCTTATGGCGCTGTTGCATCGCAACTACTCCCTACCTTCTGACATACGCCTTACATCATCATTGCATGTGGATTTTGAGAGGTTTGTGTTGGAAGCGTTGGCCGTGCTGTTTCCGCACTTTACAGGACAAGAGTTGTGTCAAATGGAAAGGGGTGAAGGAGTGCCATGGCTCTTGGTTGCTCCTGTTCCCGAACCCGTTCAAGAAACTCTTGTTTCTGTCCCCGATAACGACTCCGTCCTTGTACCCACTTCTGGCCCTGAACTTGATGACGGAACATTGCTACCACCCCTTACACTGACAAATATTAATCAATTTCTCAAGGATTGCAAGAATGGGAAAGGAACCACCTGGTTACTTATAAAGGATTTGTTATCAAATTCGTACAAAGAAGGATCTCTTGGGAGGATGTTGATAGAAATTGCTAAACGCTATGAACCCGAATGTAATATTCTAAAAGCGATTTCAATTGTTGCAAAGAACGTACTCAAGACGACTCCTTCATATCGTATTGAAGCACTAATTGCCCTAGCGTTGCTCAATTACTTTGGCCACGGACAAAAAGCCTTTGTTGAATACATAAACCATCCAGATAACATTCCAACTGGAAAAATGTATAATCCCACTGAGGACATCAATAAACTTCTTGTGTGCATTGCTGAACTCCATAAGGGTCTTCAAGCACCTGCTCCGGCGCCTACCCCTGTCTCTGCACCTGCACCCACGCAGGGAGGTGTATCGTTATGGGAAAAGTATAGGAATAATGTATATGTGTTGATAAAAGTTTTCAAAAGAGGACTTGATATCATTGCTGTGTTTGATGATAAGGGAAAGGTGATTGTTGTGGTTGAAAACGATGGTATATTTCACGTCTCACCATTGCCCGAGGGAACATTGTGCATCATGTCGTACACGCATCCAGCACTATCAAGGGAACAGATGTCATCAATGACCCACCGCTTGACAACACCAAACTTCCAAATTCTTGGTACTGTTATTCCTGCTACATCCCCTGTACCCCTTACTATGACCAAGGAGCAGTTATCATACCACGAGTTACATGGAGAAACTGTTGCACATCTTACATCCATGGGAGTTCCTTTCCTATCTATCCTTCGCTTTGGTTCGTCATTGCACCACACTGATGGAAAAAGACCTATGGATCGGGATGTGGACTATCGTGTACTCATTTCTGAAGATGAACGTAAAGGCATTGAATTCACCGCAACAGATGGTACCAAGTGTGACCTAAGTTTTACAACTATGGACAATGCTAAGACACAACACGAGGTTCTCATTGCAATGTTGCTTGGTTCACCATGGCTGGATGCATCTGGAAACAAGGTTGAACCATTAGGAATGCCTTCTACATTGAGGGATAGTTTGCAATTATTGCTTCCTTTAGTGGGGAAAACAATACGCTACAATGGACTCAAAGGCAAAGATGATCCAGTAAAGACGTTTCAGTCTATCCAACTGATGGTTATCATGATGCTGATGGTTGTTAACCATAATCAATACCCCCGATATGACCCACTTGTCTTTTTTCCAGAAGGGTTTAACAAGGATGCATTTGTTCAGTTCCTTAAAACTCCAACAGTGGACTGTGCAATGATTGTGGACCTATTTACGACGGCACAGTACATGGTTAGCAAGGGTGGGTTGAAAGCACAAGAGTCAAAGTATGCATCTACATTGGAGGCTCTTCCTATACCATTAAAGGAACTCATGATTACCTTTAAGACGGTTACAACTACTTCCTTTCCCAATCCGGGTGACAAAAAGGGTGTTTCTGGTGTTTCTGGTGTGCGTTCACTATTGGAATGGATTTCCAAGTAAAGCAATTTTTTGTGTGTTTTATAAACATTTTTTGTTTATTTAATAATTATTTGTAATTAAAAATTGAAAATATGATATATTTAAAAGGTTATAATTTAACTCCAACATACCCTTACATGTTTAGTTGGATTTACAAGTTTAGAGATGACGGCCGTCATGGCTGTGGTATGCGTTGGTGCTGGTCCTGCAAAACAGCACATGCATTATGGAAAGCGAAGAGCCCTTTCGTTAACATTGCTAAAGTGTCTAAACACTTCCACGGTACATGTGTGAACGTCTTGAATAAGTCAGGGCTTGAAATCCTGGCTATATTGCAAGATCATGATGTGGGCGCGGATGCTCTGCTGCAACACCTTACAGACATGTTTGGTCCTCTACCAGACCTTAAGAAGGTTGTGGATATGTTCATCCGTCTTCACAAAGGACTACACGAAAAGGTAGAAGTGGTGGAAACGGTACAGGCCGATGGGAAGTTGGGAAAGCGTCTCGCGCGGTACAGTCTCTGTGACCGTTTAGCATATTGTGCAAACCTCAAGGGAGAGGGCGAATGTCACACGGGTTGCCCGTTTCACGACGAATCACTCCTTGTGCATTTGATTGCGGCCGCGGTTTTTGCAGCCATATCTGCAATGCATGTATCAGATGAGGTTGCGTACGCTGCCTTCGTTACTGCTCTTTTTCATGATTGTGGCAAACCTGCATCAAAGAAGGGCGGTGAAGGTCTATGCACACAACACTACACCTCCACCGTGTCCAATCCGTGCAACCACGATGGTCCTGGACAATGCCCTCATCACCACGGGTGCTCCAACACGAACACATCGGTAATACCGCTACCGAATTGGTCCCCGTTTGTTGCAGGTACTGACATCATGAATAAGATCCACCAGTTTCTTGCGGATAAGAAGTACCCTGATGCCATCATAGAACCTCCTGCGGATACGCCATCATGGAAAATCCCCGATATGGTTAAGGCCCAACTGCCTCCATTCTTGCATGAAGCATTTGACGCCATGATCAAGCAGTATTCCAGACCTTGCGATTGTGCAAGATATCCTGGACATGGCTTGTTGGGTGCAATATGTCTTACACTCTTCAAACGGATTATTGCAGATACAATGCCTGAGACCATGACTCCAATGGACAGGGTAGCCACAGTGGACGCCATGATACGCACTGTGCAAATCCACATGGCACTTCATAACTGTGGAAACGCCGAGGTATGCCATAAGGTCCTGGCCCACGAAGACCATCTTGTCCGTATTCTTGCATCACACATGTACGTTGGAGACAATCTGGGCAAGATACGTTCCAAGGCATATCAAGAGAAGGTGCCGTTTAACGAGGCGTATGACCAGTTCGTGGCAAACATGGATTCCTTGCCCGTGCATACCTCCTTGGTTGCCTTAAACCAAGGACAAAAGGTATCAATCCTGCTTCAGGGACCTTCTGGTTCTGGAAAGTCATCATTTGTACAGGACTTATGTACTCGTCTTCATGAATGCCACAGGCTTACTATCATATCCCGCGATGAGCATATTGCAGGAATCATAACGGAATGTAAGGAGAGGCTGACGGAGGAACAGTACGCTCTTATGTACGCAATCTACAATGCCTGTAAGTCATACCACAAAGACTCGTCAAAGGACATTGCAAAGGTGCATAATGCCATAACCAATGCTCAAAATGGGGGCCTTCAATTGTCTGCTACCCTTACCAACATCACGGAACAAAGCGTACCCAACGTCATGAAGTTGGTTGATACTGCTTTTACTGAGGCATACAACACGGCCCTTGATAGCAATGAATTTGACGTGATCGTCGTTGATTCATGCCTTACATTATGGGAAACTGCCGTACAACAGCACCTACCGCGTTTAAGCGAAACCATCGTCATCACGGTACCGATCATCAACTATGCCGGGATTGTGTCAAAGGCTAACGGCCTGGATGAACAAGGCCAGATGCGTTTGTCAGGTGCAAATACATTGCATTGCCCTGCTAATGGTGAATTTGCATCGCCATTCTTTGACCCCTATGGAAAAAAGAGCAAAAACATATGCCATCAGGCACCACCGGTAATCCTTACAATGCATAACGGGGTTATATCGGTGGACAACAGTGCAACACTGAAGTGGATTAGGAGTGCACTTGGAGACCAGCCCATTATCCATCCTACCCGTGTGGATACGTCTGGTATGAACGGTGGTGAATTTATGCAATACCTTGTTGAAAAACACAAAGGGGACATGTTGAGGGTGCGTGATGAACTCTTCAAAGTATGGGATGTTACAATGAATGGTGTTTATCCCCATGAACATATGAGTGTCGATAAGAAGACACGTATTATGGAGGAACTTGTGAAATATACATCCATTCTCCACGGTGAAGGTATTCTTGACAAACCCATTACCAAAGAGGAATTTGACACAAATGAACAGTTGTTCTGGAACACCATTATGTCCATTACAGTAGTGAAATACAAGGATGGGCACAGTGGAAGCAAATTCTGGCGGAAGTCCATGCGTCATTTCCGCGGGATTACCATCTTCACGCATCCTATCACTAGAAAAGTGACAGTTCTACGCTACCTGATGGATCGTGGTGCGGAAATCCATTCAAAGGTTACCCACAAGAGAGCCAAAGGTCAGGATGATTGTGATACATATGGGGAAGATCTTGATCGTATCTCAAAGTGCTTACTTGATGAACTTCAACTTAATGCATTCCTCACCCAGAAGGCAGATGGTTCTCTTGGCACCTTCACGGTGTACAGTGGCATGGCTCTTAATATCATGAAAGCATACGTTGAGACATGGGGTACTGCTGCCGCCAAGGAAATTGCCAAACAATCTTTTGAACGGACTCAGGGCAAGTTCATGGCAGTACTTGCTACTCAAGGGACAAAGTCTATTACAAGCGAAATGATTGCCTTTGCAACTACTTCAGTCTTTGGAGGCATCCGTGATAAGGAAGGGAATCCACTTGTATCCCGCGAGGAAATGTCTAACAAGACACCCCTCCAAATATGGGAAGAACACGGTTCCAAAGTTCTTGACCGCATCTTTGCGCTTCATGGTCCAGCATATGAAAAATACCCGGATGAATCAATCACTCTAATGTTTGAGATGATATGTGCTAAGAACCGTGATGCTTTTCCAGCCGATAAGAGTCATAAGGTACACGATGAGTTTGCATGTGATGCAAAAAGGGACCAGTTTCTCTGCCTTGGCTTGGGATATGCATCTCTTGAAGTGAACATTCCTCACTGCGTTATGGACCTTAATGGGGCTTTTCAACAACCTGCTTTCTGGAAAATTGAGAGTGGTGAGCAGGTTAACAAGATGATAACGGATCTGCAACGGGTGATGTGTAGGAAAATGGCCATAAAAGAATTCCTTGTTGCTTACCCTCCGATGAATCCGGATGAGTTTGATGAATTGCATCCAGAAGGCTTTGTTCTGTACGGATACGTCTCTATTGAAACTACAGCCATCCATACGGCATATGGTCTCCCAGGAATTCTCACATACGCCAAAGTGAAGACACTAATTTACTACATGGCGCACAAGTTCAAAGTGGAGAACCTAGATGTATTGGTGAAGTATGGACAGGATTCACCGGGACATTTTCCATTGTGCGACATGTTGTATAACATCTACTCGTCTGGAAAGTTGCAACAGTTGATGACCAGCATCCATGAACAACTCGTAAAGATGCTGGATTTGGAGGCCGAAACATCTCAATTGAAAGAGGCAATTGCCAAATTGGATGTTCAAGAAGGCACTTTTGGGATGCCTCCGCTTGAACGATTGAAAAAAATTAAGACAGCTGACAGACTGACATCATTTATCGGCGCACTTCTAAAAGAACAAGCCACGCCAAAAGACGTAGCCTTGAGCCAAGAACTTGCACGTATGTTGACAAACACGTTTATCAAAGGCTGGAACACTACTTTTGAGACTTCAATCCAGACGTTAGAAGAAGTGACGCGTTTAGATAAAGAAGGTTCAGCGATTTCTATGACAGCCAAAGCAAGGGAACTCTTTGACGAAAAGGTGGTATTGGCTAAGAAGGGTGTCACAACACTATTGAAAATAATCAAACTTGAAAAACCTTGGAATGAAGAGTGGCAATCAGTTACCACGTGCACCGATGTTCCTACATTGCTTAAAAACCAATTGATTACGCAAATTGTGGAACTGCAGAACAAAGCCCTGGTTGCCCTTCCTACCAAGTCAGAATGAGTAGGAAAAAGTTGAATTTTTGTTTGAATAAGCTTTTTATATATTACAACAATTTATATTCATAACCAAGGTCATGGCAGTAAATACAGGTAAAGGTACTCGCGTTGGTGCAGTTAAAGACAGAGCACAATTTTTTAATGAGAGAACAGAACAATGGGTAAAAAGAGACACTGAAACAGGTAAAATTTTATCAAGTTCCTCCAATAAGTACAAAGGTGTAAAGGAAGAAAAAAAGTAATAACATATTTTTTTTGTAAATAATATAAACAGAAACAAATTATATTTAGTAATATGACTACAAATAATAATAATATTGAATATATGGGAAGTGGTAGTGACTATACAGGAAGTAGTAGTGAATATACAGGAAGTGGTAGTGACTATACAGGGGCAGTAAGCAATGAATTATTACTATACAACATATCATTACTAACATCTTATCCAATTGCACATTATTCACAATTATTATATGAAAATGATATATTAAGAAAAACAAATATGGAGATTTCAATAGAAAGTAATATAATAAGAAATAAAAATATAAAATTGGTAAATGAAAGAAAGAGGTTAAGGGATATAAATGAGAAGTTAGAAATATATAATGCAGAATTAGAGATAGAAAATGCAGATTTAGCAAGTGATTATAGGCAATTAAAAAAGAAATTAGGGTGTTGTGATGAAAAAAGTGTGGATAAAAGCAACGAAAACTTAGTAAATCAGTACGTATCGATGAAATATATTCGAAATCCAAACTCTTACAGCGATGAGGAAATTAGCAATACGCTTAAAACAATAACATCATTAGAGTCAATATTGCAATTAAAAGACAGGTGGATTGAAATAAGACATAATACGATATTACAAAAATTACACAATATAATACCAGCAATAGAAAAATTAATTGCTATGGTAGGATTAGCAGATGTTAAGAAGGAGGTATTTAAGAAGATTGTTTATTATGTTAAAAATAGTTCACTTGATGAATATTTACATACACAAATATCAGGACCACCTGGTGTAGGTAAAACTGAATTTGCAAAAATTTATGCGGATATTTTTGTTAGGTTGGGTATATTAAAAACATCAAATTTTATAGAAATAAAGAGAGATGATTTAGTTGGAAAGTATTTAGGACAAACTGCACCAAAAACAAGGGAACTATTAGAAAAAGCAATGGGTGGAGTATTATTTTTAGATGAAGCATATTCATTAGGAAATGAGGAGAAAAGAGATTCATTTTCCAAGGAAGCAATTGATATGATAAATCAGTATTTATCAGAAAGAAAGCATGATTTTATGTTTATAATAGCAGGATATGAGGATGATTTAGAAAATTGTTTTTTTGGATATAATAAGGGATTAAAAAGACGATTTTCATCATCATATAATATTAAAGGTTATGATGCATTAGAATTAAAAGAAATATTTTTATTAAAAGTGGATAAGAAATATACCGTAAGTATTCCTCCAACTATGTTAGATGAATTTTTTGAAAAGAATAAGAATCACTTTAAATATTATGGCGGTGATATTGAAAAGTTTTATAATGAGATAAAATATAATAGTTGCTTTAGAACATTTTTAGACAATTCGACTGAAATGAATATTATAATTGAAGATTTAGAAAATGCATTAAAAATATTTAATATTAAAAAAGAGGATTATAAACCATGTCTAAACATGTACATATAAACAAAATAATTTGATTACAAACCATTTATAAACAAAAAATTTACCAGCAAATGCAATACACTTCACCTATGGGTACAAGTCCTTGTATATCACGCAACTCATTTGGACTTTTGTTTGAGAAGAAATTTGCACGACCTTCATAACCATGCAAGTCAATGAATGAGCATATGAACTCTGGGCATGGATTATTATTGTTCCAGTAAGCATAGGTATTATACGGAAGCATAGATTGTGAATTTGTCATATTGATGGATTATAGACACAGAATTATTTATACATAATGTTGATTATATATATTTTCAATTTTTACAAAAAAAGACATATTAAACAAGTTAGGGTGTTAAACACCCCAACTAAAATTATTTCCCTAATATAAATATTACAAAAAAGAGACAAAAACATCATTTACACCCCTCTTCAGTAGAGATGCCGATGTAAATATCCCACATCTCTTTCACGTGCCTTTTCCATACCTCTGTACCAACTGTGTTAGTGATAGCACTAAAAATATCACCACCTCCGTGCATAGCCTTAAACTTTTCATGAAGAACAATACACTTTTGACACGAGGGACGCTCTTTATCTTTTTTATTTTGTTCACATCTCAAAATTCTGGAAACAGTTGCAATTAATGTCTTGTCAGTAGAATTTATGACACCTAAATCAATAATAGAGGTAGGAGATGTTGCATTTTTTGCATCTTCAATCCTCTTCATTACTTCTTTTTCTGCATCCATGGCTTGTTGGAAATGCAACCATGCCTCGGGAAATGCTTCCTCGGCTTTTTGTTGACATTGCTCAGATGTTAACATGGGTTCCTTCTTCAACTCCTCAACATTAAAACCATTGCTGGACAACCATGTAGTAAAAGCATTGTACATACCCATTGCACGTTCATCCCTTTTTTTGGTTTTTTGAAACGCATGAATAACAGCAATTGGCGAAAAGCATTTACTCTTGCTCCATGCAACAAATAATGCATCAATTGTGGGAAATGCGTGGTCCTGGGACGTGGAAAGAATGAAATTGCAATGTACCAGAAACTCATGCAATGTCATAACTGGTACAGAAACTTTGCCTTCAGTAAATACAACACGACCGTCTACAATTGACATATTCTGCCCGTACATACCACGAAGGCTGTGAAGAAGGAGGATATAGAAGAATCCACCATAAGAACATGCAAATGCGGATTCTTTTGGATTGCGTGAATATATGAAATCTATCTGCACCCGGTGACCGTCAACAACGATGGTCACTTGGTTTCTGTGGTTATCCCCACTTGGACATGCTACAAACGTCGGGTCTGAACCAAAGTGAGAATGAATTGCATTGCGGTGCTTTTCATCAATAAATGCATCTACATCGCCGTGATCTATCTTGCTAAGGAAGTACAGTTGTACATAAAACGGGATATCTGGTGAAAGTAATGCCTGTAATGTAGCCACAACCACTAAAAGCACACCAGTTGGAAAACGGGGCATCGTCTTTTGATGAACAGGGTTATAAAGCGTTAGTAATAATTAAAGGTATAAAGTAAATATATATTCAATTTTTATTACAAAAATGCATTACATATGCTAAACTAATTTATTAGCAATATGTGATTTTAATAAATCCAGAGAACATTGTTTAGTTGGGCTTGTAAATGATTTAGCAGAACAACTCTTATTTTTAAGAATGCTAATAATTTTATAGATAAGTTCATCAAGAAGTTGTGTATTTTCTTTAGACAATCTATATACATGTTTAAGTTTTTTAACAATATGAACAATTTTAGTATAATCATCTTCGTGAATTTTACTTGCATAATGGTTATAGTTTTTAATTAAAGAACTAAGTTTTTGAATATCGGTTTTATAGGAGGAAGTGTCTTTACCAAGTTGATTTTTATATTTTTCATAATGATGTAAAAATGCTTCTGCTAAATCATTAGAAGAGTAGTGTGTTGTATTTTTAATATTAAACATCATTGACAACATATCCTTCTTGTC
>Ga0164293_10004867_pt1 | contig 11458 bp, 8 predicted proteins | sample GEODES118metaG_FD_111487 | JGI IMG/M metagenome (GOLD analysis project Ga0164293, IMG submission 111487) | Eutrophic lake water microbial communities from Lake Mendota, Wisconsin, USA - GEODES118 metaG | ecosystem: Environmental > Aquatic > Freshwater > Lake | place: USA: Lake Mendota, Wisconsin...
ACGCTGGTTGGGTGATTGACGACACCCTGCTGGAAGCCATCGAAAAGATGGACCGCGCCATTGACCATGTGCAGAATCAGTTCTTGACGGTTCGCACCGGTCGCGCAACTCCGGCGATTGTCGAACGCGTGATGGTCAATTACTACGGCTCCGAAGTGCCACTGCAGCAGTTAGCGGGATTCCAAGTACCCGAAGCCCGCATGCTCGTGGTTAAGCCCCACGACAAGGGTTCCATCACCGCAATCGAAAAGGCAATCCAAGAAGCTGATCTTGGGCTTAATCCCAGCAATGACGGGGTTGTGATTCGCCTTGCATTTCCTGCTCTCACCGAAGAGCGACGCAAAGAGTATGTGAAGGTAGTGAAGAATATGTCGGAGGAAGGGCGGGTCGCGGTGCGCAATGTGCGGCGCGATGCTCGCAAGTCGCTTGAGACCGCAGAGAAAGATGGCGAAATCTCCAAAGATGATCTTGAACGTGCGGAAAAAGAATTAGAAAAAATCACACACGACCATGTGGAAGCAATTGACAAGGCGCTGACGCGCAAGGAACACGAACTTCTTGAGGTGTGAGCTCAACGAGCGTTCACCTCTCCTGGAAGGGAGCAAAATATGAGTGACGATCGCAGGCGAGACGACGGCCGTGACCCGAGTGGTGGTTATGGCACTGACTTCGGTGATGAATTCGGGACGGTGTCTTTTGGCGCCTCAAACGAACCCGACACCGATGAACAGCCGGCAATTTCTTTTGGCAAGAGCGATACTGGCCCATTGCCGCATTGGAGTGAACCGCCGACCGGTGAACTTCCGCGCTTCATTGATGAAGCCCCGTCTGGTGAAACTGACGTCTGGTCTTCATTTGGATCAGGTGACGACACCACTCGGACTGCGATGCGCCCAGCCGACTCGCGACCCGTGAGACGCGACATCACTGCAGATGGCCCACTCTTTGGTGATTCAGGCTCTGATCAGCCCACATCTTCGGCACCCGTTACGCCGCCACCGGTATTTGATGACGAGGCGGTTGATATTTCAGGCGCGATGTATGCACAACGTGATCGAGTAGCCATCGGTGGTGATTACACCGATGAGCGTCGCCGCCCCGTGCAGCGAGGTGGCAGCACTGGTCAAACTCGACGTCCTGCACGTGCAACTACATCCGATCGTGACATGCCGGCTGCCGTTACTGCTGGTCTTGTAATAGCAGCGCTGTTTTTGGCGGCGCTGCTATGGAAGCCAGCCGCTGCCGTTGTATTTGTGGTCGTCGCGCTCGGGCTCGCATCAGTTGAGTTCTATTCAAAAGTTTCCGAACGCGGTTACAGACCCGCGTCGTTGATTGGCACGGTTGCATGTGTCGCTGCGCCTGCAGCGGCTTACTGGCTCGGCGATGGCACATTGCCTTTGGTGATGATGCTTGCATTTGTCGCTGCTGCGGTCAGCTTTGTGGGTACTGACAGCGTGCAGTCTGGGCCGATGCCGAACATCGCGATCACGTCTTTGGGCATTATCTGGATCGGACTTTTAGGTTCCTTCGCCTCGCTGATCTTGCGACTATCGACTGATGGCTCCGGTTTTGCCAATGCGGGCACAGACACTCTTTTATTGGTTGCGATTTGTGTGGTCGCCAATGACACCGCAGCGCTGTTTGTCGGTAAATCTGTCGGGCGCACGAAACTGCGCGAATGGATCAGCCCAAACAAATCCGTCGAAGGTTTGATCGGTGGTGCAGTGGCCACGATCATTGCCGCAATCATCATCGGTTCTCAGAGCGACACTTGGAATTCTCTTGGTGAACAACTGCTGCTCGGCATTGTCATTGCAATAGCTGCTCCGCTTGGTGATCTTGTTGAGTCGATGTTCAAACGCAATCTTGACATTAAGGATTTCGGAAATTCGATCGCAGGCCATGGGGGTGTGCTTGATCGATTTGATGCCTTTTTGTTCGTGCTGCCGTCGGTGTACTACCTGACGGTGGTGCTTGAACCCTGGGTTTCCTGACCTCGGATGGCCCAAGTCCGAGTAGCTGTTGGGGGATCATCGGGTTCCATAGGAACTCAAACACTCGATGTGGTTCGGGCTGAGTCCGAGCAATTTCGTGTTACCGCGCTAAGCGTGCACTCTTCGTCTGATGTCTTAATTGAGCAGGCCAAGGAGTTCCGCCCGGATCTCGTAGTAGTTACGAATCCTGCAGAGATTGATCGTGTTGCATCGGCGTTGCCGGGGGTGACCGTTTCGTCAAACATCACTGACTTAGTTGAGGCCGCAGATGTAGTTGTTAATGCAGTGGTTGGATTCGCTGGATTGCCCCTTACTGAAGCAACACTTCGGGCAGGCAAGAGACTCGCGCTTGCAAACAAAGAATCTTTAATTGCTGCTGGACCGGTAGTTCAGCCTTTGCGCAAGACACCTGGTGCGGAGCTAGTGCCCGTTGACAGCGAGCACTGTGCGTTACATCAATGTTTACGCGCCAGCACAAATGTGGATCGTGAAGTCGGCCGCCTCATACTCACTGCAAGTGGAGGACCATTTCGAGGGCGTACACGTTCGAATCTCGCAGGTGTCTCAATTGCTGATGCGCTTGCTCATCCGACCTGGTCAATGGGGCCCAAAATCACAATTGATTCATCGACCTTGATGAACAAGGGCCTTGAGGTCATCGAAGCTCATGTGTTATTCAATGTTGACTACAAAAACATTGAGGTCGTGGTGCACCCACAATCCATCGTGCATTCAATGGTCGAATTCAGTGATGGCTCAACAATCGCTCAGCTGTCGATGCCCGATATGCGGTTGCCAATTGGCTATGCACTTGGTTATCCAAACCGAATCCGAACACCGTTTGGGGCGATCAATTGGCAGCAGTTGTCACAGCTTGATTTTGCATCACCCGATACCGAGACGTTCAGGTGTTTGTCGATCGCATACGAAGCAGGGCGCATTGGTGGCACGGCGCCTGCATGGATAAGCGCGGCCAACGAAGTTGCGGTGGAGGCGTTTCTCAACGGCCAGATTGAATGGCTGCAAATTGCCGATGTAATCGAAGCCACGCTTGAACGCCACGACGGGAGCATTCCGTCACAGGTTGCCGATATCGTCGAAGCTGACAGAAAAGCGCGAGCGGAAGCGGGTACTGTCCTTCGCAGCAAGTAGGTGAGATGACCTGGTATCGAAAAATCCGCAATGAGATCCTGATCGGTGGAGCTGAGGAAGCCCCCGCACAAGAGACCAAAGATGCACGGTGGGTCGGTCTGGTCGTGCTCGGCCTTTTGGTGTGGCTCGGAGTAGAGAACCCCTGGGCGCTTGTGTTCGTCTTTGGCCTCGTAATTTCTGTGTTTCTGCACGAAGTTGGCCACTACGTAACTGCGTGCCGCTCAGGAATGAAAGTCACGCAGTTTTACATGGGCTTTGGTCCAAAGGTGTGGAGTATCCAGCGGGGCGAAGTTGAATACGGCGTAAGGGCCTTTCCGATCGGGGCGTTTGTGCGCATCATCGGCATGAGCTCGGAGGACAACGAAGTTGAACCCGAGGATGAATCGCGCACCTATCGTGCGCAGTCGTACCCGAAACGCATGCTGGTCATAACCGCCGGCTCATTGATGCATCTAGTGATTGCTGCTTCGCTGATTGTCGGCATTTATTCATTTTCCGGGCGATACCAAGAGACTGGCCAAGTCCGCATTATGGAAGCGCCAGCTGCCGAGACCGCAGCAGCAGCCGCGGGGCTGCAGTCCGGGGATCGCATAGTTGCGATAGATGGTGAATCGATGCGCACACGGGATAAGTTCTCGCGCGCAATCATCGGCCATGAACCCGGCGATCAGATAGAAATCCTGATCGAGCGCGGTGGAAATGAAATGGTTCTTGCCGCCACACTTGGCACTCATCCCGCGGATGAGACCAAATCGACTCCGTATCTAGGTGTGTACACGCAATCTCGGGATTACCAGACCATGGATCCATTGCGTTCACTGTGGTGGGGCTTTGGTGACATCGTCGACATGGCCGCTTCCTCGGCGCGGGGAGTTGTCACAGCCCTCAACCCGATGAACAGTCTGAAGCACCTCACGAATTCCGATTCTGTCGGCGATGAATCACGTCCAACCACAGTTGTTGGAGCCACGCAGGCTGGTGGAGCGATCGGTCGCGATGATGGTCTGAAGGGTGTTCTTCTGTTGTTGGCTGCCGTGAACGTGTTTGTAGGAGTTTTCAATATGTTCCCGATGCTTCCCTTTGACGGGGGCCACGCTGCGGTAGCCACTTACGAGCGGTTGCGTTCGCGGCGTGGGCGTAGATACTTCGCCGATATCTCCAAGATGGTGCCGGTCACATTCGTTGTGGTCGCACTTGTGCTGTTTTTGTTCGCTACGGGTCTCTATCTGGACATAACTGACCCACTTGGATGACCAATAGCGCCATTCGGCTGGCAGAATGAAAGCGATGTTCGAACGCCGCACCACCAAGCAAATTCACGTCGGCAATATTCCAGTCGGTGGTGGCTCACCGATCACGGTGCAGTCAATGACCACCACCAAGACCGCCGATGTTGAAGGCACGCTGCAGCAGATTTACGCTCTCGCCGCTGCGGGATGTGACATCGTTCGATGTACTTGCAATGAACAAGAAGCAGCCGAAGGGCTTGCACAAATTGTTCCGCGATCGCCGCTGCCGATCATCGCTGACATTCACCATCAATACAAGATGGCTCTTGCTGCGATGGAAGCAGGTGTTGCGGGATTGCGCCTTAATCCCGGAAACATTCGCAAGCCAGAACACATCAAGGCAGTTGCAACCGAGGCTCGCGACCGCAAAATCCCGATTCGCATTGGCGTCAACGGCGGGTCGCTAGATCCTTCGTTGTATGAAAAGCATGGTGGCCTAACTGCAGCAGCGATGGTTGAATCTGCGATGCAGGAGATGGCTTACTTCCATGAAGTGGGCTTTGACCTCATGAAGATTTCTGTTAAGGCCTCGAATGTGCCGTTGATGGTCGAGGCCTACAGGATGTTGAGTGAACAAACGGATGTTCCGCTGCACCTTGGCGTTACTGAAGCCGGCCCACCACCGGCAGGCCTTGTGAAGGCCACAGCAGGCATCGCCGCGTTGCTCTTGGAGGGAATTGGCGACACCATCCGATACAGCCTCACTGCGGATCCCGTGGAAGAAGCGATCGCCGGGCGCACACTCCTTGAATCGTTGGGATTGCGCGAGCGCAAAAATGTTGACTTGATTGCTTGCCCAAGCTGCGGGCGCGCCGAGATTGATGTGATTGATGTTGCCAACCGCGCAATGAAGGCATTCGCTGACAAAAAGCTGCCATTACAGATCGCTGTCATGGGTTGCGTGGTGAATGGTCCGGGTGAGGCGCGCGAAGCTGACCTTGGCATTGCGGCTGGCAACAAGCGTGGGCATCTGTTCGTCAAGGGACGCAATGTGGCCGTGGTGCCTGAATCTGAGATGGTCGAAGCTTTGGTTGAGTGGGCGGAATACATCAACGAACACGGCACCGAAGCGGCAATTGCACGCGCCGATACCGCACGCGCCGAGCGCGAAGCCAACAAAGATCGTTCGGCTGCCCTTCAGGAAAAGGGCGACGATGCGAACAACGCAAACGAGAGAATCGTTGAAATTCGTAAGGTGACCGGCGACTGATAGTCAGCGGACCACGTGGAGTCGGCCGCTGCCATTCACGCGCAACAGTTCTCCGGGCTGCAGCAATAAAACCTCGCCAGTTCGGATTGAATCGCCCTTCACGTCAGTTGCAACCACGATGGTGGCTTCATCCCCGGACTGCACGATTGCGTGCTCATGAAAGTCAATGACCGCAACTTCAAACAGCTCGCATTGAATGTCGTAAAGCATGGTGCCAGTGCCGTCATGGCGTAAAACAATTGGTTCAGCATCCAGATCAACCACTCGCAGTAATTCATCGATATCGATGTGCTTGGTGGTGAAGCCGGCACGGATGACGTTGTCAGAAGATCCCATTACCTCAACGCCTGCTCCATCTAGGTAGGCATGGAGATTGCCAGCACCCAAGAAGAGGGCATCGCCTGGTTCAAGTGTTACGTGGTTCATGCACAACGCCACTGGAAGCGCTGGATCGTTTGGATACAAGCGAACGATTGCATCCGCCCATCCGGGAAGATTGAACTTTGGAGATTCAATCTCGCATCGCAGTGAAGCTTCAACGAAGTCCTTTAGCCCGCGGTGCTGAAGATCGGAAGCGAGTTCATGCCAACCGCGACGCACCCAATCACTGTGTAGATCTTTTACTTCGCGAAATCCACATAACGCTTCGAATCGTGTGATTGCGCAGAGCAGCTCTGGCTTTGGGTTCGGGTCGCGATAGTTGCGGTCGGCTTGCGGTATCGATGCTTCGCGCGCGAAACCTTCGGCAGCTTGGGCTGCAGTTGGATGGGTTTGTAGCGACAGCGGTGCACTAGTCGCCAGAATTTTCACTAGGTAGGGGAGTTCACCGACAATCTGAGTCAGCGGCTGCGATTTACCGTTCGCATCGGTTGCATTCGTGGGCCCCGATTCGTGGGTTCCAAACCACAGCTCGGCCCACGGTGAGCCGTCAACGGTGGTGCCAATCCAGCGTGGAATGAAATATTTATCGCCCCACTGGTAGTGCTGCACACTGCCGTGGAGCCGAAACATCAGTGACCCTTGCTAATTGATACGACTGTGTTGATGGCGTCTTCGATCGGAACTTCGTGTTGAATGCCAGACTTACGCTCGCGCACTTCGATGTGACCCGATTCAAACTTCTTGCCAACCACAGCAATAACGGGCATGCCCAACAGTTCAGCATCCTTGAATTTGACCCCAGGTGACACACCGTTGCGGTCGTCAAAGATGACCGTCAGGCCACGAGATTCGAGCTCGGTTGCAAATTTCTCAGCGGCCACAAACAGATCGTCGCCGTTTTTGCCCGTGGTCACAACGTGCACATCTGCTGGTGCAATGTTTCGTGGCCAGCAGAGCCCGATTTCGTCGTGCGTGGCTTCAGCAATCGCAGCGACAACACGCGATACTCCAATGCCATATGACCCCATGGTGACCACTTGGGTCTTGCCATTCTGGTCAAGCACTTTGAGGTCAAGTGCTTCGGCGTACTTTTTGCCGAGTTGAAACACGTGGCCAATCTCGATGCCCCGATCAATTCGCAGGTCTTTGCCACACTCTGGGCACGGATCACCGGCGTGAACCTCAACTGCATCAACAAGTTGGTCTGGTGTGAAGTCACGTCCTGCAACCACATTGATGCGGTGCTTTCCGAATTCGTTTGCACCGGTGACCCATGAAGTCCCGTTTGCAACACGTGGATCTAGTACGTAGCGAATGCCCGACCCTGAATCGGCCCCAAGTATCTCTGCACCAATGTAGCCACGCACAAGTTTCGGGTGTTTTGCAAAATCCTCGTCAGTGAACGGCTCGATTTCAAGTGGTGATAGTTGGGCCTCAACTCGTTTCAGGTCAACTTCACGGTCACCAGGGACACCAATGACCAACGGTGATTTGGTTCCATCTGGATGTGCAACATTGACTACAACGTTCTTCAAAGTGTGCGCAGCCGTCCAGCCATCTTTTGGTGCGATGTCTTTGTGATGCTTGTTAAGGAAATCAACTAAGGCGTCAATTGTCGGCGAATCAGGAGTATCAATGGTCGCAGCCGCTGGATATTGCCCCGTGTCGACTGCATTGATGTTTGATTTAACGGCTTCAGTGTTTGCCGCGTAATCACATTTGCTGCAGCGCACAAAAGTGTCTTCACCGACTTCGCATTCTGCGAGGAACTCTTCGGAAAGCGAACCACCCATTGCGCCAGCCATTGCCGAGACGATCACGTATGGAAGCCCGAGTCGATCGAAGATCTTGATGTAAGCGCCACGATGTGCTTGGTAACTCTTCTCGAGTCCATCTTGATCAAGATCAAAACTGTATGAATCCTTCATTGAGAATTCGCGCCCGCGCAACAAGCCTGCGCGTGGGCGTGCTTCGTCGCGGTACTTGGTTTGAATTTGATACAGCGAAACCGGAAGGTCTTTATATGAGGAGTAAAGATCCTTCACTAGCAAAGTGAACATCTCTTCATGTGTTGGGCCAAGGAGGTAGTCCACGCCGCGTCGATCCTTCAGGCGAAAAAGATTGTCACCGTATTCGGTCCAACGGTTGGTCGCTTCGTATGGCTCGCGCGGCAACATGGCAGGGAAATGAACTTCTTGTGCGCCAATAGCGTTCATTTCTTCGCGGACGATTTCTTCAACTCGCCGATACACCGCCCAGCCGAGTGGCAACCACGTGTATCCACCAGGTGCTGCACGACGGATGTAACCAGCGCGCACGAGGAGTCGATGACTCGGGACCTCGGCATCTGCGGGGTCGTCGCGCAAGGTACGCAAGAAGGTGGTGGAAAGCCTGTACATCATCCTTGTGTTTCTAGGTACCTTTTGGTCGGTTGGCCTGGCGGCGCAAATGGTCTGATGGCCTTACGGCACAAAGCCCAGAAAATCAGGGCTCGGGCGAAGATTAGTGCGGGTGGCTATACTTTCAGGGTCCTTTGACGTTCGAAGACCAGTTCGTGAACCAGGGGCGTGGGCCGCAAGACCCACGCTCTTTTGTTTCTCGGCGCACATATAGCCAGGAGGTGAGACATGACCGAAACCACGACCCAGTACGGATCACCCGTACTCGACAAAGTGGCATCGCTCGTGGCGCCAATCATCTCCGATCTGGGAATTGAGCTTTACGACCTTGAGTTCGCTGGGGGCACCCTTCGAATCACGGTCGACACACCTGCCGGGCAGGAGTCTGGCGTCAGTCTTGACACCATTGCCGTTGCCACGCGCCTCATCGGTCGCGAGCTCGACCATGCCGATCCGGTGCCTGGTCGCTACACCCTTGAGATCACGAGCCCGGGCCTCGAACGGCCGTTGCGCAAGGCTGCACATTTTGCCCGTGAGCAGGGCAAGGAAATCGCAGTACGTCTGACCTCTGCCATTGATGGCCACCGTCGAGTGCAGGGACTCCTTGTTCGTAGTGACTCTTCTACCGCCACTGTGTCTTTGGAAACCGGTGAGTTCACTTTTCCAATCGACCAAGTCGAGCGCGCCAAAACAGTTTTTGTTTGGGGGCCAGCGCCAAAGCCTGGGAAGGCGCCGAAAGGCAAGCCTGCAAAGTCAAAGTCTGCACAGGAATCCAATTCACATAAGTCAATTACACAAACAGAGGAGACCAAATCATGAGCAATCTTGATATGGCCGAAGCAGTACGCATGCTTGCCGTTGATCGCGGCATCTCCGTCGACGCACTGCTCCAAGTGCTGGTGGAGGCACTCGCCACCGCCTACAAAAAGCGCCCAGGGGCCGCCGATGAAGTGATCGTTGAGATCAACCCCGAAAATTTGGACATGCGGTTCACCGCCTATGACCTTGACGATGATGGCAACTGGGTTAACGAGCGTGACGACACGCCTCGCAAGGAAGAGCTCGGCCGAATCGCCGCTCAGACCTTCCGTCAGGTGATGGGTCAGAAGATCCGCGAAGTTGAGCGCGATCGCAAGTTTGAGGAGTATGCAAACCGTGAAGGTGACATCGTCACCGGCATCATTCAGCAGACCGACAACCGTTACACCTTGCTGGATCTTGGCAAGGTTGAGGCGTTACTTCCGCAGGCTGAGCAGGTTCCTTACGAGCGCCCCGAGCCGAATGCACGTGTGAAGGCATACATCGTTGAAGTGCGCAAGACCGCCAAGGGCCCACAAATCGTTGTGAGCCGCACGCATCCAGGGCTCATCAAGCGTTTGTTTGAACTCGAAGTTCCTGAAATCGCCGATGGTGTTGTGGAAATCAAGGCGTGCGCGCGTGAACCTGGTCATCGCACCAAGATCGCCGTATGGTCAAACGATCACAACGTGGATCCTGTTGGCGCATGCGTAGGCGCCCGAGGTGGGCGAGTGCGCATGGTTGTGAACGAGCTCCGTGGCGAGAAGATCGACATCGTTCCCTTCTCGGAAGACACACAAGATTTCGTCGCCAAGGCATTGTCGCCAGCAAAGGTCACCGAAGTTCGCGTCAGCGAAGACGGTACCCAAGCCGATGTGATCGTGCCCGACTATCAGTTGTCACTTGCGATCGGCAAAGAAGGGCAGAATGCCCGTCTTGCTGCGCGCCTCACTGGCATGCGTATTGACATCAAGAGCGAAACTCAGGCCGCCGAAGAAGCACAAGGCATCTTCCGCTCAAATGAGCGCGGTGGTGGCGAAAGTGTGGAATACGCCGAAGGTGAATGGGTCAGCAACGACCAGACCGGTGAACTCGAATTCCGTGGTGCTGACGGCACAGTTGTGTCACAGCAGGAGTACAGCGGGGACGCGAACTAACGCGTAATCGCCTCCGAGGAATTAGAGATCGACTGAAAGGCTGAAGCCAAGAGTGGCAAAGAACATGCGGGTACACGAGCTTGCGAAAGAGCTCGGACTAACTAACAAAGAAGCGGTGGACTTGTGCCTCACGCTCGGTATCGACGTCAAGAATCATTCGTCGTCAATCATCGATGCACAAGCCGACCGTGTGCGCCGTCGCGCTGAACGTGACGGCTTGGTCCGCGATGAACAGCCCGAAGAGCCAAAGCCTGCAAAGAAGGCAGCTGCCAAAAAAGCAGCACCTGCGAAGGCGACTGCTGAGAAAAAGGCAGCACCTGCGAAAAAGGCACCAGCTAAGAAAGCAGCACCAGCTAAAAAAGCTGCCGCTAAGAAAACCGCGGATGAGCCGGCTGTTGAAGTTGCCGTTGAAGAAGTTGTTCCGGTTGTAACGCCCGAGCCAGAAGCACCAATCGCAGAGCCGACCCCTGCGCCAGTAGTTGCGCCTGTAACTGAAGAACCAGCGCCCGCGAAGAAGTCTGGCTTCATCACTTCGTCGCGGCCCACCCCGGCTGCTCCAGCACGCCCACCGGTGGAACGTCCACCTGCGCCGCGTCCGCCTGACGCCCGCCCACCTGACGCCCGCCCGCCCGATGCGCGCCCACCCGAAGGTCGCCCACCAGCGCCACCGGTTCCTGGCCGCCCGTTGTCTCCTGGAGGGCGCCCAATTCCGCCGCCACCGCGGCCCACATCGTCCACGGGTCGGGTAATCCCGCCGCCGCCCGGTGGTCCTCGTTCGAGCCCACCACCGCGTCCAGGTGCTGGCTCGCGCCCGGGTCCACGTACTGCTCCCGCCGGTTCGCGTCCTGGCCCTCCTGGATCACGTCCAGGTCCTGGCGGTTCGCGTCCAGGTCCTGGTGGTCCGCGTCCTGGTGGTGCTGGCGGTCCACGCCCTGGTGGCGGTCCGCGCCCGGGCCTTGGTGGTCCGCGTCCTGGTGGCGGTCCTGGTGGTCCCCCTGGTGGAGGCCCCGGTGGTCGCACACCTGGTGGTCCTGGTAATCGCCCAAGCGGTCAGCGTCGCGCTCCACGCAAGAAGTCG
>Ga0164293_10004869_pt1 | contig 11455 bp, 8 predicted proteins | sample GEODES118metaG_FD_111487 | JGI IMG/M metagenome (GOLD analysis project Ga0164293, IMG submission 111487) | Eutrophic lake water microbial communities from Lake Mendota, Wisconsin, USA - GEODES118 metaG | ecosystem: Environmental > Aquatic > Freshwater > Lake | place: USA: Lake Mendota, Wisconsin...
CCAAACGCGACGTCTTGTGGATCGAGCGTCGGATTGGCTGGCCCGGCATTCGCGCCGTTCTTGTTCCAGTCGACGTAGCACTTCATATCGCCGGTTGTCGAGCCCGGAACGCGCGTCAAGAACTGACCGTCAGGCCCGAACAGCACCGCAACCATGCGATTGCATTCAATCGTCTCCGCGCAGGTTTCGAGCGCCTTGAGATCGGCTTGCGTCGCGTGGGTCGACTCGGTGATGACGTTGCCTGGAAGCGGCGGCGGGTCGTACATCGGGCCTGCGACCTTGATGCCTTCGGGCAGCGTGATCGACGGAACGTCGTCCACGACGAGCCAGCGCTCAGCCATCGACAACATTGGACTCCGGGGGTCAGCGAAGACCACGCGTTCGCCGGTCGAACGGATGATGGTCATCTCGGTGCGCTGCGGGAGGAACTTCTTGGTTGGATCCCACACCGGGCGAAAGACGATGCCTGTCGCGACGCCATCGCGAATGGCGGCGGCGCGCGCAATGCCGAGCGCGTTCGACACCGAGTTGGTGCCGGCTGCGAGGCGCGAACCTGCGGTGAGACGTCGCGCGCCGAGCGTGGTGAGCACCGCGAGCAACGCAATGATGCCGATCACGGTCAGGAGTTCGATGATCGTGAACCCGCGGCTCGAGAGCGCGCGTGCGCGATGGATGTTGGTAGATCGGTCCGAACGCATGGGAGACCTCACGGTTCGTAGCTGTAAAGGTTGTCGGTGCTCGCCGAGTAGGTGCTACCCGTCAGCGTGATGAACCGCGAATCATTGCCCGCGGAAACCCAGAGAATCTTGCGGTTCTTACACGAGAGTTGCATGCCACCGTTTGCGGCGGTTGCCCACTCGCTATCGCACTTGATCGTGCCGTCGGCGTCGATGTTGGTCGCTGGGTCGACGATGCCGTTCGAGTTCGCCTCACGGCCCGGGAAGATCGCAATGATCGGCGTGTCCCACGCATCGACGACGTGACGAACAGCGGTTGGAACAATGCCGGTTCCGGACGGGCGAATACCGCGGAAGACCGAGTCAGGGATCTTCTGCATGATCGCGGCGCTCGACGGCGATTGCGTCAACGCCCAAATCAAGTGTGCCGTTCGCTGAAAGGGACGAACCGAGTAGTGCGGCAAGCCTGCGGCGGAGAGCGATGGGTACGGTTGGGCGAGCGTGGTCCACGCGGCCACACCGGAACCAACTGGCGGTGTCGCGGGCGCGGACACTACGTCGTAGCGGAGACCGTTGGTCGCGTTTGGAAGTGGGTCGATCGGGAACCCAAGATTCGCCGCCGACTGGTACGTCAACCGGCGATCCATCGTGCGCTCGTACTCTTCCGTCGCCGCGTTCAACAACTCCAGAGAGTTGCGCGTCGAGCGCTCTTCGCTTGCGCGAATGACGCTGCCGCTCACCGCGAGCACAAGACTCGCCAAGAGCGCGATGATGCCGATGACGACGAGCATCTCGAGCAGCGTGAAGCCGCGCGCGCGCGTGGTTGTGCGCGTGGCCGCGTGCATGGTCGCATGCATGGTCGAATGTGTTGCGTGGCTTTGCGTTGGCATGAGTTGCTCCCAACCGATCGGTCGCCGTTCAGCGGCCGGTTTCGACGATGTTGTCCTTGTTGAATTCCTGCGCGTCGCGGCGTGCGTTCCGATCGAAGAGTCGATCGGGACCGCGAGAGAAGAGTGCGAACGCGGCGCCCTTCAAACTCGCTGCGGTGAACTCATCGCCGTTCGCATCGGCAGCCCCGCGAAGCTCTTGCCCGGTCGCGAATTCCCACGGGCGAAGCGCAAAGACGTCAGAGAGATTGACGAAGCCATCGGAACCGTTCGAAAGTTCGCTGCGCAGATCGCTGCCCGCATACGGCGCGCGGTAGTACGAGATCGGCGTTCCCCAGTAGTCGAGCAATACCTTCGGGTAGTTGTCGAAGTTCGGGTCGAGCTGATCGTTCGTGACAATGATCGGATTGCCCTGCGCGTCGAAACCCTTCAAGCCGCCGAGGAGTTTCTCGTCGGTGAGTTCGAGATACGGGCCGTAGACGCGGCCTTCGATGCCAACCGAGTTCCAGTTGGCGCCGTTGACTGCAATCGGAGCGGCGTCGCGATTCGGATTGCGCGCGCGGTAGAGACCTGGGAACGCGGCGTACGCATTCTGCGGAGCATCCACTGAGCCCCACGCGCCATCGGAACCCGGCGCGCGAATACCAAACGGCGGGTTCTCCTTGGTGCCAGGACCCGCGGAACCTCCGAGGCGCACGCCGTAGCCATCTTCGCTGCGGTTGCCGTAGCCGACGAGATAGTCGGCAAGAGTCGTGTAGCTGTACCACTGCTGCAGGTTGGGAACCTGACCGACCGTCGTCACGTCGCGCGCGAAACCGCGGAAGCCCGCGGTCTCGCCGCCCTGTCGTGCCATCAGCACCGGCGGGAGATAGCCAAAGTCGGTTTGGAATTGGCCAAGACCCGACGCGATCGAGCCCAACAAGAACTGCGTCTTGGTGCGCTGCGCCTTACGAGTTGCCGCACCAACGGCCACGGTGACCGTGCCGATCAGGAGCACGATGATCGCGACGACGGTGAGAAGTTCCGTCAGGGTGAAGCCCCGGCGGTGCGTCGGGAGGTTGTTGCGATTCATCATGCGCATCGGGGCGATTCCTAGCTTCAGCAATTGCGAGCGGCCCGTCGCGGAGCGCGACGCCCAATCGAGTGTGTTTGGCGAGGTCGGCTTTGAACCGACCTTTTTCTCTGGCGTCGTGGCCGAACTTCGTGGCCTGACTTTGTGGCCTGACTTTGTGGCCTGACTTCGTACCCTTACTTCTTCGACGTGTTCGACACCGACTCGATCATCGAGACGAGCGGAAGGAAGAGCGCGAGAACGATGAGGAGCACGATGCCGCCGAGGACGACGACCATGAACGGCTCGAGGAGCGACAGAAGGCTCGCGACCGCGACGTCGACTTCTTCGTCGTAGTTGTCGGCGATCTTCATGAGCATCACGTCGAGGTCGCCGGTTTCCTCACCGACGTCGATCATGTTGACGACGATGAGGTCGCAGGTCTTCGATTCACGCAACGGCACCGAGAACGTCTCGCCTTCGCGAATCGAGTCGTGCACCTTCGTGAGTGCCTTCTCGAAGACGTAGTTCCCCGAGGTGTCGCGGGTGATGAGAATCGCCTCGAGAATCGGCACACCAGCGCTAATGAGCGTGCCGAGCGTGCGCGTGAATCGCGCGATGGCGGTTTTTCGCACCAGCGTGCCAACCACCGGAACTTTCAGAACCGCCCAGTCGGTCGCCGCGCGTCCGGGGCCCGTTTTTCGTATCAACTTGAAGAACAGGAAGATGAGGACCGGCGAGATGAGAATCCAAATCACGCCCGGCACGACTTGGTCTTTACTTGATGTACCCGCGACCCACTTCGAGCAGTCGATCATGAAGATCGTGAGCTTCGGGAGTTCGACGTCGAAGTCCTCGAAGATCTCTTGGAACTTCGGGATAACGAAGTACATGATGCCGGTGACGATCAGCACCGCGATGAAGATGACGACCGCGGGATAAATGAGCGCACCGAGAATGCGGCGCTTGAGGCGCTGACCCTTCTCCATGAACTCCGCGAGACGCTGCAAGATGATGTCGAGCACGCCGCCGACCTCGCCTGCCGCGACCATCTTCACGTAGAGACGATCAAAGGCCTTCGGGAACTTCGCCATCGCTTCCGAAAGGCTCGTACCCGACGACACTTCTTCCGCGACGCCGGTGAGCACGTTCTTGAGCGCGCTCGGCTTCTGCTGGCTTTCGAGAATCTGAATCGAGCGGAGAAGCGGCAGACCTGCGTCTTGCAGCGTCGACAGCTGGCGGGTGAACAGGGTGAGCTTCTTGGTGCTCACGCCGCCGAAGGTGAAGTTGAAGCCCTTCTTCTTCGCCTTCGCATCGCGAACCTTCTTCGGTGCGCCGCCACCACCGCTGCCGGTGATCTTCTGCTCCTTCACGCCGGATGGGAACAACCCCTGCCCGCGCACGAGCTTGATGGCTTCGTCCGGAGTTCCGGCCTCGATGGTCCCGGAGACCTTCTTTCCGGCGGCGTTGACGGCGTCGTAGGCAAAGGTTGGCATGGTTTGCTCCGTCGGTTCTGTCGTATCTGTCATGCGCCGAGACGGCGCGCGTTGTAGTTTGCGTGTCGAGCGCGCGTTTCCGGGCGCTGCGTGAATGCTCTCGCGTGTCCTTACTCTTCCGTGATCGTCTCGCGCACGACTTCGTCGATCGTGGTATCGCCGTTGAAGATCGCCTCAAGACCAGACTCACGCAGCGTCTTCATGCCGCGCTTGCGTGCTTCGGCGCGCAAGACATTCGTGGAGACCTGCTTCATGATCAGTTCGCGGATCTCGTCATCCATTCCCATGATTTCGAAGATGCCTTGTCGGCCCTTGTAGCCCGACGCTCGGCAACGCTCGCACGGGCGACCGTTCTTCTTGCGTGAACCGCGGAAGAACTGCTTGCCTTCGACATCCGCCGGACGAAGCGCGAGTTCCATCAACTCCTCTTCCTTCGGCGTGAACGCTTCCTTGCAATCGACGCAGACCTTACGGACGAGTCGTTGCGCGACGATGGCTTCGATCGTCGCGGTGAGAAGGAAGGTTTCGACGCCAAGGTCGACGAGACGAAGCACAGTGCTCGGCGCGTCGTTCGTGTGCAGCGTGGTCAACACCAAGTGGCCGGTGAGCGACGCCTGAATTGCGATCTGCGCAGTTTCAAGGTCGCGGATTTCGCCGACGAGGATGATGTCCGGGTCTTGACGAAGGAAGCTTCGGAGCAAGCGCGCGAAGGTCAACTCCTGATCGAGATTGACCTGGCATTGAATGAGGCCCGCGATGTCGTATTCAACGGGGTCTTCCGCCGTCAGAATCTTGACACCCGGGTCGTTCAACTCGTTGAGCGCCGCGTAGAGCGTCGTGGTTTTGCCCGAGCCCGTCGGGCCGGTGACGACCACGATGCCGTTCGGCTTGTTGATGAGCGTGCGCACCTTCTCGAGTTCGACTGGTGCAAGGCCGACCTTATCGAGCGACAACTGCACGTTCGAACGGTCGAGAATACGCATGACGACCGATTCGCCGAACATCGTCGGAAGCACTGCGACGCGGAGGTCGATCGGGCCAGACGGCATCGGAAGTTCGATACGACCGTCTTGCGGAAGTCGGCGCTCAGCGATGTCGAGTTTCGACATAACCTTGACGCGCGAAACGAGCGCGGTCGCGATCGATTTCGACACGGGTTGCATGTCGTAGAGCACGCCGTCGATGCGGTAGCGCACCTTGAACTCGTCTTCGAACGGCTCCATGTGGATGTCGGAAGCCTTGTCTTCGATGGCGACGAGCAACAACTTCTGCACGAGCTGGACAACCGCGTTGTCGTTGGCGGCATCGGCCAACGCCGCCGTGTCGTTGTCGAGCGACGCGCCGCGATTCTTCAGCCGCTCGTCGGAGAACGTCTTGTCTCCGTCAACAGTCGCATCAAGCGTGCGGCCACCGAAGTTGAAGTAGCGGTTGAGCAACTCCTCAATCTGTTCGGCCGGCGCAACGACGACCGTCACACGACGCATGGCCCCAAGGGTCTTCAAATAGTCAACCACGTGAAAGTTGTTGGGGTCCTGCACGGCGATCGTGAGCGCCTTTGCACTTGGATCAAACTCGAGCGGCACGAACAGGAACCTGCGCGGGATGCCCCTTTGCACCGCACCGATGGCCTCCGACGTCGGCTCGACACCCGAGATGTCGACATACGCAAACCCCTTCTGCGCGGCCAGGCACTTCTGAATGCCAGCCTCGTCGATGTAGCCCTTCTCAAGCAGAATCTGGCCGAGCAGCTTGCCCTTGTACTCGGGCGTCTGCTGCAACTTGACCATCTCTTCGATCAGTTCGGGCGTGATCTTGTCGAACTTGCCCAATTGGCCAGCACCCGACAACTTGCGCAAAATGCGCCCGATGCGGGAGCCCTTGAGGTTGGAGAGGGCCTTCTCGAGTTCTGGGGAGAGAATCGACATTGCAAACTTCCAGTCTGCCGCGTTCTTCACCGGACACCCTCCGAAACGCTCGGCGGGGATCCCCTTCACGTGTCCTATGACGTGCTATACGGCACGATGACCCCCCGCCAATGCGGCGAGGCGGAGGGTTCAACGCAGGACACTTGGATTCATGTGCATGGCGGGCACGCCGCAAACGCGGTTTGGTGCCCCCGACGTGACTCGGTCAAGCAGCGAGGTTTCGTGCGAACTCCATCGCGCGAATCCCACGGACTCGGACCGTGAAACCGTCAAACCTGGTGCTCCTGATCGAGCTCCGCGCGACCGATCGTGCCGCCGGCGCGGTGGATCTTGTCCTTCAGGTCGCCCGGGTTCTTGCACTTGTCGATGACTTCCTCCGCGCCGACCTTGCCCTCGCTGTAGAGCTTCCAGAGGTGGTCGTCGAGCAGCTGCATGCCGAACTTCTTTCCGGTCTGAATGGCAGAGTCGATACGGAAGGTCTTGTTTTCGCGGATCAGGTTCGAGATCGCGGGCGTGACCACGAGGAACTCGTACGCCGCGACGCGGCCCGGCTTATCGGCGCGCGCGCAGAGTTGCTGCGAGAGCACCGCAATGAGCGAGGTCGAGAGCTGGACGCGCACCTGCTCCTGCTGGGTGACGGGGAACGCGTCGATGATGCGGTTGATCGTACTTGCAGCACCCGAGGTGTGGAGGGTGCCGAACACCAAGTGGCCAGTTTCAGCGGCGCGGATCGCCGACTCGATCGTTTCAAGGTCGCGCATTTCGCCGACGAGGATCACGTCAGGGTCGGAACGAAGCACGCGGCGGAGCGCTTCCGAGAAGGTTGGCACGTCCTTACCAACTTCACGCTGGTTGACGACCGACTTCTTGTGGTAGTGGTAATACTCAATCGGGTCTTCGATCGTCACGATGTGGCGGTCGTAGAACTCGTTGATCCAGTTGACCATCGAGGCAAGCGTCGTCGACTTACCAGAACCGGTTGGGCCGGTGACGAGGAAGAGACCACGCGGACGCCGCGAAAGTTCCTCGACAATCTTCGGAAGACCGATCTGCTCGAAGGTGAGCAGCGTGTTTGGGATCAAACGAAGCACCATCGAGATGTCGCCGCGCTGCTTGAAGACCGAGGCACGGAAGCGCGCGGCCTCGCCGAAGGCGAAGCCGTAGTCCGTACCGCCGTGTTCCGCGAGTTCTTGCTGGTTCTTCTCAGGCGTGATCGACTTCATCAGCGCCATCGCGTCTTCCGAGTCGACGACCTTGGTCGCGAGACTGCGGAGCTTGCCGTGAAGGCGGATCGTCGGTGGGCGACCAACGGAGATGTGAAGGTCGGACGCCCCCTGCTTGACGATCGTGTCGAGGAGGCGGTCAATCTGCATCGCGGACATGTGTCGTTACCTCTCTTCCGGCGACCGGCGCCGGCATTGCGTTTGAACATGGATCTCTTCGCCCACTCAACCCACACACCCACTCAACTCTGCGAAATCTCGTTCGGATCGAAACCTTCGATCTGCGCGAAGTTCGCAATCTCGGTCGCGGTCGTTTGACCCGCGAGAATCTTGATCTTGCCGTCTTCCACGAGACTGCGCATGCCGCCGCGAATGGCCGCGTTGCGCAGCTTGGAAATGCTCGAGCGATTGAACGCGAGATCGCGGATCTCGGAGTTCATCGTCATCATCTCGAAGATGGCGCGACGGCCGCGGTAACCGGTACCGCCGCAACCTGCGCAGCCCACCGGCTTCATCATCGTGCCGTTGGCCACTTCTTCGTCGTTGATACCGACGAGTCGCAACACCTTGCGATCGGGCGCTTCGTCCGGCTGCTTGCACTTCTCGCAGAGAATGCGGACGAGGCGCTGACCCATCACCGCCTGAATCGAGCTTGCGACAAGGAAGGGCTTGACGCCCATGTCGATGAGACGCGTGATAGCGCTCGGCGCGTCGTTCGTGTGCAAGGTCGAGAAGACCATGTGGCCGGTGAGTGCCGCCTGAATCGCGATGTCGGCGACTTCGCGATCGCGGATTTCGCCGACGAGAATGATGTTCGGTGCTTGACGCAGCATCGACTTCAGAATCGCCGAGAAGGTCAGGCCGATCGACTCACGAACCTGGACTTGGTTGATGCCCTTGAAGGCGTATTCAACAGGGTCTTCCGCGGTGATGATCTTGCGGTCGGGCGTGTTGAGATCGTTGAGCGCGGAATAGAGCGTGGTCGTCTTACCCGAACCGGTCGGACCGGTGACGAGGAAGATGCCGTTCGGTCGACGGATGATGCGATTGAACGCATCGAGGTTGTCGCGTTGGAAGCCGAGCTTCTCAAGACCGAGTCGCGCGCTGTCCGGGCGAAGAATACGAAGAACGATGCTCTCGCCGTGCACCGCAGGGCACGCCGACACACGGAAGTCGACGACTGTGCCGTCGATCGTCATCTTGATGCGGCCGTCTTGTGGGATGCGGCGTTCAGAGATGTTCACGCCTGCCATCAGCTTGAGACGCGCAAGCAGCGGGTTCTGCATCTTCTTGGGGATCTTGTCGCGGATGATGCACACACCGTCGACGCGGTAGCGGAGGATCACCTCTTCCTTGTAAGGCTCGACGTGGATATCGCTCGCACGTCCTTGCACGGCTTCGACGATGAAACGATCGACGAGTCGGACGATGCCGGACTCATTGGCGCCACCATCTGAGTCGAGCGAACTGTCGCGCGAAGCATCCTTCGAACTGTCGCGCGAGGAGTCCTTCGAGCTATCGCGCGAGCGGTCGAGCGAACTTGTGACAAGTTGCGAGTTGAGGTCGACACCGGCGGATCCGCCAGAGATGTACTCCGCAAGTTGTGTTCGTGTGGCGATGCCGCCAATGTCCGTCTTACCCGCGGTGATGCCGATGGTGTCGAGTGCATCAACGTCACTTGGATCGTGGACCAGAAGGAGCAGCGCATTGCGCTCCTTGCGCATCGGAAGCATCGTGTACTTCTTTTGCAGATCCGGCTTAAGCAGGCTTCGATCAATCTTCGTCGCCGCTTCCGGCTTCATGAGATCGACAAACTCCACACCGAATTGGTCCGCAAGTGCTCGCGCAATTTGCTCTTCGGTGCAGGCTCCCTGCTCGACAAGCACCTCGCCGACGCGCTTGCCGTAGTCCTTCGACTCAAGCACCGCTGCCACGATTTGGTCCTGCGTGGCAGAGCCCTGTTCGATCAGGATCTCACCGATCTTCTTCTTGCTTTTGCGTGCCAATTTCGCGTCTCCAAGGGAAGGCTCCCCGACTACAACCGGGGGAGTTTCGTAGTATCGCCCATCGCGACCCCCGCCGCAACCGTTGGAACCGTCGAGGCTTCGAACAACTTTTCAATTTTGGCCACACATCTGAGGCGGATCGCGTTCGCCAACGTGTTTCGACGAAGCGCTGGTCCCTTCGTCGGCGACTCAGTCCTGTCACGCGCGTCTCGCGCCTCGCGCACCTTCACGTCACTTCACCCGCATGCTCCCACGCGCTCCATCGACCAATCCACCGATCGCACTCGTGACCGCTGGTCCGACGGAGGAGCCGATCGATGACGTTCGCTTCCTAGGAAATCGATCGTCCGGCCGCATGGGACTCGCCATCGCGGTCGCGCTCGCGGACCTCGGGTGGCGGGTTCGCCTCGCGGTTGGGCCGATTCGGGTCGCAACACCGAGCCATCGCAACATCGAGGTCGTCCCATTTCGAACCTCGCGCGATCTCGAGACGTTGCTGCGCGCGGAACTGCCGCAGGCGGAACTTGTGGTCATGGCGGCCGCGGTGGCCGACTATCGGCCGACCACGGTTTCGACGGGCAAGATGCGGCGCTCTGCCGATGGACTGACCCTCGCGCTCGAGGGAGTACCCGATCTCCTCGCGACAACGCGCGATGCGCGGCGGGCGGGAAGTCGCGTCTTCGGCTTCGCGCTCGAACCCGCAGACCGGCTGCGTACGTCGGCACTTGAGAAACTCGAGCGGAAAGATCTCGCGGGAATCGTCGCCAATCCGCTCGAGACGATGGACGCGCCCGACATCGATGGCACGCTCTTCCTGCGCGATGGCCGCGTGCTTTCACCCGGTATGCGACTCCCGAAGCCGGCGTTCGCCGAGTGGTTGGCGCAGCAACTCACGCTGCAACGTATGCAGTAGTGCTCGCAACAACCCACGCACTAGCCCACCGGGCCTTGCCATTCCTTCACCGTTTGAGAAGGCTTTGTCATGGTCTTCCGCGAAGGCTCCCGCGCACCGCGAGATCCACTACATTCCGCGCCATGCACATCGGAATGATTGGTCTCGGGCGCATGGGCGCAAACATGGTTCGCCGTCTCCTCAAGGGAGGCCACTCGGTCGTCGTGTTCGATGTGAACGCGAAGGCTGTGGCGGACCTCGCCACCGAAGGCGCGACTGCGTCGACGAGCATCGCCGATCTCTGCGCCAAACTCGCAGGTTCAAATTCGGGTCCGCGCCACGTGTGGATGATGCTGCCTGTTGCGTTTGTCGATGGAACAATCGCCGAACTCGCGCAGCATCTTTCGAAAGACGACTGCATCATCGATGGTGGCAACAGCTACTACATCGATGACGTTCGCCGCGCGAAGGAACTCGCCGCGAAGGGCCTGCACTACGTCGACGTCGGTGTGTCTGGCGGCGTGTGGGGCCTCGAGCGCGGCTACTGCCAAATGATCGGCGGCGACCACGCGGCCGTGGCGCGACTTGATTCTGTCTTCCGTACGCTCGCGCCAGGCCTCGGCACGATCGCGCGCAATCCTGAAGGCGCGAAGCTTGGTACCGCGGAGTCCGGTTATCTCCACTGCGGACCATCGGGCGCAGGTCACTTCGTCAAGATGGTGCACAACGGGATCGAGTACGGGCTGATGGCCGCGTACGCCGAGGGCCTCAACGTGCTCAAGCACGCCGACATCGGCAAGCACGCGTACGAGAAGGACGCGGAAACAACGCCGCTCCGGAACCCCGAGCACTACCAGTACGACTTTGATCTCGCGGCGATTACCGAACTCTGGCGTCGCGGCAGCGTCGTCGGTTCGTGGCTCCTCGACCTCACCGCCCAAGCGATGGCGAACGATCCGAACCTTGAGAAGTTCGGCGGTCGCGTGAGCGACTCGGGCGAAGGACGCTGGACGCTCGCCGCCGCGAACGACGAAGGCGTGCCTGTGCCCGTGCTGGCCGCGGCGCTCTTCGGTCGCTTCACGTCGCGCGGCAACGCCGACTTCATGAACAAGGTCATGAGCGCGCAGCGATTCGCCTTCGGTGGACACCTCGAAAAGCACTGAGGTCACGAAACGCTCGCACAGCGCCGAGAACACGCGCAGCAGCAATCGTCCGTTCGTTGGAGCGGGGGTTGCCTGTATGAGCGTGAGTCCCCGCCTTCGGTAGGATGCACCTCACACGGGCCCGTGGCGAAATCG
>Ga0164293_10004870_pt1 | contig 11454 bp, 11 predicted proteins | sample GEODES118metaG_FD_111487 | JGI IMG/M metagenome (GOLD analysis project Ga0164293, IMG submission 111487) | Eutrophic lake water microbial communities from Lake Mendota, Wisconsin, USA - GEODES118 metaG | ecosystem: Environmental > Aquatic > Freshwater > Lake | place: USA: Lake Mendota...
CTGCCGGCGGGGATGGATGAAATCCACCGGATCCAGCCGACTCCAGAACGCCCGGCGCTGGTGCAGAACCCGCCCGCCCTTGCCGATCTTCTCGATGAGCACCATCGGAGCAGACCCCGGCCGGGGCACTAACAGCACCCGCCAACGGATGCGCCGCTGCTGCAGATCGAACAGCACCTGAACGGGCGGAAGCTCAGAGGAAAAGACTGGGGCCATGGGGAGCGGGACGGAGGACCGCCCCAGCCGGCGGCACCGCGCCAGGGCTGGCCATGGGCCAATGCCGCGGGATCTCACCAGGGGAAGGGCAGCCGGTGGCGGCCAGCTTGCGCAGCCCTGGCGCGAGGGCCGCAGCCTGGGAAGGGCCGCCGGCGCGCGGCCCTGGCGGAACCCAAGCGCTGGGGGGAGCGGGGCCGACCCCTGAAGGGCCGACCCCGCCTCCGGGAGCCCTCAGGCCCCCCGCAGCTGCAGGCGATCCCGCTGGCTCGCCAGCCGCTGATCCAGCTCCTCCACCCGCGCCAGGCACTGCTCGATCGCCGGCAGCACCTCCTCCTCCAGCAGCGTGATCTCCTCCTCCCCATAGGGCTGCTCAATCCAGGGCCGCCGTAGCGGCCCCCCCTGACTCCGCCGCAGGATCTCCTGCAGCGAACGCAGGGTGGACTCCAGCAACAGGAACGGATCCTCCTCCGGCCGGCAGAACGGGGAGCGGGACACAACCGGAGCAGCACCACAGAACATCGTGGCCATGACGATCGGCGCCAAGTGCAGCGCAGCGAAAGGACCTCGCCCAGCAGAGGCCCGACGGCGGGCGGGCCTCAGACTGGAGAGGGCCGGAGCGCGAACATCAACAAAGGAAGGCAAGAGGCCCCACTCTTGGAACAAACAGCAAGAAGATCAGTGTACGCATTGTGCATTCGCTTTCAAATGACACCACCGCGAAGAGCATAATGCCAAGGAATGATTAGAGGAACAGCCTGCTTCTGTGTGACGGGAAACAGTCAAGATGGCCGGGTCATTCATAGGGTCTCTATCACAAAGCTATTAGCGTCTCTCAATCTGAAGTCATTGAGCCAAAGGCCGGTCTCACTGTTGAAAGAAATCATTGGCTCAAGGTCATCGGATATGTTCGAGGTAGGTATAGGCAGGAGTCCGCTGGGCAGAAGTCCTGTCTTTATCATCCGATTGTCTCTGGCTGAAGAGGAAATCTCTGAGAGGTCAAGCGAGATTCTCCATTCGCACTCTTGCTCTATACTTCCGGCCTGAACGCCTCCAGGAAGCCTCATCGCTCTGCTTAGTCGAAAAGGCGATGCTGTGTTGCACTCAGCCCTGTCTAGATAATCTAATTTCCCAAATGCGTATCTCACGGCCCGAGGAGACCAGTCATCACGCAAGCTCCCGTCGGGATGGGTTGTCTCGTATTCGCCGGGCTGCTGGCTGTTCCACCGATCAAAGCAACTCTGAAGACATTGGATCATATCCGCTTGGGAGATCTGCAAAATAGCTCGATCGTGTAGTGGTCGCGCGAACCCAAGCGCTGCATCCATGGAGGACGACCAGCTACAGATGTATGTCAGTCCGACATAGAACTTATCAGCACGCTCAAAGAATTTCCTGGATCCGTGGTCTTCATTGATCGTGTTGCCAGGGCCAGGGCCAGAGCCTAGCCTCAGCCGCTCAAGCTCGAATTCTCTTTCCTCGTCAGTTCTAAACATCTCGCTATCCTGCGTATCGTCGTCATGAATAATTGCCTTTGAAAAGTGCAATCTATCATGCTCGAGATCCTGCTCAGCCTTGGCTTTAGTGACTCCACGATAAAGAAACGCGTCTAAAGGCGGCTCACTGCATTGCTTGCGGCTCAGACACTCCTTGAATCTATACAGCATGTTGTTCGGCAGAATGGTGCTCAGAGGTCTTTGAGTGCCTCCTCATAAGATGCTCGGATGGGGGTATCGTCGATGGTAAGAGCTTGGCACGCCTGCACGGGGAACAACGGGCTGCCCGGCACCCAAAGCTCGCAACTATCGCTGTTGTCCTCATAGTAGGAGGCGTTGCAGGTGACGCGCATTTCCTTGTCGAGGCCGGGTTGGGTCCAGGCGAAGTCATAGGCGCCGATGGGTCGAGCACTACAGCCGGGTGGCAGCAAGGCCGGCTGTCTGAGGATGGCTTCCAGATCAGCCAGGGTGAGCGGTGGGGGCTGAAGGCTGTTCACCACATCGCGGATGGCTTCCAGGTCCTGGAGGACATCATCGAGATCCAGCCCCTTGATCTCGGGCTCCTGCTCCACAGCTGCCACAGCGGATGCCCGGGCCTTCTCCCTCTGCTCACGGTTGGCGAGGGTGGCCTGTGTGATTGAGCTGGATGCCTTGGCCAGGATCGGCTGCAGCGCACCGACAATGTTTTCGAACGAGGCGATGCGGGCTTTGAGGGCTCGATAGACATCGCCCTCCACCGTCCCATCGAGGTGAAGGTTGATGATCTGCATCTGGTCGTGGGTCTGGCCGATGCGATCGATACGACCGATGCGCTGCTCCACCCGCATCGGGTTCCAGGGCATGTCGTAGTTGATCAGTGCGCCGCAGAACTGGAAGTTCAGGCCTTCGGCCGCAGCATCAGTGCAAAGCAGAATCTCAGCCTTGCCAGCCTTGAACTCGCGCTTCACTGCTTCACGGCTGAGGTTTTCCCAGGTGCCGCCGCGCTGCAACAGCTCACCGCCTCGGCCCGTGAAGCACATCAGGCTGGTTTGGCCCTCCCCGATCAGCAGCTGCTTGAGGGCATCCACCGTGTCGGTGTATTGGGAGAAGACGATCACCTGCCGGTAGCCCTGGCTCTGCAGCTGCTTGATAGCAGTCAGGAACTCAGCGCCTTTGCTGTCGCTGCCCACAAGCGGCCGGGCCTGATCCAGCAGGCCAGCGATTGCGTCGAGCTCGTCCTGCACTGACACTTCCTCGAAGACGCTCTTGAGCTCCTCCAGATCGAGGGTGAACTCTCCGTTGATATCGTCTTCTTCAGCGGCGGCGGCGTCTTCCTCCAGCTGCTGGAGCTGCCCAGCCATCCGCTTCTCCAGGGTGGCCACCAGGGCCGCGACGCTGCTGGCCAGGCGGCGGCGGTAGATCGTCATCACGAAGCCCACTGCGGACTTCTTCTGACCAGAGGCCCGGGCGTACTGGGTGGAGATGAAGTCCTCCACCGCGTCGTAGAGGGCCCGCTCCTCTGGGCTGATCGGCAGGAAGCGGTCGTCCACATGGCGGGTGCCGATCGCCAGATCCATCGTCCCCTGCTGCTTGTAAGCCCGCAGCAATGTGCGGCTGTGGCGGGAGATCAGTCCCTGCACCGGGGTCCACCGCTTGGCCAGGGCCAGGGCGGCTTGACGCTCAGGAATGCCCAGATTGCGGCGGGAGAGTGGATCGGCGTCGCCGAGAGCCCGCATCACCTTGCGCCGGCGCAGGGAGGATTGGCGAAGCGCCTCAGGCAGGGCGGTTGGCGGGGCCTCTCCGAAGGCCGCCACGCTGCTGCGCCAGAGGACCGCCAGATAGGAAAGGGTGGCTTCATCCGGGTTCTCCTTCTCGACCCACTCAAAGAAGCGCTCGAAGGCCTCCTCCGTCCATTCGCTGGGCATGCCGAGCAGGCAGAGCAGATCCCATACCTCCAGCTCGCTCACCTGCATCGGGGTAGCGGTGAGCAGCAGCAGGCCCTGGGTTCGGGACCGTAACTGCTGGATCAGCTGCATCAGGGTGTTCGGGCGCAGGCGATCACCGCCGCTGCTGCTGGTTTCGCGGCGGGTTCGGGCGTGATGGGCCTCGTCGAGCACCACCAGGTCGTAGGGCTCCGCTTCGAGCAGCTCGCGCTGGCGATCGCGACGGCGCATCAGGTGACTGGAGACAAGCACAAAGGGCTCGGCAGTCCAGGCATCGCGGCCCACGGATCGGGATTCGCCTTTCGTCCGCAGGCAGGTGGCCTGCCACTCCAGGGCTTTGCCGGTGTAGATCGGCCAGTCGAGGGCGAACTTCTCGCGCAGTTCCCTCTGCCACTGCTTGAGCACTGAAGCGGGCGCCATCACCAGGATCCGCCGGGCCCGGCCACTCAGCCAAGACTGCCGCAGCAGCAAGCCGGCCTGGACCGTCTTGCCCAGACCCACCTCATCGGCAATGAGCAGCCGTGGCGGCCAGTGCTGCCAGAGCCGCTGGAAGGCGCGCTGCTGGTGGGGCCAGGGGCTCACGGCACTGGTGGCTTCGCCTACACGCTCACTGCCGGGGAGCCCACTGGCGGCGGCCTGGAGCACGTAGCTCCAGACGATGCGGCGCCGTTCGTCGAGATCGGGGACCTCAGCTGGGGTAGGGGCGGGCTCTGGCTCGGGGAATGGGAGATCCTTCAGGTAGGGCTTGAGCCTGCGGGGGACACCTTCCACGGGCTGGAAGATCGCCAGCTCCTGGCGCACTGCCTCTGGCAGGGTGAAGGTGCGAGCACCGGTATCCCGGTTCTCCCAGAGCCTGAGGAAGCCGGCCTCCAGCTCATCGACGTCCTCGGCACCACCTGGCCGCCAGGAGCAGAACGTCTGGACGGTCTCGTAGTTGCTGGTCCAGCCGTTGGGGGTTTCGTTGACGCTGCCGGTGAAGGCCAGGCGAGAGCCGTGGCGATCTTCGATGACGCCTTCCTTGGCGTGAAAGATCGAGCCGTCTCCGGCCAGCTCGCCCTGGTGCAGGGGAAGCGCCACGCGAATGTCCAGATGTCCGTAATGCACCAGCCAGGCCAGGAGCTCGGCACCACGGCCCAGCTCGCTGTCTTCGCCGGGGCGGAGGTGGCGGAAGGGGAAGTTGGCGCAGAGGGAGCGGCTGAGCACCTGTTCAGGGCTGTTGCCGTGCGCCAGCGCCTGGATATCGGCCTCGCTGAGGAACACGCCGGTAATGAGGCGCATCTGGCCGTGTCCCTGGCCATCGGGGGAGGAGGTGACCAGCTGCTCGACTCCCTCGAGGATCTGCAGCAGGGAGCGGCTGGTGAAGTAACCGGTGATGCGCCAGTAGCGCACCGCATCCATCAGGGCGGGCTTGTAGAAGTCCTCCAGCAGGGTGTCCAGGGAGCTGCTGAAGCGTCTGCGCCAGTTGTGGTCGCGGAGCTGCGTCATGGGGCTTGACCCTCCACACGTCGATCCACCTCGTCCAGAAGGGCCAGCACCACCGTGAGCCAGTGCTGGCGATCGAGATCTAGCGGCTCCGGTTCGTCATCGTAGCGAAGCTGAACAGCAAATAGAGTGAATTGGGAGAATGATAAGTATGGAGTGGTTTCGACACCGTGATCGCTCAGAATCTGAAGGAGATCAGCGATGTCGTGGGTGAATGGGGCATTGAGATCGCGGCTGAGAATCCAGGCCTTGAAGGCCTTTTCAATCGCCTGTTGCATCTGGAAGCCCCAGCTGGCCTCATCGGCCTCATCCACCGCCAGCAGCCGTGCCGCCCTGAGATCACGCCTGGCGACGCGGAGCATGGCCTGAGCCTCAGAGCGGGCCATCCAGCACCTTCCCTTCGCGATGGGCCTGGGCGATCACGTGACTGAGCCAGTGGCGCCGCTCCTCCACCTTGCTGCGGGGATACAGCAGCAGGTCCACAGGCACGCGATGACGGGCGAGTTTGTTCCAGAGCTGCCCGAGCACCTCGAAGCGGTTGTGACTGGAGTACCAGTCGTCGCTGACGGTGATCATGAGGTCCACATCGGAGCTGGGCCTGGCGTCGCCGCGCGCATGGGAGCCGAACAGGCGCACCTCGGCCTCGGGGATCTCCTCGCGGATCTCTGCAGCCATCTGCCTCAGCAGGGCCTCGTTGACGGATCCGAGTGGCGTTGTGGTCATGGCTGCCTCCATCACTCAGGATGCCTCGGCCAGCTCTGCCAGCACCAGCTCCAGCTGCTTGGGCGCTGGAACCTGCTCGGCCAGGGCAAGACGGCGGAGATTCTCCAGGGCCTCAAAGTCTGATGCGGCGGGTGCGGCGGCCTTCACCGGATCGAAGCCGGTGTAGCGGGCGGAGAGGGGCAGCACTTCAAGCACGGCCTCAAGAGCCGTGAGGAAGATGGGGCTGTTGGCCAGGCCGTTGTCATCGAGCAGCTGCTTGGCGGCCTTGAGGTCGATGCTGCGGGCGCGGTGGGCGCAGTGGTGGATGGCATCGATCCAGGATTTGGTGCCATCGGGTGCACCGAGCTTGCCCTTGGTGGCGCGGGTGGAGCTGTCCCAGAGGATCAGGTCGCTGGTTTTCTTCTCGGCCAGCACTCCCACCACGTCCTTGTCGAGGTCGAGACCCACCACGCGAGCCAGGCGCAGGGCTTCGTCGTAGGGGAACTGGGGCGCCTGGAAGGCATCCCATGCGAGCACAAACCACTCGGTGAGCGGATCGAGCTGGGCGCGGCGCGATCCGGAGGTGAGCTTCTCCATCCGCCAGGCCTTCACTTCCCGGCGGGCGGCATCGAGGGCATCTTCCGGGGAGACTTGGTAGAGGAGGTCGGCTTTCTCCTGCTCTGTCATCTCTTGCTCCGGCTTGGAGCGCTTGCCTTTTTTGGACTGTTGCTCAATCGGTTTGGGCTGGCCGCGCTTGATTGGCCAGTGAAGGGAGAACTCCTCCAGGGCGGGGCCAAAGCAGGAGAGATAGAGATCCACGCCGCGAATGCCGCTGGCTTGAAACTGCTCGATGCGCTTGCGAACGGCCGCCTTGACGCGGGGTTCAAGGTCTTCCCAGTACTGCACCCCATCTTCTGGCTTCTGTGCGGGACGTGGCCTGCAGACCAGGAAGATCGTGCTGTTGGCGGCCGACTTGTCCTTGATGTGGAGCGAGCCCTCGGACTCTGAGTTGATCGGCCAGGAGGCAGTGATGGCGAATCCGGCATCAATCAGGCCCTTGGTGAGCGCATCCCATGCACCGGTGGCCTTGTGGGTGAACATCAAGGTCATCACGCCGTCGTCTTTGAGGACGCGGCGGCACTCAGCGAAGATCTCGGCCATTTTTCGCTGATAGTCGAGCCCGGCGAGCAGCTTGGCGCCCTTTTTGCCCTCATGGCGGGCCGGATTGGCCACGGCTTCGTTGTCTTTGTCGGTGAGCGGCGCCATGAACAGCTCGGGGTAGAGCAAGCCGGCGGTGCGCTTGAGCCACACGTAGAAGAAGTCGCTCAGCTCGGCATACATCACGTTGTCGTAATAGGGCGGATCCATCACCACCGCGTCAACGGATCCGGCATCGAGATGGGCGAGGGAGGCGCCAGAGCCGCAGGAGATGACGACGGAATTGGTGCGTTGGTTGGTGCTGGGGTTGGTGGCAAGCGCGGAAAAGGGGAGGGGCAAGGTGCCCGAGGCGTCAGTATCTTCGATTTGGGGGTCGATGAGATCAAGGAGCTCTTTGACACACTTGGCGACTTGGCGGAAAACCCAGTCGTAGCCAAGGCCAGAAACAAGGCCTGCCATCTCCGCATAAGACCACTTAACAGCAAAGTTATGCTGCCTGAAGGTATGATCCATCACCTCCCGGCCGCCATGCCAGGTGACATAGCGAGAGTTGTAGTCAAGATACTTATCGAGCGCAATGGAAATGAGCCCAAGAGCGGCCTTGGTGCATTCGGGTATCCCACCTCCTGGACTTGCCTCCTCAGAGCAGATTTCTCGAAATACCTCCGAGCTGGTTCCATGGCAAAGGAGTTGACGACTAGAAAAGAACTGCAACCACTTCGTGACACCATACATAATGTGACCACGTTCATAGTTCAGCAATCCAGAGATATCCTCATTCGGTACCAAATCCATCGCCTCCCATTCCGGCAGCTTCTCCGCCAGAGCCGCGGCGATGGCCTCGCTGTTGTCGTCTTCCGGCCTTGCCGCCCGGTAGCCCCGCTCCCACTTGTCTTTCTTCGGCTTGCCGGTCTTGGTGTAAGCGGCAGCCAGCCGGCGCTTGAACACCACCGCAAACAGCTGCTCGCCCATACCGCCGGCTTGGGCCTGCTGTTTCACGCTGTCACCGTCGATTACGCGTCCGCAGTCGGGATAGGGACAGGTTGCATCACCTCCCTTCACCGTGCCTTCGCTCTGCTCCTTCGCGCTGGCCACGATCTCAAAGCGGCAATGGCGGCTCTCATCGCCAGGGCCCGCGCCCAGCTGGGGCAGCACGCGGACACCAGTGCCATCAGGTGCCAGCTTCCAGTTGGGCGAAAGCGGCACCCTGCCTGCGCAATAGGGGCAGTGGACCGTGCGGGCCCAGAGGTAGGTGCAGTCGATCTCATCGGGTGCCTTGACTTGCGGGAAGTACGCCGCCAGTCGCTCCTCTAGCCGCTGGCGAATGATGGGAACGAGTCGCTGATATTCATAGAGCACCCCACGGCCAAACTTTGCTGGCCACTCATAGGTGGCCTTCTGAACCAGCACGGCGACCGGGTTAATGTCGTTGGCCAGGGTCTTGCAACCCAGTCGGAGCGCCTCGAACGGAATCGCGCCACCACCAGCAGTGGGGTCAAGGACAGTGGGCTCATTGATGCCGAGCTTTTGGATCTCCTCCAAGAACCAGAATTTCTCAGTCTCATTGGGGCAATACTGAAAAGCGCGGTCGTAGCCGTAGGGATTATCAATGCGAATCCCCGTGCGCCTTGCCTTGTCCATCGCCTTCTTTGCGGCCACCGGGTCGCCATGTATACCGAGCATGTGCATAAAGGTCTTACGATCGGCATCGGCTGGGAGCAGCGAGGCCAGCACTGCCGCCCGCGAGGCCACCAGGGGCCGGCGCGCCCACCACACATGCAAGCGGTTCGGAGCTGGGAAGGGCGTCATTGGCGTCCGCTCACGCACGCTCTCGATGCCGATTTCGGCGATCGGCAGCCACTCTTCGATCAGGCGCTTGGTCATGACTCCTCCTTCACTCTTAAAGCCTCAGCCAAAGCAGCGCCCATGGGCGTCCGGTAAACCAACCTATAATTCAAGCCTCCATCAATTTTCCTGTCAGGCTCAATCAAGTTAAGCCTTGCTAGGTTTCCGAGTGACACCAAGACTTCTTGCGATAGAAATCCTTCGCGGCGCTCGCTCGAATTCATTATCGCGTCGTACTTGAAAGCACTCACTGGGAGTTCTGAGGTCAAAATGCCCTGAATCCCAAGATACTGGTACTCAAATAGAAAGTCAGAGTCTTTGGCTGTCCTCGCATCCTGCCAGCCTTCATCATCTTCATTTATGGGTTCAGGGCTGATCAAGCTGACTAAATAGATTTTTCGGAAAATCAACGCGTCCAGGCCGCTCATGTTGTTCAACATTGAGACAAATGCAACTCTTGAAAAGCTCTGGCCATCACGTACAAACGATTCAAGGAGCGCGGCATAGGCCTCAATGAGTTCTTCGTCCGAAACGAACTTGGCAACTCTGAGAAATTCAGAGCCTACATCAACCGGAACTTGATTCAGCTCTTCAAGGGTAAAATCTCGCCCGGCTTCCTCTCTGTGTATCTCGCGGGATCGGCCAAAAATCTTTGACAGGTTTCTAGCAGACATGGCTCCAATTTCTTTCCCTGCCCCAGACATGACATCGGTTTTCAGCTCATTGAAGACCAAAGCGCCAAAACCATGAAGGCTCGGGCCCAAGTTCTGAAAGAATTCGATTGCAGTTCGAATCTGATTCATTTCAGCCACTCCTAACTTGCACTAAGAAACAGACGCAGCGCCGCCAGCACCCTGCTGCGGGGGTTCTTTCGGTGCATCGCCATTCCCAGCCAGTACGCAGCCTCTTCGCGGGCCATGGCATCGATGCCAAGGGCGCAGTTTTCGATCGCGGCCACGTTTCGCATCGGGGCCAGCAGCTTGAACAGCAGCCCCTGGGCGACCAGGGCGTGCAGATCAAAGAGGACGTTGAGGTTCATCGCAATGCAGGCTCTCCTTTCAGCTGGGCGTGCTCAGCGGGCTCAAAGCTCACGCGCACCCTGCACCCCATGGCTTCTGCGAGGCGTTGCAGGGTGTCGAGCTTGGGTTCGACTTGGCCGGTCTCCAGGCGGGCTAGTTGTGGCTGCTTCATGCCGGCCCGATCAGCGAGCTCGCGCTGAGTCCAGCCATGCTGTTCTCGCAGGGCAATCAGCTGCCTCACCACCGAGAAGCGAGGGGCAAGATCCTGATAAGCCTGCTGCACGTCAGGGTCGGCCAGAAAGGTGTCGCGCACCTCTCGCCAGCTGGGGTGGTGTCTGGGTGTCGAGCGATCGGTGGTGCTCATCTCAGGGGGTGGAGTCGGTGGCGAGGAAATCGGCCATGCGCTTCTGGGCTTTTTCCAGTTCAGCCTTCGGCGTCTTCTGTGTTTTCTTCTGGAAGCCATGCACCATCACGAAGCGTCGGCCACTCGCAGCGAAGTACAGGGTGCGAAAGGTGCCATCCCGCCCGTTGACCCGCAGCTCGTAGAGCTTTTTGCCCAGGGGCTTCACATGTGGTTCGCCCATGGCGGTGCCGTTGCTTTCCAGCAGTTCAAACAGGTGGGCGAAGGCGGCGCGCACCTCCGGAGCCTGTTCGTCGAGCCAGCTGAGCACTGGCTGTTTACCGCTGGGCAGCGAGTAGAAGACGACCTCCCAGTTCAAGCGGATAACTCCGATGTTATCACTAGTTTGCCGAGAGGAGCAGTCGCAGCGCCGCCAGCACCCGCCTGGGGTTCTTGCGGTGCATGGCCATGCCCAGCCAATAGGCCGCTTCCTCACGGGCCATGGCATCAATGCCGCGGGCGCAGTTCTCGATCGCGGCCACGTTGCGCATCGGGGCCAGCAGCTTGAACAGTAGCCCCATCGCCAGGGCCAGATCCTCCGAGAGGGAATCACGGCGGGCCTCGCCCTTCTTGAGCTTGGCCAGGCTCACTTGCTCCGCCTTGAGGCGCCGCAACACAGCACCCTCCACAAGCAGCAGCTTGTGCCCGCCAAGGCCTGCAATGCGCCGTGGCTCTTTCAGCTCGGGAGTCGCGGTGCTCGGCACCTGCCAGACCTCCAGCTCCAGATCACTGGGGCCGCGCTGCCTGCTGCGCAGTTCGTAGGCCGGGCGGCCTGAGGCGATGGCCTGGGTCATGCCTGCCCCTCTGCTGTCGCGGTGAGCTCTAAGCGGATCGTGGCCGTCTGGGCGCTGAGACCCGCCCGGGTAAGGCGAGTGATCCAGCCCTCGCCGCCGTCCTCCCAGCGCAAAGGGGGTTCGTAGCTGAGCTGGTAGGTGATGTCGAGCGACTTCTCCCCGCCCCGCCGCCATTGGCCCTCGATGAAGCCCCGCAGGTGGGCGGCCTCCTCTGGCGTGCCGTTGAAGTCAAAGCTCCATTCGGCGCTGCCGTCGCCGCTGCTCCAGCCGCCTTCCATCATCTCGACCCGCACCGTGGCGCCAGGCTCGGCCTTGAGCAGGGCCATCGGCAGGAAGCCGTCGCCACTGTTCATCCGCCAGGTGAGGCTCTTGATCGCCTTGCCCGAGCTGCTCACCTGCTGGGCCAGCTGGGTGAGGGCTGTC
>Ga0164293_10004873_pt1 | contig 11448 bp, 10 predicted proteins | sample GEODES118metaG_FD_111487 | JGI IMG/M metagenome (GOLD analysis project Ga0164293, IMG submission 111487) | Eutrophic lake water microbial communities from Lake Mendota, Wisconsin, USA - GEODES118 metaG | ecosystem: Environmental > Aquatic > Freshwater > Lake | place: USA: Lake Mendota...
CGACAGCATCCGCGACGTGATAGCGTTTCCGAAGACGCAGAAGGCGAGCGACCTGATGACGGGAGCCCCGTCGTCGGTCGAGACGAAGCAGCTCGTGGAACTTGGCGTCCGCGTGATCGTGCCGCCACCGAAGCCCGCCTGACTCGCTGCCTCTCCGTAGCACAGGTTGTCAACCTGTGTGCCGATCTGCACTGCCCTGCTCTAAGTAGCACAGGTTTTCAACCTGTGCCGTGGCAACGCGGACTCGGGGAACCGAACGGCGGTGACGCCACGAGCCTCGCCCTTGGCGCTGGTTATGCCGGCCGGAATCGCCATCGGGCCGCACGCTTCCTCGCCCCGTCGCCTCGACACGAATCTCGGTTAGACTCGGGTGCTCGCCGTGCCATGCGAGGCCGACGACAAAGGCCACGGATCGATTTTTCGACGGCACGCCAGGGCGGCTAGCTCAATTGGTCAGAGCACCTCGCTTACACCGAGGGGGTTGGGGGTTCGAGTCCCTCGCCGCCCACTCCTCACTCCCAGAGTGAAGCCCAGGGCGGGTTCCTGCGCGGTTCACCCACAACCCCAGCACAGCCCGCCGCGTTACTTCTTGACCGCAGGCTTCGACTTGTCCTGCTTCGGCTTCATGCTCTTCTTGTCGTTCTTCTGCGAGTTGTTGCCCTTGCCCATTGTGACGCTCTCCTGAGGTCGTGTTCGCGAGTCGGCCCCCTGCGGGCCTTGCCGTCCTTTCAATCGGCAGAATCGCCGTTCACGTTCACTTCCAGAGGCAGGGTTTGAGCCGCTCGTGCAGCCTACGCGGCTTTACGTCGGCGCTGCTCGGTATGCCGCAATGGCCAACATGACGGCATCCAGGGCATCAGACACATTAGTCTCGCCGCGGTCAAAAGCCTCTGTTACGGCCTTGATCTCGGCCATCGTGTGGATGGCGGACTTCGCGAGCGGACTTGGTTTCTCCGTGTTCATGCGCCTCTCCTTGTGAATACACGGTGCGTACACGCCACAGCATCCGTGCCGGGCATGCGAGGCACTAGACAAGGTCGGTCGCTCCACGTCTTTCACGACACGGTCCAGAAACAGTCGGCACCTGATGGAGGCAACGTCGGCGTCCATTCAATGTCGGGCTCTTCGCTAACATGATTTAAGAAGCAGTGTTTTATAGGTGGGTAACCCTTGTTCACGACACAACTACGGCCGACAGTGTCGTGTGTGTCATGGCGGTGTCGATGAATCGTCACCATCGAAGTGAACATAAACGCGGCCCTTCAGGCTCGCCGACGGCGTATCCAAGCCGCCGTGAGGTTTCTATGGTGGAGGGAGTGACGCATTCTACGGGGGGTTGGGGAGCGGGTCCGGGTCACGGTCCAGTAATCCTTGGCATGCTGCATGGACGGTTCTCCACTCTCACCGTTTCCGCACCACTCGTGGTTCGGTTTTTCGGTTGATCTACCGTCGGCATCGACTGCTGTCATTGAGCATCGGTCAGTGAGTCACGAACTCGTACTCGGGACTGCTGGGGCAGTCGACGTTCGGTGGACGTGCAGGGGTCGTGAGACGTCCTATCAACACGCCGTCGACCAGGTAGCCTTCTTTGCTCGCCACAACGCAGCCCATGTCCATGTGATCCGGTCAGCAGCGACTCCATCGAACAGCTATGTCCTTCAAATACCCGACCATCAACTGAACGCCTGTGTCGAGTCTGATGGAGGGGGGGTGCCGAGTGAGTGGTGTGACTTCCTCCCTCGCGAAGATGCTGTATTGCGAGAGTGCACGATCCGGCTTCGAGGGAAGCTGGGCCACGGGGTCAGCCTGGAGATCGGATCCGAGATCGTGGCTCGCAAGCTTGTGTTGCGACTCGTCGAACTCCTCGGTGGAAAAAAGCCGGACTGGCACGACGACCACAGCGGCTTTACACCCCCGGTCATGAAGCAGATCGTCGAATACCTCGACACACTGCTGCATCACCAGTTCTGCCTCCAGGAACTAGCCTCACTCGTTGGCTGCTCGCCGAGCCACTTTGCGAGAAAGTTTCGCCACACGGAGGGGCTGAGTCTCGGTCGATTCATCAACCGGCGACGCCTAGCGGCAGCGATGCGCACGCTCCAAAACGATTCGACACCGCTGGCACAAATCGCCCTCGATCTCGGGTTCTCGTCGCAGAGCCACTTCACGCGACTGTTCAGCGACCTCACCGGCATGACGCCCGCGAAGTTCCAACGGCAGTGCCGGCATGCGTGCGCCCCTCTGGGGGGGGGCTCGAAGCCCACTGCCGCGCGGTCATGAATCTCATCAGCCGTTCAAAGGCTCACGGATCGGGGAACTGACCGCGCGATTCGACATCGTCCTCGGATCAACGCCCGAGGACGCCTGACACGGCGATTGCCTCGGCTGCCGGCGTCTTGCCGAGCGGTTTCTTACCGTCGCCCGCGCCTCCATCGACCCCGCCTGCAGGCCAGGTCTGCGGGTCGGCGTAGCGGCCGTCGTCGCCATACTGCTGCTGCAGGCGGCCAATCTCGGCCTTCAACTCGCCAAACACCGCCGCCACCGCCGGAGACTTCGCCTCGGCCTCGTCAAACAGCAGGTTGTGCTGCTCCGTCGGATCCTGGACGAGGTCGTAGAGTTCCCAGGCGTTTTTCGTCCAGTAGTGGATCAGCTTGTGGGTCGCCGTGCGGACGCCGTAGTGGGCCCGCGTGTTGTGGTTGCCAGGGTCGTGGTAATAGCGGTAGTAGACGCTTCTTCGCCAGTCGGCCGGCCGCTCGCCGCGGAGGAGCGGGGCGACGCTCCGCCCCTGCATCGACGCCGGCACCGGCAGCCCCGCGAGGTCGAGAATCGTAGGGGCGAAGTCGATGTTGGCGACGAACTGGTCGGGCGTGACGCCCGCCTTGATGCCAGGACCGCGGGCCAGCAGGGGCACGCGGAGCCCCGGCTCATACATGAACCGCTTGTCGTAGAGGCCGAGGTCACCGAGATACCAGCCGTTGTCGGTGGTATAGATCACGATCGTTTCGTCGGCGAGACCTTCGTGGTCCAGCCAGTCGAGCACCCTGCCGACGCCATCGTCCACGCCTTGCACGCAGGCGAGGTAGTCCTGCATGAACCGCTGATACTTCCAGCGAACGAGATCGGTGCCGGTGAGAAGTTTTCCGTCCACCTCCACCTCCATTGGCGTCACGTTCAGCCACCGCTGCCGTTCCTTCGGCTCAAGCCCCGCGGGCGGTTCAAGCTTCAGGTCTCGGCGGGTGAGGTCGCGGGCGACGGTCTGCTCGTTCTCAGGGAGCGCGGTCGGGCGGGTGGCGTAGTCGTCGAACAGCGTGGCTGGCTCCGGAATCACGGCACCGGCGAACTTCGCCCGGTTGCGGTCGTCGGGTGTCCATTCGCGATGCGGCGCCTTGTGGTGGAGCATCAGAAAGAACGGCTTGTCGGCCGGCCGCGTCTTCAGGAACTCAAGGCCGAGGTCGGTGATCACTTCCGTGCAGTGGCCGTCGATCGTGAGCGACCCGCCGGGAACGAGGAACATGGGGTCGAGGTACACGCCCTGGCCGGGAAGCACGATCCACCGGTCGAAGCCAGTCGGGTCACTGCCCAGGTGCCACTTGCCGATCACGCCGGTGTGGTAGCCGCCGGCCTGCAGACGCTTGGCGAGGTGATCGCGACTGCCGTCGAACCGGTTGAACACCGGCACGCCGTTGGTGTGGGAATACTGGCCGGTGAGGAGCGTGGCCCGGCTGGGCGTGCAGATCGAGTTGGTGACGAACGCGTTGGCGAACCGGGCGCCGCCGGATGCAAGGCGGTCGAGGTGGGGCGTCTGGTTCACCTTTGAGCCGTAGCACGAGAGCGCGTGCTGGGCGTGGTCGTCGGTGAAGATGAAGAGCACGTTCGGCCGCTTCGGAGTGTCGGCGAACGCGGCGGCTGCCGTCAGGCTGAGGAGGATCGCGAGCATACGTGTCATCGAGAGACTCCTTGTCAGCAGCAGCCCAAAGCTCGAACACCCCAACGTGCCAAACCCGGCTGGGGGACGGGACGAGTTGTCTCGCCAACGGCAGGATAGCCGAGGCTCGCCATCCTCGCCCCGATCCCGCAGCCTGACTCTTTTGAGCCACGGAGAAGCCGCCGTCCAAGCCCAACGCCGTGAGGCGTGGGGCGAAGCGTGTGTGGGGCGGCGTCCGGTGTGGTTCGCCCGAGGCCTTACGGCCTTCGGCTTGTACAGAACGAAATCTGTCCAAGCCCAACGCCGTGAGGCGTGGGGCGAACCGCCACCCAACGCCGTGTCCAGCGTGGTTCGTCCGCGGCCTCACGGCCGGTCGGCTTTCACGTGCCGCGCACCCGGTTCAGCAGATCCGTGGCAGCTGCTCGCCGAGCGGCATCGGGATGACGCGCGTGCCTCCGATCGCGGTCCGCATCACCACCATTCGGGGATGGTTTTCGACCACCCGGCCGATCGCCACGGCGTCGCGGCCGTATTCATGGGCTCGCATCGCAGCCAGGACGTGATCAGCCGCGTCGGCCGGGACGATCGCAAGAAGCTTGCCTTCGTTCGCCACCTGCAGCGGATCGAGGCCGAGGATCTCGCAGGCCGCGGCCACGACGGACCGCACGGGAATCGCCTGCTCGTCAATCTCGAGGCCCATGCCCGCGAGGGTCGCGATCTCGTTGAGGCTCGTGGCCGCGCCGCCCCGCGTGGGGTCGCGGAGGAGGCGGATCGCAGGGGAGGCGGTGAGCATCGCCGCCACCAGGCCGTGGAGCGGCGCGGAGTCGCTCGCGATCTCGGCCTCGAACTCGAGTCCTTCGCGGACACTCATGATCGCCATCCCGTGATCACCGAGCGTGCCACTGGCGATCACGACGTCGCCCGGTGACATCGGCACCGCTCCGAGGCTGAGTCCCGGCGGCACAATCCCGATCCCGGTCGTATTGATATAGACGCCGTCCCCGTGCCCCCGTTCCACCACCTTCGTGTCGCCGGTCACGATCCGCACGCCAGCCGCCGCGGCCGCCCGAGCCATCTGCCTGGCGATCTCAGCCAGGCCGCCGATCGAAAAACCCTCTTCAATGATGAAGCCCGCCGTCAGCGAGTGGGGCCGGGCCCCGCTCATCGCCAGGTCGTTCACCGTGCCGTTGACGGCGAGGTTGCCGATCGAGCCCCCCGGAAAGAAGAGCGGTCGAACGACGTAGGAATCGGTCGAGATGGCAAGTCGACCGCCGCCGGCGAACTCCGCAGCGATCTCAAGCACCGTCGAGTCGCCGAGGCGATCGAGCAGGGGATTCGAGAAGGCGGGCAGAAAGACGTGTTCGATGAGGTCTCGCGAGAGCGCTCCTCCGCCGCCGTGGCCCATGACCACGTGTGGATAGTCTCGCAGCGGCGCCGGGCAGGAAAACGCGCTGAAGTCTGGTGGAGACACGGATCGCGCCGCGAAGGAGTCGAGCCACCGGCAAGGTCCGGCGGCATGCATCGTACACACGGACGCGAGCGTGCCTCTCGGTAGACGGGACGGCCTTCGCTGGAAGTGCGTCCTCCGCCGGCCTGATTCGCGGACGGTGGTTGAGGCATTTGTCTCCTGGGGCCGAATCGGTGACAACTCATCCCAGGAGCGGTGGGCTGGTCGCCTGCCCAGAAGAACCTACGAGGAGGTGGTCGATGCGATTCCCGAAATCCACTGCTGGTGTGATCAGAGCGTTCTCTGCCGCAGTTCTTGGCGCGTTGCTCCTCGCTCCAGTCCAAGCCTTTGCACGGCCCGGCGGCGGTGGCGCTGGCGGTCGTTCAGGCCCTGAACCTGCTGCCGGTGGACGTGGCGGCCCCGGAGCCGCGACGAGACCGGCCCCTGGCCCGGCGGGCGCCGGGAGTGCACTGCCCCGCGAGTCGGCTACGCCGGGCCAGGCCCGCGGGATCGACGGTGGAGCAGCGAACCGGCCGGCCGCCGGCACTCGCGACGTTGAAAGCTTTCTGAATACCAAGCCGGCGACTGGAGCGGCCGCAAAGCCTACAGCCGATCCGGCCACGGCCAAGAGTCGCTCCGAGTCGGCCCAGAGTTCGTTCCAGGCCGCGATGGAGGGCCGCACTCAGCCCTTTACGCCGGCCTGGTACAGCGAGCACCCCGACGCCTGGCAGTACACGCACCCACACGCGGATGTGTGGGCGGTCGCGGGTGTCGTAGGGCTCTCCAACTGGCTGGGGTATCCGGCGACGTCCGCTGGCACCACAACCACTGCTGTTGCGACAACCACTGCTGTCGCCACCACCACTGCTGTCGCCACAGGCGCTACGAGCAGCACCACAACCGCCGCAACCGCCACGGCGGATGGCGGGGCTACCTCCGCGGCGCCGCCATCCGACCTCGAGTGGATGTCGCTGGGCGTCTATGCAACAGGCCCCAAGGACGCTGGCCAGGCCCACGTGTATCAGCAACTCGCCGTGAGCAAGCAGGGCGAACTGAAAGGCACCTATTACGACTCGATCACCGACACCACGAAGCCTGTGAGCGGCTCGATCGATCGGGACACGCGGAAGGCGACCTGGAAGGTTGACGGCAAGGGCGGCGCGACGTTTGAGACCACGCTCGACGCCCTGACGAAGACGCCGAGCAGCGTGACGATGAAGAGCGGCGGTGGCGAGCACGAATGGGAACTCGTGCAGGTGCAGAAGCCCGACGACAAGGCCACCAAGCCCTGACGGGCCTGGGAGTCGCGCCGCCGGGGAGAAATGTCCATCACGCGGGCCTCACCCATGCTCCGGGAAATCAGCATCATCGGGCGGGCTTTTGACTTTGGCGGCTGATCGCGTAGCGTTCGCAGACCTCGCACGACCGCGGACCCCGCAAGGGGATGTTCATCGGCAGGCCGCCAGACCCACTGGCTGCAGCCCCGATGACGTCTTCAAACCTTCTCGCCCCGTGTCCGGTCGGTGGCTGCTTTGCCGGTGGGCGGCGGGCCTTCACCCTGGTCGAACTGCTCGCGGTGATCGCGATCATCGGCACGCTGATCGGTCTGCTCCTGCCGGCGGTGCAACGCACGCGGGAAGTGTCTCGCAAGACCCAGTGCGGGAACAACATTCGCCAAACCGCCCTTGGGCTCTGTGCATACGAATCGGCCCGCCGGCGCTTCCCGACGGGCTGCGACTTGCTGCCACGCGGCGTTGCTTTGCCGACTGGCACCGAGCATGCCTGGTCTTCTTTTATCCTGCCTTACGTCGAAGAGACTGGGATCTCGGACCGGATCAACTACACGAAACTCTGGAACGCGGCTGGAGGCAACGACATCGCCGGCCGCCAGGCCGTGGCCACGTATGTGTGCCCCAGCGGCATCGTCTCCTCCGTCGGCAAGGCCGACTACGCCGGCATCTCCGGTTCCTGGATCATGTCGGCGGGGGTGCCGTTCCTCGGAGCTGCTGGACTCCACAACGGCATGCTGTTTGCCGACGACGGCGAGCATCGGGCTGCTACCGCGGCGGACGCGACGGATGGCCTGAGCCGCACGCTCCTCGTGGCCGAGGCGATTGATCGCGGAGACGCAACCGCCCCGGATCGCGATCCGGATGCGACCGGCCGCTGGGCCCGCATCAACTGCTTCGCCCAGAGCGCGGCGTTCGTCAACGCCCTCGGCAGCGACATCAGCAGCCATCACACGGGCGGCGCGCAGGCAGCCTGCGGCGACGGCCGCGTGACGTTTCTCAGCGACTCTATGGATCCGGCGGTTCTCTCGGCACTCTGCACCCGCAACGGCGGCGAAGTCGATACCTCGCCACCGGATGGTTGACGAGCCGATCGACATGCCCGGCTACGAGCGGCCGCGTGGTGCGGTCGCTCGCGTGATGGACCGCGGTGACCCAGGTCGGACACGAAGCCGTTTTGTGTCCGGTGTGTTGTTTCTGTTCTTTCACCGAAGAGGTAACTCCATGATTCGCAGGCACATTCTCTCGGCTCTCGCCCTCGTGGCGCTGGCCGCTGTGGTGGCCGCTCCGGCTCAGGCCGGCGGCACGTCAGGCGCGGTCGGCGTCAAGAAGACCGCCAACGTCAAGATCAAGAACGTGGGATCGACGAACACCTACGTGGTGGTCATTCCGCAAGGGCTCGCCGCACCCGTCACCGTGAACGACGCCAAGCGGCTCGGCGCCATCATGCGGCCAGCCAACAGCGGGGCGATCTTCTACCCGGTTCCATCGGGCAACGGCGTCATCGCCGTCATCGATGCGGCGAGTGTGCCGTCGTCCGGAGTCCTGCCGCCCCCCGACGACGCGGTGGCCTACTCCGTCGGCAAAGGCAAGATCGCCTACGCCAAGATCACGACAGGCCCGAACGTGGACATCGTCCCGAAGTACTAACGGCTCGAGGAAAGCGTCGTCCATGACCTTTTCCCATGCGATCGGCCGGTGGAAGCGCCTGGGGCTTCCACTGGCCGATCATCATCGCCGCGGCGGAGAGGGAGCTTCAGCCCGGTGCCTGCCGCTCGCGCTGCGTGTCTGCTGCGTCGCGCTGCCGAACGCTCTGGCCGCACCGCTCGTGGCCGTGTCAATCGCCACGTTTGTCGCCGCCCCGTGGATCGACCAACGGTTGGTGTGGTGCGAGTGGGTAGGGCTGGCGGCCGCGTTGCTGATGGTCGGCCGGATCCGGGGCTGGTGGGGCGAACTCTGGACACTTCTCGCCGCCGTCACGGCGCTCGCGATTGCCTTTCACTGGGCACCGCAGGTATTGGCCTACGCGATGAATGCGGAACCACACGTCGGCCTGCTCGCCACAGTCCCGATCGTGCTCTGGGACGCGATCCGCCTCGCCCTCCCATTCTGGTTCGCGTCTCGGATCGTGTCCGACCCGCTCCGGGCCTGGCTGCCGGCCGCCCTGCTGGCCACGTCGCTCGAGGCCTTCATGCCGGCGGTGTTTCCTTGGAAACTCGGCTATGCGCAGATCGCGTGGCCGGCTCTCGTGCAGTCGGCTGATCTCTTCGGTCCGGAGGTCACCACCTTCGTCATCTTCGCCCACGCGGGGACGCTTGCCTGGCTCGCCCATGCGATCCCGCGGGTTGTGCGCACCGGCGGGCGGCACGACTGGACGGCGCTCGCTGGCCCGCGGACGAGCCTGCTGGCGGTGGCCGTCTGCCTCATCAACCTCGCCTACGGTCTCGGGGCGATGGCCTACTGGGGGCGCGTGATCGAGTCTGCACCGACGCTCACCGTGGCGCTCGTGCAGGCGAATCCGGAGGACGAGGGCGGGATCGACTCCCTGCGGACCATCACGAAGCGGGAATCCCGAGCAACCGGTGACGCACCAGACCTCGTCTGCTGGCCCGAATGTAGCGGTGGCTCCTACAACGCAAGCCTCGATTCGCTCGCCGATCCCAACCGCGTGGCGGACCTGTCGCGTCCGCCCCATAAGGGCATGCGGCCGCTGGAAAAACCCGCCTGCCCGCTGCTCTTCGGCGGCAAGATCTACACGGGTCATCCCGAAAAGCCTCGCGCCCTGCACCAGTCGGCCATCCTGATCGACACGGCCGAGACCATCCTCGGCTGCTACCACAAGCGGCATCTGATGCCGTTTGGCGAGTATGTGCCGGGCAGCGATCTCTACCCGGACATCCGCCTTCATTTCTCGATGCAGGATGAGTTTACGGCCGGCGCCGACGCCCGTGTGCTCTCCTGGGGCCAGGGGCCGCGGCTGGGCGTCATGCTCTGTTACGAGGACATGATCCCCAGCGCGGCCCGGACGCTGGTTCATGAGTCGGCGAACGTGCTGGTGTCACTGATTAACGGTTCGGCGTTTACGGCGCCCCTGACGCTGGCCCAGCACCGCCTGCTCTCGCAACTGCGGGCCATCGAATGCCGACGCAGCCTGGTGCGATGCGCCGCCACCGGCCAAACGTGCGTGATCTCACCGACTGGGGAGGTGATGGCGTCGCTGCCCCTGCACGCTCGCGACGCCCTCGTCGCCGACGTGCCGCTCCTGGAGACGACCACGCTCGCCTGCCGGATCGGGCTCTTATTTCCGCTCGTATGCGGGGCTGCTGCGGTCGCCTTGGCCTTCCACCGTCGGCGAGCGTTTCGTTGAGGAGTGTGCAGCCCGCCAGGGTAGCCTCGAGCCGCTGCGAGATCCTGGTGCAGGTTGACAACCTGCACCTACGCGTAGGGCCCCGAGTTTCGTGAGCGTCTCAGGATCAGGTGGGAGCCGTATGACTCCCGTCAGCTAAATCGTCCGAAGTGGTAGTAGGCCGCGCAGGCGCCCTCGCTCGAAACCATCGTCGCGCCCAAGGGCGTCCGCGGCGTGCACTCCTTGCCGAAGGCGGGGCACTGGTTGGGCTTGAGCGTGCCCTTCAACACCTCGCCGCTCCTGCAGAGCGGCGACTCCACGGCCGTCACGTCGGTAACCGCGAAGCGAAGCTCGGCGTCGAAGTTCCGATAGGCATCGGCCAGCCGCCAGCCGCTCGCCGGGATCACGCCGATCCCCCGCCAGGCCCGGTCCACGGGCTCGAACACCTCCGCGAGCACGGCCTGCGCGGGCTCGTTGCCCCGCTCCGTGACCACGCGGGCATAGGCGTTTTCCAACTCGTGACGGCCCTGCTCGAGTTGCAGCACCGTGCGGCGGAGCCCCTCCAGGAGGTCGAGCGGTTCGAAGCCCGTCACCACGATGGGTACACGGAATCGCTCGGCGAGCGGCGGATACTGCCAGGTGCCCATCACGCTGCAGACGTGGCCCGCAGCGAGAAAGGCGTTCACGCGATTGCCGGGCGACCGCATGATCGCCTCGATCGCCGGTGGCACGAGCACGTGGGAGACCAGCACCGAGAAGTTTTTCAGGCCCTGCTGGCTGGCGAGCTTCACCGCCAGCGCGTTGGCCGGAGCCGTCGTCTCGAAGCCGATGGCGAGGAACACGACCTCGCGATCGGGATGGGCGTGCGCGAGCTTCACGGCGTCGAGCGGCGAATAGACGACCCGGACGTCGCCTCCGGCGGCCTTCACAGCGAAGAGATTGTCTCGTGATCCCGGCACCCGGAGCATGTCGCCGAACGAGCAGAAGATCACGCCCGGCTTCGCCGCGATGGTAAGCGCGCGGTCGATCGTCTCAAGGGGTGTCACACAGACCGGGCAGCCCGGACCATGGATCAACTCGACTTCGGGAGGCAGCAGCTGGTCCACGCCGTTTCGAATGATCGAGTGGGTCTGCCCGCCGCAGACCTCCATGATGGCCCACGGCCGCGTCGCCACCCGGTGGATCTCGGCGGCAAGCCGCTGCGCCTTCTCCGCGTCACGGTACTCAGTGAGGTGCTTCATCGCGGCGGCGTGCCGGTGGTTACGTCTTCGCGCAACTCGGCGAGTTCTTCCTCCAGCAGCCCGAGTTCCTCGAAGGTCTTGAGTGTGGCCAGGGCCGAGGCCTCGTCGATCTTCGAGATCGCGAAGCCCACATGGACGATCGTGTAGTCGCCCACGGCGATGTCGGGCAGGTAGGCGAGGCAGACGTCCTTGACGACGCC
>Ga0164293_10004876_pt1 | contig 11439 bp, 19 predicted proteins | sample GEODES118metaG_FD_111487 | JGI IMG/M metagenome (GOLD analysis project Ga0164293, IMG submission 111487) | Eutrophic lake water microbial communities from Lake Mendota, Wisconsin, USA - GEODES118 metaG | ecosystem: Environmental > Aquatic > Freshwater > Lake | place: USA: Lake Mendota...
CTCCTCAGGAGCGAGGGAGGCACGCAACTGCTGTGACCACTTCTGATGCATCTCCTGACGCTCAGCAAGGAAGTTCAGAACCCCTTGCTGGTCGATACTGGCACCCCCTTGGAGGGCTCCAGAAATCGTGTTCAGAATTGCCTCATTAGCAGAATAGAGAGCCCCAGCAAGGCTCTCTGCGTCAGCGCCGTCAGCAGTCGCAATTGACTGCGCCTGCGCGCTGATCTGGGAGATATCAGATGTCGTGGTTCCCTCAACTTCTTTTATCGCATCCTGGATTTCTGCGATTTCTTTGCTGCGACCACGGAGGCTCTTAAGGGCGCTCTGAAGGTAGGAGCGCTGATTGGCAGGAATGCCAACAACAGACGACTCAAGGAGGGAGATTCGCTCGATTACATACGTCTCAAGACCAGTTGCCTTGTCTTTCTTCTTGCTTGCCTGGTCGACGCGTGCGCCAATCGACAGACCAAGGCGGACGCCGCGCTTGATTGCCTTATAGGTGCGGAGTGCCTCAGGGTTCTCGTCTTCTGGGCAGACCTTGATGTCGATGTCCAAGTCGTAGACCTGCTCGCCAGTCGTCTCGTCGACGCGCTTGACAATGCGGGCGTCCGTGACGGACCCAAATAGGTCCTCTGGTACGTTGTAGTTGTGGTTCAGCCAAATGGTCATATTCTTTTTGGCTGTGTCAGCCATTGACTTCAGTGCATCCGTCGTCATCTCGTCGCCCTGAAGATCGCGGATGGTTGAGGAAGTTGTCCCTGAAACGTACATGTCGCCGTTGTCTGCGGTGTACGCCTTTAGAGCCGTGGTATAAAGTTTGAAGTCCATTACGCCTCCCAAGCGAAAAACGGACTTGACTTGACAAGCCCATTTACACGATATAGAGTTGTCGTTGGTAGGATCACTGCGGAGATAATAGCATCCTCAAAAGGATGTAACAATCTACAAGGAGTCTACATGCATAAAAAACTAGTCACATTCATGGTGGTATGCACATTCTTAGCAGCAACGTTCGTTGGAGTTCAAAAAACAGTTAATACCAACATTGCGGTAGACGGTGTAGACAATCCGTCACCTAGCCCCACCTTGGGTCCCCCCCTGCCGCCAGCGGGTCCTATTTGCCCCCCAGAAACGTGCGTAAAAGGCGTGGTCACGACCTACGACGCCTCAACTCACCTTTGCTCTGGGCAAAAATGCTGGTACTCAAAAGTAGGGGCGTGGTGGACTCCTACAGCCCACGAATCAGCGCGTTGGGTTATCGCCTCAAAAAAGGAGTGCAGTCGCCACCCAGAATGGGGCTGCTACCTCAAGGACTTTGGCTCATATAATAAATTGGTCCGCCCGTACTATGCAAAACTTACGGTCTACGCTGCTGCTGGACCAGAACTTAGGAAACTCATCGCCAAGGCGTACGGGGGATTTCCTCCCCTCTGGCACAGGGCTCCGTATGTAAAGGTCAGGTTCTGGCAAATCCTCCCAGACGGAACTGAGGTCAGCAACATCATCTATATTGTTGATGTCTGCTCCTGCAAACGAATGGCTGACTTCGCCCCTGGTTCATGGGATCTGTTCGTTAAGGTTCCAGCAAAGGGCGGCGGTTGGCGTCACAGCCTATACGCAGAGGTGGTTAAGCCCTAATAAAACACAGGATAGATTGTTTCCCCCTTGTCCCTATGAGATATAGTGTATACTGTTGGGGTGGAACATTTAGATATTTGTAAAACATGCTCGCAGATGAATGAGGCTAGAGACGCCGTCCGCGACCTTGCCCTTGCAATGGCAAAGTTTCAAAAGGCAGCGGCTCCAGTCCTCCAAGGCTATGAGCATACGCGCAGATCGCACCTACAGTGTGCCCTCTGCCAGATTCTGGTTGGTCCAACCCATATGGTTCAAGAACTAGTTCCTGAGCCGCTGATCCCGCGAGCGCGGGGACAGAAGCGATACGATGTTTGCGGGGAGTGCTACCAGCACCTAAAGCGGGTGCGCAGGAGCGTCCCACAGCAGCGGAACTACCACAAGGCTTTACACATCATGCTACGGGGCGACGAAGACGAAGAGGAGAATGAACTTGACGCCTGATGTTGATTCAACAATTGAGGTTGAGTTCGAAGATGGGCGCTTCGTAGTGCCAAAGTGGTGGGCAAGTTTGCCGTTCCTTCGCTCAGGCGAGTACGTAGGTGGAATCCGTAGAGTTCCATTCACTATTGCGGAAGCGCGGATTAAGGTTAATAATGATCTCCTAAGCACCGCGGTTCGTTCTGGGATGCGAAAAGCAGTACAGTTTTCGAAAGGTCGTTGATGGCTGAGCAGAAGGGTCTCTTTGGTCGACTTGCAGATGCCGTAACCAACCGCGCCCCTGAGCGAGAGCCAGTCAGGGAGGGCTTTGACGCCATCAAGAGCGACTCTTCTTCTGTTATTCCTGATTGGGACAACAGCCCGTACGCCCGTGGCGCGAACAACGGCAACCAACTAGCCAAGCGCAGTGTCCGCCAACTTCGAAAGTGGTCGCGCACAAACCCATGGATTCGATCCGCAATCAACCTTCGACGCGGTCAGGTCAGTCGAGCAAAGTGGGACATTGTTGCGGTTGACTCAGACGGCGAGCCAAATATTCTTGCAGTAAACGTCATTAAGGCAAAGTTGCGCGAGCCAAATCAACGAGGAGATTCCTTCCGCTCGTTTATTGAGCCAATCGTTGAGGACCTTCTTGTCCTAGACCAGGGCTGCATCGAAGTCGAGGCAACCGTTGGCGCACACCTTGGTATGAAGTTGGACCCAATCGCAAACTTGTGGGCGAAGGATGGCGGGGCAATTGCCTTTGACGCCAATTGGGATGGGTCGGATTTGGAGAAGCCGCGATACTTCGAGTACAACTCTGAGGGTAAGTTGGTCGCACAGTACAAGACAGACGAGTTGGTTGCGATGATTGCCAACCCAGTTACCTACAGCCCGCTTGGTCTTTCGCCCCTTGAAGTGCTTGCGGAGACCATTGAGGCTGACCTCGCCGCTGCTGCCTACAACGCGAAGAACGTTATGCAGGCTGCCCCTCCTGGAATTATCGACCTTGGCGAAGGAATCCGCGCTGAGCAAGTTGACGCCTTCAAGTCGTATTGGGAGGCGGAGATCTCAGGTCAGGCGCAGGTAGCCATTGTTGGCGGCGGTAAGGGCGTGAAGTGGACCCCACTTGGAGCATCCAATCGCGATATGCAGTTCATGGAGTGGCAGGTCTACCTTGCCCGCAAGATCTGCGCCGTCTTTGGCGTTCAGCCACAGGACATTGGTATTTCGTTTGACGTGAATAAGAGCACCGCAGAGGTTGGCGCGGCATTCACCGCTGACAATGGCATTGCTCCTCTTCTTGACCTTATTGCTGAGTACATCACGCGAGAAATCGTTTGGCGATACGACAAGAACCTTCGATTCGCTTACACAGAACTTGGTCGCAGCAGCCAGTCCGCAATGGCGGAGTACTACAAGGCTGCGCTTTCTGGAATGCCGTGGCTCCGCCTTAATGACGCGCTTCGCGAGCGCGGTCAGGACGGTATTGGCGAGTGGGGCGAGGAAGTATGGATTAATACCCCGCAAGGTCCAATGCCGCACACGCTTTATTTGCAGTACGTGCAGACGAAGGTCCTTGGCGCGCCAATCGATGAGGACGAGCCGCCTATGCCAGAAGATAACGGCGGAAACACGCCTCCTCCTCCGCCGCCTCCGCCTGGGGACAAGCCAGTACCTCCAGTCCCGCCAGAAAGTGGAGAGAAGCCGTCCAACCCACCTATGCCGCCAGCAGGAAAGCCGTCCAAGACGCCGCCTACTCCACCAGCACAAAAGCCAGGAAAGAAGCCCGCTGCTGGTAATGCTCTCCCGCCAACGCCGCCCGCTGGTAAGGCTGCTAAAGCAGAGGTCCTGAAGGCAGGTCCTAAGGACCTGTCCGTAGGAGACTTTGTTCGATGGTCCTCAAGCGGAGGCTCTGCGCAGGGTCGCATCGAGTACATCATGCGCAGCGGAACACTTGGAATCCCAGATTCTGACTTCTCTGTCGAGGCAACGCCTGAAGACCCAGCGGCGCTGATTAGGATTTGGCGACCAAAGGGCGAAGCGTGGGTAGAAACTGAAACCCTTGTTGGTCACAAGTTCTCGACCATCAATAAGATTGAGCCGCTTAAGGAGGCAGAGGATGCGGAAAAGTCCGCGGATGCCTTCACTAAGGCAGGCGTAGCGCCTATCGTTATTTGCGACATTGACGGAACCCTCGACATGGGCGGCGGCAAGGCAAATGAAGCCGTTATTGAATTCCTTGACGAGCAGGCGATTAATCACCGCATCTTCATCGTAAGTGGACGCCAAAAGGAGCGACTTGCTGAAACTCGCAAGTTCCTTGATGACAACGAAGTCCCTCACGACGAGGTAATGCTGAATACGCTCCCTGCTGGTCCAGATAGCGAAGTGGAGTTTAAGAAGCAGGCGGTTGAGGCTCTGCTAAAGCACAACATTGTCGAACTAGCCGTAGACAACAACCCAGCGGCGCGTGAAGCGTACGCAGAGGCTGGTGTGCGGGTGAAAGACCCAGCGGACCTCAGCCCAAACGAAGATCCTGAAGGTGGAAACGAAGACTCTGGCGACAAAGAAGGCGAATTGCCACCAGAAGCCCCAGTAAAGGGAAAAAAGTCCGCACAACTAGACCTTACTGTTCCGCAATCCGTGAGAAATGAAGCAAAGCGCGGTCTCGCATGGCGAGAAGAGTACGGACGTGGCGGAATCGGACCTGGGCAGCGCACTGCGCGCATGCTTTCAGGCAATGCCATGACGATTGGTCGAGTCCGCAAGATGAATGCCTACCTTGCGCGCCACGAAGTCGACAAGCAGGGTCAGGGATGGAAGCCAGGTCAGGAGGGATTCCCTTCTGCTGGTAGAATTGCATGGGCTCTATGGGGTGGAGACGCTGGAAAGCGCTGGGCGGGCAAGATTTCCCGCATGGCTGACGCGGCACGAGAGGCTTGAGCGAAAAGGGCTTCTACCACAAGCAGCCGTGCTTCTGCCTTCCGTGCAAAGTCTTGAAAAACGCCCCGAAATCCAAAGTTGAGGCGACAGAAGAGGCGGAAAAGCCAGTAAAGAAGGGCAAAAAGAAAGCAGGGAGGTAAGATTCCCGCATGGCACACAAAGATCCCGTCCTCCCAGAGATTGCTAGGGCAGTTTTCGCGCGTGATGTCTCATGCGTTGGTGTAAAAGTAGGCATGTTGGGTGCGTGTGGCAGCCAATGGGGTCCAGGAAAGCCAGTTTCTATGGAAATCGACCACGTGAACAGCGCTGGTTTTGGAAAAAGGGGTCCCTCCATGGAAGAAAACCTTGTGTTGATCTGCGGTTACCACCACCGAATCAAAACTGAGTCGTCAAAGCAGTGGCGAGCAGCCATCAATGAGTACTTGCGAGGGTTCTACGCAGCATGAAGCGACTATTTGAACAGGGCGAAAGCCCAGATCGTAAGTCTGTTGGGTGCGGCTCAATCAATTGCCACGTTCGACCAAGAAATAGTTTATCTAATAAGTTAGGTGTTGCGATTGACCCTAGGGAAACAGATCGAAAAGTGCTAGTTGACGGACGTCTATGGCATGCTGTATGCTGGCTTAGCGTTCAGGAGGGTCCTGATCTACGCGGGGATACTGCCCCCTAAGCCAGATAGATATGAGATGGAGGATTCAGTGGCTGAGACAACGTTTCCCAACCCAGATCGCAAGTGCGTCGTCTGCGGTGGGGATGTAACGAACAAGGCGACACTCCGTTGCCAGACCTGCTATTTCCAGCAGGCTCGCGAGGGGCATTCCAAGAACCGAAGCGTACGGGCTAACGAAATCCTTGCAAAGCGCAAGGCTGGCGCAAGCATTATTGCAATCGCCAAAGAGATGGGCGTTAGCCGCATTCGTGTGTATCAGATCCTTGAAGCGTACAAGCGCGACAATCCTGATGCCTTCGTTGCGGCGACGGTTGCAACTGATGCTACCGCCTGAGGAGAACGTAGGGCAGGTTCTAATTGGTAAGCGGGACTTCCTCTGGATGCTCTCTCGTTCCCAGCGTGGCGATGAGAGCGCCGTAGAATTCGTTCGACGCGTAGTGATGCTCTACGAGGCATCGCTTGATTCCGTGGGGATTAACCCAGAAGAGCGACAGAACCGCCTACATGGAGCCAATACGGAAGCAGAGGAAGAGGTACGACGACTAACCCATGCGTAATAGTGGTGATGAACTTAAGGATGTCCGCAAGCGCCAGCGGGAACGCACGGCGCATGTGTGGGATATCCTTCGCGCCTCAGGAATGAAGCGACGATTCATCTCCAAGCATTTGGGTATTTCGTTGAACTATCTCAACCAGGTGCAGTATGGTCAGATGCCAATTAGCAAGCCGCTTCGCAAGAAGTTGAGCGAGTTTCTAGGCATTCCACAAAATAGGCTATTTGCGGATCTTGATGCCGCAGAAGCAGAAGATGGGAAGGAGTAGGTTATGGCTTACGGAGCAGGAGCACCAGTACAGAAGCGTTTCGCTGAGGATTACATTGACGTTGCTGAGCGCCTTCGCGCTTGGTACGGGGAATTCCCAAATGGTCGCGTTGAGACGGAAATCGTCTCCAGCACGGATAGCCGCATTGTCATGAAGGCATACGTCTATCGAGGATCTGTAGACAGCACCACGGGAGCCGTTGAGGCTCCTGCTGGCATTGGTCACAGCGCCATGAACATCCCTGGCAGCACGCCGTACACCCGCGGCTCAGAGTTGGAGAACTGCGAGACCTCAGCAGTTGGTCGCGCACTCGTTATGGCGGGTCTTCCATCGAAGCGCGTTGCTTCAACGGATGAGATTCGCGCCAAGGGCGGCACGGTGGCAGGCGACAAGCCTACCGTCGTTGTTGCCCCAAGCACGGGCACCGCTGATTTTGCCAAGGCGCTTGATGGCGCGACGTCTATGGACGATCTTGCTGAAATCTCTGGCAACATCCAGCGCGCTAACCTCACAGAGGAAGAGCGCACTTTCCTTGGCAACAAGTGGAAGGAAGCACGTTCCAAGTTTGCTAGCATCTCCTGATGCCTGAGCAACTAGCGCTCATTGAAGAGCGCGTTCCTGAGCACTTCTCCGTCAGCGAATTGCGGGAGTTTATGACGTGCCCGCTTCGCTGGTGGTACCGCTACCGCGCAGGTCTTCGCACAGAGAAGACGACGTCGTACTTCGCCCTAGGCACAGCAGTGCACTCAGGGCTTGGTGCGTGGTACTGGCACTACAAGACTTCAGGGGAGCGCGAGAAGGCGCTGGAGTTGTATCGCCAGACATACCTTGAGGAATCCGCAAAGGTGGATTGGCGCTTGGAGCCTGCAAAGAAAGATCCGTTTGAGCAGAAGACTCGTGGGGAAGAGATGCTCATGGCGGCAATCGCTGAGGGTGACGATTGGGAGGCGGAGTCCGTCGAAGAGACGCTCTACGCAGAACTGTCGCACTCAAAGTTTGGGAAGTTGCCTATCCCTATCAAGATGGTCTTGGATATGCGCACCACGACAAACGATATCGTGGAGCACAAGACTTCTGACAGGAAGTGGGCAGCGGGGCGAGAGCACCACGACATTCAGGCAAGCGCCTACATTGCTGGGGTACGCGAGAACTACGGACACGATCCGTTGCTCACGTTCAACATCATTTCGAATTCCGCGAGCGGTCCTGTCGTAGATCGACGACCCACACGGCGCACACAGGATGAACTAGACAAACTGTACGTCCACGCGCGGGGGCTCTTGAATGCGATGGAGAAAGGTGCTATCTTCCCCAACCCAACGGCGTACATCCACAACACCTGCGAATATAGGAGGCTATGCGATAAATGGGAAAGCCATCCACAACCGCTACCAACAACGCGTTCTGGCTTGACGCGGATGCTGCCGTCACTGAGCGAGAAGGCACTGCCAGAACTCAAGTAGGGCACTGGTGGCGCTGCTACACAGACCTACCGCGACACCGCAAACTTGCACGGCTCCCTGACGACCGCGCCCGCTGGGCGTGGGTGACGCTGCTCTGCGCCGCAGCAGACGCGAATGGGGTGTTTGAGTCAGACAGCCATATTGAATTGATGATTGGCGCGCAATACGCCAAGTACGTTCCGTACTTCCGCAGGGTTGGACTACTGGACGGCTTGGTCGTCCACGACTGGGACCAATGGCAGGAGACGACGGATGAGGGGCGCCCAGAGCGGGAAAAGCGCGCCGCAGCGGCACGAAAACGCTACGAGACTATGGGAACCGCAGATAAGGGCTCAGAGTCCGTCGTGCGCTCTATGCGCGAATGGCTGGAGTATGTCGTCACGGGTCCCAACACGCAGGGTCGTGTAGGGGAGTTCATGGCGGCACAATGCGGATTTACACCACAGAACGGTGATTACGGTCGCATTGCCAAGTTGCTGAAGACATTCCCAGGTGGCATCCCTGCATTGATGACGGCGCTGTGCGAAGCGGCACTCCGTGACGTCAAGGGGGACCCGCTCGCCTACGTGACGCGGATTGGCAGCGGCAGGAAGCCTGTAGGCACGCGATCCACGAGCCGCGATGGGTTTATCGAATCGTGACAGAGAAAGACGACGACGCCCTCAAGGGGCAAATCGCCACGCGGATGCAAAAAGCGGGCATCCTTCCGCGCTTTCGCTCGTCGCGCTTCGACAACTTCAATGCACGCCCTGGGACAGAAAAGGCTCTCAGCACTGCACGTGAGTGGGCAGACGCGAAACTGACAGACCGCGGGTTCTTCCTGATTGGGACGCCTGGGACAGGGAAAACTCATCTCACAGTTGCAGCGATGATGCACCGCATCGAGCGCAACCCTATGGGAGAGCATCCTCGCTTTCTCAACGTCCCTCTCTTTCTTGACAGGATTCGATCTAACATGAGGTTTACAGAGTCAGAAGCGATGGATGACTATGCCTACTGTAGGGACAAGGCATCGTATCTGGTACTTGACGATTTAGGAAAAGAGAAGGCGTCTGATTGGGTTGCGGAACGGTTATATGTTATTATTGAATCTAGGTACAGTCGAATGCTACCAACAATCGCTACGTCCAATAGGACACTGGATGAGTTGGATGATCTAGGCTATGGCGCTGCCGTATCCAGATTGATGCAGACGTGCCGTGTGGTGAAGATTGATGCCGCGGACATACGACCCTCCATTGGGAGGTCTGGAACTTAATATCCCTGGGAAACCCCCAAGTTGGAACGCTGTCTATCGCGCTCGCAATTCGTATGTCTATATGACAAAGGAGGGAAAGGTATGGAAAGAGTATGTTGAGTCCCTGTCCCGCGCGTCAGCGCGTAAAAATTTTTGGAAACCCAGTAGGGCGGACAGTTACCTCTCCATAGACATATGGGTCTGGCTTAGCCGCCCTATGGACGCTGACAACGTGCTCAAGGTCACATTAGACGCAGTAGCAAAAGGATTGGAGGTCAACGATAAGCGATTTCTCCCAAGAGTCTGGGGTATGCTAAAGTGTAAAGCGGGCGAAGAACGCCTGCGTATAGTTGTAGGAGAAGAAGAACCATGATGATTAAGTTGCAAATGATTGGGCGCGTGGGCGCAAAGCCAGAACTGCGACAGACCCAAAAGGGTCGTCCAGTAACCAACTTCAACATTGCCATTAACGAGGGCAAGGATGAGAACGGCGTGGAGAAGTCCACGTGGTACCCCATCACCTGCTGGGATGGTCGTGCGGATTTGGCGGCACAGATCGTTGATAAGGGGGATTTGATGTGGGTCGAGGGGACCCCAGAACTCCGCCAGTGGACAGGCAAGGATGGCGTGGAGCACAGTGAAATCGCCGTCAATTGCAAGTACATGAAGATCTTGTCGCGCTCATCCAAGCGCAATGTAGGCGAAGACGGCGCCTATCAGAAGCCAGAGTACGCCAAGCCTAAGTCCCCTGCGGACTCGCTTGACGATATTCCGTTCTAAATAGCAACGCCACGGTCACACGTGGCTAGGGCTGGGGCGGGGGGTTTCACCTGCATGGTGCCCTCCGCTCCAGTCCGCCAATAGAGGGAGATGGATATGAAGAAACTTGCCCCTACAGAACTCAGCACATGGACACAGGCACAGCACGACCTGATCGTTTCCTACTTCGATGAGATGGGACCGTTCATTTATGAGGATATACTGCCGCTCATGGTGACACTAGAGAAGGCAGAGTCCCTGCCAGAGTGCACCCGTAAGGAAGTCAGCCGTGTAGGGCGATTCCTGCGCAAGCGATGGGAATACGTAGCGGAAAATATCAACACGATTGATTTGGATACGAAGTGAGAAGGAAGCGGAAGGTTGAACCGCAGGTCTACGTGATCTATCACCTCTCGCCTGAATTCGCGTTAGTTGATCCGTATGTACAGTTGGTGTGGAACGACCACCATAAAAAGGTCGGTTTTCGTGGGGAGATGCACGACGCCAGCGAACTAGCAAAAAATTTGCGGATGCCGTGTATTGATGACGCGAAAATTATCAGCGCAGGGGGTTGGGTTGATCCTACGCAAAAAGAGTGCGAGGGGTTGTGGGAACGCGGGTACGAGATGCGAGGGGAAGACGTGCTGGCGCTGGCAATTGATTTGGACTAGACGAAGGGGTGGGGACTGGATAAAGATTTCCGTCTCCTAGAGCGTCGGGGGTGGTGGGGGGTAAAGGACGGGCGCAGACCCTTAGACGGCAAAAAGAGGGCGCAGCGTGGCGCGTAGGGGCATCTACGGGCATCGTAGCGCACAGGGCGCAGGGTACAGGGCGCAGCACAGCGGGCGGATTGTTAAGAAAACTTAACCTAAAAAAACTTGCAACAGCGTGCACAGAGCGCATAGATGGTGTACATTGAGCACAGCGAGAGAGAGGCAGACGCCTCTCCCGCCAGAAACAGGAGGGCACAATGGACTACAACGCAGAGGACGCAGCAGCACTCGCAGCACTCGCAGAGGCAGCGGCAGAGGACACAGCACTCGCCGCAGCACTCGCAGACACAGACACTCTGGACGTAGACGCAGAGGCGTAGGGCACACACAGGGGGCAGGAGGGGCACACAGCCCCTCCCCCCCACAGCAGAGAAGGAGGGCATCATGAACAACAACAAGAGCGCAGGGGACATCGCAGCCGACACCTATGAGGCGCTCACACGCGCCGAGCAGGAGCACAGGGCGCTGGTAGACGCGCACACACAGCACACATGGGCGCCAACATGGGACGCCTACAAGGAGAACGCGTGTGTGGTATCCATGCGCGAGGCATGGGCACGCGTACAGCGCGCGGCAGAAGTACACGCAGAGGCTACCCGAGGGGCTGGCTGGGCACTCTAAACAGGGGCACACACAGGGGGGCGGGGCGAGAGCCTCGCCCTTTCTGGTATCGGAGGAAATCCACCCCCCAACCGATTGTTACAATGGCACAAA
>Ga0164293_10004878_pt1 | contig 11436 bp, 13 predicted proteins | sample GEODES118metaG_FD_111487 | JGI IMG/M metagenome (GOLD analysis project Ga0164293, IMG submission 111487) | Eutrophic lake water microbial communities from Lake Mendota, Wisconsin, USA - GEODES118 metaG | ecosystem: Environmental > Aquatic > Freshwater > Lake | place: USA: Lake Mendota...
CCTCCAAGAAAATAGCGCTGGGTCACCTGTATCAAATAGCATCACCTCTTCTATTTTGTTGTTGACTACTCCAATAATTAACGGTGAGCTTTGTTTTCCGTAAAGTTCCATTTTAGCTTTGTTCTCAAGATTTGAAAGTTTTTTTGAATTGTTTGAAAAAGTGATTTGTTTTTTTGGGAGATCTATTTGCCAAACACAATTTACCATAATATTAGCTCCCAAAATACCATCAATTTGCCCACATTCGCTAAGAAAACCTAAATCGACATTTGAAAACAAAGTATTTACAAACTCAATCTCTTTTATTTTAAGAGAAGGCAAAATGTATAAACCGACAGAATCTTTCTTTACACCGCCTGTTCCTGCTTCTACAATTCTACGTGGAGTTAAATTCAATTTTTTTACAAGCTTATTATCTAATGCAGTTGGAGCACCAGTATCTACTATAAAATTGTAATTTTCCCCATCAATTTGCACAACTACAATAATTCTGTTGTCAACAAAATCAATTTTTTGAGTTTCTAAGAATGTTCTTTGTTTAACATAGGAGTAAATGGGTTTGTCTTTCTGCGCAATAACATTAGTTGTTACAAAAAACATTAAGGCTAAAATAATTTTAATTTTCATAGGTTTTTCTTTCAATTGGTTTATTTTATTTTACTTGCACGTAGCATGAGGCATAACGTTTTGCCGCTTTGCGAAGGCGGGGATTTCCAGCACTAAACTTCATTAGATGCACAAAGCTTGAATTTAGCACTTCACTTTCATAGAAGCACCAAACCCCCGCTTTTGCAAAACGGCTGTTAGCTGCTGGTGTTTTAAATTTCATTTTCCGACAAGTCCTTAGCCAAACTTGCAATTTTAAGTTTTCGGTTTCTAATTACATAGTTTAAATCAGATGTGTTGTCAATCATTAATTGTCTATTATAATAATTGATGTGTTCAAGAATGCCAAAAACGTTTACAATGATTGCCCAAAATATCAAATTCTCTGTTTTCACTTCCCAATTGTTAAAATATAGCTGGATAATAAATACTAACGGAATTAAACCTATCATAAAAAGGTTGTTTTTTTTCGATTTTCTAAAAAATATTAGATTCTTGTTTTGGTCAAATGGCTTTCCTGTAAGCCTATTAAGTTTTAGCTTCCAATAATGTTGTCCTTGAAACAATATGAAAATGCACAGAACTAAGCCATATAATATAAATATTATATCAAGAAATGAATTAGTAACGAGCAAATAGATTGCAATTAATGGGAAAGTAATAAATGCGTGCATCCGTTCCATTGGATAATACCAATTTAACCGTTTTATTAAATCTTTTTTTGTCATTTTTCTGTTTTTATTTATTGTCAGTTTGTACACTTGCAGCTAACGAAAAAGGCTTGGCGTTGTTGGGGAATTAGTATTCCGTCAGCCCATAACCGAAGTTGATAATTGCAATATTGCTGATGTTTTATTCATAAGCCAAATTTATAACGTCAAGCCCGCACTGAAGCACAATAAAGAACAAATGCTGAGGCAATATTCGTCCAGCCCCAATAATGCCAAACCATATGTTGGCTGCTGCCCTTATAGCAAACTATTTCCAGTCCAGTTAATGATGAATTAGCTACCATCTCTAAAGTTTTTAACACTGTCACTAGTCAAAGTTATAAAATCCAATTTCCCTTCACATTTATCTCCTAATGGTGCTTGTATTCCAAATCCAACTTTTACTGTGGAAGAAAGGGCTAAACCAAAACAACGAACAAACCTCCACTTGTCACCATTTAGTGAATAATGAAGTCCCCAAAAATCACCTTTACGGGTTATTCGTAACCAACATTTGTTTGATGGTATTAATTCACCATTTGCATCGTCTGACCAATTGTCTGTGATTACTGAAACAACATTGTACGTTGTGTCAACACCCAGTTCAACTGCTAATTTTATCCATCTTGTTTTAGTTTCTCTCACCATTAAGAAAGCTGCATCGTAGGCAAAGTTTCCTTTTGTTTCAACTTCTGCTTTAATGGTAAAATCACCAGTCTTTTCAACGTAAAAAAAAGAAGCTTCGTCTTTAATATATTCTTTGTATTTACAAATAAAATCAGTCTTACCATTTGCTATAAGATGAACCCCTGTGTCTGTATTAGTTATCTTGCAAGCATTCAAATTGTTGTCAAAACTATTGGTCATATTAGATTATTCTTTTAAAAGTGTTCTCCTCTGGGGTTGCAGCCAACGTCCGAGGCTTTACGCAGGGTGGGGAAGGAAAGTTCCCGCTGCTGGCTTGGCCACTACTGACGCGATTAGTTAAAGCCAAATTACTTAAGTTGATTGAAACTCCAAAGCTGATGGGCCATTGCTGAAAGCCCAACTTGCGTAAAGCCTTTTGTTGGCTGCTGTATTAGAATTATTTGTCTGCATTGTATAAATCTTTTGGCTTCTTAGTACGAACTAAAATGCCAAACTTTTTATCATTTACGTTAAATTTTGAATACAGGTTTTCTTTGTTAATTATTTCGAGTCCATCAAATAATTGATCATTAAGTGAAGAAAGATTCCCTTCATAACTTCCTGTCTGAACTTTATCATTTATAATATATGCAAATGAAGTGTCGGCGCCAATTGCATTATAGAGACTGTCATACGATCGTGAAGATTTTCTGAAAAATGAAATAAACATACGTCTTGCAAAAGAACGAGTTTCAAATATGACTGCTCCATCTTTTGCACTGTCTCCATAAAGTTTAGTTGCTGAGGTATCATAGAGTACAACAATTGTGGCAATGGAGTCAGGATAATAATTAGACAACTTTGACTGACTTACTTTTTGACTGTCAAGAATGAACAGAGGATTGGGTCCAAATTTTCGAACAGCAGTCTTGAGGTCGTTTTGTCCGAATAAATTAAGTGTCGAAACAAATAGACAGCAGATTAGAAGAAATTTTTTCATTGTTTATTTATGTTTATAGAATTAGAAAATATAGCAGCCAACGTCCCAGGCTTTGCGCAGTTTGGATAATCTGTGATCCTACTGTTGGCTTGGCCACTAAAGACGCGATTAGTTAAAGCCAAATTACTGAAGTTGATTAGCAATACCAAAAGATGATAGGCAAAAAGCAGAAGCCCAAATTGCGCAAAGCCTTTTGTTGGCGGTTGTTTTTCGGCTTTATGAATGTATGGTGTTAATTGTAATAAAATGTAAACACAATTGAATTCGCAACATTTGCAGTGCTTGTTCTTAATAAAGAGTTAGGATAATATTGATAAATAAAATTTCCGCCTGGTGTTATAACAGTATTATTTAAAGTAGCTTTAATTGGATTATTTTTTGATAAATAAAAGTAGCTCACACTTCCACCTAATGAAGTATAAAGTGTCTGACCAATTCTGAAATATGGACTTCGCTTAGAATCGTACTCAATTACCATGGTGCTTGACTTTATAATTGAAGTGCCATGATTAACAAACTGTTGATATTCGATAACGTTATTATTATTATCATATGTGAAGTTTATATATGAATGAATCGAACCAGATTGATTAAATACTGAGTCTATTATTAAACGTCCTTGAATGTCATAAGTGTATGTATGATTGGCAATTGTTAGATTTGACAAAAAGGATGTCCCAGTTGCTTTAATAATTCTTCCTTTAGAATCGACAACAAAATCATACTTATATAGATTTACAGAAAGATTATTTGATAAAGTGTTTGATATCAAATTTCCATTAGCATCATAAAGAAATGTTTGTTTATCGCTTGATGGATTTCCCGATGATACTATTTCTATAAGTTTTCCAAAGTTGTCATATTTATATTCTAAAGCAGTAGTTGTTTGAGTTGAAGGATTATAAGTCTCGATTTTAGTTAAAATTTCGTTTCCGTCAAATGAAATGTTCTCCTTTGAACAAGAAATAAAAGCAAATGTCAACAATAGTATAGTTGAAATCTTTGCAATAACGCCTTTACTGTTTGGTCTTTCAATCTTCATAAAAAGGAGTTTATTTATGAAGTTAAAAGTATGTTGTTACTGGGATATTTTTTCCCAAATAAGAAAATTTAACAGAATTAAGGCATAAGAGTTCCCCCATCTAAAATAACCGCCAACGTCCCAGGCTTTGCGCAGTTTGGATAATCCGTGATCCAACTGCTGGCTTGGCCACTACTGACGCGATTAGCTAAAGCCAAATTACTACAGTTGATTAGCAATACCAAAAGATGATAGGCCTTTGATGGAAGCCCAAATTGCGCAAAGCCTTTTGTTGGGCGAAGTAATATTGTACGTATAAATACAATAAGAAATGATACAATAACTAGCTTTTTTGTGTTTAAGTTGTTCTGAACTAAAATGGTAATGATCTTATTCCAATGATTCTTTTACTGTGAAATATGACTTTTGTCAAGTAAAATATATTTACAATTCCTTTTGTTTTGTAAATGTAATACCCCCGCTTTTTTTAACCCGCCATACTAAACTGCTTAAATTGGTCAAAAACCAAAAAACAAATAAAAATAGGAACCAAGAAACAACTTCTGTTGTCCTTACAATTGCTTTATTGTATTGCTGTAATTGATGTAATACATCAGTTTCTAATTTTATGTCAGAAACATTGTTAGGATATCCAAATGTTTTCAACACAGGCGTTATAGGAAGAGACAAATATAATATCATAGTTAAGTATCCAAAAAGAACTGTAGAAATTATAAAGTGATTAATTAATCTATTTAAATCATTAGATCCTTTTCCATATTTACTGAAATAAGCTGAAATTAATAATACGATTGATGCAATAGCAACTGCAATTCCAAAAATGTACGTAAGATTAGAATCTTGAAACATTAAATTAGTTTTTATGATTGATTAAATATTTCGCCCAACGTTTTCGGGCTTGGCGAAGGTGGCGATTTTTACCACAAATGTTGATGCGGAGAACCAAACTTTGATTAACCACAAATGTGTCTGCGGAGAACTGAACCGCCACTTTTGCCAAACCCGTGTTAGCAGTAGTGCTTTCTGTCCGCAAAAGTAAAGCTATTTTTTCAGTGTTGGATTTGTCGACACTAATTGCCATCTTTTTTGTCTGTGTTTATAAAATGATTTTGCCCAAGATGTTATAAAACCAGTAAGCATACCACCATAAATAACTATTTCGTCTTCATAGAGTATTGTCTTGTTAGTTTGTTTTTTCAATGATATTTTGTGATTCCATACTTTCGCAGAATTGTCCCACTCTCTTGTCTGCAAAATTTTATTTTCGTTGTCTATTTTCTCGAAATAAAGCGAATGAAGTCCGCCAAATGGAACAAAACCATAAACAAACATTTTTGTTGAAACCGTTTCACCTTCTTTCCAAATTTCAGGAAATTGTCCACCTGTTGGTTTAAATTTCACTTTACCGTCAGCAACAAAGTTCAATAATGCACTTGTTTGTACTTTTGTCCAAGCGGTATCAATTTCAATTGGTATTTCAGAAGTTACGGTCAGTTTACGAGCCGAAACTTGTTTTCCTTTATAATCAATTTTTATTTTTTCAATTTTTGTAGTCATATTTTTGTTTGTCGCACACGACATTATTGTTAGTGAAACTATTATGGTCAATATTAGGCTTTTTACTTTTGTCATCGTTGTTTATGTTGGTTGTTATAGCATTACTGCTAACGTTTTCGGGCTTGGCGAAGGTGGCGATGTTCACTACAAATGTTGATGCGGAGAACCAATGTTTGATTAACCACAAATGTGTCTGCGGAACACTGAACCGCCACTTTTGCCAAACCCGTGTTATGCGGTCGTTTTTATTCGAGTTTAATCTTTCTAGTTTTTCCTGCCTGTAATTCTTTAAGTATGTCCAACTTCTGAATTTTTGAATTATCAAGTTTGTAAACTAAAACGAATTTCATTTCTGTCAAGTCAATAAATGTAGTATAAAGAGTGCCACCAACTTTGCCTGTCGAGTCTTTCTGTGGAAGTTGCACTGCCTTTCCTATTACATTACCCACGGCTTTAAGATCAATAGTGTCCTTTATATCTCTCGCATCCAACTCGTTTAAACCTTTCTGAATTATTGGGTATCTCCAACAAGTCATTTCGGTTTGACCAGTATCTGACAGATTAAAATTAGTTGCTACAAGTCGATTGTTTTTGATTACCACAATCTGTTTAATTCCATTTATCCATTCTACAATTACTCCATTACCGTTTTTATCACCCAATAAAATATGTGCGTTTTTTAAGGCAACCTTTCTTTCTTCTAAATATTGGACAGCTTCATCTACTGTTTTACATTTTGCAAGTATTTCGTCTGTGATATTTGTTTTTGGATCTGAATTGTATCCTGTAGGAATTTTTTGTTCCGGTGTTACCGCTCCATCTATAACAAGTCCCTTCTCATTAACACCACCCTGTCCAAAATTATTCCAACCGTACCAAATCCGTCCTAATTCATTTTTTGAGCTCGGGATTATTTGGATATAAGGTTTTACATCGTACCAGTAATCTTCATTGTTTACAAAATATATTTTACCCGTTTTGCTGTCTATGTAATAAACTATAGTACAAGCAAATGTTTTTACAGAAAAAATAGTGATTACTAAAAAAAGCGTTAATATTTTAAGGTTTCTCATACTTTTCTATTTGAATTGTCTTTTTAAAATGCCGCATAACGAAATAGGCTTTGTGCAGGTGTGGAACTAGAATTCCGTCCGCTTATAACGTCAAGCCCAATTTCTTTGCTTTTGTTGATTGTTTTTGTTGTCGTTCAATAGCGTTCCGTCAAGCTGGAACTTAAGCCAAATTGTATTCTTCTGCCTATTGATCTTCCGTCAAGCCACACTTGCACAAAACCTCTTGTTGTATGCAGCTTTTCTATACTAAAAAGGGCTATTTATCATCATATTGTTAAAGTCACAGCTTGTTTTCTATCTTATCTAGAATTTTTTTGAAATGACTTGTACGTCAACTAATTAAAGATCAATTGTCAAAAAACGATATTCGTCAATCTGTTTGACCGATTTTAAATTACCCTTTTCAGTTTGTATTATTTTAACGAACAATGAGTCATATTTTTTACTGTCGGTAAACTTTTTCAAAAATTCCTTCGAAGTTTTAATTGCAACTTCTTTACTATCAAATTTATCTTTTGAAAGATGAGTATTGTATAAGTGTAGCTGTATATAGCTTTTGTTATTACTGTCTGCGTCAAAGAACTTATATTCCAATTTCTCAAATAGTCCTATACTGGCAACGTCAGTTGCTCTTTTAAGACCGTCTTTACTTAATCCTAATTTGTTTTCAATGCTTTCACTATTGCAAGAAAACGTAATCCCAATAAAAATAGAATAAATAAAATATTTCATGTTTAAATTATTTTACGGTCATTTAAAGTTGCATACAACGGTTTCAGGCTTGGCGAAGGTGGCGATTTTCACCACGATGTTGATGCGGAGCACAAATGTTTGATTAACCACAAATGTGTCTGCGGAGTACTGAACCGCCACTTTTGCCAAACCCGTGTTATGCGTTCGTGCTATTTAATTCAGCTTTCGAATTAATCCTGAATATATATTTAAACTTTTTCATTATTTAATTTCTTCAATATCTTCTAATTGCCAGGTCTTATTAAAGTAAGTTTCAGTTGGACCGTAAAAACGGAAGTATGGGAACCAACCTTTGCCTGGTAGTGTTTTAATATAATTTTTATTGGCGCCTGCAGGTTTTGTTGGACCAAAATATATGTCAACAGAGCCATCTGCATTTTTCTCAATATCTTTTCTGGAAGACATATCAGCAGAACCCTGATCTGTTACCAATGGACCTCTAGTAACATTATCATACAAGGTAATAGACCAAAATTGTTTAACGGGTGCATCTGCAGGAACATGAAAATGGTAGCTCTTTGCACCTTCCAACCATTTGCCTAATTTATCTTTTGAGGTCTCCAAATAAACCTGACCAAAGCCTAATATTCTTCCCTGCATACCGGTACTATTACCAATTGCTTCATAAAACCATGAAGCTCTTTGATCTAGTTGAGTATAATTACTGTCTTCCTGATTTAATTCAACCATATTGGCATATTCCCAATGTTTGCCCTTCCAAACAACAGATCCATCAAATCTTTTTTCATATGCATTTGCCCGGGCGGTTAATTCACCCACCATTGCTGCTTGGTTAAGAATTTTGGTCAGGCGTTCATCAGGTTGAAAGGCTTTACCTTTTTCTAAACCTAGTGAAGCCATCATGCCATAAATAACCCTGTCACGGGTTTGTACAGGTTCTGGTTCAAGCGCTTCAGCCACCATTTTAAAATAGTTCGCATCAGTAGGTTGTGCGGATGTCCACGCTTTTCCATTTACCGGAACAAAATTGGTTACAGTGGCTTTAGATCTGTCGTTCCAACTGTAAATTTTAAATTTCCTAATAGTTTCCTCAGCAATTTTTGGATCCGGGTCCAATGCTCTGGTGCCAAACCATACTTGTACAGTAGGAGAAATATAAACCCTGTAACCTGGAGCATAAATCATTTTAGAGCCCGGAGGAAGGAACAAATATTTACCTCCTGTACCTTTATCGGGTCCTGTTTGACCAATATCTGTAATTGGCTGTTGCCAAAGATCAAGCAGTCCACCAGCTATTAAACCTGCTGGTGCATCAATTACAAATGCACCTTGCTTACTGAAGTTCCAAAAGCTAAATGCATAAAGCGTTGTAATGTTAGGTGTAAGCATACCACTTTTATCTTTAAGATCAAAAAACATAGATATCTCACCGTCTTTTATACCAAGTTGATCCCGTTGTGCAAGATGTAATCCATGAAAGCCAACCATTGGCAATGCCCAAGTGTGTATTTGGCATGCCCTTTGAAAATCCCTTTCATCATAGAGTTTAATAATTGCATCTTCTGAAGGATAACCACTTTCTAATTTTAAATCACCGAGACGGGTAGAAGCATTGTTGTCTGTCTGACCATTATTGTTTGAAGTGGAAGTTGCTTCTTTTTCTTTTTGATTGCAACTGATAGTAATTGTTACTATTAATAAAAATAGTAACCCAGTGATTTTAGTTTTGTGTTTCATTTCTTTCTTTTTATTAATTAATGACATTTTATTGAGGTATTAAGTTATAAATGTATTCGCACCAAGCATGACGCATAACGTCACAGGCTTTGCGCAGTTTGGATAATCTGTGATCCTACTGCTGGCTTGGCCATCCCGAAAGGCGGGAACGCGATTAGCTAAAGCCAAATTACTGAAGTTGATTAGCAATACCAAAAGATGAATGGCTAAAGTCGGAAGCCTAAATTGCGCAAAGCCTTATGTTAGTGGTAGTTTTATTCAGCACTTAACACTTCCTGTATTTGAGAATTTAATTCAGGAATTTTATTGATAAGTACGTCCCAAACAATAGAGTAGTTTACGCCTATATAATCATGGATTAGTCGGTCTCTCATTCCAGCCATATTTTTCCATTGGATAGAGCTCCATTTGACTTTGAAATCAGCAGGGATTTTCTTCGTTGCTTCTCCAACAATCTCCAAACTTCTTACAACAGCTCTCTTTAGAGTTTCATCATCAAGAAAAGAGTCTTTCGATAACTCTTTACTAATTGAGAGTAAATAGGTGCATTCATCTGCAATATGTTTCAAGAATTCAATCGGTTCTTTAGACATACATTACTTCATTTAAGATTTTTGGACCTATGTATTTACTCAAGCCATTTTTTGTGACAATTTCAATTTTTTCATTTTTGAAAAGGGTTTCAAAAATATCATAAACAGCCATGTAATTATCAAAATTCTCTTGTTCAGGTTCGAAGTCTACCAAAAAGTCTATGTCACTTTTGGATGATTGTTCATTCCTAAGGTAAGATCCAAAGAGCCCAATACTAGAAACTCCGAATTTAGAAAACTGGAGTTTATGATTTCTTAAAATGGTTAATATGTTTTCTCTTGTGGTCATTTACTAATGAATATACAAATATAAGTTTCTTTTGGAACTTGAGATTCTTAAAAAATTACCACTAACACTTAAAAGTACGCGTTCTCTAAATCATAAAAAAGTTTAAATCAATCATTTATAACCGCGTTTTTTGGAGTATTTGAACTTTTGATACTTAAAATTACGCGCCATTCTACTTAGAAATATGAGGAAGTTTACCATTTCAGTTTATCCAGAGGACTTTCTACTTTTTCAATTGCCAATTTACTTACATGGGTATACAACATTGTGGTTCTGATACTGTTATGTCCTAGAAGAGCTTGTATGATTCTAATGTCTGTTCCTGCTTCCATCAAATGGGTTGCATAACTATGCCTAAGCATATGAACGCTACCCGTTTTATTCGTTACTTTTTGTTTAGCTAATTGCATCACCTCTTGAACCGATCGAGTACTATACGCTCCGCCAAATTGACCCTCAAATAAATATTCCTTTGGAGTATATAAAAGAAAATAAGATCTTAATGATTCAAGTAATATTTTAGAAAGTGGTACCATACGGTCCTTTTTGCCTTTTGCCCCTTGAATATGTATCATCATTCGCTTACTATCTATATTTTTTAGTTTTAACCCTACAATTTCACTCACTCTTAGTCCCGCAGAATAGCCAGTCATTATCATTGTTCGATGTTTAATATTTTCTATGTTTTTAATTAAATCCATCACCTCTTCCTCAGCTAATATTGCTGGTAACTTAAATGGCTTCTTTGGCCTTGGTAAATCATAAAACTCCTTATCCCTTCCCATCACTTTCTCAAAATAAAACTTAATGGCATTTACGGCTGTATGTACTTTAGTTTCACTGCAACCATGGTGCTGCAATAACCATAATAAATATGATTGGATATGATCTTTACTTAAATCATTCACTGATCTTTCTTTAAGTAAGCGCAACAATAAATTAAGCTCGTATAAATAGTTTCTTATAGTGTTTTTGCTGTATCCTTTCGCAATCAACTTATTGCGCATAGCCTCAAAGGCTAGTAAGTTTTCTTTACATAACGGAAATTCGATTAACTGCTTAGCAGTTATAGGTTTGATTGAATGTTGCTGATCTAAAACTTTTACTTTACGTTGTTCTAAATATGCTCTCAGTTGGCTTCTGTCAATTGTAAATAGATGCTCAATCTGTTTTTTAAAAGTAGTATAAGCGGCTCTTGTGCAAGGTATATACCAATACCTACCAATACTATACCACTTAATTCCTGCAATTTTTTTAACAGCAATATGATAAGTTGATGTATCTGGCCCATGCAAACCAATACACTCTTGACCTTTATAAAAAAATGGTTTTAATTCAATAACAATCATTCAACTAAAGTTCTATCGTTTAATGCAAATGCGGTTGCGTACTTTACGCAAAAAATCACCCGCTTTTAACGCAGGAATTTTACATTTTTCTGTATATTCAAGGTTCATAATTGTCATTCATGAAAAAAGAAAATGCTTC
>Ga0164293_10004880_pt1 | contig 11432 bp, 14 predicted proteins | sample GEODES118metaG_FD_111487 | JGI IMG/M metagenome (GOLD analysis project Ga0164293, IMG submission 111487) | Eutrophic lake water microbial communities from Lake Mendota, Wisconsin, USA - GEODES118 metaG | ecosystem: Environmental > Aquatic > Freshwater > Lake | place: USA: Lake Mendota...
TAATTGTTTTTATAGTGGAAAATGACTGAAAAAATTAATATTATCGATAATGATATAATTCGAGTCACTAAAGACGTTAGTGATCCAAATTTTAGTAAATATACCTTATATTTTGATCAATGGTGCATAGATTTCGACTATTTAAGTTTTTTAAAGGTCGCATTAATCGTTGGTGGTATATATACGGAGTATAAACAATTTCGGATATGTCATAGATTTGGAAAGTATGAAAGAATGGCAAAACTATTTAATAAATATAAAAAATATGAAGAAAATGCGAAATTTAAAAATGGGAAAATGTAAATGATACTAAATACATACTTGATATACCGATATACCGGTCGAATAATTGATATGTATATTAATCTTTTTTTTGTAAAAAAAATTTGATAATATACATTTTCATATATTATTTTATAATAAGAAATGATTATATATACATTATTTTATTATATAAAAAATGTGTGTAATTTGCAATAATACTTATGATAATACTATAAATTTAACAATTGAAAATTGTGATAATATAGTACAGATTAATATTAAATTTAGAAATATAATATCATTAAAAATTACTAATTGTCCTAATTTAAGAAAAATAAATATTGGGATACTAAATATTAATAATGTTACTATAACTGAATGTAAAAGTTTAATTACTATTAGATATATAAGAAATATTAACAATCTTATAATATATAATTGTCCTAATTTAGAAATTATAGGTCAATTAGTTAATATTAATAATTTTATATTATCAGGATTAAATAGATTATGTCGTATGTCATATTTATCAAATATAAATAAGATTACGATACATCAATGTCCCGTATATACGGGAAGTTTATCAAATATTATAAATTTAACGAAAAAGATTAAAAAGTTAAATTATATTAAAATGAATGATTTTAGTAATCCTATAACTATATATGAAAAAGATGAGACTACTTTACATGGTTTATCTTTACTTAGTTCATTATTATAAGTATTATAAATAATATTATTAGAATTCTAGTAATATTATTTTCTTTTTTGTAAAAAAAAATTGATATACATGAAATCGATATATTATATATATTAACCATATGATTTATGTTAATAATTCTGTATTAATAATATGTGTATTATTTGTCGTAATAGATTACATCCTGAACTAGTATCTCTTGAACAAGAGGTATTATTTATAAATGGATGTGATGAAATTAATGAGATAAGTAATTTAAATAATATTAGTAAATTAGTTATACGTAAATGTCCTAATTTGGAAAGAATTAGTGATATATTAATTCATGGAGATATTAATTATGTTGAAATTTGTCATTGCGATAAATTAGAAGAAATAAGTAATATATCAGGAGTTAATTCATTAACAATAATAAATTGTATTAATTTAATAAAAATAGAAAATTTTAATGATATTTCAAATATTACTATATCAGGATGTACTAAATTGAAAAATATTAATAGTATAAAAGGATATAGTAATGGTGAATATTATATAAAAGATTGTTCTAGTTTAGAAAATATATTGAATATAAGTAATTTTATGTTATTAAATATAGAAAAATGTATAAATTTAGAAGTATTGTCTAATACAAATAGTATTAATATAATACATATAGATAATTGTAATAATATAAAGAAGATTAAACATTTAGAATGTTTAAGACAAATTTATATTATGGGTTTATTAGATAAATTAGAAGAAATTTGTGATTTATCTAATTCAAAATTATTTATTGATAATTATTATAATTTAGATAATATAACTAAAATTACTAGTGTTAATGAAGTAGGTATATTTATAACGGATGATAATATGAAAGATAGTATTAATTGTTATAATCAACTATTTAACTTATCACAATTACAATTAGATAAGATAAATAGATTTAGAATACTAGATGATTATTATTATGATGATGATGAATCGGATAATGAAGATTATCATCATAATGGACGATTAATAATTGACAATTATAAATTGACCCCTGATGGAGAATTATTAAAGAGGACTATGGTATAATATAGGATATATTTTCTATATTATAAATTTTTTTTAAGAAAAAATTTTAGAATATTTTTTTAGAAAAAAATAAGAAAGTCTCAAGCCGCTCTGCGAGCGGTGCTGCGGACATGTATCCTATAAATATAGTGTATTAAGAGTGGTTAATGAGGGATGCTGCGCCGTCATGAGCGCAGCGAATTTAATGACTATACAAAAGTCTTACATATTGTTATACATATTTTTATCATCTTTATGTTATATTTTATGTTGATCCTTTGTATTATAATGAATATATAACATATTATTTAACAATATAAGTTTAATCTTGTTAAATCATATGTATAACTTTTCATATAAACTTTTTTAAAATAAAAAATTAAAATTTGATTTAACCTCTATTATTTTTTTTCTTTTATTAAAAGATGACACTCCCAATTAAAATAAAAGATTTAGTCAATTTTGACTTATGCATGTTTTTATGGCATAATCGTATATTCAAAATAAAAGATATTGATATATTAGGTAATTCTTATAAAAAAGAAATTTATTCTAATTATAAAAATGGTATCACTATGTATAATGATGATAATTTAATTATCTATAAATCAAATATTATAAATGATATAATTAGATATTATATTAATTATAAACACAATAAAATTATTATTATCGAATATGACATTAACCTAAATATATTAATTGATCCGTTATATACTTATGTTGAAGACAATATTAAATATTCTCTTGGTATTAAAATTAACTTTAATAATATCTTATTCATATTTCGTTTATTAGGTAATATTACTTTACTATTTCGAAATAAAATGAATGATGTTAAATTATTACAGATTTTTAGTAATGAACATAAAATTATTAATAATGTCTACGACGATTTAAATAGATTTAAAAAAGGATTATATTTTCGTAATATTAAATATATTAGTTATATTTTAACTTTTAGTTGTTTATTAGATCAATCTAATATTTTTACATATGTTTCTGATGATGTTATTGATTGTCTTATTGATGATTATGAAATTATTGTTGAAAATAATAGATATAATATCTATAAATTTATTGATGATGATAATGAAATAACATTTCATATTATCGTCGGTAATTATATATGTTCTTTTATTATAGGTGATGATGCAATCGATATAGTAACAGGTTATTCTAATGATGATAATATAGTATCAACTAAATCAGTCATCGCTATAGATAAAGGAGAAGACCGTTATAATGGTTTTATGCGATTACTATATTATGAGTTAAGACATATTTTAAATGTATCTATAAAATTTAGTGAATTATGCTATATATTTATTGATACTATTAAATATGTTGATAAACTCTATAAATATATGTTATGTTATGAAGGTATAATTAATAAAATATTAAAACCATATGTTATTAATGATATTATAAATAAACATATTATGGATTATATGTTATAAAGAATAACATTTTTTTTTGAAAAATTTGATGAAATCTAAAAATAATATTATTATAAATATTGTAAAAATGTTATTATTAAATAATAGAAATTTTCTAAATATAACTGAAGATGATTATAATATATTATTAAATTCGGATATAAATTTTGAATTATTACATAACGATAATTTAGTAAGATATGTAAAAACTTTTGGGAAATATATGACTATATTTCTAAACCAACAAAAAGATATTTTAGATGAATTATCATCATATACTAGTTGTAATAATTTAATAGATCTAGATATAGATAATATAATTAAAGAATTAGATATACGTAATATCATTAGTAGTATTCAGTTTATGATATTATTAGATACGAAAGGTGGTCATTATATGATAAGAAGTTCTCCTATAATTAAATTTACTATAAATATTACTGCAATGGAAATTAATAGGATGTTATTAAAATATAATGATGATAATTTAAATGTTATTAAAAGTATAGCAGAAAAGATAATATCTATATTATGTAATATAGATACTATTAATATAGATTATACAACATATAAATTTGCATGGGAGTGTATAAATGAAAATATATATGATAGTTAGTATTTGTAGAAAGAGAATAAAATACATAAAATATTACAAAGTAGATTTATTGTAAAAAGAAATGGATGATTATACAATAATAATACATCATTATATTTTTTTATTTATTACCTATGTATAGTCATAAAATTCACTGCACTCAAGCTTTTTAGAAGAAAGCTGACCAGAAAGGTCGACGATGTAGTATCCCTTTTGGTAGATGAGGTATTGATGGAGTACAATCGCTGTAGTATCGAACGCATTTTGACTTGAGACTTCTTATAATTATTCAAAAATAAAAATAGAATATTTTACTCCTTATTTATTATATTTTTTTTTGAATAATTGAAATTTGTTCTTTAACATTCTTTAATTCTATTATATGTTGTTTCGTATTTAATATAACATTAAATATATTATCTTCTTCTAAATTTTCTGCTATAATAGTATTCTTCTCTAATTTATTAATATATTTATCATTACAACCATAAACACATATACGATATTTAATAAGTTGTTCGAGTGTATGATAATTTAAAATAAGTGTTAATATATCTTTTATTTTAGTAAGTGAATTATATAAGTCTTCATTAGTCTTTAAAAATTGTATTTTATATATTTCTTTTAATACATAATCTTCAAATCTAAACCATTTAGTTAATGTATATATATTTGCCAGACGACTTCTAAATTCTTGAATTTCACTTTCAATTCTTTTTAAAGGTAAATTAGATTCATGTTCAAATAAATATAATAATGAACTTATATCACCAATTACATTATATAATCTTCCTAAATCACTATTTAATATTTTATTTAATAGTTCAAGATGATTTTTATTATTTTTAATACGTGCTATACTAAATAATCTTTTTATAACTTTAAAATATTTACCTTCCAAATAACTAATCATACTACTTTCACTTATTAAATTTATTATATTATAATTATAGTCGGATATATTCTCACCCTTATATTTAAAATTATATATTACAGAAAATTCAGTAAATTTATTATTAACATATCCGACTATATCTATTTTAGTTATTCCTTTTTTTGATGATATACCATCATATAAAGTATATTTACTACCATCTCTTAAAATTTTATATCCTTGTAATATTTCTTCCGGTTTCCAACGAATAACACCAAAACGACGAGATTGATTACATGATAGACATTTAATTTCTCTTATAGCAGTTAGAAATTCTTTTTTAGATATAAATTTTTTTTTATATAGTTCTTTTAATTCATCTATATCTTTAACATTCCATTCAGGTATTTCACCTGATTTTATATCACCTATATAAATTAAAGTGGTGTTTAATAAAATTTTAATTATATCTTGTAATCTTTCTACAACTTTATTAATAAATGTCTCCATAGTTATATTCTTTTTAAATATTGTTTCATCTACCATTTCATATAAATCATAATCTCCATAAAACGCCTGACTTGCTATTCCGGCGGATCCATTTATTTTAAAATATTTAGGATCTCCTTTTGACATAGTTATTAAGTCTATTATATCTACTACATTTTGAGCATAACCATAGGGATATGGTTTAAGTTTAGTATATATATTCATTTATATAATTTATATTGATTTAATAATATTAGAACGGTAGAAATATTATAAAATTATATTCTAATTCGATTTTTTAGTATTAATAAAATTTTCTATTTTATTACGAAAATCTTGGGCATCTTTAAATTGTTCTTTTGCATATTGTACTGCTGAACCTGCACCAATAATTAAATCTTTAGCATCGACAAATATATTAGTAATATATTCTTGTTGTGAAAATAGAATAGCTAATAAGAATGAAATTATACCAAAACTTAAATGAACAAAATGAGGCGGACATTTAACATCACTTCCTAATAATTGTGACATAACTTTACAATGTGTAGAATGAGAAAATAAACCCCAGAAAATAGCATTTATAAGAAAGAAAATTATTAAAATTTCATTTAACATATTTATTATTTATAATAATATATGAAAAAAATATAATAACATATAATAAATAAATGCAACGAATTATAAGTCGTATATATGAAGACCAAAAGAAACGACAAGATATTATGAATAATATTCGTAATGGTCGTATTGATATAGAAGGTAAATCAATAACTCCATCTGAAACATTTAAATATTATATTCAACATCCTCTATTTGAAGAAAAAACACATCTAACTAATAAATATAGAGCAGAAGCAGTAGGTAGTATATATGAAAAGAATACGGTTCAAGATATATTTTTTAGTGATAAAAATATAGATTTAATACAAAAATTAATATCATATCACGTCTCAAAACAAACTGAAGGTAATTTAAATGTAGGTCGTCAAGATGATACACAACTTAAAATTGTTATGAAATCAGTATATTTACAATATGGTAAAAATAAAAATAATGATTTAACTAATCAAGTTAAAGAATTAAATGCTTATGTTTTAGATTATTGTGTTCCTAATATAATTAGTAATGCTAAACAATATATTAAATATAAAAATGATGTTAGTACTTTACCAATACCTATAGAAAATCCTAAATTTACATCAAGTGCAGGAACAAGGACACATCCCGATTTTATATTCTAAAGCATTTTCTGTTTTTATATTATATGAGTGATTTATCTACAAATATTAATAATCAAAATACTTCTTCGATGTTTTCTTCTATAACTTCAGATATTAGTGGCATATCTTCTAGTTTATCAAGTAATTTTGCTAATCCTAATGAAATGTCAGGTATGTCATTAATGATAGTTATTGTATTCCTATTTCTAATATTACCCGCATTAATTATTACACTTAAGTTATTAACCGGTATGATGGATGGTAAAACTGCAGTTTCATTATATCTGGCATTATTAATGTTTGGAATGGGTTTATGGTATATGATATATACAATACAAAATTATGTATTATATAAGTCAAAATATAAAAGTTAAAGCAATAGATATAAATATAATATGACCGATATAGATAATAATGAAATAACATGGTTAGATAAATATAAAGTAAGAACATTTGAAGAATGTAAAGGATATGAGATAATAAAAGATATGATGAATAAATGGATTTCAGTATTTATAGATAGAAAAAACTGGTATCCTCAATTTAAAAATGGTTTATTGTTAAGTGGTAAATCCGGTGTTGGTAAAAGTATGCTGGCTGAATTATTAATGAATAAATGGAATTATAAAATTGTAGAATTTAATTCTTTAAAAATTAAAACAACCACAACTATTAATGAAAAATTAGAATCTATATTATCTACTCGTTCTATTACTGATATATATAGTAATATTAATACAGGTATAATAATAGATAAATTAGATGGGATGGATCCCAAAAAAGAGTGTTCGTTAAGTGACATAATAGATTATTTAAATTTTAATAAAAGAGATTATGTTGAAAAACTAAAAATATATAATCGTAAAAATAAAATAAAAATGACTGATACTGAAATAAATAGAATTATTAAGACTAAACGATTTATTAATAATTGTCCTATTATATTAATTACTAATGAATTAACACATAGTATTCAATCATTATCTAAAGATGTTATACATATTGAAATACCATCACCTTCTAATGATGATATATATGAATTAATGAAATATATAAGAGATAATGAAAGTTTTAAATTAAATAATGATATATTAAAGATATGTATTCCATATTGTCAAAATGATTATAGAAGAGTTTTACATTTAATGGAATTATTATATCATTCATTTAAAGATAATAATATCGGTGATATTAATGAAATTAATATAATAAAATGGTTAAATTCTTATTCAGAAAAAGATTTAGATATGAATATAGAATATGTAATATCTAATGTATATTATAATAATAATTTAACATGGGATAGTTTAATAAATATGTATTATGTTGATGAAAGTTTTGTACCATTAATTATACATGAAAATTTTACAGATATGGTTCCTAATAATATATCATATAAGGAACAATTAGATATATGTATTGAATACTATGAAAATATGTATCAATCATTAGTTATAAAGACTAATGTATTTGGACATTGGGAAGAATTTAATGATTATATAGGAATATTTTCAACTGTATCAGCAAATAATATATTAAAAAAATATATGAATGAAGATCGAAAATATGAAACATATAGAAAATCTGCAATGATATCAAAATATAATTATAGATATTACAATATGAAATTTATTAATTATATATGTAAAAAAATATCAATGGATATAGATAATTTTGCTATATTTAGTTGTTTATTATATTATTCTGTATTTGTAAATATGATATATTTAAAGGAACATTTATTATTATGTGCATCATATAAATTAACATTTAAGGAATTAGAGAAGATATTAAAATTATCTATATTATATGATGAAAAAAAATATAATAAAAGAAAATGTAAAGAATTAACTGATATGTATATGCCAATGATAATTGATTTAGATATAGAAGAAGAAGTGATTATTTTTTAGAATGAATAATAGACATTTTATATAAAAATTCGTCTTCATTATTATAAATATTTTTATCATAATCTAATTCTAATTTATCATAATTATATGAATGTAAGTAAGCCATTTGAGATAAATAATTATTTTCATCTATAGATGATGATTTAATTTTATTTAATTTTAACCATGAAAATTTGTTATTATTTAATAATTTTTTATAATTATTAATAGAATATTGAATATAAAATTTATTCCACATTTTATTATTTTTATTATACTATTATTATTATTTTTTAGATGAATATATTAAACAATGAGTAAAAATATTGATAGATATGGTTATCCTTCAATTGCACGTTCAAACGAAATATTAAATCCTGATTTAACCAAAAAAGGTGAAGCAACAGTCGTATCTACATCTAATAAATCATCTTCTTTTACTTCATGGAATATTGCATTATATATATTTATTTTATTATATTTATTATTAGTATATATTGCAGGCTATCATGCATATTCAGAAAATATGAATGATAAACTAACTTTAAAATGGGCTAGAATAATAGTTGCAGTTATATTTATGCCTGCATATATAACATATATATTATTAAAATCATTTTTTATAGAATTTATAAGTTCGAATGCAAATTCATTTGACTTTTCATATATAGATTATTTATTTAATATAGCATTTAACAGATGAAAAAATCTTTATCTATAATAAATAATGGGTAATATTATGAACATATTTCGCAAAGATGACGATGATGATGATTCATCTAACAATAATAATGATAATGATAATGATTATGATAATGATAGTGATGATGATAATAATGATAATGAAGTAGTTAAGTGTGATGATAGTGATAGTAAAGACGATGATTCTAGTTTAACTTCAAAGATTTCATATTTATTTAAAAAGTATCCTTATAGAATGAGTATATTAGTAATATTTCACATAATAATATCTATATGTGCATTAATATTATCGTGGGATTGTAGTAAATATTCAAATACATTCTTAAGAATATTATTTACAATATTAGCAACAATATTAAGTGAGATATATATAATATATTATGCATTTTATCATATAGTAATGGGATTTAAATGTTATACAAATGGATCACCTCTATCTAGTCCAAGTCCATCAGGGATTAATTCAATAAAGCCGGTCAAATTACCACCATTATAATTATAAAGAATTACGTATAATAAGACCATTTTTGTAAGCTTTATTAAGGTTAATTTGACCTTGTTTATTAGATAAATTAAAAAGTTGGATTGCTCCATGTTTATTAAACATGAAGACATCTATAGGAATATCTGAATTTAGAATATGTTTAGGAAGATTTTTATTAGATAGAGATGCTATATTATTAGTTTTATTAGAATAACTAAATTTGCCAATTTTATAAATAATATTATTTTCATTATTACCACCTGAATTATTATTAATATTATTTTTAGAAAGGATGGACTGATTAATAGAAGTATTAGAGAATTTTTTTAAAAAATCGGGTAAATCATAAATAATATGTTTATCGATATTTTGAGTTAATAAATTAATTATATTTATAGGACTTTTATTAATAATAAATTGAGAACTACCAGCAATATTAAGTGTAATAGATTTTTTATCAGTATGAATAGTTTTATTAGAAACTTTAGGATAATTACAAGAATAATTAGCAGGTAATCCAAAATATTTAATCCATAAAAGATGAAAAGATTTATTAATATTTTTAATAATAAAAATTGGAATAGTTTTTACATTATTATAATTAAAAGGTGTATATACATTAATAGGTGAATAATATAATTCACTAGTATAACCATTCAAAATAATAATAGGATGATTTAGAATAATAGATAATGAGAGTAATTCAAATTTAGAAGGAGGGATATTAAATTGAAGAGAAATAATATATTTAATAAAAGGATCTAAATTACTCCATTTATCGATAATATCGGATATTGATAAATCAGTTGGATTAAAGAAGTTTTTATTATTAGAGATAATATTAAAAGTATCATTAAATTCTTTATTAAATTGGATAGAATATTCATTAATAGAGTTGAATAATGTATAACCATTAGGTAATAATTCGAAACGATTAGTATACATCCATTTAATAAGATAGAGTTGAAGTTCTTTAGAAGTTTCTAAAATTATTTCGTTACGAGGTAGAGTTCTTTGTAAATTTTTGGATAAAAATAAATATTGAGAAATACAATTATAAATACTATCAACTTCATTAAGAGGACATAAATATTTAGATTCGATATCATCTAAATAATAGAATAAATTAGAAGATAGAAATTTATTAATAATATCTCGACCAATATTATCTTTAAGGGCAATACTTAATACTTCTATATTTTGTCTAATATTATCATATAATTTATTATGGTTAGGATCATTAGAATATATAAGTTTATTAGTTGAATATTTAGCTAGATATGGAAATAGATTAGTTAATTCATTAATAGAATTTATTAGATAGAATGGTGGTTTTTGTAAAATAGAGATAATAAAAGATTGATAAGAAATATTAATAGATGAAATATCATTGACATTATTAGAAGAATTATCAATAATAATATTATTATTATTACCACCTGTATAAAATATATCTTTAGTACCAAAATCAGTAGTAGGTATATTAGGAATATTATAAGAAGGTTTAGAGTATTTGTAATAAATACTATTATGATTTATTTTAGAATTATTGTGTATATAATCATATATAATATCGGTATAAATATCAGTCGTATTATTCATAAGATAGTTTTTATTATAAGATAATATATTTTTTCAATGTTTTATTATATAGGATATGACGAACATAATAATAATTATATTTTTATTAATGGTAATAATATGGACAATATGGATGTGTGAATGTCCA
>Ga0164293_10004881_pt1 | contig 11430 bp, 9 predicted proteins | sample GEODES118metaG_FD_111487 | JGI IMG/M metagenome (GOLD analysis project Ga0164293, IMG submission 111487) | Eutrophic lake water microbial communities from Lake Mendota, Wisconsin, USA - GEODES118 metaG | ecosystem: Environmental > Aquatic > Freshwater > Lake | place: USA: Lake Mendota, Wisconsin...
CCGCCGGACCACACGCGCCTGCGCCGCCTGCTCGGGCGGGTCTTCCACGCGCGCGCGTTGCAGGCCATGCGCCCGCAGGTGGAGGCGATCGCCGCGCAGCTGCTCGACGCACTGGACGGGCGCGAGGAGTTCGACGCCATCGCCGACTTCGCAGGCCCGCTGCCCTGCCTCGTGATCATGGCGATGCTCGGCGTGCCGGCGGCGGACCTGCCGCGCATCAAGCAGATGAGCGACGACATGGCGCTGTTCATCGGCTCCTCGCGCACCAGCGCGGCCAAGTACGAGGCCGCCGAAGCCGCGACGGCGGAGATGGCGGCCTACTTCCTGGCGCTGATCGCGCAGCGCCGGCGTGAACCGCGCGCGGACATGCTCAGCGAACTCGTGAACCTGCGCGACGACGACGGCAGCGCGCTCGGCGACGACGAGCTCGTCGGCAGCTGCATCATGCTGCTTTTCGCCGGCCACGAGACGACGACGAACCACATCGCCAACGGCCTGTGGTCGCTGATGCGCTTCCCGGGGGAGATGGCGCGCCTGCGGGCCGACCCGGGGATGGCGGCGCAGGCGGTCGAGGAACTGCTGCGCTACGACGGCCCGTCCGGCGCCCAGGTGCGCGTGGTGCGGCGCGCGCACGAGCTGCACGGCCGCGAGCTCGGCGAGGGCCAGCGCGTCTTCATCATGCTGAACGCGGCCAACCGCGACCCCCGCGCCTACGCGGACCCCGACCGCCTCGACCTCGGCCGCCAGGGGCCGCAGCACCTCACCTTCGGGCTGGGCCTGCACATGTGCCTGGGCTTCCCGCTGGCGCGCACCGAGGGGCAGGCGGCCTTCCCGGCGCTGCTGGCGCGGTTCCGCTCCATCGAGCCGGTCTCGTCGGCGCCCGAGTGGATCAACTCGCTGGTCTTCCGCGGCATGACGGGCCTGCCGGTCAGGGTGAGGCGGGCGTGAGCACGGCCGCGCCGCAGCCCCTGCTGAGTGCCGAGGCCGTGCACCTGGGCTTCGGCGGCATCCAGGCGCTGTCGGGCGTCTCGCTGGAGGTCAGGCCGGGCGAGATCACCGCGGTGATCGGCCCCAACGGCGCGGGCAAGACCAGCCTGTTCAACACCCTGTCGGGCTTCTACCGGCCGCAGCGCGGCAAGATCGTCTTCGAAGGGCGCGACATCACCCGGGTCAGCCCCGACCGGCGCGCGGCCATGGGCCTGGCCCGCACCTTCCAGAACGTCGCCTTGTTCCGCGGCATGACGGTGCTCGACAACATCAAGCTCGGCGGCCACGCCCGGCTGCGCGCCAATCCGCTGACGGCCATGTGCTACCTCGGCCCGGCGCGGCGCGAGGAGATGGCCCTGCGGCGCGAGATCGAGCGCGAGGTCATCGACTTCCTCGAGATCGACCACATCCGCCACCAGCCGGTGGCCTCCTTGTCCTACGGGCTGCAGAAGCGGGTCGAGCTGGCGCGCGCGTTGGCGATGCGGCCGCGCCTGCTGATGCTGGACGAGCCGGTCGCGGGCATGAACCGCGAGGAGACCGAGGACATGGCGCGCTTCATCATCGACATCCAGGAGGAGCGCGGTGTCACGGTGCTGCTGATCGAGCACGACATGGGCCTGGTGATGGACATCTCTCACCACGTCGTCGTGCTGAACTTCGGCCGCGTCATCGGCGAGGGCACGCCGGCGCAGGTGCGCGCCGATCCCGAGGTCGTGCGCGCCTACCTGGGCGAGACCGCGTCGCGGAGGGCTGCATGAGCCCGGGCTTCGACTGGATCGCCCTGGCGGAATTCGCGGCCATCGGGCTGCTGTCAGGCGGGCTGCTGGCGCTGATCGCCCTGGGCTTCGTGCTCATCTACAAGGGCACCGGCGTCATCAACTTCGCGATGGGCGAGTTCATGCTGCTGGGCGCCTACTTCTTCTACACGGCGCGCGTGATGTGGGACCTGCCGACCTGGCTGGCCCTGGCCTGCACGCTCGCGGCCGTGGCGGGCTGCGCGGCACTGGTCGAGCGCTGGCTGCTGCGGCCGCTCGCCGGGCAGAACGTGATCTCGGTACTCATGGCCACCATCGGCCTGGCCAGCGCGCTGCACGGCGGCGTCGAGGCGGTCTGGGGCGGGCGCAACTACGAGATGCCGCAACTGCTGCCGCGCGCGCCGCTGCTGCTGGGCGACGTGCTGATCCCGGGCAAGGTGCTCTGGAGCTTCCTGCTCGCGGCCTTGGTGATCACCGCGTTCACCGTCTACTTCCGGCGCTCCCGCACCGGCGTGGCGATGCGCGCCGCCGCGAGCGACCCCGTCACCGCCTACCTGATGGGCATCGACGTGCGCGCGATGCAGCGCCTGACCTGGATCTACGCCGGGCTCGTGGGCGCCATCGCCGGCATCGTCGTCGCGTCGATCACGAGCCTGTCGCCGGCTGTCGGCGTCACCGCGCTGGGCGTGCTCGCCGTCATCATCCTCGGGGGGCTGGACAGCATTGCGGGGGCCATCGTCGCCGGCCTGATCATCGGCCTGCTGGAGAGCCTGACGGCCGGCTACCTCGGCGGCAAGGTGCGCGACATCGTGCCCTACGTCGTCGTGCTCGTGATCCTGCTCGTGCGGCCCTACGGCCTGTTCGGGACGCGGCGCATCGAGCGCCTGTAGTCCCGCCTCCACGGACACCGCCATGCGCATCCGCGACTACCGCCAGAGCTACGAGCACGACGAGTCGCTGTGGCCCACGCGCGTGCAGCAGGCCTGGCTCGTGCTGCTGCTGCTGGCGCTCGCGGCCTTCCCGCTGCTGGGCGGGGGCTACCTCGTCAGCCTGATGTGCGTGCTCGGCATCCACGTCATCGCCGCCACCGGCCTGAACATCATGACCGGCTACACCGGGCTGATCTCGCTCGGGCACGCCGCCTTCATGGGCGTGGGCTGCTACACCGCCGCCTGGCTCGCGCAGCGCGGCGTGCCCTTCTACGCGGCCCTGCCCGCTGCCGGCCTGATGGCGGCTGCGCTCGGCACCGTCGTCGGCCTGCCCAGCCTGCGCATCAAGGGCCTGTACCTCGCGGTGGCCACCCTTGCGCTGCAGTTCCTGATGGTCTACGTCTTCCGCGAGTGGGAGCCCGTCACGGGTGGCGTACGCGGCGTGAACGTGCCCGCGGCCACCTTCTTCGGGGTGCCGCTGAACACCGACGCGCGCATGGCCTGGCTGATCGCCTTCTGCGCCGTGGTGCTGCTGATCGGCGCGCGCAACCTGCTGCGCACGCGCGTGGGCCGCGCCTTCCTCGCGATCCGGGACAAGGATATCTCGGCCGAGGTGCTGGGCATCAACCTGCTGCGCTACAAGCTCACCGCCTTCGCGATCGGCACCTTCTATGCCGGCGTGGCCGGCGCGCTGCTGGGCTACTTCTACCGCGCGATGACGCCGGAGTACTTCACGCTGCAGTTGTCGATCTTCTACCTCGCGGCCATCATCGTCGGCGGGCTGGGCAGCCTGCTCGGCACCGTGCTCGGCGCCCTGTTCATGACGCTCGTGCCCGAGATCCTGCGCGCCGGCGTGGGCGTCGTCGCGCAGTGGGCGCCGCGCGCCACGGAGGTCCTGTCCCCGGTACAGCAGGTGGTCTTCGGCCTGCTGATCATGGGCTTCCTGATCTTCGAGCCGCACGGCCTGCAGGAGATCTGGCGCCGCATCCGAAGGTTCTTCCACCTCTGGCCTTTCAGGGCCTGATCCAGTTCCCCGCCCCCCAACCCACCCACCGCGAAGGAGACCTCGATGAAGCACTCCCTGCAAGCCCCCGGCGACCCCACCCGCCGCCGCCTCGTCAAGGCCGGCCTGGGCGCGGCCAGTCTCTCGGCGCTGCCGCTGACCTCGGCGCTGGCCCAGAGCGGCGAGATCGTCGTCGGCGCAGCCCCGCCGATCACCGGTGTGTTCGCCTTTGCCGGCGTCGGGCTGCACCAGGGCCTGGGCGACTACTGCGAATGGCGCAATGCCAACGGTGGCGTGGCCGGCCGCCGCCTGCGCTACATCGGCGAAGACTCCGGCTACAAGATGGACCAGGCGATGTCCGTCTTCAAGAAGATCATGGCGGCGCACCGGCCCCCGGTCTTCTATGGCGACTCCACGGCCTGGGCCAAGGCCGCCTCGGTCGAGGTGAGCCAGCTGGGCACGACGCTCACCTCGAGCCCGTCCTTCGCCTCCGACCTGGCCGACCCGGTCAAGGTGCCCTACTACTTCATGGCCGGCCCGACCTACGAGGCCATGATCGAGATCCAGCTCGAGTACATCAATTCCCAGGCCCGGGCCGGCGGCAAGCCCTCCGTGGCCCTGGTGTACAGCGACACCGAGTTCGGGCGCGACCCTATCGAGGGTGCCAAGCGGCACGCGCAGAAGCTCGGCATCCCCATCGTCCAGGAGATCGTCACCAAGCCCGGCGCGGTGGACGTCTCGGCCGAGGTCTCCCGGCTGCGCCGCGCGCGCCCCGACTACGTCATCTTCCACGGCTACGTGCTCGCGCCCATCCCCGAGTTCATCAAGCAGATGAAGGAGGCGGGGATGAACTTCCGCGCCATGGGCACCATCTGGAGCATGGACAAGACCACGGTCGACGCGATGGGCGCCGCCGCCGAGGGCTGGATGGGCGTGATGCCCTACCGCTACAGCTACGACACCGCGGGTGCCCGCACGATGCAGGCGATCAAGGACCACGCCGCGAAGGTGCGGCCGAACATGGCCTATGTGCCCTTGTTCTACACCCACGGCTGGCTCGTCGGCTCGATCTTCTGCGAGGTCATGGAGCGCTGCCTGCGCGCCGGTCAGACCCTGACCGGCAACAACATGAAGGCGGCGCTGGAGTCGATCCGCAACTGGGACACCGGTGGCATCATGGGGCGCCCCGTGTCGCTCGCGCGGCACCAGATCCCGATGGGCCGCATCTACCAGTACGACAGCGCGAGCAAGCTGCTGCAGCCGGCCAGCGACTGGATCACGATGGAAGGCTGACGGCCCGACGCTGCGCCATGGCGCCCCCCTCGACACCCACGACGGACGACCGCGCGGGCGGGCCTGCCCCGCCGGCCTCGGCGGCGCAGGCCCCCGGCGCGGAGCCGGCACCCGCGCTCGCGCTCGAGAACATCGAGGTCGTCTACCACCACACGGTGCAAGTGCTGCGCGGCCTGTCGCTGGCCGTGCCCGAGGGGGGCATCGTGGCGCTGCTGGGCAGCAACGGCGCGGGCAAGACGACGACGCTGAAGGCGATCTCCGGCCTGCTGCCGCTGGAGGTCGGCCAGCTGCGTTCGGGCGCGATCCGCTGGCGCGGGCAGCGCATCGACGAGCTCGAGCCGCACCAGCTCGTGCGGCGCGGGATCGCCCACGTGCGCGAGGGGCGGCACGTGTTCGAGGACCTCACGGTCGACGAGAACCTGGTGGCCGCGAGCTATGCGCTCCAGGGCAGGCCGGGCGCCCCGCGTCCCGACACCGGGCTGATCTACGAGTACTTCCCGCGCCTGAAGGAGCGCCGCCAGCTGCGCGCGGGCTACCTCTCGGGCGGCGAGCAGCAGATGCTGGCCATCGGGCGCGCCCTGCTCGGGCAGCCCGCGCTGATGCTGCTGGACGAGCCTTCGCTCGGCCTCGCGCCGCTGGTCGTGCAGGACATCTTCGACATCATCGCGCGCATCAACCGCGAGCAGGGCGTGGCCATGCTGCTGGTCGAGCAGAATGCTGCGGCGGCCTTCGGCATCGCGCACTACGGCTACATCATGGAGAGCGGCCGCATCGTGATCGACGGCCCGACCGCGCGCCTCATGGCCGACTCGGACGTGCAACGCTTCTACCTGGGCTACGGCGACGGCAGCAGCGAGCTCGCGAGCTTCCGCGACGTCAAGCACTACAAGCGCCGCAAGCGCTGGCTGTCGTGAGCGCCGGTCTCGACATCGGCCTGCTGACGCTGCCGCAGCAACTGCGGCACTGGGCGGCCACGCGCCCGCACGCGGTGGCGCTGCGCCAGAAGGAATACGGGATCTGGGAGCCCGTGACCTGGGCCGGCTACGAGCAGGCGGCGCGCCATTTCGGCCTGGGCCTGCGCGCCCTGGGCCTGCCCGAGGGCGGGCATTGCGCCATCATCAGCGAGAACCGCAAGGAATGGGTCTACGCGCAGCTGGGCTGCGGCATGGTCGGCGCCGTGCCTGTGGGCGTGTACCCGACGTCGCCCGCGGCCGAGGTCGAGTACCTGCTTCAGGCCAGCGACGCCGCGGTGGTGGTCTGCGAGGATCAGGAGCAACTCGACAAGGTCCTCGAGGTCCGCTCGCGCCTGCCCGTGCTGAGGCTGATCGTCGTCGTCGATCCCAAGGGGCTGCGACGCTACGACGTGCCGGACCTGCACGTCTTCGACCAGGTGCTCGAGCGCGGCGCCGCGTTCGAGCGCGAGCGAGCCGGTCTCGTCGCGGACTGCCTGGCGCGCCAGCGCATGGACGACACCGCGCTCATGGTCTTCACCAGCGGCTCCACCGGCCGGCCGAAGGCGGCCATGCTGAGCTACGGGAACGTCAGCGCGATGGCCGCTGGGGCCGACGCCATCTACCGCTGCAACCCGCAGGACTCGACCGTGTCCTACCTGCCGCTGTGCCACGTGGCCGAGCAGATCTATTCGGTGGACCTGCCCCTGCGCTCGGGCGCGGTGGTCAACTTCGCCGAGAGCCTGCGCACGGTGCAGGCCGACCTGCGCGAGATCGCGCCCACGCTCTTCCTCGGGGTGCCGCGCATCTGGGAGAAGCTGCACGCCTCCATCGAGATCAAGATCCGCGAGGCCGGCGGGCTGCGGCGCAGCCTGTACCGGCGCGCGCTCGCCGCCACGCTGCCGCTGGCCGACGTGCCGCCGGAACGGCAGTCGCTGGCGCAGCGCGCCCAGCGCGGCTTCTGGTACCTGCTGGTGCTGCGGGCCCTGAACAACTTCATCGGCCTGCGCGAGTGCCGGCTCGCTCTGTCGGGGGCGGCACCCATCGCCCCGGACATGCTGCGCTTCTTCCGCGCCTTGGGTGTGCCCATCCGCGAGGGCTACGGCATGACCGAGACCGCGGGCGTGGCCACCGTCCAGCGCGGCCCCGATTCGCCGCTGGGCACGGTCGGTGCCGCCGTGCCCGGCGTGGAACTGCGCATCGCCGAGGACGGCGAACTGCTCGTGCGCGGGCCCACCGTCTTCAAGGGCTACTGGCGCAACGAGGCCGCCACATGCGAGGCCATCGACACCGAGGGCTGGCTGCACACCGGCGACGTGGCGCGGCAGGACGGTGACGAGATCCGCATCGTCGACCGCAAGAAGGACATCATGATCACCGCGGGCGGCAAGAACATCACGCCCAGCGAGATCGAGAACGCCCTGAAGTTCAGCGCCTACATCAAGGAGGCCATCGTCGTGGCCGACCGCCGGCCCTACGTCAGTGCCCTGATCCAGATCGACTTCGAGACGGTGGGCAAGTGGGCCGAGGAGCAGGGCGTGGCCTACACGCACTTCCGCAGCCTGGCCGGGCATGCGTCGGTACGCGCGCTCGTGCAGTCCGAGGTGGACCGCGTCAACGCCCGTATGCCCCAGGTGCAGCACGTGCGGCGCTTCCACCTGCTGACCAAGGAACTCGACCATGACGACGGCGAGGTCACGGCGACGATGAAGATCCGCCGCGCGAGCATCGCGATGGTCCATGCCGATGCGATCGAGGCCCTCTACGCCGGGGCGCGCGACTGAGGCCGCGGACACGGAAGCTTGCACGGAAGGGGATGGCGGGATGGGCGAGATCAGGTTCGACGGCGAAGTCGCCGTCGTCACGGGCGCTGGCGGGGGGCTGGGGCGTGCCCATGCCTTGGAGTTCGCGGCGCGAGGCGCGGCGGTCGTCGTCAACGACGTGGGCGGGCGGCTCGACGGCGGTGGCGGCGATCCGTCCCACGCTGCCGCCGTGGTGCGCGAGATCGAGTCGGCCGGTGGCCGCGCGCTCGCGAACGGGGACGACATCTCCACGCCCGAGGGTGCGCGGCGCCTGGTCGATGCCGCCCTTGCCGCCTACGGCCGGCTCGACGTGCTGGTCAACAACGCCGGCATCCTGCGCGACCGCACGTTGCACAAGATGGCGCCCGAGGATTTCGAGGCGGTCGTGCGCGTGCACCTGCTCGGCTCGGCCTGGTGCAGCCGCGCCGCCTGGCCGGCGATGCAGGCGCAAGGCCAGGGCCGCATCATCATGACGACCTCCGCGGCCGGCCTGTACGGCAACTTCGGGCAGTCCAACTACGCCGCCGCAAAGCTCGGCGTCGTCGGCCTGATGCAGGCGCTCAAGCTCGAGGGCGAGCGCCACGGCATCCGCGTCAACGCGGTCGCCCCGGTGGCCCTGACGCGCATGACCGAAGGGTCGGGGTTCGGCGGGCTGCTCGAGCAGGCCCGCCCCGAGCAGGTGTCGGCGGCCGTGCTCTACCTGGCCTGGCGCGAGTGCAGGCTCAGCGGGACGGTGCTCGCCGCGGGCGCCGGGCATTACGCGACGGTGCGCATCGTCGAGGGGCCCGGGCTCACGGCCCGCCCCGGCGAGATCGGCCCCGAGTTCCTCGCGGATCACTGGGACCGCATCTCCGGCGCCGAGGGCGCTCGGGCCTACGGCAGCGTCGGCGAGGCGCTGCAGGCCGTCTTCGGCGCCGCATGACGATGGCCGAGGACGACGCCGGGATGCCGAACCGCGCCGCCCTGGGCGGCGGGGTGCGGGCCGAAGGCGCCGGACTGCCGGCGCGCGTGCCCCGCGTCCACAACCGGCATGCCGCGCTGATGGCCGCGGCCGCCTCGGTGTTCCGGGACCATGGCTACGGGCTGACGACGGTGCGCGACATCGCGCTCGCCACGGGTATGACGGCGGGCGCGATCTACTACCACTACCCCTCGAAGGCCGACCTCCTGCGCGCGGTCTACGAGGACGCGGTGCGGGAAGCGAACGCTGCCTTCGAGGCCGCCGTCTCGGGCGCCGCGGACCCCTGGGAACGCCTGGAGCGCGCCGTGGCCGCGCACCTGGAGATCATGCTGGGACGGACCAAGGGGGGGCCGGCCTTTGCTGGGGTCTTCGTGAAGGTGCAACCCCACGACTTCCCGCCCGAGCACCACGCGGCGCTGACGGCGCTGCGCAACGGCTACGAAGACCGCTTCCGCGCCTTGATCGAGACCTTGCCGCTGCGCCGCGGGGTGGACCGCTCCCTGTTGCGCCTGCACCTCGTGGGCTCACTGAACCACGTGCCGATCTGGTACCGGCCGCAGGGCCGGCTCGCGCCCGGCACGATCGCCCGGCGCATCGTGGGCATGCTGCGCGCGGGTGTCGAGGCCGCGCCGGCAGGAGCCTGAACATGCCCGGTCTTGACGCGGCCGCGCTGCTGCGGCGCCCGCTGCCCACGGTCAGGCAAGGCCATGCCGCGCGGGATGCGGTGCTCTACGCGCTGGGGGTGGGCGCCTGCGTCGGGGCCGATGACCTGGACTGGGATCACCTGCCCTACGTGCACGGCGAACCGCCGCGCGTGGTGCCCACGTTCTGCACGGTGCTCGGCGACCCGGGCTTCTGGATGAGCGCGCCCGACACCGGGCTGGATTGGCGCCTGCTGGTGCACGGCGAGGAGTCCGTACGCTGGCTCGCGCCCATCCCGGCCGAAGGCGAGGTGATCGCGCAGCACCGTGTCTGCCGTGTCGAGGACCGGGGCGCGCAGCGGGGCTCGGCCTTCGTCGTCGAGCGCCTGCTGCGGGACGCCGCCGGCGGTCAGACGCTGGCCGTGATGCGCACCACCGTGATGGCACGCGGCAACGGCGGATGGACCCCCGCCGGCATGCCCCTGATGGCGCTCGGCGAGCCGGCCGAGCCGGCACCGCCGCCGCTGCCACAGCGCGCGCCGGACCGCGTCCTGCTCGTGCCCACCGACCGCCGGGCGCCGCTGCTGCACCGCCTCAACGCCGACCCCAACCCGCTGCACGTCGACCCGGTGGCGGCGCGTGCCGCCGGTTTCGAGCGCCCGATCATGCACGGCATGTGCACCTTCGGCACGCTGGCCCTTCATCTCGTGCAGGCCTGGTGCGGCGGCGAACCCGCGCGCTTGGAGGCCTTGCGCGCCCGATTCACGGCACCGCTGTACCCCGGTCAGCGCCTGCGCTGCGAGTTCTGGCAGCAGCCCGAGGGCCTGCGCTTCCGGGTCGGCGTCGATGGCGCGGGCACCGTCGTGCTGCAGGACGGCTGGGCGCGCCTGCGCGAGCCGGACACCTCCGCCGCCGGCCGTGCGGGTCCAGCGGATCCCCCGGCCTGAACACCCCGTCCCAGGCCGGTCAGCCGGCCCCAGGAGATCCACCATGCCGAACACCCCGCTGCTCCCGCAGTCCACCGCCGAAGGACCGGCCGCTCGTGACGACGCCCGCGGCGAGGGCGGGGCGGCGACCCCCTGGGTCACGCCCGAGCACGAGGCCTTCCGCGCCACGGTGCGGCGCTTTGTCGCCGAGGAGATCACCCCCTTCCATGCCCAGTGGGAGCGCGAGGGCCAGGTGCCGCGCGCGCTGTGGCGCCGTGCCGGCGAGCTCGGGCTGCTCTGCCTGACCATGCCCGAGGAGTATGGCGGGGCCGGGGTCGACTTCGGCTTCAGCGCCATCGTCGTCGAGGAGATGGCTCGCGCCGGCGCGACGGGGCCGCTGTTCTACCTGCACTCCGACATCGTCGCGCCTTACATCCTGCACTACGGCACCGAGGCGCAGAAGCGGCAATGGCTGCCGCCGATGGCGCGCGGCGAGATCATCGGCGCGATCGGGATGACCGAGCCCGGCGCCGGCAGTGACCTCGCCGCCATCCGCACCCGTGCCGTGCGCGAGGAGGCGCCCACCGAGCCGGCGGGCTGGCAGTGGCGGGTCGATGGTCAGAAGATCTTCATCTCGAACGGCCAGCTCGCCGACCTCCTGGTGCTGGCGGCGAAGACGAACCCGGCCGCGGGCGCGCGCGGCGTGAGCCTGCTGCTCGTCGACACGGCCCGGCCGGGCTTCGACCGCGGCCGCCGGCTCGAGAAGCTCGGCATGCATGCGCAGGACACCTCGGAGCTCTTCTTCAGCAACCTGCGGCTGCCCGCGGATCGACTGCTGGGCGAGGAAGGCCAGGGGTTCCGCTGCCTGATGAACGAACTGCCGCAAGAGCGGCTGCTGGTCGCGATCACCGCCGTCGCGGCCATGGAGTCGGCCATCGACTGGACCCGGGACCACCTGCAGCAACGTGAGGCCTTCGGCGCGCCGCTGGCCCAGCGCCAGGTGCTGCGGCACCAGCTCGTGGACGCGCATGCCGACACGCGGGTCGCGCGCGCCTTCCTCGACGACTGCATGTGGCGCCACCTCGAAGGCCGGCTGGACACCGCCACCGCGTCGATCGCCAAGTACTGGTGCTCGGAGATGCAGTTCTCAGTGCTCGACCGCTGCCTGCAGATGTTCGGCGGC
>Ga0164293_10004882_pt1 | contig 11429 bp, 14 predicted proteins | sample GEODES118metaG_FD_111487 | JGI IMG/M metagenome (GOLD analysis project Ga0164293, IMG submission 111487) | Eutrophic lake water microbial communities from Lake Mendota, Wisconsin, USA - GEODES118 metaG | ecosystem: Environmental > Aquatic > Freshwater > Lake | place: USA: Lake Mendota...
CGAGCGTCGTCACTCAACAATTGGCTACCTCAGCCCGATCAACTACGAGCAGGTGTCCATCAACACCCGTACACTCACACCCGTGGAGCCCTGACGACTGTCCACAGAATCGGGGTAATCCCATCCTGGACCGGCAGGGTGATGAGATTGCTGGCGTACGCCGGATCAACATCCGGGCCTGGGATCAACTCGAAGATCATGTTGCGAATCAGGTGGCAGCGCTCCGCTTCCGATGCTGAGGTTCCCCCTCCGTCGGCCGGGTCGTAGGTCTGCTGCAGGTAGCCATAGGTGAGCGATCGGGTGCGTTTCAGATATCCGTTGAAGGCCGGCAGCAGCTGCCCGAGCCTTCGTTCGAGAGTGGCCGTACGCAGGTCGTCCAGCTGCGCGGCCCTGTCGGGGCTGCGCAGCACAGCCAGTCCGGCCCGCAACAGCCAGGACACCAGGTCGTTGTCGATGCCTTGGCGGTCGAAGTCGCGGCTGAGCCCCAGCCGCTGCCGCCAAGACGGCGGGGTGATGGCCGTTCTTCCTCCGCTCTCTAGCCAGCGCAGCAGGCTCCGCAACAGCTGCCCTACCGCGGCTGCGCCTCGGCGGATCCACCGCCACAGCAAGGCCAGCGATATGAACAGCAGGAATAACAACGCCAACACCACCAGCCCCCATTGCCACGCCACTCCTGCCCCAAAGGGGGCCAACACGAGCGTCGCCCTCCGCAGCAGAGCGGGGATTAGCAGTCCTATGACCAGGCCAAGTACCAGCGCCGTCTGAAGCGGCATTAAACCCATACCGAGTGCGGCGCTCACGACCTTTCCCCATGGCCGCAAGGGCCGCCGCTGCCCTGGATGGGACAACCGACCAGAGCGTTCGCCGGCATGAGCTGTCTCCACCAGATGGCGATCAAGGCTTGGTTCTTCGTAGAAGCCGATTCCCGGCTGGATATTGTCCACGTCAGTGGCTATCACGTAACGGATCGTCTGTTCCCGCTCACGCGATTGCCCTTTCTGATATGAGAGGTCGCGGGTGCGGCGCAGCAGGTACCGGCGAATGTCCTCCACGCTGGCCAGGCCGAGGTTGTCGTAGAGCCCGCCGTCAAGGAAAGCCACGTAGGGGCGGCGATCGCATATCAGGGACCCGCTGAAGTGTTCGCGCGCCTTCGCCGCCTCGTCGTTCCCTCCCGGCGAATGCCCGGGTCGGAAGTAGTCGTGCGGAAAAATCAACGGCTCAAAGCCACCCGGGAATGCGAAGGAGGCGGCAACGCAGTCGCCCAGCCGTACATTGCGGGCGTGGCTATACAGCTCATTCGCCTCCACTGAACCATCCTCCGCTTGCAGGTAGTAGCGATTGAGCACATACACCGGATATACCGGAGCGCCTTCCACCTCATCGCCCTTCGACGGGGTGCCCCGCTGTATGCCGAAGCGGAATAGGTCAAGCGATGCGATATTCGCGGCGTTAAAGTAGACGTAATCAGGTGAAATGGTCCGATTGCGAAGCATGTCGGTGATCGCTAGATCACCAAGGCGGGCTTCTTCACCTAGCAGTGAACTCAAAAAGCGCTGGGTGGCATCGGCGGCGTGCAGGATCACCTTCTCGCCATGCAGCAGCAGCGGTAGTCGCACAAACGCATCCGCCAGCTCCTCGCCGCTGAGGGCCAGCATCAGTGGATCCCAGAAGCGCTCGTAGAAGCGGAACTCTGATTCCTGGTTCGGGTGAGCTCCCGCCTTTGCGCAGACGTACGCAGCTAGAGCTAGCGATCCCCCGGACACACTGGACATCACTCGCGCCTTGTTCAATAGCCCGAGGTCCTGCAGCAGAGCCATCGTGCCCAACGAAAAGGCGGTGGCGCGGTAACCTCCGCCGGAGAAGGATAGGCCGATATAACCCCGCTCGCCCAACGGTGTGCGTAGGCTATCGTCGCGTGCAGGAGTCATGGCGATGTGCACTAACACGCTTTATAGCCACTTTCAGTTGAGGTGAGGCTGTAGCAGTCATTGGATCTCGGGTGGGGGCAGCACGTGATGCATCATGCAGCAGTTAGGTGCCAAAAAAATCTGCTGCTTTTGCATGGTTCTTGGATCCGTGAGGTCAGTGCTTTTGCCATTTGGCCGCTAGGTTTCATCCTGCATCTAGACAGTTACTAGAGCCCCAAGCCGTTTATACGGCAATCGTGCGGTGTGTGTGCTGCGCAAAGGGTTTGGTTCATTTTTTCTGGATATACTAATTTCGCCATACCAAAGCATGTATGAAATCCTCTTGGGAGCAATTGATTGAATCCATTAATGCGAGCTCGATGACGCTCTCCATGAAGGCAGCATGTCTATCACAAGCTATACTTGAAAGTGGCCGAGGAACCTCCCGTGTGGCCAATGAGTGTCTCAACTTCTGGGGTATGAAAATGCGCCCAGAGCTTGAGGCAATTGCTATTGGCAAGGAAGTTGAAGTAATCACTGAAACTAGCGGAAAAGCAGTTTTTGCCAAGTTTACATCAACTGATATAGCCGTCGCGGGCTGGTTAGTATTTCTATCGCGTCCATATTATATTGGATGGGAAGCGTATAAGAATGACGCCGAGGAGTTTCTGCGTCACATTGGTAGGAATTGGTGCCCGCGTCGAATGTACGCTGATGAAGTCATTGGGTTGATGCCAGAAGCCTTGGCTCTTCTCAAGATAGATAAGCCTCTTCCGTGTGTTCCTGAATTTTCACTATTAAAACGTGGCGCTACGGGCTCTGATGTAGAAACTCTCCAGCATGAGCTAAACGAACACTTTGATGCTGGACTTGAGGAGGATGGTGACTTTGGCCCCAAAACACAGGATGCCGTTCAAAAAGTAGAGGCGCTCCTTGGCACTACAGTAGACGGAATTGTTGATTCTGATTTTTGGAGTGTGCTGCTCACTTTGCAGGGTCTAAGGCAAGATATAACCCCCGCTCCATCCGCATCCAGAGAGTACATGCCCTTCGCTATAAGGATGCCTGAAATTCCTACGCGTTGGATGTATGAAGGGGGCTGGCCCACTGGAGGCATTCTTCACTTTACTGCTGGCAGAGATAATCCTCGGGATACAGTCGTGTATCTCGGAAAGGTTGGATATCCTTGTTTGGTTATGGGTCGAGACGGAAAAGTCTACCAAGCATTTCCTGCTAGTAGAGGTGGATATCACTGCGGGACGTCTCATCATCGCTACTGCTTTGGCCTTGAAGTCATTTCGGCTGGTCGATGTACTCCCTGCAGCGTTGACGGAGCAACAAAGTATGCCCCTTGGTTTGCCTATAAGGGCGGAGATCCTGCCTCGGGAATAATCGAGAAACCTGATGATTGTTTCGAGGAGGACCAAATGCGATTCGTGAATAGAAACGGAAGCCGGCGCGAGGGATGGTACAACAAGTATACCAAATTGCAGGAATCCGCTATTGTCAAGGTCTTTCTTTGGTATAAGTGGGCGGATCCAACGAATCGCTTCGACTTTGGCAAGGTCATTGGGCACGATGAAGCCTGTGATCAAGATGATCGGCTATCTGGTGCAAAAGTTGATCCAGGTGGTGCGCTTTCAATGTGCATGCCTGAATTTCGTGAACTTTTAAACCAGAAGTGGAAGGAGCTAATGGAAATGCCCAAAATTGAGCAAGAGAGATACTTTTCTGGATGATCCCTTTTGGGAGTTGGCTCCCCTCAGCTGTCTAGCCCCTGATCAAAGAGCCATTGGACTGGCGACCTTGTTGCCAGTGACCAGAGCCACGCACCCTGCCTGGGCCTCAGCCAAACCCCTCGGCGGGCCCACGCAATCCTGGTGGCAGCAATGGGATCTCGATCTCTGCACCCTGCTCCACCGGGTAGCCGTCCATCTGCAGGTGCAGGTCGCTGCAGACCAGGGTCAACGGGGGATCGAGCTCCAGGGCCTCCAGGAACACCAGCACCACGTCTTCCCCAGGCCCGATGGCATCGGCGTGGCGCTTGACTACCTGCCGGAATCGCAGGGCGGTGACCTTCTTGAGGTCCGGCCGGGCCGAGAGCACGTTGGTGCGCAGGAAGCGGGCGTTGCCGTATTCGGTCTGGTTCACGAACAGCACATAGGGCTCATCCCCATCGGGCCCGGGCAGATCGTCCTGGGTGGTGATGTGGATGCCTGACATGCGGTGGTCCCTGCGCCTGGCCCCAGCATCGATCCAAAATGGGGCTCTGAGAAGGTCAGGCCGTTAGCTCAGCACTGCAGATCGGTGACACGGTGCGATTCACGCGGGCCTTCCTGCAGTCGATCGCGATGGGGGCAGCGGCCCCGCCGCGCCGACCAGCCTTGGGCCGTTTGCCAGGGGAAGCGAGGCCGCCAGGGACTCCTACATCCAGAAGGAGCAGCACCGCTACCGCTTCCTGCGGGGGTTCCAGAGCGATCCAATCTCCTGGGGACTCGTGGCATCTGCGCAGAGGAACGATGATGGACAGGAAACATTGACTTGTCCCTCCTGTCCGCCTCGGCTAACTCTCGGAATGTCAGCAAAGACCTGAAATGGCCGTATCAATCAAACTCAATACTCTGCTGGCCGGATCACTGAATTATTTTGCTGGCATGAATGCCGAGCGCCATTTCTCCTTACCGGGAGTAATCGGACTGATGCGCATGGAGCATCATCCCATTCGCCAGAACAGCGCAGTAGCAACCTTGACATTCGACCACGTGCCCGCAGGCGAGCATTTTTTCTGCGTGCGAGGCAGCGGCGGAGAACTGCGCTGGCGCAGTCCGGCCTTGCGGATCAGCACTGGCAACGAACAATTTTCCTTTCACATTGTGGCCATTGCCTTGGCAGATACCACATTCGACGCCGATACATTGACCAGTGGGTTGGCCGTCCCCAAGACATTTGACATCGATGGACTGGATGAAGATCTCACGATCACAACTCTGGATCTCGCCATTCTCTCACGCCATCTGGACATTGATGGCGAGGGAACGATCTCCAAAGGCAACGAGTGGTCGCTGCTGAAAAGCGATTTCAGATTTGACTATGATTTTAACCTCGAGCCGGCTAATCACGTCCCTGCCGATCGCTTTGTCCGCGTAGTCAAGAGAAACGACCTCAGTCTTCAGCTGAGCAACCCACTGACGAGCATTGGTGGCTTCTTTATGCGCGACAAAATCGAGGGAATGATTCGCAGATCCATCAACAAGGCTGTCAACGGGGCCATCCAAAAGGAGCTGCGCAAGCGCACATCCAGTTTATCCAGTTCGCAGCGCGATCAGGTCACGGCGACAATCAGCTCCATTGAGATCGTGCGCGGCAGCAATGGGCCTGATCGCGGCCTACAGCTGAGCGTCGATGTGAGCATCCCGTCCGCAGCTGTCACGCCTTAGGTAAGGCCATCGCATGATCTCCACGCGAGCGGATCTCCTTGCGTGCTGGCCCTAAGCCCGCTGCTGATTGGTTCTTGCAGAATGCCCCCATGACCCCAACCGGACCGACCGGCCGCGAAAGCACCGCCAAGATGGCGAGGAACATCGGCCGGGAGCTTGCTGAGATCCGCGCTTCCCTGGCCAATAGCCGCGGCGACCTTCTTGCCGAACCGAAGCTGAACGGCGTGGCCTTGGCCCACCTGCTGCTGTGCAGCCGCGAGCTTCTCCAGAACCTGCTGATCGATACGGCCAAGCGGCCCGAGCGGATCGAGCGGTAGGGGCCTGGTGCGGGCAGGGCCGGGATGACCTGCAGAACCAACGCCAACGGAGGCAGCAGTAGGGGCGGGGCCAGGCAGGGGCGAGCACCACACCAGCACTGCCCCATCCACCTCGGCGCGTGCAAGGGCTGACGCAAGCGCCTACGGCGCCCTGGCACGGCCGCTGCGGTGGGGCGTTGGGGCCGGTGTTCCTCGCCATCCATCCATGGCCTCCGCTTTCCTCTGCTGCCCGATCCGCCGCGTGGTGGTCCTGGCCCATCCCGGCTCCAGCAAGCCCACTGCCCCCCGCCTCAGCCTCCACTTCGGGAGCCGTGGCCGTGCGGTTCAGAAGCCCCGGTTGATGCCGCTGCGCACCGCCCAGGCGGTGGCCCGCCAGCTCCAGGCTCGCCATATCGGCCTGGTCGCGGTGCTCTGAGGGCTGGGCCCTCTTCCGCCGGGGCCTCTCAGGGGGCTCCGGCGGATCTTTCACATGAACGAAAAGGTGGTTGCCCGGTACACCTGCGAACGATGAATTCACCCTTGAGTTCTGGGTGTTGACCATTGATGACCGCAAGGCTTCCACCCCAGCTTGCGCTTCTCACCCCAAAGCTTGAGAGCCTGCTCGCGGCTGAGTTGCCGCCGGTGCTTGAGAAGTGGGATCGGTTGACCGGGGAGCAGTTCACCGGTGATGACATCGAGCTGTTCGCCCTGAGCACCAGCCGGGGCCGGGCAACCGGCCCCCAATTTGCCCCTGCGGGGGGCGTCAGCGTCAGGCTGTCTCCTGCGGCTTTGCTCTCGGCGATCAGGGCGCGGACACTCGGCTGATCCAGGACTATCTCGGGCACCGCAACATTCAGCACACTCTCCGCTTGTCAGCCACCAACCCCGCATGGTTTGAGAAGCTGTGGCATTAGCTGGTGCTCCTCCAAAACCACTGCCGGGGAGGTTGTGCGATCAAGCAACTGTCCAGCGGGTAGAGCTCAACCGATGGCACTCATCACCTCAGGTAACTTGCTGGTCTTGATGCGCTTTCGCAGCTTGCGGCTGTAGCCGAAGGCCGCTGCGACACCAAACAGTGGAATAGGACCTGGAACTTGCGGCATCGGCATTGGCACACCTTCGGTACTCGCTAAGGCGTATGGTGTATAATTAAGCTTCACCGAATTAATTATGCTCCCGTTGTCAGGGTCAATGGAGTAGAGGTTTTTATTGCTATCTCCAGCGTAGACATACTTGCCATCAAAAGCTAGTCCCACAATATCTTGGCTGGGTGATGGTATGCGTCCAATTGGAGGCCGGTTAACAAGGGGGTCTATCTCAAAGATCTCGAAAACCGTCGATGCGGAATTCTCCTTGGCAAAGGCGAATATACGCCCACCATTGTCTCCTGCGACCGACTTGGCATCAAAGATGGTTGACCAGAAGAAAGTGGGGCCTGAGCCATCCGTGGCCTGATACCGATGCATGTCTTCAACAACGCATCCGCATGTATATAGATAACTGTTAGAATCATTGGACCAGTAGCCAAGGCCTTCAACGAACCACCCGCCTGATATATTAAATGTTCTCACCGTTGAACCGTCATTTGGATTCAAGACATATACTTGAGCTTGATTCACATCGCCGTTGATATAGAATAACTCGTCCGTCCATCCAGCCAATCCAGCTGAGATATCGCTTGGAGTTAATCCGTCGGGGAGAACGAACCTCCGGTTTTCCACCCCCGTGAAAGCATCCAAATTGACAAGTTGCCCTGTTCCAGTAGAGTTGCTGGGATCTACAGCCCATACGTTTTGCGCAGTAGCGGGTGTGCCAAAGCAAAATAAACCAGTCAAACTGGAAAACGCAGTGAGACGGGCGATGCTGATAATCCTCATGACTATTATCGCAGACTCTAATTGGTAGTGTGATCTAAGCAGTATTAATTATATCCGATACAAAAGTTGACAGAATCCGTTCATGGTGCGGGATGAACCTGAGACCCAGCAAGGAGAACGCCCCGGGGCTCGATACGGGCGACTTCACCTATACGAGGGATATCTCACCCGTGGGGCGGTGCTGCCGCTGACACCGTCCCAACCCTGGGACTGGCTGGCGGCGGCCATCAGTTGGAGCACCAGCGGCATCCGGCCCGTCTCTGCCACAACACCGGCCCTGCTCACCCCCTGTTTCGGTGCCGTCTGGCTGGGCCCACTCTCCGAGCTGCGCACCCCAGGCCTGCTTCCCTCCCCCAGCCGGGGGCAGTTGGGTGCCTTCTCGGTGACGGAGTTCGGCGGGCTCTACGGCGCCGGCGGCATTGGCTCCCTCACCCAACCGCTGCTCGGCGAACGGATCCAAGCGGCGCTCAAGCCCAATCGGGTGGCGGTGGTGGGCATCGGCGACAGCCTCAACGTGCTGGCCGAGCGCCACGGCACCACCGTGACCACCCTGCGCGGCCTCAACCCCACCATCACGGCCCGTCCATCGGACCAGCTGCCGCTGGGGAGCTGGCTGTTTCTGCCCAAGCGCCGCGCCGCCGCCAACGCCGACACCAGCACGACCAGCCTGCCGGCTGGCTTCTACACGCCCGAAACCCTGGCCACCTACCTGGGGGTTTCGCTCTCCACCATCTACAGCTGGAACTCCAGCGGCTACGGGCCGCCCTTCGTGAAGCTGGGGAATCTGGTCCGCTACACCTATGAGGATGTGGAACTCTGGCTGGCCAGGCAGCTGGAGCTCTCGCGGGGCTGAGCCCTACAGGCGCTGCGGCCGCTTAGCCGTGTCGATCAGCAGGTTATGCAGAAGCTCCTTGCTGCTGATCAGCAGGTGGGCCATCCAGGTGCCCGTCAGCTTCGGCTCGGCGACGAGATCGCCCCGGCACCCCCTCATGCCCTGCTCAATCTCGGCCAGCTCCCGGCCGATGTTGCGGACCATCGCCTCGGTGCTCTCGCGCGGGGTGGGCCGGGGCGGTGTCTGCATGGGCTCCACTCTGGCGGCCGCCATCAGCCAAAGCGGTAGTGCTTGCGCACCGCGGCATGCACGTCCCAGGTGCAGCTCAGCCCAGCGTCAAACACCACCAGATCACCGGCGCTAAAGCGCACCGGCTCGCCGCCATCGGGGGTGACGGTCACATCACCCTCCAGCAGCAGGCAGGTCTCCTGCTCGTCGTAGGACCAGGGGAAAGTGCTGGCCTCACAGCCCCAGGTCGGCCAGCTTGTTACACCCAGGTTCTCCAGCTGAGCCGGATCCGGGTTGGACGTGACCGTGATTCCGGAGGCCATGGCGGCTTGCATGCGAACCGTGAGCATTGTCGGCCGGCATCCCTGGCAATAGGCGGTGAGCACAGCCCGGATGGGGTGCTCATCCACGACAGCCGCGATGGGTCATGGCCACTGCCACCTCTGCTCCGCCTTCCACCAACACCACTGCTGCAACCGCCGCCGCAGGTGCTGACGACAACTACGCCTCCAGCTCCAGTGCCGATGGCGGTACTGATCCCCAGGGGGGCGACAGCCTCCCCGGTGATCCGCCTGCTGTTCCTCAGCCCCCGGGTGCTGCAACGCCCCCCAGCGACCCGGGCTCTGACGACGGTCGCGCCGCCGATCCGCTCAAAGCGGAGCGGCGCAAGAACAACCACCTCGAAAAAGAGATCCGCACGCTGCGCCAGCAGCTGAACCGCTTCTCGGAGATCAACCCCGAGGAGTACGCCCGCTTGCAGGAGGCCGAACGCCAGAAGCAGATCCTCGAGCAGCAGATGGAGCTGCGCGAACGCCAGATGGAGGAGGCCTCTGCTCAGAAGGTGGCCGCCGTTGCTGCTGAGCGCGACGAGGCGAAACATCAGATCCTGCAGCTGCGCAAGGACCGCCTGCTGGAGCGTGCCTTCTCCCAGGCCGAGGGCCGCACTGGTGGGGATGCCCGAGGGACGTTCTTCGACATCTTCAAAGGGCAGTTGGGCACCTGCTTCCGCCTCAGCACCGGCGGTGACGGCAAGGACGTGCTCGAACCCCTGGACTCCCAGGGCAAGCCCCTGCTCGGCGATGACGGCCGGCCAATGACCACCACGGAGTTCCTCGATCAGATGCGCGTGCACCCCGTGTACGGCTTCCTGTTCCAGCAACGGGGCCCGGCCGGCATGCAGGCCGCTGGTGCGCTGACGGCCTCGGGTATTGGCAGCAACGGCGAGCCGATCAACCCCCAGGCGATGTCGGCCTCTGAGCTCTACCGCGCCTCGTTCGCCGTCAACGGCCGCACCCCTTCCCGCCGGCCCTGAGGGGGGCAGAGCCCCCTTCTCATTGGGCTCTTGGACTACGGGATGGCAGGTCGGCAAGAGGAAGAAGAGGCGGCTGAGTCATCCCGCTGTCGCCTTCCTCGTGGGCCGTGCATTGCCCACTCCCGATCAACTCCGAGGTGTCCCGTGACCCTCCGCTTTCTTCGTCTCCTTCTCTTTCCGTTCCGAACCATGACTGCTCTGCTCGATCGCATCGTCGGCGTGATCGCCGGTTTCCAGTCCCGCGAGGCAAAGCTTCGCCAGCAGCTGGCCGAGGCCCTCAGCGATGACGCCGCTGATGAAGCCGCCATCTCATCCGCCCAGCGCGATGCCCTCGCCGCCATGGAGCGCGCAGCCGCCGCCGAGGCGCTGATGGCACAGCTGCAGGCCAGCGCTAAGGATGCCGACACCCAGCTGCAGGCCATCGGGGCCTACATCGATCAGTTCGTGCCGGTTCTCACCGACCAACCCAAGAGCCCTGCACTCCCTGGCGACGACACGGCGGCCGAGCTTGCTGACACTGAGTCGGAGGTTGTCGCTGACGACAACTCCGGTGCTGATGAATCGCAGAACAGCTCCTCCGAGCCGGACTCTGCGCCTGACCCTGCCGACCCAGAGGCCAGCGGCTCCAGCGACCTGCCCGCTGCGGCCTGATCACCATGCCGCGCCGGGGCAAGGGGTTCTACGGCGGCATCTCCTTCCAGCCGCCAGTTGCCGTCGCCGCTGCTGCCCGTCGCGCCCTCGAACGGCGGGCCCAGCAGCCACCCTCCCGGCGCGGCATGACACCGGTGGGCTTGGCCCGTGCCCGCCAGCTCGCCAATCGCCAGCAGCTCTCTCCAGCCACCATCGATCGGATGGTCAGCTACTTCGCTCGCCACGAAGCCGACAAGCAGGGCTCAACGTGGGAGTCCTACGGCAAGGGCCGTCAGGCCTGGGATGGCTGGGGCGGAGACCCCGGCCGCCGCTGGGCCACGGGCCTGGCTCGCCGTATGGATGCCGCCGAGCGCCGCGCTGGAGCAAGCCGCTCAATCTGACCGCGCACGCAGCAGAATGCCAACCCGGAATACATCAATATCAAACAACGATCACGCCACAAAAAGGGGAGGAAGCGACAAGAAAAAAATCGCAAATTTTCCTCGTATTTCGCGTTTTAAAATCAGCTCCCTGCAACTCCCTGTAGTGGCTCGCAGCTGCCCATAGAAGAACGCAAGCTCGGGGGTATTCCCCCTGTTTCCGGGAGCGGCGCAGGGGGCCTCGAAAATTTTTCAGATTCAGGAAATCTCAATGCAGTCAATACATGAACGTTGCGCTATCCCGCGGGGTCGTGCAGAATGACAGCCATGAATTAGTTCATTTGTATTGGCTTCTTGCCCCCCCCCCCCCCCCCCCCCCCCCACCCCCCCCCGCCCCCCCCCCCACCCCCCCCCCCCCCCCCCGCCGTCCGCGTCACCCCGGCGCAGCTCACCTGGAGAAGCTCCACCTGCATCTCCTTCCAGCTCTTTCCCGCGCCTGATATTCTCTCATCCACGGACACTCCTGTGGC